>SL_3KL_010_SEDDRAFT_10000482_pt1 | contig 32729 bp, 40 predicted proteins | sample SodLakKL_010_SED_2_FD_10381 | JGI IMG/M metagenome (IMG submission 10381)
CGATTGAAGCGGGCCAGCGCCACGGCCACCTTGCGTCCCCGGCCGTCGGGCCGACAGTCAATCACGTTCATGCGTTTTCAGGAATCTCCTTCCGGCAGCAGGTATTCGACGATTTCCAGCCCGAAACCGTCCAGGGCGTGCAGACGACGCGGTGCGCCGTAGACCTGCATGCGCTTGACACCCAGCTCGGCGATGATCTGCGCGGCCAGGCCGTAGCTGCGCAACTCGCGCGCCGCCCGATCGCGCTCGCCGGCGGCCGAAGCGTCGCGCACCGCCTTCTGCAGTCCGTCCAGGCGGCTCTGGTCGTCCTCATCATAGCCCAGCACCAGGGCCAGGCCGCGGCCACGCCGGGCGATGTCGGCCAGGGCGGCGTCCAGCGGCATGCCGAAGCTCGGATCGGTGATCCCGAGCACGTCGCCCAGCAGCTCCGGCACATGCACGCGCACCGGGCAGGGAGACTCGTCAGCGATCTCGCCCAGGATCAGGGCCCAGTGCAGCTTTTCGTGGATGCTGTCGCGGAACACCTTCAGGCGGAACCGCCCGTGCGCGGTGCCGACGTCCTGCTCGTGGATGCAGACCACGGTCTCTTCCGTCTCCAGCCGGTAGCGGATCAGGTCGGCGACGCTGCCCACCTTGAGGCCGTGCTCGAGGGCGAAGGCCTCCAGTTCCGGGCGCCGCGCCATGGTGCCGTCTTCGTTGAGAATCTCGACCAGCACGCCGGCCGGCTCCAGCCCCGCCAGCAGCGCCAGGTCCAGGCTGGCTTCGGTGTGCCCGGCGCGGGCCAGTACGCCGCCCGGCTGGGCCATCAGCGGAAACACGTGGCCCGGCTGGGTCAGGTCCTGCGGTCAGGTCCTGCGGCCGCGCGTTCGGCGCCACCGCGGTGCGGATGGTGTGAGCGCGATCGTAGGCCGAGATGCCGGTGGTGACNCCTTCGGCCGCCTCGATGGACACGGTGAAGTTGGTCTGGTGGTGACGGTCGGTATCGCGCACCATCAGCTGCAGGCCGAGCTGTCGGCAGCGTTCCCGGGTCAGGGACAGGCAGATCAGGCCGCGGCCGTAGCGGGCCATGAAATTGATGTCTTCGGGCCGGGTCATGCTGGCCGCCATGACCAGGTCGCCCTCGTTTTCGCGGTCCTCGTCGTCGAGCATGACGACCATCTTGCCCGCGCGGATATCCTCGAGAATCCCGGGAATGGAATCGAACTTCATGAACTGTTTCGCTCCGTCAGTAGCCGGTCCAGGTAGCGGGCCAGCAGGTCGATTTCGAAATTGACGCGGTCGCCCGCCTTCAGCCGCCCCAGGGTGGTCACCGACCAGGTATGCGGGATCAGGTTGACCTCGAAGTCGCGGCCATCCACGGTGTTCACCGTCAGGCTGACGCCGTCGAGGGTGGCCGAGCCCTTCTCGGCCACGAAACGGGCCAGCCGCTCAGGCACGCGAAAGCGCACCACATGACTCTCGCCGACCGGGCGCACGCTGACCACTTCGGCCAGGTCGTCGACATGGCCGGTGACCAGGTGCCCGCCGAGGCGGTCGCCCAGCGCCATGGCCGGCTCCAGGTTGACCGTATCGCCGACCTTCAGCGCACCGAGACTGGTCCGGGCCAGGGTCTCGGCAGACAGGTCGGCGCTGAAGCCCTTCTCATCGAGCTCCAGCGCGGTCAGGCAGCAGCCGGCGACGGCCACGCTGTCGCCCTCGGCCCATTGCCCGGGTTTGAGTTCCGGGCAGTCGATGCGCATGCGCACGCCGGCAGCCAGGGGTTCAATGGCCGCGATGGTGCCGGCGCTCTGGATGATTCCGGTAAACATGGTGTCTTCGCTCTTGCCTATTGCCGCGGGCGCAGCAGAACACGCTGGTCCGGGCCGATGCGGCGCTGCTCGATCCAGTCTAGATGGTGGCGCTGCTCGAACTTTTCCATGCCCGGCAGGCTGAGCAGCGGCGCGCCATCGCCCAGCAGCACCGGCGCCTGGTACAGCAACAGCTCGTCGACCCAGCCGCCCTGCATCAGCGCCCCGGCCAGAATCGGGCCGGCTTCCACGTGCAGTTCGTTGATTTCCAGCTCGGCCAGCCAGCCCATGAGTGCGGCCAGATCCACGCGACCGTCGGCGCCTGCCGGCAGTTGCCGCCACTCCACCCCGTCGGCCTGCCACGGCGCGGCCCGCAGGCTGGCCACCTTGACCGCGCCCGGCAGGGCCAGCAGGCGCGCCGTGCGCTGCAGGCGGGCCTGCGAGTCCAGTACGATGCGCAGCGGCTGCCGTTCAGCGCCGCCCAGGCGCACGTTCAAGCTTGGATTATCCGCCAGGACGGTACCGATTCCCGTCATCACCGCCGAGGCCCGTGCGCGCCAGCGCTGACCGTCATGCCGCGCCGGCTCGGACGTGATCCACTGCGAAAGCCCATCCGGACCGGCCGTGCGGCCGTCCAGGCTGCAGGCGAGCTTGACGCGCACCCAGGGCCGACCGCGCTCGTGCCGGCTGACAAAACCAATGTTGAGCTCGCGCGCAGGCGCTTCCAGCAGACCCGAGCGCACGCCGATGCCGGCCGCGCGCAGGCGCTCCAGGCCTGAACCGGCCACGCGCGGGTGCGGGTCTCCGGCGGCGACCACCACCTCGGCGATGCCTGCGGCAATCAGCGCATCGGCACAGGGCGGCGTGCGGCCGTGGTGGCTGCACGGCTCCAGGGTGACGAAGGCGGTTGCGCCCCGCGCGCGCGCGCCGGCCTCGGCCACGGCCAGGGCTTCGGCATGCGGCTCACCGGCGCGGCGATGCCAACCCCGGCCGACGACTTCGCCATCCCGCACCAGCAAACAGCCCACCCGCGGATTGGGATCGGTGGTCCACAGGCCCTTCTCCGCCAGGCGAAGGGCCTCGGCCATGTGGCGATGATCATTGGCGGAAAATTCCATGTTCTCGGCGCATCTCTCTGCGGGGCCCAATCTGGAATCCGGGGCGCCACACTGCGCTGTGACCCAAGGCGGCGGACCTTCACCTTCCGAAGGGTCTAACGACCCTCCGGCCAACAATTGCGGCCCATATACACAACGGTTCCCGCCGTCCCAAAGGCGCTAATGTACCAGTTCATGTTCGGTTTCGCGGGTCGGCGACGTTTGGTTTAGAGAGCCCGCCTTCAACCGGCAGAAGCGAGATGCGACACCGTCCAAGTCAGTTGTACCCCAATCACACCTGCAGGTCGCGCCGGTTCTTTTCCGGGTTTCGGTTCTGGCCTAAATATGCCTGGTGTCTTGGTTTTCTTCTTGCTTTTGGGACTTCGGGATGGGCTGAGGAGCTGTGGGAGGAAGATCCGGTTGAACTTCCGACCAGGCTGTTTCTCGCGCCTGAGCGTGTGTCCAGCGGATCGGCGGTCCGAGTTTCGGCGACCAATCTGGACGCCGGCAGCTACAGCCTGGGCTTGCAGCGGAGTTTCATGATTCAGGTCTGGGCCAGCGGACTAGTCCCGAATGAGGACGGCGTCTTGGACACCTGGCTCGAACTGCCCGAGGATCTCGTGTCAGGTAGCTGGATCGTACGACTGCGGCGGAGCGATCCAACGGCCACCGTGGCCTCACGAACCCTGCAGATCGTGCCCGGTGTTTCGATCACCCTCGATCGCGGCGGCGCCAACCGCGGCGAATGGGTGACCGCCACCATCGGCGAGCATCTGCCGGGCACGTTGCGCCTGGACGTGGCAACTTACCCGGTCCTCGGCCCGATTCCCACCAACGGACAGCCGGGCGAGTATCGCTTTCGCATGCCAAGCAATCCTGCCATCGCTCTGCCGCCCTCCCCCGAGGTTACCGTGCGGAACTTCACCGGCTCGGTCGAATCGGGCCGCGGCGTCACGAACATCAGGGCAATCACCCCGATTGCCCCCAGTGTCGAAGCCATCCAGTGGGTCCAGCAACCCACTCAGTATCGCGGCGAATTCAGGCCTGGGGAAAGCATCGTTCTGACCGGCCGCATTCGCTACAGCGGCGGCTCGCCACGAGGCATCGTGGTCACCCCCATGCTGACCCTTCCCGGCGTGGGCACTCTCCCGATCGGCAGCGGCTTGAGCACGGTCCAGGAAGACGGCTCGTTCAGCGTGACGGCTGTCGTGCCCTCGCTCAAGGCCGGATTGCCCTATACCGGCTTTACCGGGCCGACCCGGGGCGAGATCGGACTGGCCTTTACCGAGCCGCGGCGCCAGCGCCGCCTGGACCCGGGTGACCTGACGCCGACCGACCTGGCCGCCACGATCCCCGAAGGACTGCTGGCCAGCCTGCGTCTTGGTGATTTCCTCATCGTCCCCGACACCGATGGAGACCCGCGACTGACCGTTCGATTGGTCGACCCCGACGGCAACCAGCCCATCGAAGGCGCCACTGTCGTCCTGGACACCCGCGCCGAACTCAAGCCGCTTCAGGACATCGGCGGCTTCATCAACCGCATCTCGATCCAGGACGCGGCAATGCAGTTGGCGGTTCCGATCGATCTGGACTTCGGCAGCATCCGGACCCAGGTCAGCACCACCGCGAACGAGGCGCACCCCGGGGTCGGCGGCGGTGTTTTCGGGAGCGACGGACTGGTGCCCTTCACCACGGAATGCGGGCCGACGCTGGCGCGCGGGATCACCGATGCCGAAGGCCGTTTTGAAGCGCGTTTCGACCGCGAGTGGCTGCTATCCCAGGCCGCCAGCGTCAACGGCGCGCCGATCTACGTGCCGGTCCGCATCTTCATGGACGGCATCCGCGTGGGCTACGCGCTGATGGATGGCAGCAGGCCGCAGCAGTCCATTTACGACATTGCCTGGCATGTCCAGAGCGAGCGCTTCTACGGCATGAACCCGGAGACGGGCCAGTACGACCGGCCTCTGGGTCCGAACCCCTCCCTTACCTTCGACATCCCCAGGATGCCGCCCTTGGCGGTTCCGCTGGTCCCGTTCGACGTTCGTGCCCCGGGCGCCCAACGGCGCGTCGACGGCAACGGCGTCGAGCGCTTCCATATCGGCCCAACCTTCCCCGACCTGTTTTCCCAAGCGCACTGGTACGACGAGATCGAAGATCTGAAAATCCGCGTCGAGCTTGACGAACTGCGCTTCGGCGCCCTGCAGAGCCTGAGAATCGAGGTCGGTGGCGAAACGGTCAATTCCCGCTTCTTCCCCCTGGCAGGTCCGAACTGCTCCTCAACGCTGGGTGATGTCAAGGGCTATAACATCAGCCTGCCGGACACCTACCGCCTGCCGCGCGGAGAAACCTTCGTCACCGTGCGCATCACAACCGCCAGCGGTCTGCAGGGCAGCCGGGTGGTTCGGATCAACAGTGACCCCTGGCCGAGCTGGCTGCTGGATTTCGGCGTCAAGTACGTCGATCACCGCATCCGCTGGACGCCAAAAAAGATCACGCTCACGGCGCGCGAAGTGAGCGGCCTGAACACCGCCCTGTCCGCCAACATCCCGGTCAACAACATCGGCCAGATCGACAACCAGACCGAGATCGCACCGGCCCTGGTTCGCCACGTCATCTTTCCAGGCATCAACTGGGAAAACTTCGAGCGCCGATTCGACAGCGACAACGTGGCCCTGTCACGGCAGACCGACCGCGCCCAAACCACCAGTTCGCTGATGCCTTCCACGCGCGTGAGTTTCGGCTCCACAACGCCCCAGATCGTGGTCGATACCGGCCGCATCCCGCTGTTCCGGGCCGTCTGGGGCTTCTGGCCGCTGGTGAGCGCAACGGTCGGCGCCGATGCCTGGTTCCGCGCGTTCTACGCGATGTGGGGTGAGGTGACCGTGTCGGAGGAGCTGAGCGTGCGCACCACCCTGACCACTCGTCCGGGCACCACCACCCAGGTTTCGGCTTTTATCAATCTCAGTGCTCTGCTCGGGCTACTGAGCGCCACCGGCGAGGCCCAGGGCGGGCTGACACTGACCATGCCGATCGAGGTACGGGACGATGTCCGAGCTGACGTGACCGAATGCCTGCGCTTTGTCATCGACATGGCGGTCACTGCCAGCGTCGGTCCCTGCCCGTTCTGTCTCAGCACGGGCCCGCATACCAGCAACATCGCCGAACTCTACCGTCCGGATACGCAATTGTGCCGACTCCCGCCCATTCCGCGCTCGACGGTTTCGTTCATCGACGTTGCGGCCATCCCGGCCATGCACATGGAGGCGCAGGTGGTTCCCTGGCAGTTCGAACAGGGCATGTCCATCCGAAACGACAAGGGCATCATCAAGGCTCGACGCACATCGGGCGGGGTTCCGACCGGCACGGAGTGGGCGCTCAATCCCCCGCTACAGGGACAGGGAGAAGGCAAGCATCCCACGCTGGCGCCGCTGGGCAATGGCCGCTGGCTGGCGGCCTGGGCCCAGAGTGGCGTGCCCAAGGCGGTCATGGATGGGCCGGACCGGGAGTGGGGAGTATTCCGGCGAGCCCAGAACTTCGGCATTCGCTACAGCTACTTCAACGGCGTTGACTGGTCGACGCCCGACTGGCTACCGAACGCACGGCCCGACCAGACGCGCGGCACGCTGATGGTCGCCCAGGGCCGACCGCAGCTGTCCGGCTGCCCGTCCGATGTGCCCGGCTGTCCGGTCAACGGCCGGGCGGTAGTGGTCTGGATCAACGAATTCGGCTTCCCGTTTCCGGTCAGCGCACCCGGCGCGGACAGCCGCAAGCCGAGCGCCCTTTACTACGCCCAGTTCTTCGGCGGCAACCTGCAGTGGACGGTTGGCGTTCCGGTCGACACGGCCAATCCGGCCAATCCGGCCGCACCGAACCCGCTCGTCATGCCGAGTACGCACCGGGCCAGGGCGACCTGGGCGGTGGTCGACGGCGAAGTTGCTCCGATCATTGGCTGGGTCGAGAACGCCACGGCCATGGACGATCCGGCCCAGAGCCGCATCCGCTACCGCATCATCAAGCCGCAGCTGACGGCCCAGACGCCTCCGCTGCCGCTGAACGTGAGCTGGTTCGACATGAACTGGGGTTACGGCAAGCTGCACATGGCCTACACGGTCGGTCAGCCCGGCGCCTTCACCGGAACCCAGTTGACCGTACACCAGGCCTTGGGCACATGCACCGGCAACAGCTGCAACCTGGACGGAGGCGAGATCCGCGACGGCAACAACCGCACGCTGTACGCCGAATCGGTCAGCGTGGCGCCGCGGGCGGACGGCTCATCGCAGCTCAGCATGCGCGGACTGGGCTTTGGCCCCTTGCCACAAGGCCGCTCACTGCGCAGCAGCGACGCGATCGGCACGGTCCAGGCCAGCGGTGACTTGCTGCTGGCCGCCGTGCGACCAACCAGCCGCATTGCCCAGATCACGGCGATCAGCAACGACGGCGCCCTGCACTGGTCGCCCTCCCAGGCGTCCGAAGCCGGCGGCAGCATCATGCTGGCGTCCGGCACCCTGATCGGCCTGAACTCCGAAGCAAATCTGGAGTTGCAGACTCGGGGTTACGGGCGCACCAGCGCGGCCGGCCGCGCCCAGGAGATCGACGAAGGGTTCAGCCTGTTCAGTCTGCCGGACCTGCCGGACTTCGTGATCACCTCGGCCGAGGTGCTGCAGGATCGGCTGCCCGAAGACACCAGCCAGATTACCGTGCGCGCCACCGTCGCCAACCGCGGAGCCGCCTTCGTCGCCGACCCCAGCCCGCTGCAACTGGGCGCGGTCTGGGATGACTCTGCGCTGTATGGCCTGGCAGCCGGCGTAACCACCATCCAGGCGCTGGACAGCGGCGAGCAGGTCGAGGTCGAATTCAGCTTCAACCCGCCCGTCAACGGCCACCCGGACCAGGCCCGCAGGCTCGTACTGCACGTCAATCCCCTGGGCGCGCGGCGGGAGCGCGACGGTAGCAACAACACCTACGAGTTGGTCATCGGCGCCCTGCCAAGGCCCACCGGGCTGCTGGCGCTGGGCCACGGGCACCGGGCCAGCCTGTCGCTGTTCTGGGAGCCCGTCGACGACTCGCGGGTCGCCGGCTACCGCGTCTATCGCAAGGATCCCAGCCAGGAGGAATTCGAGCCGGTCGGCGCCAATTTCGAGTCCGGCTGGACCGATCTGTTCGCGCGCCGGGACGTCGCCTACCAGTACTACGTGACCGCCTACACCGCAAGCGGCCAGGAATCGGCGCCCAGCGAGGTACTGGCCATCACCATGCAGCGCGCCGATGGTTTGTTCAGCGATCGGTTTCAGCTGGGCCCGGAGTTTTTACAGTCAATGCCGAGGGAGGTCATGGCTGGCAGGCGTTGAGTCTCAGGCTCATGACCTGCGCCGGTCAGTCATCGCGCTGGCCGAGCAGGGAAATCTGGCGCGTGTCCAGCGTGCCGGGATGCTCGCGCTCCAGGCGCTCGATCTCCTCGCGAAAGGCCTGCACGTCTTCGAAGCGACGGTAGACGGACGCAAAACGCACGTAGGCGACCTGGTCCAGGCGGGCCAGTTCGTTGGCGACCCAGTCACCGATGCTCTTGCTGGGGATTTCCGCCTCCTCCAGGGTGCGAATCTTGCGCAGCAGGCTGCGGATGGCGCGCTCGACTTCCTGGGTCTCGACCGGGCGTTTTTCCAGCGCCTTGAGCATCCCGGTACGCAGCTTGTCTTCCGAGAACACCTCGCGCGATCCGTCGCTCTTGATGACGTTGGGGGCCCGCAGCGCCGGTGCTTCATAGGTGTTGAAACGCGCGCCGCAGTTGGCGCACTCGCGCCGGCGGCGAATCTGGAAGCCGTCCGAGGCCAGACGCGAGTCGACGACCCGCGTGTCGGTGTGATTGCAGAAGGGGCACCACATCTTTTTTAGGGACCAGGGACCAGGGACCAGGGACCAGGGACTAGTGACCAGTAGGTGGTGCCCATGACCAGCCAGCATGCCTGCGCAGAGCATCGCGCCTCAGCACATATCGTTGGCGAAAAGCAAAACCTCATCGTCGAATATCCTGGTCCCTGGTCCCTGGTCCCTGATCCCTGGTCCCTACAACGTTCAGCGCTGATAAACCGGATAGCGCCGGCACAGGCTGACCGCCGCATCGCGAACGCGGGCCTCGACGGACTCATCGCCCAGCGCGTCGAGCACATCGCAGATCAGTCCAGCCAGTTCGCGACAGTCGTCGGTGTTGAAGCCGCGGGTGGTGACCGCCGGTGTGCCGATGCGCAGGCCCGAGGTCACGAAAGGCGAGCGCGGCTCGCCCGGCACGGTGTTCTTGTTGGCCGTGATGTGAGCCCGTCCCAGGGCTTGCTCGGCATCCTTGCCGGTGATGTCCTTGTCGATCAGGTCGACCAGGAACAGGTGGTTGTCGGTGCCGCCGGAGACCACCTTGTAGCCGCGCTGCATGATCACTTCGGCCATGGCCCGGGCGTTGTCTACCACGTGCTGCTGGTAGACGCGGAATTCAGGCTCCAGGGCTTCCTTGAAGGCCACCGCCTTGGCCGCGATCACGTGCATCAGCGGCCCACCCTGGCAGCCCGGGAACACCAGGGAGTTGAACTTCTTGGTGATCGCCTCGTCCTGGCCCTTGGCCAGGATGATGCCGCCGCGCGGGCCGCGCAGGGTCTTGTGGGTAGTCGAGGTCACCACGTGCGCGTGCGGCAGCGGGCTGGGATAGACGCCTGCAGCCACCAGGCCGGCGATGTGCGCCATGTCGACCAGGAACCAGGCGCCGACCGAGTCGGCGATCTCGCGCATTCGGGCCCAGTCGACCACGCGCGAGTAGGCGGAAAAGCCGCCGATCAGCAACTGCGGCTTGTGCTCTGCGGCCAGTTCGGCCATGCGCTCGTAGTCGATCTCGCCGGTCTGACGGTTCAGGCCGTAGTGCACGGCGTTGAACAGCTTGCCGGAAAAGTTGACCTTGGCGCCGTGGGTCAGGTGCCCACCCTCGGACAGGTCCATGCCCAGGATGGTGTCGCCGGCCTTGAGCAGGGCGAGGAACACGGCCTGGTTGGCCTGCGAACCGGAGTGCGGCTGCACGTTGGCGTAGTCGGCGTCGAACAACTCCTTCAGGCGCGCAATGGCCAGGTCTTCGGCGGTGTCAACATGTTCGCAGCCGCCGTAGTAGCGACGGCCCGGATAGCCCTCGGCGTACTTGTTGGTCAGCACCGAGCCCTGGGCCGCCATGACCCGCGGGCTGGCGTAGTTTTCCGAGGCAATCAGCTCGATATGCTCTTCCTGCCGGCGTTCTTCCGCGGCGATGGCCTGGGCGAGTTCATCGTCGAAGCCGGCAATGGTGAAGCTTGAATCAAACATGGCGATTCCGGGCTGTTCAGATAGCCCTCAATGATATCACCTGGGCCGTGCAAACCGGCCCACCAGCCCGATCAGCGAGCCGCTTCGCCGGGTCCGAAATCCGCCTTCGCCAGCGCATGCCGCGGGTCGAGATTCACCCGCCCCGGATCGCCCTGCACATGCTTAAGCGCGAGCACCCGCCGATCCATCACGCGAAACCACAGCGGCGGCAGATAGGCGAGCAAAAACATGCCGAAATAACCGCTGGGCAGCCGCGGCAGATCCGGGAAATCACGCAGCGACTGGTAGCGGCGCTGCGGATGCGCATGATGATCCGAATGCCGCTCCAGATGGAACAGCAGCAGGTTCGAGGCGATGTGGTTGCTGTTCCAGGAGTGGTGCGGCCGGCAGCGCTCATAGCGGCCATTGCCGAGTCGAGCGCGCTTGAGCCCGTAATGCTCGACGTAGTTGGCGCTGGTCAGCTGCCACCAGGCCACGGCATTGTGAACGAGAAGAAACGGCACGACTGCCCAGCCCAGCCAAACGACCAGGCCGCCCTGCAGCAGGAGCGAAACCAGCCAGGACTGCAGAATCTCGTTGTGCAGGGTCCAGAAGCCGCGGCCGCGCCGGGCCTGGCGCTCGCGCTCTATCGCCAGCGCGCGGCGCACGCCGCCGGGAATCTCGCGGGCGGCAAAGCGGTAGATCGACTCGCCCAGGCGCGCGCTGGCCGAATCCTCGGGCGTGGCGACCTGGTGGTGATGGCCGAAATTGTGTTCGACCGAAAAGTGGCCGTACACAGGTATCGCCAGGGCCAGCCGGGCGAACAGCTGGTCGGGCCAGCTGCGCTTGTGGCCGAGTTCGTGCCCCGTATTGACGGCCAGGCCGCCGACCAGGCCGGCCGCATACGCCAGCAACAGCCAGGCCGGCCAGCTCAAGCCCGCATGAACCGCGTACCAGGCCGCCGCGATCAGGCCGGCGAAGTAGAGCGGCACGGTCAACCAGGGCAGCACCTGGTAATACGGGTCGGCTTCGAGCTGCGGTACGACTTCCTCCGGTGGATTGCTCAAATCCTCGCCGAGCAGCCAGTCGAGGAACGGAACCCATCCGTAAACCACCACCAGGGGCAGCAGGAACCACCACTCGCTGCCCGATCGCGCGTGCAGCGCAATGGCCGCCAGCGGAATCAGCGGAAAAACCACCGACAGCAACCAGGCAAGGCGCTTGCGATCGACATAGGTCTGCACCCGGCCGTCCGTGTCCGTCCACTCGTAGCGGCGCAGCATGATGATTTTCCACAATGAAAGCCCGGTTCCCAGACTGCCACGTCACCACCCGCGTCACTAGGGCCTAAAATGACAATTTATGGTCATTACACGCCACGTTATCCCGCCAGGCGCTCCCGGGGTGCCCGCCATCTACCTGGCCCACTTCGTCGATGCGGTGTTGCGCGCCCCGGAACAACGCGGCGCGTTGATGCACGAGGCCGGCCTGAGTTCGGCCGACTTTCATCCGGAGCAGCGGATCGCCGTGAGCAAGATCCTCGCGCTGGTGGCCGCCATTGACGCCCGGGCCCGCCCCGGCTGGCACGTGGAGCCCGCGCTGGCGCTGGAGGCGGCCCATCACGGCCCGGTCGGGATCGCCGTCAGCACCGCGCCGAGCCTGGGCCGGGCCCTGGAACTGCTGGCCCGCTTCGAACCCTTGAGGATCAACTTCGCCGCGCTCAACTGCAGCCTGGATGAGCGCTCCTGGACCGGTCGCATCCTCCCGCTGATCGACCCGGAGGGTCCCTGGGAGTTGCTGCAGGAAATCCACCTGCTGAGCCTGGCCGGACTGCTGGAAAGACTGCTGGGCGGCCAGGCGCGTGATCTGCACCTGCAGATGCCGGACATTTACCGGCCGTGGAAATCGCTGCTGCTGGCCAGGTTCCAGGGCCGTCTGCGCTTTCGCGGACGGCATTACCAGCTCAAGCTCCCGGCCGCCGCGATGAATGCTCCGTCGCGGCTGGCCAGCACCGAGATTCACGGCGACGCCGTGGCCCGCTGCGAGCAGCTGCTGGGCCGGGAGAGGGCCGGCAGCCCGCTGGCCGCCCGCATCCAGGCCCGGCTGCTGGCAGCCGGCGGCGATTTTCCGGGCATCGAGAAAATGGCGCGCGACCTGTGCTGCTCCAGCCGCACGCTGACGCGACGCCTGGGTGAGGCCGGAACCTCCTACCGCCAGCTGGTCGACGAGACCCGGCGCATGCTCGCCATCGACCTGCTGCGCCGCACCGACGAGCCGATCCTCGAAATTGCCGATCGACTGGGCTATCGGGACGCAGCCAACTTCGGCCGCGCCTGCCGCCGCTGGTTCGGGCTTGCGCCTGGGCGGCTGCGGCGCGGTCGTGATTGAGCGCTGGGCAGCGGCTTGCACTGCGCGCGCGCGGGCAGGAGAATAAGGGCCAGGCCAGTCGGACGAACACAGGGGCAAATGGAACAGAGCAACGAGGCAAGCGAGTATCGCTGGCATGCGGTGTTTTGCAAACCGCAGCAGGACGCGCGGGCCGAAGCGCACCTGCTGAACCAGGGCTTCGAGATCTTCCGACCCAAGGTGCGCCGGCAACAGACGCGCAGCGGGCGCCGCAGGATTCGCATCGAATCCATGTTCCCGCGCTATCTGTTCGTGCGCTTGAGGACCGCCGCGCAGGACTGGGGTCCGATACGATCCACGCGCGGCGCCGTAGGCCTGGTCCGCAACGGCCAGGAGGCCGTCCAGGTGCCGCTGCCGGTGATCGAGGCCTTGCGCGAGCGCTGCGACGAGCAGGACATCGTCAACCTCAATGGCGCCATCGATTACCAGCCAGACGATCCGGTCGAAATCATCGATGGACCTTGTGCCGGCTACCGGGCCCTGTTCAAGGCGCGCACCAGCGAAGAACGGGTCCGGGTGCTTTTGACCCTGCTGAATCACGAACGCTGCGTCGAGGTCGCCGACAGCGCGATCCGGCGACTCTGAATTCCCCCTCCATCCACGATCCCGAAATCCGCATGACGACAGCGACGCTGAGCAACAGCCCCTTCAAGGCCTACGACATTCGCGGCCAGGTTCCATCCCAACTCAACGAAGAGCGTGCCTACGGCATCGGCCTGGCCTATGCCCGGGTCATCCAGCCCGGCGGACCGGTCATCATCGGGCGTGACATGCGCCTGTCCAGCGCAGCCCTGAGCGACGCTCTCGCCCGCGGCCTCAACGACGCCGGCGTCGACACCCTGGACATCGGGCTGTGCGGCACCGAGCTGGTGTACCACGCCGCATCCCTCGACGGCATGGGCGGCGGCGTCATGGTCACGGCGAGTCACAACCCGGCCGACTACAACGGCATGAAGATGGTGCGCGAGGCGGCCATTCCGATCAGCGCCGACACCGGCCTGAAGGAGATCGAGGCCCTGCTCGCCGGCGGCGGGGCCAGCCCCGGCACCGAAGCCAGGGGCAAGCGCGGGCAGCTGGACGTGGCCGAGAGCTACCGCAGCCGCCTGCTGGCCATGATCGACGCTGCCTCTCTCCGTCCCCTGAAGCTGGTGGTGAATGCCGGCAACGGCTGCGCCGGCCCGACCTTCGATGCGCTGGCCGCCGATCTGCCGCTGGAGGTCATCCGCCTCCACCACGAGCCCGATGGTCATTTCCCCAACGGCGTACCCAACCCGCTGCTGCCGGAAAACCGCGCCGAAACCTCCCGCGCCGTCGTCGACCACCAGGCCGACCTAGGCATTGCCTGGGACGGTGACTTCGATCGCTGCTTCTTTTTCGACCACCGCGGCCGCTTCATCGAGGGTTACTACCTGGTCGGACTGCTAGCCGCCCAGTTGCTGGAGCGGCATCCCGGCGCCAGGATCGTGCTCGACCCCAGGCTGACCTGGAACACCCTGGACCTGGTCGCCCAAGCCGGCGGCGAGGCCCTGATCAACAAGAGCGGTCACGCCTTCATCAAGGAGCGCATGCGCCGCGAGGACGCCGTTTACGGCGGCGAGATGTCGGCCCACCACTACTTCCGCGATTTCTCCTACTGCGACAGCGGCATGATCCCCTGGCTGCTGCTGATCGAAAGCATCAGCCGATCCGGCAACTCGCTGGCCGAACTGGTCGACGCCCGCATGACGGCCTTTCCCTGCAGCGGCGAAATCAACTTTTCGGTCCATTCGACTGACCGCGTGATCGCCGCGGTCCTGGCGGCCTTCGCCGACGACGCCGACAGCGTGGATCGCACCGACGGCATCAGCGTGGAGTTCGCCGACTGGCGATTCAACCTGCGCGCCTCCAACACCGAGCCGGTAATCCGCCTGAACGTGGAAACCCGCGCCGATCCCGAACTGCTCAAGACCCGGGTCGACGAACTCAGCCAACTGATCGAGGCAACCGGCCGCCAGGCGGAATGAGCGCCTTGCGGGTCGAAGTCGTCAGCGGCGAAGCGGTACTGCCGTGGCTGAACGATCTGGCGGCGCTGCGCATCCGGGTCTTTCGCGAATTTCCCTATCTGTACGACGGCTCGATGGACTACGAGCGCGATTACCTGGCCGAATACGCCGAATCCGCGCAGGGTCTGATCGTTCTGGCGCTAGACCAGGACCGGGTCGTGGGCTGCTCGACCGGGCTGCCGCTTGGCCAGGCAGACGAAGCGTTCAGACGCCCGTTCGTGGACGCCGGCAGGGAGCTTGGGCAGGTGTTCTATTTCGGCGAGTCGGTGCTGGACGCCGGCTATCGCGGGCGCGGACTGGGGCATCGGTTTTTCGACGAACGCGAAGCGCACGCCCGCAGGCTCGGCTACCCGGTCACCGCCTTCTGCTCCGTGGTCAGGCCGCAGGATCATCCGCAGCGCCCTGCCGGGCATCGTCCCCTGGACACCTTCTGGCACAAGCGGGGCTATCGCAGGGTACCCGAGCTACGGGCCCGGTTCGCCTGGAAGGACATCGACGAGCCGGGGGAAAGCCTGAAAACACTGGTGTTCTGGCTACGCGAGCTTGATTCTGAACATTAAGTGAGGCATCTGGAACTTGCCGGTATCGAGGCCACGCAGGCGCCACCGCGGTCTGAATGATTGGGTTCGAGGCGGCCCTTTGCTATGATCCTTAGCAGTTGATTCCGGAAAATACCAAGATGAGCGTGATCTCGAGAAGCCTGGTGCTGCTGTCCCTGCTGTTTCTGGCGGCCTGCGCCGCCACGCCGTCAGATGACCGCATGATTCGCGAGTCGCGCGCGGCCCTGGATCGCTTTGTCGACCGTGACCCCGGACTCCAGGACTGGATAGACCACGCCCACGGTTACGTCGTCTTCCCGGAAATCGCCAAGGGCGGGTTCTGGGTCGGCGGCGGCTTCGGTCGCGGCATCGTGTTCGAGCGCGGCCAGCCGATCGGTCGCGCGACCACCTCGCAGGCCACCATCGGCCCGCAAATCGGCGCCCAGTCCTACAGCCAGGTGATCTTCTTCCGCGATGACGCCGCGCTGCGGACCTTCCAGCGCGGCAACCTGGAGTTCTCGGCCCAGGCGACGGCCGTGGCCGCGACCGCGGGTGCGGCGGCCACCACCAGCTACGAGCGAGGAGTGGCGGTGTTCAACATGACCCGCGGCGGCCTCATGGCCGAAGCCTCGATCGGCGGTCAGCGCTTCACCTTCGAGCGGCTTTAGGACAGCGCCAGCGCCGCCTCCGGGAACCGCAGCGGTTCCTCTAGCTTTCGTCGGACAGCACGGCAGTCTCGGCCGGCTCACTTGTCGAGCCGGCCTGGTCGAGAAACTGCAGGCGCGCCAGACGGGCGTAGAGCCCGTGCTGTTCCATCAACTCATCGTGGGTGCCCTCGGCCACCACCCGGCCCTGATCCATCACCAGGATGCGGTCCGCGCGGCGCACCGTGGCCAGGCGGTGGGCGATGACGAGGACGGTTCGGTCCTTGCTCGCCGCGTCCAGGGCGGTCTGGACCAGGCGCTCGCTCTCGGCATCGAGACTGGCCGTGGCCTCGTCCAGCAGCAGCAATGCCGGCTGCTTGACCAGCGCCCGGGCGATGGCGATGCGCTGACGCTGCCCGCCGGAAAGCTGCACCCCCTTCTCGCCCAGAAAGGTGTCGTAGGCTTGCGGCCAGGCGCCGATGAATTCATGCGCGTGCGCGCTGCGCGCGGCGGCATCGATCAGGGCCTGGCTGGCCTCGGGTCGACCATAGGTAATGTTTTCGGCAGCCGACCCGGAAAAGACCACAACGTCCTGCGGGACGAAGCCCAGGTTCTGCCGCAGTTCCCGAAGGTCGAGGCGGCGCAGGTCCACGCCGTTGATCTCGATCCCGCCACAGCCGGGATCGTAGAACCGCAGCAGGAGCTGGAACAGGGTCGATTTCCCGGCGCCCGACGGGCCGACCACGGCAACGGTCTCCCCCGCCCTGACCTCGAAATCCAGGCCTTTGAGCACGTCGATCCCGGGGCGGGCTGGGTAGGCAAAATGCAGATCGCGCACCGCCAGACTCAACGGCGGCTCGGGGAAGGCAAGCGGCTGCACCGGACTGGCAATCTCCGGCTCGATGGCCAGCAGTTCGGCCAGGCGCTCCATGGCGCCGGCAGCGCGCTGCAGCTGGCTCCAGATCTCGCTCAGGCTGGCGGTCGAACCGGCCGCGATCGCCGCGTACAGCACGAACTGACCCAGCTGGCCCGGACTCATCGCCCCGGTCAGCACCGCGCGCGCGCCCAGCCAGAGCACGAAGGTGATCGCTGCGAACGTCAGCAGGATGATCAGCACGATCAGGATGGTGCTGGCGGCAATCCGCTGCTTGGCGGCGGCCACCGCCGCCTCCACGGCGCTGCCGAAGCGCGCGCACTCGCGGCTTTCCTGGGCAAAGGCCTGGACCGTCTGGACGGCATTGATCGATTCGTCGCCCAGGGCGCTGATGTCGGCGATCCGGTCCTGCGCCGATCGGGACAGCCGACGCACCCAGCGCCCCAGCACCAGTACCGGCACGATCATCGCCACGATCAGCAAGGCGATGATGCCGGCCAGGTTCGGAGCGGTCAGGATCAGGGCAATGGAACTGGCGACCAGCATCAGGACGTTGCGAATACCGAAAGAGACGGTCGAGCCGACCAGGGTTTCCACCAGGGTGGTGTCGGTATTGAGCCTGGACAGAACTTCTCCGGTGCGGGTGCGGGCAAAGAACTCGGGACTCATCCGCAACACGCGCTCGTACACGGACTTGCGGATGTCGGCAACCACCCGCTGGCCGAGCCAGCTGACCCAGTAGAAGCGCAGTCCCCCGCCGATCGCCATCAGCACCGCGGCGGCGAACAGGAACCAGAACCAGCGATTGATGTGGGCCAGGTCTTCGGCCATGAACCCGCGATCGATCACCTGGCCCACAGCCAGCGGAATGGCCAGCGCGCCCGCCGCCGAAACCAGCAGGAAGAGACCGGCCAGGGTGATCTGCAGGCGATAACGGGCGACGAACGGCTTCAGGGCCGCCAGTGAGCTGAGTTTGCGGCTGCCTGGCCGCTGTGTTTCAGATTCAGACATGGATGCGTTCAGTGCGCCAGGCCGCCTCTCTGCCTGCCCGCCCAGAAGAACAGGAGCAGGGCCAGCCAGACCGAGCCGAAGGTAATCGCGTGGTCCATTGTAAACGGCTCACCGTAGACGAAAACGGCCAGCAGAAAGGTGATGCTGGGCGCCAGGTACTGCAGCAGGCCCATGGTGCTCAGGGGCAGGCGGCGCACGCCGGCGGCAAACAGCAACAGCGGGGCCACGGTCAGCAGCCCGGTGCCGGTGAGCAGCAGGCTCACCTCCGGCGCGGCCCCGAGAAAGGCCAGCCGTTCATCCCGGAACAACCACAAGAGCCAGGCCAGCGCCCACGGCGCCACGAACACGGTTTCCCAGAACAGCCCGACCATCGGCCCCACCTGAAGCAGCTTGCGAATCACGGAGTACAGGGCAAACGACGAGGCCAGGCTCAGCGCAATCCACGGCACCTGGCCAAGCCGCCAGGTCAGCCAGGCCGTCCCGGCGGCGGCCAGCAGGACCGCCAGCGTCTGCACCGGCACCAGGCGCTCGCGAAACACCAGCAGTCCCAGCACCACCGACATCAGCGGATTGATGAAGTAGCCCAGCGAGGTNGACAAGACGCGATCACTGTTGACCGCGTGGACNAAGATCAGCCAGTTCAGCGCGATCAGCCCGCCGGTCAGGCACAGCAGTCCGGCGGTCGAGCGGTCGATGCAGACATGGCGCCAGAACGAGCGCCGCTTGCGAATCAGCAGCACCAGACCGAGCAAGACCACCGACCACACCACGCGATGCGCGATGATCTCGTCCGGCCCGACGGCATCCAGCCACTTGAAGTAGATCGGAGCCAGGCCCCAGATCGTGAACGCGGACAGTCCGGCCGCCAGGCCCCGCCTGGCCTCGCGGTCGGGCTGATGCCTCACTGCGCCACAGGCACCGCGTTGATCGGCGCAAACTCCGGTTGCGGACTGAAGCCGTCCAGCCGGAACCGCTGGATGTCATCGGCCGCCTCGACCAGCACGGTGCCTGACAGGCGGCCCGACCCGCGCATCATCAGGCCCTGAAGGCGCACCTCGGAAAACTGGTCGTGGATCAGGATCGAGTCCAGGACGGTGGCGTCGGCATGGATCAGCAGCCGCCCGGTCAGCGTGTCGAAGCGATCCTGGCCATCAATTCCGGCCAGGCCGCGCAGTCGTTCAAGGCCCGCCAGCCGACCGGAGAAGAACTCCAGCTGGGCCACGGCGAGCGCGTTGTCATCCGCCGCAGACCCCGGCTTGATGCGAACCTGGCCGACCCCTTCTGCCGCGAGGTCGAACCCGCCGGCGCGCAGCAGCGCGCCGAGATCGTCCACGTCCAGGCTCGCCAGCGCCTCCACGCTTGATCCCGCATCGTCGGAGTGCACCGTTCCCTCGGCCTGGACCAGCGCCCCAGGCAGGCTGGTCTCGGCAAAACGCAGCTGGGCCATGCCCGCTTCCGCCGCCACGCTCAGACGCAATTCGGGCAAGACATAGGGGCCGATCGCCAGGCGCTCCAGCGCCAGGTCGACCCCGAAGTCATGCTCGGCGACCCAGTTGGCCAGCCAGACCGGCCACTGCGAGGCTGCTAGAGCACCGAACAACGAGACCATCGTTGCCAGATCCAGCTCCGCTCCCGCCGCATGCAGGGCGAAACGGGGTCGCGCCATTTCCTCGTAACGCCCTTCCACCAGCAGCTCCTGCCCACCGAAGCGCAAACGGCTCCGATCGAGCTCGATGGTCAACGGCGGCACGGCCGAAAACGACATCGCGCCGAGCAGCTCGAAAGGCACGCCACCGGCCGCATGCCGGGCGCTGAAGCGCATGTCGGCCAGCCGAAGCCGGCCGGTCCCGGCCGGCACCAGCAACACACCGTCAACGCTGACATCCGACAACATCGGCGGGCGCCCGATCGCCCCCTCGAATCGCAGGTTCAGCGCCCGATCGAAGGCCAGCCCGTCCAACTCGATCCGATCCACCTGGATCTGCCGGGTCGGCCCCCACTCCAGGCTGCCGATCTCGATCTCCACGTTCTCGAGGCGCAGCGGTCCGCTGGCGGCGATACCGGGGGCCCCGGGACGGCCCGGCCGACGCATCAGGCCCGCGAGGCTGTGATCACCGGCCTCGTCCATCGCCACCTGCAGGCGGGCGCCCTGCAAAAACACCTCACGGGTTTCCACCCGGCCCTGGATCAGCGGCAACAGTCGCAACTCGACCATCAAGTGATCGGAACTGAGCAGTTCCGGCCCGGCGAATTCGGTCGGGCCGGACAAGCGGACCTGGTCGGCCTGGATGCGAAAACGGGGGAAAAAGCGCACCGAGACATCGCCATCGATGCTCAGCTGCCGCCCCGTCTGCATCTCGACGTGCCTGGCCAGCAACTGCTTGAGCCGCTCATCGTCGGCCAGCATGCTCACGGTCGCCAGGAAACCCAGCGCCATGATGACGGTCGCGGCAAGCACGATAAGCCACTGACGCATGTTGCTTTACCGCATCCGTTCCATTAGGCGGATTGTAGCGGAAGCGCAGGCCGAAACGCACAAAGCCCGGCACCAGGGCCGGGCTTTGCAGGCGAAACGCAGGTGGAGCCTAGTCGGCCGCCGCACCCGGAGCGTCCGGACGATCCACCAGTTCGACATAGGCCATGGGTGCCTTGTCGCCGGCGCGGAAGCCGCACTTGAGAATGCGCAGGTAGCCGCCCGGGCGGGAGGCATAGCGCGGACCCAGTTCATCGAACAGTTTGCCCACCGCTTCCTTGTCGCGCAGACGGGCGAAGGCCAGCCGGCGCTTGGCAACGGTGTCTTCCTTGGCCATGGTGATCAGGGGCTCGGCCACGCGGCGCAGCTCCTTGGCCTTGGGCAGGGTGGTCTTGATCAGCTCGTGATGGATCAGGCTGGCGGTCATGTTCTTGAACATGGCCCGGCGGTGCGACGAGTTACGGTTGAGCTTACGCCCGGCTTTACGATGACGCATGGGATTCTCCTCAGTTCCCCGCCCGGGCCAGGCTGGCCGGCGGCCAGTTTTCCAGGCGCGTGCCCAGGGCAAGGTCGTGCGACGCCAGAACGGTCTTGATTTCCGTCAGCGACTTCTTGCCAAGATTGGGGGTTTTCAACAGTTCGGTTTCGGTTCGCTGAACCAGGTCACCGACGTACTGGATGTGCTCGGCCTTCAGGCAGTTGGCCGAACGCACGGTGAGCTCCAGGTCGTCGATCGGACGCAGCAGCACCGGGTCGAAGGACTCCGCACTGGCCACGTCGGCTTCCTTCTCCCGCGCGACGAAGTCGACGAACACCGACATCTGGTCGACCAGGATGCCTGCAGCCAGCTTGACGGCCTGCTCGCAGCTCATGGTGCCGTTGGTTTCGATGTCGAGCACCAGCTTGTCCAGGTCGGTACGCTGGGCGACACGCGCGCTTTCCACCGCGTAGGACACCCGGTGAACCGGGCAATACGAGGCGTCCAGCTGCAGCCGACCGATCGGCCGCGACTCTTCTTCGTCGAAGCGCTGTGCGGTGGCCGGCTGGTAGCCGACGCCGCGCGTGACGCGCAGCTTCATGCGGATCGAGGCATCCTTGGTCAAGGTGCAGATGACATGGTCGGGGTTGACGATCTCGACATCGTGATCGAGCTGGATATCGGCCGCCGTCACCGGACCGGCCTTGTCCTTGGACAAGGTCAGCACCGCCTCGTCACGCGAGTGCATCCGCACCGCAACGTCCTTGAGGTTGAGCAAGAGCTCGACGATGTCTTCCTGCAGCCCTTCCACCGAGGTGTACTCGTGCAGCACGCCTTCGATCTCGGCCTCGCTGATGGCGCTGCCGGGAATCGAGGACAGCAGAACCCGCCGCAGCGCGTTGCCCAGCGTGTGGCCGAAGCCCCGCTCGAGCGGCTCCAGCGTGATGCGCGCGCGCCGCGCCGAAATCTCATCGACGATCAGCCCCTTGGGCTTGAGCATTTTGCCGATCAGTTCACTAATCTGGCCAGACATGAATCTGCCTCTCTTTCAATACTTTCGTTGAAGACCTGCCGACGACCGACGTCGACAGCAGACGCTTACTTGGAATACAGCTCGACGATCAGGTTCTCGTTGATATCGGGCGGCAGGTCATCACGGTCCGGCCTCGCCTTGAACACGCCTTCGAGCTTGTCCACGTCGATTTCAATCCAGGCCGGAATGGTGTCCAGGTCGCGCGCCAGGGTCAACGACTCCTGGATCCTCAGCTGCTTGCGCGCCTTCTCGCGCACGGAAATCCGGTCGCCCGGCTGAACCTGCGCCGAGGGAATGTTGCACACGGCTCCGTTGAGCTCGATGCCCTTGTGCGAAACCAGCTGACGGGCCTGGGCCCGGGTCACGCCGAATCCCATGCGGTAGACGACGTTGTCCAGACGGCTTTCCAACAACTGCAGCAGGTTCTCGCCGGTCGCGCCCTTGAGCCGTGCCGCTTCCTTGTAGTAGTTGCGGAACTGCCGCTCGAGGATGCCGTACATGCGGCGCACCTTCTGTTTTTCGCGCAGCTGCAACGCATAGTCCGACAGACGCTGTCTGCGACTGTCACCATGCTGCCCGGGTGGCTGATTCAGCTTGCACTTGGAATCCAGGCCACGCGCGGGGCTCTTGAGATTGAGATCCATGCCCTCGCGACGCGCGAGCTTGCAGGTGGGTCCGATATATCGTGCCATGTTGCTCTCTGATCCGAATTACGGTGAAGGCCTACACCCGGCGCTTCTTGGGGGGACGGCAGCCGTTGTGGGGAATCGGCGTGACGTCGATGATATTGGTGATCTTGAAGCCGACCGCGTTGAGCGAGCGGACTGAAGATTCACGACCGGGGCCAGGGCCATTGACCCGCACCTCGAGGTTTTTCATCCCGTATTCCTGGGCGGTGCGGCCGGCGTTTTCCGCCGCCACCTGGGCCGCGAACGGGGTCGACTTGCGCGAGCCGCGGAAGCCGGAGCCGCCGCTGGTCGCCCAGGCCAAGGCATTGCCCTGACGATCGGTGATGGTGATGATGGTGTTGTTGAACGAGGCATGCACGTGTGCAATCCCGTCGACGATCACCTTCTTGACTTTTTTCTTGCCCTTGGCGGTCTGCTGCTTGGCCATGAACGAAATTCCTTAACGAATCGGACGACGCGGGCCCTTGCGGGTCCGGGCATTGGTACGGGTGCGCTGCCCGCGCACAGGCAGGCCGCGACGGTGACGCAGACCGCGATAGCAGCCCAGGTCCATCAGGCGCTTGATGTTCATTGCCACCTCGCGCCGCAGATCGCCTTCTACGGCCATCCCGCCGATGATCTGACGCAGCTTTTCCTGTTCCGCTTCGGTCAGATCACGCACCTTGGTGCTGGGATCGATGCCGGTGGCGTCACAGATCTGGTACGCCCGCGTTCTACCGATGCCATAAATGTGGGTCAATGCCACCCAGGTGTGCTTTTGTACGGGCAGATTGACGCCTGCGATACGAGCCATGCTGTTCTCTCCAGAAACCTGTTACGTCGGTTCAGCGCAAACCGACAATTGTATCGGATTTTTCGCCGATTCTCAAGCCCGCCAGCGCGGGCTTCGTCCCAGCCATCAGCCCTGTCGCTGCTTGTGCTTGGGGTCGCTGCAAATCACGTAGACAATGCCGCGCCGACGCACGATCTTGCAGTTGCGGCAGATTTTCTTGACCGAGGCCTGAACTTTCATCTTTCTTTCTCCAAAAAAACTACTGAGGCATTACGACCGGCGTACGGAACCAGCCCGGCCGTAACCCTTCAGGTTCGACTTCTTGAGAAGGCTGTCGTACTGATGGGACATCAGGTGAGCCTGCAGCTGGGCCATGAAATCCATGGTCACGACGACGATGATCAGCAGCGAGGTGCCACCGAAGTAGAACGGCACGTTCCAGCGCATGATCAGGAATTCCGGCATGAGGCACACCGCCACCAGGTAGATCGCACCGACCGTGGTCAGCCGCGTCAGCACATAGTCGATGTACTCAGCCGTCTGGCGCCCGGGGCGAATCCCCGGAATGAAAGCGCCAGACTTCTTCAGGTTGTCGGCGGTCTCGCGCGAATTGAACACGATCGCCGTATAAAAGAAGCAGAAGAACGCGATCAGGCCGCCGAACAGGGCGATGTAGACCGGCTGCCCCGGGCTCAGCTGCTGGGCGACGTTCTGCAGCCAGGTGACACCTTCGGCCTGGCCGAACCAGGTCGAGATCGTGGCCGGGAACAACACCAGGCTGGAAGCGAAGATCGCCGGAATCACCCCGGACATGTTGACCTTCAGCGGCAGATGGGTCGACTGGCTGCGGTAGGCCTGACGACCCTGACGCTGCGCGTAGTTGACCGTGATCCGGCGCTGCCCGCGCTCGACGAAGACTACGAAAGCGGTCACGACCAGCGCCATCACCAGCAGGAAGGTGGCAGTGGTGATCCCTAGCTGGCCGGTGTTGACGAGTTCCAGGGTCGCGCCGACGGCCGAGGGCAATTCGGCAACGATACCGGCGAAGATGATGATCGAGATACCGTTACCGATGCCGCGCTCGGTGATCTGCTCACCCAGCCACATCAGGAAAACGGTGCCTGCCGTCAGCGTCACGACCGCGGCAAGAATGAAGCCCGGACCCGGCGCGATGACGACCGGCAAACCGGCGCCCGCGCCCTGGTTCTGCAGGGCCAGTGCCACCCCGAACGACTGGAACATCGCCAGCACGACGGTGAAGTACCGCGTGTACTGGGTGATCTTGCGGCGTCCGGCCTCCCCTTCCTTGCGCAGGGCCTGCAGCTGGGGAATGGCGTGGCTCATCAGCTGCATGATGATCGCAGCCGAAATGTAGGGCATGACGCCCAGCGCGAAGATCGAGAAGCGGCCCAGCGCACCGCCGGTGAACATGTTGAAGATGTCCACGATGGTGCCGCGCTGCATGTCCATCAGCTCGATCAGCGCCAGTGGGTTGATCCCCGGCACCGGGATGAACGTGCCGAGCCGATAGACCAGCAGCGCCACCAGCACCAGGAACAGGCGCTGGCGCAGCTCTTTCAGGCGGCCAATCCCGCCGAGCATGCCAGCCATTTCGGACGCGCTGGTGGACATTACTCGACCTTGCCGCCGGCAGACTCGATGGCGGCAATTGCACCGGCGGTGACATGAATGCCACGCACCGTCACCGGCCGCTGGATTTCACCCTTGTTGATCAGGCGCACCTTGCGGGTATCGTTCTGGACCACGCCGGCGGCCTTGAGCACTTCGAGATCCACCACGTCGCCTTCGATCGCGTTGATCTGGTAGAGGCGAACTTCACGGGTGCGGCGATTGACGGCCGAGTTGAAGCCGACTTTCGGCAGACGACGCTGCAGCGGCATCTGGCCGCCCTCGAATCCGACTTTGTGGTAACCGCCCGAGCGCGACTTCTGGCCCTTGTGGCCCCGACCGCCGGTCTTGCCCAGCCCGGAGCCGATGCCACGGCCAACCCGCTTGCGCTTGGAGCGGCTGCCTTCTGCAGCCTGAATGGTGTTGAGCTTCATAGTGCTTTCCTAGCCTTGTGTTCTCAGGTCAAGCCTGCTCGACTCGCACGAGGTAATCGACCTTGCGGATCATGCCGCGCACGGCCGGCGTGTCCTCAAGCTCCACGGTATGGTTGAGACGCCGAAGACCCAGCCCGCGCACGGTTTCGCGGTGCTTGCCGATCGTCCCGTTGATGCTGCGGACCAGGGTCACGCGCAGCTTTCCTGAATTCGTCTTAGCCATGATGTTGCAAAATCTCCTCGACCGGCTTGCCGCGCTTGATGGCAACCTGCTCCGGCGAAACCATGGCCTGCAGGCCCTTCATCGTCGCCCGGACCAGGTTGATCGGGTTGTTCGAGCCCACGCTCTTGGCCAGAACGTTATGCACGCCGACCGCTTCGAACACGGCGCGCATGGCGCCACCGGCGATCACGCCCGTACCTTCCGAGGCCGGCTGCATGTACACACGCGACCCGCTGTGGCCCGACTTGATCGGGTGCCAGAGGGTCCCTTCATTCAGAGAAATGCGAACCATATCGCGCCGGGCGCGTTCCATGGCCTTCTGGATCGCCAGCGGCACTTCACGCGCCTTGCCGTAGCCAAACCCGACCTTGCCTTCACCGTCACCGACAACAGCCAGCGCCGTGAAGCTGAACTGGCGGCCACCCTTGACGACCTTGACCACTCGATTGACTGCAACCAGTTTCTCGATCAGGTTGTCCGTGTTCGTTTCTCTTGCCATTTCCGATTCCTATTTAGAACTTCAGGCCGGCTTCACGCGCGGCGTCGGCCAGTGCCTTGATCCGCCCGTGGTACTTGAACCCGGACCGGTCAAACGCAACACCATCGATGCCGGCGGCAAGGCTGCGCTCGGCAATCATGCGGCCGACCGCCTTGGCTGCCTCCACATTGCAGGTGGCCTTCAGGCCATCGCGCACGTCCTTTTGCACGGTCGACGCCGCGGCAACGGTATGTGCGCCGTCGGCCGCGATCACCTGGGCGTACAGATGACGCCCCGAGCGATGCACGGTCAGCCGCGCAACGCCGGCGCGCCGGATGCGGGACCGGGTTTTCCGGGCCCGACGCAATCTCGATTCGTTCTTGCCTTTGTTCATTGTTGACGACCTTAAGCCTTCTTGGCTTCCTTCATGACGACACGCTCGTCGGCGTAGCGAACGCCCTTGCCCTTGTAGGGCTCCGGCGGACGGTAAGCACGGATTTCAGCGGCGACCTGGCCCACTTTCTGTTTGTCGAAGCCGCGAACCACGATTTCCGTCTGGCTCGGGCACTCCACCGACACACCAGCCGGAACGGAATACTCGACCGGGTGACTGAAACCCAGCTGAAGATTCAGTGACTGGCCCTGCACGGAGGCACGGTAACCGACGCCAACAAGGCTCAGCTTCTTCTCGAAGCCGTTGGTGACGCCCTCGACCATATTGCCGATCAGGGCCCGCATGGTGCCAGCCATGGCCATGTCGGCTTCCTTGACCGGCTTGACCGTCACGACGTTGTTCTCGACCTCGATCTGCACGGCCGGGTGCAGGGACAGCTCGAGCTTTCCCTTGGCGCCCTTGACGCGAACCTGGCCTTCGCTTTGCGACAGCTCTACGCCGGACGGCAGGTTGATCGGGCTTTTGGCGATTCTTGACATTTTCGTTTCCTTGAGGCTTCGAAGCGGATCAGGCCACCAGGCAGAGGACTTCGCCGCCCTGGCCCTGAGCACGGGCCTGGGCGTCGGTCATGACGCCGTTCGAGGTGCTGATGATGGCAACACCCAGACCATTGAGCACGCGCGGAATATCGTCCTTGCCGAAGTAGCGACGGCGTCCGGGCTTGCTGAAGCGCTCCAGACGATCGATGACCCCGCGGCCCTCGACGTACTTGAGCTCGATGTGCAGCTCGCTCTTGACGCCCTCGCTCTCGACACGGAAGTCGCGAATGTAGCCTTCGTCCTTGAGCACCTGGGCGATCGAGGCCTTCAGCGTGCTCGACGGCATCGCCACCGTGCGCTTCCGAACGGCCTGGGCGTTCTTGATCCGCGCCAGCATGTCTGCAATTGGGTCGGTCATGCTCATCTGTTCTTCGCTCCTTACCAGCTGGCCTTGCGCAGACCAGGCACGTCACCGCGCATGGCGGCTTCGCGCAACTTGTTGCGTGCCAATCCGAACTTGCGGTAATACCCGCGGGGACGACCGGAAACACGGCAACGATTGCGACCGCGCACCGGGCTGGCGTCCCGAGGCATCTTGCTCAGGCGATGCATCGCAGCCTGCTTTTCCTCGTAATCCGCTTCCGGATCCGCGACGATGCGCTTCAGCTCGGCGCGCTTGGCCGCATAACGTGCGGCAAGCTTTGCCCGGCGCTTTTCACGCTCTACCATTGAAATCTTAGCCATGCCTTACCTGCTCCTCAACGCGCGCGGAAAGGGAAGCCAAACGCTTCGAGCAGCGCCATCCCTTCCTCGTCTGTCTTTGCCGACGTGGTAATGGCGATATCCATTCCACGAATCGAATCGATCTGGTCGTAGTTGATCTCGGGGAAGATGATCTGCTCCTTGACCCCGAGGCTGTAGTTGCCGCTGCCATCAAAGGACTTGCGCGGAATACCGCGGAAATCGCGCACACGCGGCAGGGCGACATTGACCAGGCGATCAAGAAACTCGTACATCCGCTCACGGCGCAGGGTCACCTTGCAGCCGATCGGATAGCCGTCACGGATCTTGAAGCTCGCCACCGACTTGCGCGCCTTGGTGACCACCGGGCGCTGACCGGCGATCTTGGCCATGTCGGCAACGGCGTTGTCGATGACCTTCTTGTCACCGATCGCCTCGCCCAGACCCATGTTCAGGGTGATCTTCTCCAGACGCGGCACCTGCATCACGTTCTGGTAGCCGAACTTCTCGGTCAGCTGACCGACGATGGTGTCGCGATAGTATTCCTGCAGCCTAGCCATGACTCTCTATGCCCTTAAATGTCGACGACTTCGCCGGTGGACCGGAAAAACCGGACCTTGCGGCCGTCCTCGAGAAACTTGAACCCGACCCGATCACCCTGATCGGTAGCGGGGTTGTACAGCATCACGTTCGACGGATGGATCGGCGCCTCGCGCTCGATGATCCCGCCCGGCCGCTGTGCCTGCGGATCCGGCTTCTGATGACGCTTGACCATGTTGACGTTCTCGACCAGCAGCCGATCGTCCTTGAGGACCTTCAGCACGTGGCCGCGCTGGCCCTTGCTGCGCCCGGCGATCACGATCACTTCGTCGCCCTTGCGAATGCGTTGCATCATTAACTCCTTACAAAACTTCCGGCGCCAGCGAAACGATCTTCATGAACCGTTCCGAGCGCAGCTCGCGCGTCACCGGCCCGAAGATACGGGTGCCGATCGGCTCGAGCTTGTTGTTGAGCAGCACGGCGGCGTTGCCGTCAAAGCGAATCAGCGAACCGTCCCGGCGACGCACGCCCTTGGCGGTGCGCACCACTACGGCGTTGTAGACCTCGCCCTTCTTGACCTTGCCGCGCGGGATCGCGTCCTTGACCGTCACCTTGATGACGTCGCCGATGTTCGCGTACCGGCGCTTCGAACCACCGAGCACCTTGATACACATCAGCTCGCGCGCACCGCTGTTGTCTGCCGCGGCCAATCTGGATTGCATCTGAATCATGCTGCTATGCTCCGCTTACTGGGCCCGTTCAACCACTTCGACCACGGTCCAGGACTTGGTCTTGGAAACCGGCCGGGTCTGCGAGATGCGAACCGTATCGCCCTCATTGCAGTCGTTGTTCTCGTCGTGCGCGTGCACCTTGCTGCTGCGGCGGATGTATTTACCGTACAGCGGGTGCTTGACCAGACGCTCGAGGCGGACGGTCACGGTCTTGTCCATCTTGTTGCTCACCACGCGGCCGACCTGGCTGCGCTGAACCTTGTTCTCGTCGCTCATGCTGATTTTTCCTGCAACTGGTTGAGCACCGTCTTGATCTGCGCGATATCCCTGCGCACGCGGCGAATCTGATGGCGCTGCGTCAGGCTGCCGTTGGCGTGCTGCAGGCGCAGACCGAACTGCTCCTTGCGCCGCTCCAGCAGCAGCTCTTTCAGCTCTGCCGCGTTCTTCTGGCGAAGCTCGCTGGTTTTCATTACATGGTCCTCGCTACAAACGTGGTCCGCACGCTCAGCTTGGCCGCGGCGCGTCGAAACGCTTCGCGCGCGATATCCTCGCTGACGCCCTGGATCTCGTAAATCATCCGGCCCGGCTGAATAGGTGCAACCCAGTACTCCACGTTACCCTTGCCCTTGCCCATGCGGACTTCAACCGGCTTCTTGGTAATCGGCTTGTCCGGGAACACGCGAATCCACAGCTTGCCGCCACGCTTGACGTGCCGGGTGATTGCACGGCGGGCCGACTCGATCTGACGGGCGGTCAGGAAGCCGCGAGTGGTCGCCTGCAGGCCGAATTCGCCGAAGCTCACCCGGTTGCCCACCTGCGCCAGACCGCGGTTACGGCCCTTCTGCTGCTTTCTGAATTTTGTTCGTTTCGGCTGCAGCATGATTAGCTCTCCTTGCGTCCACCCCGACCCGGGGCGCTGTCGGCGCTCTCTTGGGCATGCAGGTCGAAGACGTCGCCCTTGTAAACCCAGACCTTGATTCCGATGACACCGTAGGTGGTCTTGGCCACCGCGGTGCCGTAATCCACATCGGCACGCAGCGTGTGCAGCGGCACCCGACCCTCGCGGTACCACTCGGTGCGCGCGATGTCGGCGCCGTTGAGCCGACCGGCGACCTGCACCTTGATGCCCAGGGCGCCCAGACGCATGGCGTTGCCGACCGCACGCTTCATGGCGCGGCGGAACATCACGCGGCGCTCCAGCTGCTGCGCAATGCTCTCGGCGACCAGCTTGGCGTCGAGTTCCGGCTTGCGAATCTCGTTGACGCGGATATTCGTCGGCACACCCATGATCTTGCCCACGTCACGGCGCAGCTTCTCGATGTCCTCGCCCTTCTTGCCGATGACGATGCCAGGACGCGCGGTGTGGATGGTGATCTCGGCCGACTTGGCCGGACGCTCGATCTGAATGTGGCTGATGGCGGCATGCGCCAGCGCCTTGTTCAGATATTCGCGCGCCGCGAGATCGGTGTTGAGATAGTCGGCAAACTCCTCACCCTCGGCGTACCACTTGGCCGACCAGTCCTTGGCGATGCCCAAGCGAATTCCAGTTGGATGTACCTTCTGACCCATGTCTAATCCTTAACTATCCGCCAGCACGACGGTGATGTGGCTGCTGCGCTTCAAAATCCGGTTGTAGCGACCCTTGGCCCGCGGCATGCCGCGCTTCATGGTCGGACCTTCATCGACCCAGATCCGCTGGACCTTCAGCTCGTCGATGTCGGCACCCGAGTTGTGCTCGGCATTGGCGACCGCCGACAGCAGGACCTTCCTGATGATCTGGGCGGCCTTCTTGTTGCTGAACATCAACAGTTCATCGGCACGTTCAACCGGCAGGCCGCGAACCTGGTCTGCCACCAGTCGCACCTTCTGCGCCGAAATCCGTGCACCCTTGAGCTTTGCTATCGCTTCCATCACCGTGCTTCCTGTTACTTCGACTTGCGATCGGCCGCGTGACCCTTGAAGGTCCGCGTCGGCGCAAACTCACCCAGCTTGTGGCCGACCATGTTCTCGTTGATCAGGATCGGCACATGCTGGCGCCCGTTATGCACGGCGATCGTCAAACCCACCATGTCCGGCAGGATCATTGAACGCCGCGACCAGGTCTTGATCGGGCGCTTGTTGTTGGTCTCGATCGCGGACTGCACCTTCGCCGCCAGATGGTGGTCGATGAACGGTCCTTTCTTGATTGAACGTGGCATGTCCGATTCCTGTCTTATTTACGCTTGCGCGGACGCGAAATGTACTTGCTGGTCCGCTTGTTGCTTCGAGTGCGCTTGCCCTTGGTCGGCTGGCCCCACGGGGTCACCGGATGACGACCGCCGGAAGTCCGACCCTCGCCGCCGCCGTGCGGATGGTCGACCGGGTTCATGGCCACACCGCGGACGGTGGGGCGAACGCCGCGCCAGCGCTTGGCGCCGGCCTTGCCCAGCTTTTCCAGGTTGTGCTCGGCGTTCGCGACCTGGCCGATCGTGGCGCGGCAACGCGTCAGAACCTTGCGCATCTCGCCGGAGCGCAGCATCACCGTGGCGTACTGGCCCTCACGGGCCACCAGCTGGACGACCGAGCCCGCGCTGCGCGCCAGCTGCCCGCCCTTGCCGGGCTTGAGCTCCACGTTGTGAATCTGCGTGCCGACCGGGATCGCACGCAGCTGCATGGCGTTGCCCGGCTTGATCGGCGCTTCCGATCCGCTCAGGACCTCGTCGCCTGCACGCACGTTGCGCGGCGCCAGAATGTAGCGACGCTCGCCGTCCATGTACTTGACCAGGGCGATGTGCGCACTGCGGTTCGGATCGTATTCAATCCTCTCGACCACGCCCTTGATGCCGTCCTTGTCGCGCTTGAAGTCGATCACCCGATAGTGGTGCTTGTGCCCGCCGCCCTTGTGCCGAGTCGTGATGCGACCGGCATTGTTGCGGCCGCCCGTCGAGTTCTGCGACTCCAGCAGCGGCGCGTACGGCTTGCCCGACCACAGGTGGTCGTGGCGGATCGAAACCTTGCCACGACGGCCCGGCGATGTTGGTTTTGCTTTGACGATTGCCATGTCTATTAATCCCGGCTTTCAATACCCGACGTCAGTCGGCCTGCAGTTCTTCGATGACCTGCCCGGCGCGAACCCGCACGTAAGCCTTCTTCCAGTCCTTCTGCCGCCCAGGGCGAAAACGGAAGCTCTTGCGCTTGCCCTTGACGTTGACCACGCGCACGTCTTCGACGTTGACCTTGAACAAACCTTCAACGGCCTGCTTGATTTCAGTCTTGTTTGCGTCCTTGCTCACTTCGAACACGTACTGGTTCGAACCGGCCTGCAGACGCGCCGTCTTCTCCGAAATGTGGGGAAAACGGATGACCTGGTAAAGTCGCTCGTTGTTCATGCCAGCCACTCCTGAATTTTCTCGACCGCCGCGCGCGTCATCACTACCTTGTCGGCGGAAACCAGGCTGACCGGATCGACGCGATCGGCGGCCAGGACGAATACGCCCGGCAGATTGCGCGTGGCCATGTACAGGTTGGTCTCCGGCTCGGCATCGACGAGCAGACCACGCTCCACGCCCAGCTTCGCCATGAGTTCGACGGCAAGGCGGGTGCGCGGCTCTTCCAGGGCCAGGGAATCGACCACCACGAGGCGATCGTGCCGAACCAGTTCCGACAGGATCGCCTTCAGGGCGCCGCGATACTGCTTGCGGTTCACCTTCTGGCTGAAATCACGCGGCTGCGCGGCAAAGGTCACACCACCAGACCGCCACAGCGGACTGCGGATCGTTCCCGCACGCGCGTTGCCGGTGCCCTTCTGACGCCACGGCTTGCGGCCGCCGCCGGAAACCGCAGAGCGGTTTTTCTGGGCCTTGGTGCCGGCGCGGGCGCCAGCCAGGT
>SL_3KL_010_SEDDRAFT_10000483_pt1 | contig 32695 bp, 49 predicted proteins | sample SodLakKL_010_SED_2_FD_10381 | JGI IMG/M metagenome (IMG submission 10381)
TATTTAATGCTTTCGCCAGGGCTTCTTTAGCCGCAAATCTTGCAGCAAAGTGCTCAGCAGGTTTTTTCTTTGTTTTACAGTACTCAATTTCTCCTGGAGTGAAAATTTTCTGCAGGAATCTGTTACCATGTTTTTTATAAACCAAATTAATCCTCTCTACCGAAACTATATCAACACCAATACCTTCAATCAATGTTGAACCACCTCATTCAACTGTAACGCTTTTTGCCAGATTCCGGGGTTGATCTATAGGGCAATCCCGGAAATCCGCTGTGAAATAGGAGAGTAGTTGCAGGGGAACAGTTCCCAGCAGAGGAGCAAAAATATCAGCAGTATTGGGTATTTTAAAAAGGAAATCAACTTCCTCTGCCACGCGGGAAGCAAATCTGTCCTGAGTAATACCAAATACATAGCCACCACGGGCTCTGATTTCCTGGATATTGCTAATCATCTTCTCTAAAAGGCTCTCCTGGGTTAGGAGGGCAACAACGGGAATTCCTTCCTCGATTAAGGCCAGGGTTCCATGTTTTAATTCCCCTGCTGCATAGGCCTCGGCGTGAATATATGAAATTTCTTTTAATTTCAAAGCCCCTTCCAGGGCAAGGCTGAAATCCAGCCCCCTCCCCACAAAAAAAGCATTATCCCAGTTTTTGATATACTCTGCCGCTTTGCGAACTGGCTTCTCCATCCTGAGCAGGGTTTTTTCCACCTGAGCAGGTATTTCTCTTAGAAGATGAAGCAATTCGCCATTTTCATTCCCGGCGATATCACCATCACCCATTTTAAGGGCAAGGAGGTTAAAAGCAGTCAGCATATTTAAATAGGCTTTGGTAGAAGCAACAGCAATCTCCAGCCCTGCTTCTATTAATAATAACTGGTCTGCCTCCCTGGCTATTGTACTGCCCTGGACATTTACTATTCCTAAGGTTTTTGCTCTTTTATCCCGGGCATGGCGGAGAGCTGCCAGCGTATCAGCCGTTTCTCCCGACTGGCTGACCACAATAACAAGGGAATTTTCTCCAATCAGAGGAGAACGATAACGGAATTCAGACGCCATATCAACTTCCACGGGAATCCCGGTTGCCTTTTCCAATAAGGCTTTACCAATTAAACCCGAGTGATATGCGGTTCCACAGGCCACAATAAAAATTTTCTCGATTTTCTCCTGGCTCTTGAGAATGGCATCAATTTCCGGAAGTTCGATTTCGCTCCCCCTAAGAGGCTTTTCCAGCAATTGCCGCATAACATCAGGCTGCTCATGAATTTCTTTTAACATGTAATGCGGAAAACCTTTTTTCTCGGCCATTTCCAGGTCCCAGTCTATTTCTTCAATTTCCTTATTCAGCAGTTCTCCACCAGGGCCAATAACCCTATAGTTTTCCCGGTTCAATTCCACCATTTCACCGTCCTCCAGGATTATTACTCTGCGGGTATAAGGTAAAAGGGCCGGAATATCTGACGCAAGATAATATTCTCCTTCGCCTATTCCCAGAATAAGGGGACTGTCCTGGCGGTAAGCTACAATTTGATCGGGGTTCTCCTGGTTGATTACAGCAATTGCATAAGAACCTTCAAGTAGGGCTGTCGCCTTCTGCACTGCTTCGGAAAGATTTCCCGAAAAGAATTTTTCAACCAGGTGCACCACAACTTCCGTATCCGTTTCCGAAGAAAAGGTATGTCCTTCTTTTTCAAGATTCCTTTTTATTTCCTGGAAGTTTTCGATTATCCCGTTATGAACCAGGGCCAGTTTTCCCCCACAATCCTGGTGAGGGTGTGCATTTTCATCTGAAGGCCTGCCATGAGTTGCCCAGCGGGTATGCCCAAGTCCAATATTTCCCTTAAATTTTTCCAGGCTGAGTTTATCATCTAGGACCTTTAGTTTCCCTTCTGCTTTACGAAGCTCAAGGTTTTTATCTTCAATTACCGCAATTCCAGCAGAATCATAACCACGGTACTCCAGTTTTTTCAAACCTTCAAGCAATATTGGAACGGCCCCTTTAGGCCCTATATATCCAACTATTCCACACATTAACTTCTCCCCTTCCATTCAACTGCTTTAGCCACCTACCAGCCTCTTTGCCTTACAATCACTTGCAAGTTTTAAAGACTGGCTCAAGACCGGTAGCAGGCCTAGAGGCATCCGCCGATAATTCGATAAACCTCTACCTCGTCAACTTGGCTTGAGCCAAGACCAGGCGCTTGATTAACCGAGTTCTTTTTCAATTACCCCAACAACACCATTCAGAATTTTCCCAAGAATTTTTTCGTCTTTTCCTTCCACCATCACTCTAATTACGGGTTCAGTTCCCGATGCCCGGACCAAAATTCGGCCCCGGTCACCCAGAGTATTTTCTGACCTCTTAATCACTTCCTGAATTTTCAGGTTGTCTTTCCAACCTTTGTCCTTAACCTCAACATTTCTTAACAACTGGGGCCAGGGTTTCATTACCTTTGCCAGCTGTGAAAGCTTATCATGCTCAGAAGATATCACATTTGCGAGCATAATTGAGGTAAGGAGACCATCTCCTGTAGTATTTTCTTCAAGGAAAATTATATGACCTGATTTTTCACCTCCCAGATTTAATTTTTTCCCTTTTAGAGCCTCAAAAACGTAGCGATCACCATTCTGAGTGAGGAGTAACTCTCCCCCCTCTTTTTGTAGAGCTTCTTTTAGGCCCTGGTTACTGTACTTGGTTGCCACTAAGGTTCTGTTAGCGAGTCTCCCGGTTTTTAATAGGTGACAACCACAAATAGCCATAATAAAATCACCGTCAAGTTCGTTGCCTTCTTCATCAATGGCAATTACCCTGTCGGCATCTCCATCAAAAGCAAAACCAAAATCTGCTCCCGCTTCCAGGATGATTTCCCTGATTACCTGGGGATAAGTTGAGCCACATTGATGGTTAATTTTTTCTCCTGCAGGAGAATCGTGGAGGCTGATAACATCTGCGCCAAGCAGTTCCCAGACCCGGGGAGCTATTTCCCATGCAGCCCCGTAGGCGGTATCCAGAACAACTTTATATCCAGTAAAATCTCCATTAGCCTTGCTGCACAAAAAATTCATGTACTTTTCTTTTAACTGGAATGCTTCTCTTTTTTTACCCACCTCTTCGCCTTCAGGCCGGGCATATTTTTCACCGTTTTCCAGATAGGTTTCGATTTGGTTTTCCTGTTTATCGGTTAATTTGTTCCCATCAGCATTAAAAAATTTGATCCCATTATCTGCAATTGGATTATGGGAAGCGGAAATCATGATCCCGCCAGAGAAATCTTCTGTTCGTGTTAGGTAGGCAACTGCTGGGGTAGGCAAAATCCCCCCGAGGTGGACATCCAAACCCGCAGCAGTTAGTCCTGCAACGAGAGCAGATTCCAGCATATCTCCCGAAAGCCGGGTATCTCGACCTATTAAAACTTTTCCCCTGCCCGGATTTATTTGCTTATCTAATAAGTATCTGCCTCCTGCGAGGCCTAATTTTAATGCAAGCTCAGGAGTTAATTCCCTGTTGGCAACTCCACGAACTCCATCAGTTCCAAATATTGAAGGCAAGATCAAATCACCCTTTCTAAAAATTTAATATTACATAGGGGTAATAGGCGGAAAAAATACCCGCCAAATAAAATCAATTAACCAGCGGGAACCCAAAAAGATTTTGTTTCTCCCTCTGAACCCGGGCAGAAAGCTTTTTCCTTTATCCCCAATAACTTCGAATTTTCTTTGGCGAACCCTTTTTCTCAGGTCTGGAAATTAATTAACCAAGGACAGAAAATCCCGGGATATAAACCAGATTACTGATTTCCTTCCCGAACATCCACCTGAATACTCTGAGGGGAAATAAAGTCAATTTCCCACTCCCGGGGATGATCTAGCACCACTGGTAGCAAGTAAACCCCGGGGACAACATGCTCAAAATCAAGGTACGCGTTTAATAGTTCACTGATTTCTTCTTCTGGGGATTCGGGAGTGATTAAACCGACCCTGACCTTTTCCGGGAGAGCATTGACCTCAAGGTTTTCAGGGATATTTACTGTTTCCAGCGATATACTGACAACTGTTCTTCCGGGTTCAGTTTCAACCAGCCCGGGAAAAGGCCAGCCCGGACCACTGACATAAAACCAAAGAAGAAGAGCCAGTAATAGGGCGGTTAGTTTAAGCTTCCTATCCTCAGTCATACGTTTACCCTCCACTGGCGAAAAATATTCTTTTCATCGAATGCCCTTTTCATTTCTCTCTGCAGCTTTTCCTGTAAACTATCCTGGTCGAAAAATCTTCTCATCCTCCCGGAATCGATAAGGCTAACAGTTCCCGTTTCTTCAGAAATAACAAGAGCCAGGGCATCAGAGTGTTCGGTAATTCCAATTCCAGCTCTATGTCTGGTGCCAAGAGAACCTTTTAATTTGCTGGTTTCAGCCAGGGGAAGAACACAGGACGCAGCCTTAATTCTCCCATCACTAATAATTACCGCCCCATCGTGGAGAGGATTCTTAGGAGAAAAAATTCCAATAAGCAGTTCGGTTGAAATAACGCTATCCAGAATGGTACCCTCTTCAATAAAATCTTTAAGCCCTGTTTCTCTCTCGATAACAATAATTCCTCCCCATCCCTTTTCCGATAAACGGAAGGCTGCAGAAGAAATTTCTCGGCTCGTTTTTTCCCGGTCCACGGCTACCGGATTGAAAAACCTGCCTCTTCCGAGGTGTTCAAGGGCTCTTCTAAGCTCTGGCTGGAAAACAATTGGTAGAGCAACAACTAAAAAGGTCATTACATTTCGTAGAATCCAGCTAATGGTTGTAAAACCCAACCGGTCACTTAGCAATGCAGTAATAAATAGCAAAACAAGACCCTTAAGAAGCTCTACCGCTCTCGTCCCTTTGATAAGTAAAATAAGTCGATAGAACATATAGGCCACAATCAAAACATCAATAATATCTCTGATTGCTGAAGTCCAGAACATAGCACCCTTCTCCTTTGAATAATTATTTCCACATGGCTATTAAAAAGTCCTTTTCAGAAGGGAAATCCACCCCCGATGTCTAAGCTTCTTTTTGAGGTGAAAAAATGGCCAAAAAAGCTAAACATTCGCTCTGGAATATTAAAGATATAATTATCCTACAATTTATTTTTTATCTTTTACGGGAAGCAATTCGCTGGAGCCAGGAGGTCCTGGTTACCGGGGACAGTTTTTTAAACTTCCTGCTCCCAGTAGGAGGGCAACTGGTGTTTTTAGCAGTTGTTTTTTTCTGGTTATTTTTCCTTTATGAAGTCCCTCCACCTTACCTTGGTTTAACATTAGAAAAACTGAAAAGTGGAACTATTCTTGGATTGAAACTTGGGATCCCTCTCATTTTGCTTGCCGTTTTTCTGATTAATTTTCCCCTGGCTGCTCGAGAGAGTTCCCTGAATTTTTCTCCCCTTTATTATATTACTGACGCGGAACAGCTTACAACTTCCCTGCTCTACCTGGTCCTTTTCACAACATTGTTTTTCCTTCCAGCACTGGGTACAGAGCTGTATTTCCGCGGAATAATAGCAAGCTATTTCCACCGTAAATTGGGAACCTTTGGTGCAGCTGCCCTCAGTTCAGCTTTTTTTGCAATCGTCTGGGCAGGTCTGCACCCTGGATGGCTTCTTTTTCATTTTCTTCTGGGCCTGGGTCTTTATTATTGTTACACCAGCCGGGAAAGCCTCTGGCCAGGAGTTATTTATCTCTCCTTAGTCAAAGCAGTTCTGACTTTGTATGCAGTCGGCTGGCAATATTTTAATATATAAAAAAGCGGGATCGAAATTGACCCCGCTTTTTTTTAAACCAGTTTCAGCTCTTTTCCTATTTTCCTGAATTTGTCCAGGGCAAAGTCAAGATCTGATTTACTGTGAGTCGCTGAAATCATGACCCTGATCCTGGCTTTTCCACGGGGAACAAGAGGAAATCCAATTGACTGGGCAAATATTTTCTCCTCCAGAAGTTTTTTGCTGAATTCTGCAGCCTGATGGGCTTCACCAATCATTACAGGTGTAATCGGAGTTTCAGTTACTCCTGTATCCAGGCCAATCTCCTTGATACCTTCCTGGAAATAACGGGCGTTATCCCAGAGTTTTTCAACCAGTTCACCGCTCTCGGAAAGAATCCGGACCGCTTCAAGAGTTGCCGCAGTATCAGGCACTGTCAGAGCAGAACTGAAGGTAAAGGGACGGGCTTTCTGAACCAGGTATTCCACCAGCTTTTTACTTCCTGCAATTACTCCTCCCATAACTCCCAGGGCTTTTGAAAAAGTCCCAACTTCCACATCAACCCGCCCATGCAGGTTGAAGTGATCCACAATCCCCCGGCCATCCCGGCCAACTACCCCTTCCCCATGGGCATCATCCACGAAGGTCATTGCCCCGTATTTTTCAGCCAGTTCAACTATTCCCGGGAGAGGAGCAATATCACCATCCATACTGAAAACCCCATCGGTAATTATCAGCTTTTTCCCTTCGGGGGTTTCTTTGAGAACTTTCTCCAAACCCTCCATATCGTTGTGGGGATAAACCTTTTTATTGGCCCGGCTCAACCTGGATCCATCAATAATGCTGGCGTGGTTGAGCTCATCGCTAATAATTGTATCGCCTTTATCAGCAAGGGCTGGAATGGCGGCAAGATTTGCCATAAAGCCGGATTGCAAAACCAGAGTGGCTTCTACCCCTTTAAATCTGGCGAGTTCTTCTTCCAGTTCTTTGTGAATGGTCATTGTGCCCGCTATGGTTCTAACTGCACCCGGCCCAACCCCGTATTTATCAATTGCTTTTTTTGTTGCTTCCTTTATCCTTGAATCAGCAGCAAACCCAAGGTAATTATTGGAACAGAAATTCAGAACCTTTTCTCCTTTAATCTGCACCCATGCGCCCTGGGCTCCTTCCAGGGTTTTAATATCCTTATATAGACCTTCATCTTTTAATTCCTGTAGTTCACGATCGATAAAATTCATTTTCTCCTGTGTCATCTTGGATCCTCCTTACGGATATAATATTACTTTGCCACACGACCCGGAAAGAACCAGGTCAAAGGCCTTTTCAAATTCTTCAAAAGAAAAAGAGTGGGTAACAAGGGGCTTTAAATCAAGTCCCGACAAAAGCAGGGCTTCCATTTTGTACCAGGTATCATACATAAGCCGCCCATTGATCCCGTATAGTTTGGCCCCCTTGAAAACCAGCCCATCGTTAATATCAAGACTTACATTCCCATCCGTAATTCCCAGGAGAGAAATCCAGCCCCCCTTACGCAGGGCCTTGAAACCATCATTAATGGCTTTTTCTTTCCCCGCCATTTCCAGGAAAACATCTGCGCCCAATCCATGGGTTTCTTTCAAGACTTCTTTAACCAGGTCTGTTTCAACCGCATTATAGGCAAAATCTGCACCCAGTTTCCTGGCCAGATCCAGGCGGTACTGGTTAACATCAGTTGCAAAAATCTTCCTGGCCCCTGCAAACCGGCAGATAGCAACTGCAGCCAGGCCAATGGGTCCGCATCCTGTTATCAGGACATTGTTCCCGACAATTTCATCAATCAGAGCAGCATGGACCGCATTTCCTACCGGATCCTGGATGGCAGCTATTTCTTCGGGAATACTGGGGTCCATAACCCAGATATTCTCAGCAGGAACCCGCACGTACTCGGCAAAACAGCCATCGGTATCCACCCCAATTATTTCTACATCCTGGCAGATATGCCCCTGACCTGTCCTGCAGAAAAAACATTTTCCGCAGATAAAATGGCCTTCGGCAGAAACCTTTGTCCCTACTTTTAAATCTTTTACTTCGGAACCAACTTCCACTATTTCCCCACAAAACTCATGCCCAAAAATCAGAGGGGGTTTAATCCGGGATTCAGCCCAGCGATCCCAGGAATAGATGTGTCCATCTGTTCCACATATTGCTGCTGCCTTGACTTTTACCATGACTTCCCCGTTTTTGATCTTGGGAAGGGGCACCTCTTCCAGAGAAGCCCCTACTGCTGCTTTTTTCTTCATTAATGCTTTCATGGTTTTTGCCAAAAAAAATCACTCCTCACCTCATAGTATTGATGCAAGAAGGCCAGGTCCTTCTGGATCATATGCCTTTTTCTCACAAACCCTCTGCTTATAATTACGTTAAAAAATGGGCAAACCCTTTAATAAGTTTTACAAGTGGAAACAGGATTTTTTGGATTTTTAGTTAATAAGATAAATTATAACCTGCAAAAAGGAGGCTGTTATGGACTATAATTCTTTAGGAAGGTCGGGATTAAAGGCCAGCGCCCTGGGCCTGGGCTCTTCTCAGTACAGTTTCTTCTGCCAGCATGATAACCTTCACACTATTAAAGAATGTTTGGCGGCAGCATTGAACGGGGGAATCAACTACATCGACACCTCCGAACAGTACGGCCTGGGAAAGGCGGAACTAATAATAGGCGAACTGATGCGCTATATTCCGCGAGATCAATTTATCATCGGAACCAAGGTTATGTACGGAGGAACAAAACCCAGTCAAAAAGGGTTAAACCACAAGCACATTGTTGACGGCCTTCATAATAGCCTGCGCCGATTGCAGACTGATTATGTAGATATTCTCTACTGCCATGGTTATGATCCTGATACCTCCATTCATGAAACCGTTCGGGCCATGGATCACCTTGTCCATGAAGGCAAAATCCGATACTGGGGAACTTCCGAGTGGTCGCGAAGCCAGATCGAAAAGGCTCATAACGCAGCCCGGGAGTTAAATGCAGTTCCTCCTCTGGTTGAGCAGGTTAAATACAATATTTTTTCTCGCAAGCGAGTTGAAGAAGAATACGCACCTCTATATCCCAAATACGGGATGGGGCTAACTACCTACTATGCCCTTTATGCAGGTGTTCTTACCGGAAAATACCAGGAGGGCATACCTAAGGGAAGCCGAATTGGAAAATTCCAGTGGCTTTCTCAGGAAGGTTATCTGGAGGAAAAAAATCTAAAAATTATCGATGAATTAAAAGAAATTGCCCATAGCCTGGATAGTACGCTGGCAAAACTTGCAGTAGCCTGGTGTTTAAAAAATTCAAAGGTCAATTCAGTTGTAATCGGGGCCACTAACAAGGATCAGATCGAGGAAAATATTAAGGCAATTTCAGTAAAAGAAATGCTAACCGAAGATGTAATGGCACGGATTAACCGGTCTGTCAAGAAATTCAGTTAAGAAAAACCCTGCAGCAAAGGGCTGCAGGGTTTTTTCTTTACTTGAGCACTCGTTCCAGAATGATATCCTTGAGATTTGGTTCACCAATTTCCTGTAATTCGTAACGAACTCGGTAAGCGGGCTTATCAATTTTTACCAGGCGGCGAAGATCAATAGGAGTTCCAATAAGGACTGCATCTGCTTCGGCCCGAGAAATAGTTTCTTCCAGTTCATCCATCTGCTTCCGGCCGTAACCCATCGCTGGCAGGATATCAGAAAGGTGACTATATTTTTCAAATGTATCAACAAGTGATCCCACAGCATAGGGACGGGGGTCAACCAGTTCACTGGCGCCGTATTTCCGGGCTGCAATAGCTCCGGCTCCATAGGCCATGTTCCCGTGAGTTAAAGTTGGCCCATCTTCTACAACCAGAACTCTTTTCCCGGTAAGTTCTTTTGATTTTTCCACAAAAATCGGGGAAGCCGCTTCCACAACAATGGCTTCAGGGTTGGCTTTTCGGACATTTACCCGGACTTCTTCAACCTTTTCGGGATAACTGGTCTCGATCTTGTTAATTACAACTACATCAGCCATGCGGAGGTTAGTCTCGCCGGGATAGTAGGCCAGCTCATCTCCAGGGCGGTGGGGATCAACAAGGGTAATGTGCAGGTCAGGAAGATAAAATGGCAGGTCGTTATTCCCTCCATCCCAGAGGATAACATCTGCTTCCTTTTCTGCTTGCTTGAGAATTTCCTGGTAGTCAACACCAGCAAAAACAACGAAACCGTTGTCAATATGGGGTTCGTACTCTTCCCTTTCTTCAATTGTGCAGTCATGTTTGTCCAGGTCCTCGTAGGTTGCAAAACGCTGGCAGGTTTGCTTGGCAAGATCACCGTAAGGCATGGGATGGCGGATTATAACTATCTTTTTCCCTTCATCCTGCATGATCTTTGCCACCCGACGGGTTGTCTGGCTTTTTCCAACACCGGTTCTAACCGCACAAACAGCGACAACCGGAACATTGGCCTTGAGCATGGTTGTATTGGGTCCCATAAGTCTAAAATCAGCACCTGCAGCCATAACAACAGAACCTTTGTTCATAACTTCTTTGTGGGAAATATCACTGTACGCAAAAACAACCTGGTCAACATCTTTTTCTTTAATCAGCCTGACCAGTTCAGATTCATCATAAATAGGTATCCCGTCAGGATAAAGGGGACCAGCCAGTGTCCCCGGATATTTTCTTCCGTGAATATCAGGGATCTGGGTGGCGGTAAAAGCAACCACCTCGTAATCTTCATTGTCACGGAAATAGGTGTTAAAATTATGAAAATCCCTTCCGGCTGCACCCATAATTAGAACTTTTTGTTTCATATAAGTCCCTCCTCAGTTTATTATATTGATGGACTGCCCGCATTCCGGGCAGGTGTTTCCTTTATATAGATCAACTGTAACCTGGAAACCTCTTTTAATAACCGTAAACCCACATTGAGAACAGTAGGTGTGTTGATAACGAAAGTCCGATATATTCCCCAGGTAAACATAGGATAGTTTTTCCCCGGCCAGGTGATACAGTTCTTCTAATTTTTTAATGCTGGTAGGAGGAGTGGTAAACTTGTATGCGGGAAAATAGCGGGAAAGGTGAAATGGGGTTTCAGGACCGATTTCTTCTGAAATCCATTCAACCAGGCGTCCTATTTCAGCATTACTATCGTTTACACCTGGAATTATCAGCGTGGTAATTTCAACGTGGCAGTTACGGGCAAAAAGCAGGGTATTTTTCAAAACCCGGTTTAAATTTCCCTGGCAATAGCGGAAATAGGTTCCGCTGGAAAAAGTTTTGATATCAATGTTAACAGCATCTATATAGGGTAGAATTTCTTCTAAGGGAGCAGGATTAATATAACCGTTGGTTACCAGAACCGTTTTCTGCCCTTTTTCTTTGAGCCTGGGAAGCATATCCCGGATAAATTCATACCACATCAGGGGTTCAGCATAGGTAAAGGCCAGACCAATATTGTCCGGCCTCTGGACCCGGGAGATAAGGTCCCAGCATGTTGTATCCTGGGTTGGAGCATGCCCCTGGGCAAGTGCCCAGTTCTGACAGAAACCACAGTTAAAATTGCAACCGAAGGTTCCCACCGAAAGAATATGTGACCCCGGGAAAAAATGATACAGGGGTTTTTTTTCAATGGGATCCAGGGCAAGGGCTGCGATCTTCCCGTAATTTAAGGCAACAACCTTTTCTCCCATGTTTTTTCTAACCCCACAGAGACCCACAGCACCCGTATCAAGAAAGCAGGATTGAGGACACAATTCACAGCGGAACCCTTTATCTTCCCGCTTATAATAAGCTGATTCCTGCAAGGATTTTTCCTCCCAACATTATTATATTCCCTCATTTTTTTCATCTTCCTGCCTGAGATAGAAAAAATTATTCACTCCTGTATATATCTTTCAACCTGGAACCTTTTCAGGAAAACATCAGGAGTTCCTCCCAGCCCAGCCTTCATTTTAGCAATTTCCACCTGTTCCTCTACAGAATTAATTCCCTCCAGGTCCGGGAGTAAAACTCCCTTTTTCCCGCCTTTCTCAACAATAACACCGTATTTTTTGTGGTCCAGGTCGGCAATACTATCTACTGGTTCAGGTGGATGAATTACATCAACGGAAAAAACAAGTTCTTCCATTTCCATCTTACTGACTGGGGGAAAGCGGGGATCTTTGAAGGCAGACTGGATGGCATTCCTGATTATTTCCTGGGCAAGATTTTTTTGGGTAGGCTCCAGGGTGCCGATACAGCCACGCAAAGACCCATCAAGCTTTTTAATAGAAACAAAGGCTCCAGCCATTACTTTAAACAGGTCCGGAAGCTCAGCAGGAGGTTCTATTACTTCCTTTTTTTCCAGGTATGCTTCTACTGCTTTTCTGGCCAGGCCCGGAGGGGCAACACTTCCCTCGGTAAAACAGGCAACTCCATAGCCAACTCCAAATGGTCCTTCATAGGAGAGCACCTGGCTTTTTACTGGTTTGCCGGAAAGAACACCGGCAAGAATTAAAAGAGGCCGCAGCCCGCATTCACCTGCTCTTTCTACAAGAATCGGGTCAAGGTCTTTTAACTCTAAAAGGTTCCCCCCTTCAATTATTTCCATAACCTTTTCATCAAATTCCCGCCCCTGAGGACTATAACCCGCAGGAGCATTTTTTGTGAGGCGATGGGACAAATCACCGCTGGCAATAACTCCGATCCGGGCAGGGTAATCAGCGAAAACTCTCTGCAGAACATTTCCTGCTTGAATTAATTCTGCATAGGTTAAAAGACCCATGTTCAGTGGAACCAGGGGCAAATCAATTCCCTGCTCCTGAAGAAAATATAAGGGGACAAGGACGCCGTGGTCCAGTTCAGGGGTTATCCTGAAACGTTTGCAGTCTTCTTCTCTAAGTTTTCGAAAAGGTATTTTTTCTCTTTCCATTTCCCGGTTAATATTTTCACTAAGTGTTTCTTCAAGCTCCAGCGTCAGGCTAACCTGGGGGTGGCCAAAGGCAGCAAAAGAACCCCTGATGGGATTCACGTGGAGACTGCTGATTACATCAGAAAAAACAGGACCATGGGGACTTATCGTTACTAGGACATCTAGTTCTTTACCTACAAAAATTCTGGCCAATTCTTCCATTGATTCAATAGTCTTCGCAACTTTATTCCTTTCGCCACCCCCGATTTCGGGAATTATTATGGGCGGGTGGGGCGCTAAAGCCGCAATTTCCAAGGGCATTTTATTTCCCTCCCTGATTTTTTTTACCTTTTAAATAATTATTTTCCTTTATGCAAGAATTTTGACATTCCCGGTCCTTTTCCCTGCGTGAAAAAAATAAAAATCCTGGCCATAAACGACCAGGATTGTTGTTTTTAACGCTTGGAGAATTGAGGAGCCTTCCTTGCTTTTTTCAAACCGTATTTTTTTCTTTCTACCATGCGGGGATCGCGGGTAAGCATCCCTGCTTTTTTCAGGGGAACCCTGTAATCTTCGTCAGCATCAAGCAGCGCCCGAGCGATTCCGTGTCGGACTGCTCCAGCCTGGCCTGAAATTCCCCCACCTTGAACTTTTACTATTACGTCAAAATTGCCAGCAGTTCCAGTAATCTCCAGGGGTTGAATAATCATCTTTTCCAGGGCTTTTCGATGGAAGTATTCGGGGGAAGGTTTTCCGTTGATCTTAATTTCCCCTTTACCCGGGAGGAGGCGAACGCGGGCAACTGATTCTTTTCTACGACCGGTTCCAATATAGTAATCTCTTTGCAAAGTTTATTCCTCCTCTCTATACTTCTGAACTTCCATTGTCTCGGGTTTCTGTCCGGCATGGGGATGATTTTCTCCCCGATAAACTTTCAGCTTTTTAAAGGTTTTGCGTCCCAATTTATTCTGGGGAAGCATCCTGCGAACGGCAAGTTCCACAACCCGTTCGGGAAATTTCTTGGCCATTTCTTTGTAGACGGTGGCTTTCAAACCACCGGGATAATTGCTGTGGTGATAATAAACTTTTTCTTCCCATTTTTTCCCGGTAAGGACAACTTTTTCAGCGTTGGTTATTACTACATAATCTCCCATATCCAGGTGGGGAGTAAAAGTTGGTTTGTGTTTCCCTCTAAGGATTTTCGCCACTTCTGAAGCCAGGCGTCCCAGAGGAACTCCCGTTGCATCGACTACATACCAGGAACGTTCTATGTCTTCTGCCTTGGGCATATAGGTTTTCATTCGATTTACCTCCAATCTTCACGGATACTCTCCTTTTCCGGGGCTAGGAAAGGATGAGTCGTCCAAAGGATATTTTATTACAATAAGGACAAACTGTCAAGCCTGCAAACCTTTCATTCAGTAATCAATTTTCAGCAGGATTAGGCCGTACCCGGGTGCTGTTGGCCCAGCAAACCTCCGGTCCCTCCCCTGCAAAATCTTTTCTGCAGATTCCGGGGGTAACTTGCCCCTACCTACTTCTAACAGTGTCCCTGTAATGTTCCGGACCATTTTATAAAGGAAGCCCTCGGCCATAAAATCAATATGGATCTCATCATCTTGACGGAAAAAATCGAGAGTTTTTAAGTTGCGAACGGTGGTTTTGGCACCACTTCGCGAAGCACAAAAAGAAGCAAAATCATGTTCTCCTTTAAGGAATTGAGCTCCTTTTTGCATGGACTCAAGATCAAGCGGATAAGGGCAAAAAAGAACAAAACCAGCTCTCAAAGGGCACCGAACAGGGCGATTTAAAATCCGGTAGCGATACCATTTTTGCCGGGCATCACGAAGAGCATGAAAGTTTTTGTCCGTCCTCTCTAAAGAAAGGACCGCGATTTCCCGGGGAATATTTCCGTTAATTGCTCCCCGGAGCTTCCGGGCATCTATTTCCTCCCGAAGGGAAAAGTGAAATACCTGTTCTTCCGCATGGACACCCGCATCAGTTCTTCCTGCTCCGATGACATGCACTTTTTCCCGGCTAATTCTTGCAATTGCTCTTTCCATCCATTCCTGGATGGTATTATCTGTATTGGCCTGCCTCTGCCATCCTGATAAATTTCGCCCATCATAAGCTAAAGTTCCCCGGTATTTAAACATTTACCCCACCTGTTAAAGAATAATAAAAATGATAATAAAACTCGCTGAGAAACCAAGGGCCAGCCAGTCCCGCGACAAAAAGTGAAGTTCTTTCATCCTGGTTCGCCCTTCTCCGCCCCTGTAACAACGAGCTTCCATTGCCATTGCCAGGTCATCTGCCCTCCGGAAGGCGCTGAGGAACAAAGGAACAAGAAGGGGCACCAGACTTTTAGCCCTTCTAAAAATACTCCCGGATTCAAAGTCTGCCCCACGGGCCTGCTGAGCTTTCATTATCTTTTCCGCCTCTTCCAAAAGTGTCGGAATAAAACGAAGAGCAATAGTCATCATCATTGCCAGTTCATGGGCAGGCAATCCAAACCTTCGAAAGGGATTAAGCAAATATTCAAGCCCATCAGTTAACTGAATAGGCGATGTGGTCAATGTTAAAAGGGAGGTCAGGCTAATTAAAAGCATAATTCTAACTGCCATAAAAAGGCCAGTAAAAAGACCCTCGCTTTCAATCCTCAAAAAACCAAGCTCAAAAAGAACAACTCCACCCCTGGTGAAAAAAAGGTGAATTACCAGGGTAAAAATCAAAATAAACATTACAGGTTTAAGGCCCCTGATAACAACTTTCCAGGAAAGGTGAGAAAAGGCAATTATCGTAAAGATATAGGCAGCGGCAACCAAAAAACCCCAGAAGGATCCGATGAAAAAAAGTCCAATAACAATGAGCATTGTTATCATTATCTTCATTCGGGGATCAAGGCTGTGAATCAATGAATCCCGTAGAATATATTGCCCCAGGGTTATATTTTTGAGCATCTAAATCCCCTCCAATGCCGGAGGATTTCTTCTTCAACATCTTCAATGGTAAAGATATCTGTTCGAACGGGATACCCACACTTCCGCAGTTGCCAGAGGACCTCATTTAGTGGGGGGATTTCCAGCCCAATTTCATATAATTCATCGCGTTGTTCAAAAATTTCCTGGGGAGACCCCTGCAAAACGATCTGTCCCTGATTCATGACAAAAAGTTTTTGGGCTCTACGGGCTGCGTCTTCCATCCTGTGCGAAATTAAAAGAACAGTTATCCCCTGTTCCTCGTTAAGCCAGTTGATCCTATCCAGAAGTTTTCTTCGCCCCCGGGGGTCCAAACCCGCAATGGGTTCATCCAGAATCAAAAGTTCCGGTTCCATGGCCAGCACGCCGGCAATGGCGGCTCTTCTTTTTTGGCCCCCTGAAAGACCAAATGGAGAGCGGTCTTTTAGTTCTTCATAATCAAGCTGGACAAAATCCATAGCCTGTTTGACTTTTTCCTTAATTTCCTTCTCTGACCAGCCCAGGTTTTTAGGTCCAAAAGCAATATCCTTGAAAACTGTTTCCTCGAAAAGTTGATGTTCGGGGTACTGAAAAACAAGCCCCACCTTTTTCCGAACCATGATAGGGCTCTCCCACTCTTTAATTTCCCGGCCTTCAATCAAAACCTGACCGCTTGAAGGGCGCAGCAATCCATTAATAGTCTGCACCAGGGTTGATTTACCCGAGCCAGTATGACCGACCAGGGCGACAAATTCTCCCTTTTCTATTCCCAGGTTGACCCCGCGTAAAATATCTTCTTCTCCTGCCTGGTAACGATAATAAACATCTTTTAGTTCAACAAACATAATTTTTCCACCAGGCTTTCCGGGGTAAGGATTTCATCCGGAAGTTGCAACCCCGCCTCTCTCAACCTGTAGACCAGGTAAGGGACTTCCGGCAATTCCAGGTCAGCATCCTTTATCAATTCGCGGGCCTGAAAAACTTCCAGGGGGGTTCCTTCGAGGATTTTTTCACCTTCTTTTAAGATGATAACCCGGTCACAATCAACAACCTCTTCCATGAAATGGGTTATATAAACAATGGTTTTTCCTTCAGATCTCAATTTCTGGATTGTAGCCATAACTTCCTTACGGCCCATGGGATCAAGCATCGCTGTCGGTTCATCAAAAACAATACAATCAGGGCGCATTGCAAAAATCCCGGCAATTGCCACACGTTGTTTTTGTCCTCCCGAAAGGTGGTGCGGAGCGGCCTGTCTGAATTCTTCCAGACCAACCAGGGCAAGGGCTTCGTCCACCCTTGCCTTAATAGTAGCAGAAGGCAAACCAAGGTTTTCCGGGCCAAAAGCTACCTCTTCTTCAACCATGGTTGCAATTAACTGGTTGTCAGGATTTTGAAAAACCATTCCTACCTGCTGCCTGATATCCCATATTTTATCCTGATCACTGGTATTAAGACCTCCAACAGAAACAGAGCCTTCAGTTGGTTGGAAAAGACCGTTAAAAAGCTTGGCCAGGGTAGACTTTCCCGACCCATTGGGACCAATTATGGCTATCATCTCTCCTTTTTCCACGGAAAGATTGATGTTTTTTAAAGCAGTTACCGGGGGTTCATCCCCTTCAATATAGGTATAGGAAACATCTTTGAGTTCAATAAACGCCATAATGATCACCTGCTACCGCACCCAGCGGTCTTTTTAAATTATTCAACCAGTTCCAGGATGGCCATTTCAGCACCGTCTCCACGACGGGGGCCAATTTTAAGGACCCGGGTATACCCACCCTGACGATCAGCAAATTTGGGGCTTAAATTATCAAAAAGGTTTGTAACCGCTTTCTTGTTCTGCAGTGTTCGGAAAGCAATCCTGCGAGAGTGCGCACTGCCTTCCTTGGCCAGAGTTATCATTTTATCGGCTACAGCACTGGCCTCTTTGGCCCGGGGATGAGTTGTTGTGACCCGACCATGTTCAATTAAAGAACAAACCATATTGGCCAGCATTGCCTGCCGGTGTGGACTGGAAACGCCTAATTTTCTGTAAGCCATCTGCCTTTACCTCCCTTACAATTATTCCGGTTCACGCAAAGAAAGATTTAAATTCTCGAGCTTTTCCTTTATCTCGTCCAGAGACTTTTTACCAAGGTTGCGAACTTTCATTAATTCTTCCTCGGTTTTACTGGTGAGCTGTTCAACGGTATTTATCCCTGCTCGCTTGAGACAATTGGAAGAACGGACCGAAAGTTCAAGTTCTTCAATGGTTGTCTCCAGAATTTTATCTTTCTCATCTTCTTCTTTTTCAACCATAATCTCAACTTCCCCGGCTTCTTTGGTTAGATCAATAAACAGGCTTAAATGTTCCTGCAAAATCCTTGCTGCCAGTGCAACTGCTTCTTCAGGATGTATACTGCCGTTGGTCATAACTTCAACCTGCAGACGGTCAAAATCTGTAACCTGCCCAACCCTGGTATCTGTAACGGAGAAGTTAACCCTCTCAACAGGTGAGAAGGAAGCATCAAGGGGAATTATCCCTATTACATGTTCCTGTTCCAATTTGTGTTCCTCTGCGGAAACATAACCACGGTTTTTCTCTACAGTTACTTCGAGCAGTAATTCTGCATCTTCATTCAGAGTTGCGATATAAAGATCAGGGTTAACTATCTCCAAATCCCCTGTAGAGGTGAATTGTTCCGCCTTAACTTTGGCATAACCCTTGGCTTCAAGAGTTAAGGTCTGGGGTTCATCGGAAAATGTCTTAACGACAAGGTTTTTCAGGTTAAGAACAATATCAGTTACATCCTCAACCACCCCGGGGATGGTTGAAAACTCGTGGCGAACTCCATCAATTTTGACCGAGGTCACCGCAGCTCCGGGCAGCGAGGAAAGGAGAACACGGCGGAGGGCATTACCAAGAGTAATACCAAAGCCCCGCTCTAATGGGGTGACTACAAACTTTCCGTACGTCGGGGTGCTCTCCACAACCTCAATACGGGGCTTTTCTATTTCTATCATCCATTTCCCCCTCCTTTACAATTTAACGGGAGTAGTATTCAACAATCAGGTGTTCCTCAAATTCCATGTCAAGGTCTTCACGCCGCGGTTCTCCGAGGACTTTTCCAGTTGCCTTTTCCAGATCAACTTCGAGCCAGGAGGGAACTCCTCGCCCTTCATTTGTTTCCAGAATTTCTTTAATATGAGCCAGCCCCCGGCTTTTTTCCTTAATGCTGATTACATCCCCCTCCTTTACCAGAAAGGAAGGAATATTAACCCGCCTGTTATTGACCAGCACGTGTCCGTGCAGAACAATCTGGCGAGCTTCGGGACGGGAACGAGCAAGGTTTAGCCGATAAATTACATTATCCAGCCTGCTCTCGAGAATTTTCAGGAAGTTTTCGCCGGTAATTCCCTGCTGTCTTTCAGCTTCTTTAAAGTATCTTCTGAATTGCTTTTCCTGCAGACCATAGGTGCGGCGAACCTTTTGTTTTTCCCGCAGCTGCAAGCCGTGATCGGACATTTTTCCTCTGCGTTCCTGAGTATGCTCGCCGGGTTTCCCGGGTCTTTTTGTAATAGCACATTTATCAGTATAGCAGCGTTCGCCTTTGAGATAAAGTTTTGTTCCTTCTCGCCTGCAAAGGCGACAAACTGCCTTGGTATATCTAGCCATCATTACACCTCCTCGATTGTATTATACACGGCGCCTTTTCGGCGGACGGCATCCGTTGTGAGGGATTGGAGTAACATCCTTGATCAGGCTTACTTCCAGGCCTGCAGATTGCAGGGACCTGATCGCAGATTCTCTTCCCGCTCCGGGGCCCTTCACATATACTTCTACCTGGGTTAAACCGTGCTCCATGGCATCCTTGGCCGCTTTTTCAGCAGCCATCTGGGCAGCAAAGGGAGTACTCTTTCTGGATCCCTTGTAACCCATATTGCCGCCAGAAGCCCAGGAAATAACGTTCCCTTCCATATCAGTTAGAGTTACCACGGTATTGTTAAAGGTAGACTTGATATGTGCCTGACCGCGTTCTATATTTTTTCTTACTTTCTTTTTGGTTCTTCTACTCCGGGATTTTCCTTTAGACATTATATCTCAACCTCCTTTAGCGACCCCTGCGGACACCAACAGTTTTCTTGGGTCCTTTTCTGGTCCGGGCATTAGTTCTGGTTCTCTGTCCCCTTACGGGAACATTCCGCCGGTGACGCAGGCCGCGGTAACTTCCAATATCCATCAAGCGTTTAATATTGCCGCGGACTTCCCGCCGCAATTCTCCTTCAACCTGCAACTCTCCTACTTCTTTGCGAAGCCGGGTTATTTCAGCTTCGGTTAGATCCCGAACTCGGGTATTAAGATCAATTTCGGCCCTTTCCAGGATTGTCTGGGCAAGTGACTTGCCAATCCCGTATATATAGGTAAGGCCGATTGCAACTCGCTTATCTCTGGGCAGATCAACACCTTCTATTCTGGCCATACTTTACCCCCTCTCTATCCTTGCCGCTGTTTGTGTTTGGGATTTTCACAAATAACGAATACTTTGCCTTTACGACGTATTACCTTGCACTTATCACAAATGGGCTTTACTGAAGGCCGCACTTTCATAATACTTCTCGCTCCTTCCTACTTATGACGGTAGGTTATTCTGCCCCGGGTTAGATCATAGGGAGACAGCTCAACAGTCACCCGATCTCCGGGAAGAATCCGGATAAAATTCATTCGCATCTTACCCGAAACATGGGCCAGTATCTTATGGCCATTTTTCAATTCTACCCAAAACATAGCGTTGGGTAAGGGCTCCACAACGGTCCCTTCAACTTCAATAGCCTCTTCTTTTGGCATGGGGCCGGCTAGACCTCCTTATTATTGTGATCTTTTTCCCGCACCTTCTGCAGCGCACTCGCAATTTCCCTGTTGGTAATTCTCATCCCGGCCTTTTCCTTGGCCTTGATTTCCTCAATAACCAGGTTGAGGCGATTCAGGTGCCTGGGATTTTTTTTCTTTGGTTTTTCAACTTTTCGGGTTTCACCATCTGCAAGATAAAGAAAGCTCTGGTTCCCTTCAATGTCAACCACAACATAAAGTTTTTCTTTGTCTCTCCCGGCTTTGGACTGAACAACCTGGCCCAGCGAAAAATTGCTGGCCATTTAAATCACCTCAGCTAAATATTATAACACAGCAAAAGCATATAATGCAATTTAAGGTTTGGTCAGGATTTGGGCCCTGTCACCATCAATCGCAATGGAATCTTCAAAGTGAGCAGAAAGACTTCCATCACAGGTTACAACCGTCCAACCATCTTTCAGGGTCTTAACCTCATAGCTCCCGCAATTTACCATGGGTTCTATCGCCAGGGTCATACCCTTCTTCAGCCGGGGTCCTCGGTTTGGTGGCCCAAAGTTTGGAATCTGGGGAGCTTCATGCATCGACCTGCCAATACCGTGTCCCACATAATCCCTGACAACCGAATATCCATGTTGTTCAACATAATTCTGAATGGCGTGGGAAATATCAGTAAGTCTTCCTCCCTCTTGAGCCCTGGCAATTCCTTCTTCCAGGCTCTTACGGGTAACCTCGATAAGTTGTTCTGCTTCCCTGCTAACCTTTCCCACTGGAACGGTGCGAGCACAATCTCCGTAAAATCCGTCCATTATTGTTCCCACATCCAGGCTTACAATATCGCCTTCTTTTAAAACTCGATCGCCTGGAATTCCGTGGACTACTTGGTCATTAACTGAGGAACATACACTTGCGGGGAAGCCCCGATAACCTTTGAAGGCTGGTCGGGCACCATTTCGAGAAATGAATTCTTCTGCCAGGCGATCAATTTCCCCTGTAGTTATTCCCGGAGCGATTAATTCAGCCATCTTCTCCTGGGCCTGGGCTGCAATGGAACCAGCTTTCAGCAAATAATCGATTTCCCGCTTTGATTTACAGATAATCATGGGGAGGCCACTGCTTCTTTTAGTTGTATTTTAACTTCTTCCAGCGAACGATCAGCATCGATTGTAGTCAGTTTTCCTTGCTTTTCATAGTAATTCACCAGTTGCTGAGTTTTATCCCTGTTTACCTGGAGTCGACGGACTACAGTTTCCTCCCGGTCATCTTCGCGCTGGATCAGCTTCCCTCCACATTTATCGCAAATCCCTTCCTGAGAGGGAGGATTATGCTCGATGTGATAGGTAGTTCCGCATTCTGAGCATACTCGCCTGCCCGCAAGTCTCATGACCAGAACCTCTTCGGGAGCGGAGAAGAAAACAATCTTTTCCAGTTCCCGGTTCAGTTCATCCATTATCCGGTCTAAAGCCTCGGCCTGGGGAAGGGTTCGGGGGAAACCGTCAAGGATAAAACCCGAAGCTGCATCTTCCTGCATCAACCTTTCCTTAACCATTCCACAGGTAACTTCATCAGGAACAAGCTCTCCAGAATCAAGGAACTTTTTTGCCTTTTTTCCCAGGTCGGTTCCCTGACTGATTGCCTGGCGAAAAATATCACCCGTGGCAATATGGGGGATCCTCAATTCGCCGGCAAGTTCCTCTGCCTGTGTTCCTTTTCCCGTTCCCGGTAGTCCCAAAAAAACGATGTTCATAAAAGTCCTCCTAACGCATAAAACCTTCGTAATGGCGCATGAGAAGGTGAGATTCGATTTGCTTCATGGTTTCAAGAGCGACACCTGTTACAATCAGCAGTGATGTTCCACCAAATTCAATGTTAATCCGTGTAAGCGGAAGCATAAAGTTGGGCAGGATTGCAACTATTGCCAGGAAGACAGCCCCAGCCAGGGTTATTCTCGTTAAAATTCGGTCCATATAGGAGGCAGTTGAACGACCCGGACGTAATCCCGGAACAAAACCACCGTATTTTTTAATGTTATCTGATACTTCCTGCGGGTTGAAAGTGATCGCTGTATAAAAGTAAGTGAAGAAAATAATCATAGCAGCAAAAGTTCCCAGATAAAGAGCTCCTTCAGGCTGCAGGGCTTCTGCCAGACTCTGGGCCCATCCAAAGGGAAGTAATTGGGCTATGGTCACTGGGAAAGCCAGCACACTGGAAGCAAAAATTACAGGAATAACACCAGCCTGGTTTACCTTCATCGGGATATGTGTTGAACGCCCGCCGTAAATACGGCGTCCTACCACCCGCTTGGAATATTGAACCGGTATCCTTCTCTCACCCTGCTGAACAAAGATAATTGCAGCCACGAGGGCGAGCCCGGCAACAACAAAGATCAGGAGGTTCCAGATAGATACAGTTCCGAGCTGGAAGCGCTCAATTGTATCAAAGAACACGCTCGGATAAACGGAAATAATCGAGGTGAAAATCAGAATCGATATACCATTTCCAATTCCTTTTTCCGTAATTTGCTCTCCCAACCACATCAGGAAAGCAGTTCCTGCGGTAAGAGTTAGGACAATAATTCCCAGGCTAACAATGTTCGGATCCGGGATTGCTCCCATGTTCTGAATAAACATGGTAAAACCAATACCCTGGACAAATCCAAGAACAACAGTAGCATAACGGGTATACTGGGCAATTATTTTCCTGCCCTCAGGCCCTTCCTTGGAAAGCTGTTCCAGCTTGGGAACAACTGCCGTAAGGAGCTGCATGATAATAGATGCGGTAATATAGGGACTGATCCCCATTGCGAAGATGGTAAAACGAGCCAGGGCACCGCCGGTAAAAAGGTCAAGTAAACCAAGGATACCGCCGGCTTCAATTAATTCCCGGAATTGGGCCGGATCTACTCCCGGAACCGGGACAAAAGAACCCAGCCGGTAAACAGTAATCATAGCAAAGATGAACAGGATTTTCTTGCGGAGTTCTTTTACTTTTAATGCATTTGAGAGTGCAGTAAGCATTTATAGCACCTCCGCCCTGCCACCGGCTGCTTCAATTTTCTCCAGGGCAGCTTTGGTGAATTTGTGAGCTTTGATAGTCAGGGAGTGTTTTAATTCACCATCTCCCAGGATTTTTACCTTGTCCCTTCTTTTTACAAGTCCGGCCTCCAGTAAAATTTCTGGAGTAATTTCCGTTCCCTCTTCGAAACGGTTCAGGGCCCGGACATTCACTGCCGAATACTTATCGGCAAAAATATTCTTAAAACCTCTTTTTGGCAACCTCCTAAACAGGGGCATTTGCCCACCTTCAAAACTCAGGCGAACACTACCTCCAGCGCGGGAGTTCTGTCCTCCATCGCCGCGCCCGGCGTGGGTTCCCAGACCGGAACCGGTTCCCCGGCCTACCCTTTTCCTGTTTTTTCGGCTAGCCGGACGGGGTTTAAGGTCATGAATTCGCATTTCTTTCCCCTCCTTCTAGGACTAACCCATAAAGTCTTTTATTTCTTTTCCGCGGAGTTTGGCAACTTCTTCAGGTCTTTTAAGGCCGCGAAGGGCCTCCATGGTTGCAGAAGCCATATTCAGCGGATTATCAGAACCCAGAGATTTGGTAAGGATATCTGAAACTCCTGCTGCTTCAAGAACCGCCCTCACTGCTCCCCCAGCAATTACACCGGTTCCTTTCGAGGCCGGTTTTAAAAGGACACGCCCGGCTCCAAACTGCCCGGTAATTCCATGAGGTATGGTGGTTCCAATCATAGGAACTTCGACCATCTCTTTTTTTGCATCATCAACGCCTTTTCTGATTGCATCGGGAACTTCGTTCGCTTTCCCCAGGCCAACACCAACCTTGCCTTCTCCGTCTCCTACTACAACCAGGGCGCTAAAGCTAAACCTGCGTCCACCTTTTACAACTTTTGCTACCCGATTTATATTAACTACCTTTTCAATAAATTCCTTTTCTTGAACATCTTTTGCAGTCAAATATTACCCTCCTTCCGCTTAAAATTTAAGCCCTTTTTCACGAGCTCCATCTGCCAGGGCTTTAACCCGGCCGTGGTAGAGGTTACCTCCCCGGTCAAATACTACCCGCTCAATACCTTTAGCAACTGCCCTTTCAGCGATTAACTCGCCTACTTTTTTTGCTGCGTCTTTATTCCCGGTTTTTTCAAGTCCCTCTTTTACACCGTTCTCCATCGAAGAGGCTGCAACCAGGGTATGTCCGCTAACATCATCAATAATCTGGGCATAGATATTTTTCAAGCTACGGTAGACATTGAGGCGGGGCCGCTCGGGGGTTCCTGTTACTTTATTTCTTACTCTAAGATGCCGGCTGTGCCGCATCTGTCTCTTGTTTTTCATGGCCCTCACTCCTTTTTCTACACCTTATTGGGCACCGGCTTTACCAACCTTGCGCCGGACATATTCGCCTTCATAACGAACACCCTTGCCACTATAGGGGTTGGGTTTGCGAATCTGGCGTATATCGGCAGCCATCTGGCCCACCTTTTGTTTATCGATTCCCTTGACAATAATTTTTGTGTTGCCTTCCATGGCCAGTTCAATTCCATGAAGTGGTTCTATTACAACTGGATGAGAAAATCCGAGCTGTAATTCAATGTTTTTCCCTTTCATCGCTCCCCGGTAACCGGTACCTACCATCTCCAGCCTCTTTTCGTAACCCTTGGTTACTCCTTCAATCATGCTGGAAATTAAGCTCCTGGTCAAACCCTGGATAGCTCGGAACCGTTTTTCCTTACCAGGAACCTCTACAAATACCTGGCCATCTTCTTCTTTCACCTTGGCGTACCGGTGCAGGGACTGGGTAAGGGTCCCTTTGGGTCCCTTGACTTCAACACTGTCCTTTTTTATTTTCACTTCTACTCCCTCGGGAATAGGAATCGGTTTTTTACCAATACGGGACAATTAAGTCACCTCCCTTACCAAACATAGCAGATGACCTCTCCACCCAGATCCATCTTCCGGGCTTCACGATCGGTCACTACTCCCTGGCTGGTTGAAATTATTGCGATTCCCAGGCCGCCTAATACCCGGGGAATTTCATCTTTTTTGGCGTAAACACGCATTCCCGGCTTGCTTATTCTTTTCAAACCTGTAATAACTTTTTCTCCATCTGGGCCGTATTTTAATTGAAGGCGAAGAATCCCCTGAGGATTGCCTCCTTCAATTTCTTTGAAATTTTTGATAAACCCTTCCTCTTTTAGGATTTCCGCAATTCTGGCCTTCAACTTGGAGGTAGGGATATCAACATTATCTTTCTGGGCCATATTTGCATTCCTAATCCTGGTTAGCATATCAGCTACGGGGTCAGTCATTGCCATGTAATGCCAACCTCCTCTCTTTCATAAAATTAATCACCAGCTGGCCTTTTTGACTCCGGGAATTTCCCCTTTATGGGCCAATTCACGGAAACAAATTCGGCATATTTCAAATCTACGGAGAACTCCCCGGGCCCGACCGCAGCGACGGCAGCGTCGAACCTTGCGGGTGTCATATTTCTCGCCGTGCTTTTCTCGCTCTATCTGGCTCTTTCGTGCCACACGTTTTCCCCCTTTCAGTCCTTCTTAAAAGGCATTCCCAACCGGGCCAGAAGCTCCTGGGCTTCTTCGTCGGTTTGGGCGGAAGTTACAATAATAATGTCCATTCCTCGCACCTTATCAATATTATCAATATCGATTTCCGGGAACACGGTCATTTCCCTGATCCCAAGTGAGTAATTACCACGACCATCAAAAGACCGGGTGGATACTCCTCTAAAATCTCGAATCCGGGGCAGGGCGACGGTAACCAGCTTGTAAAAGAATTCATACATTAATTCTCCCCGCAGGGTAACCTTGCAACCTACAGGCATTCCAGCCCTGATTTTAAAATTGGCTATGGATTTTTTGGCCTTGGTAATTACCGGCTTTTGCCCGGTAATTTGGGTCAATTGGCTGACCGCATCATCAAGTGCCTTAACATCATCCTTGGCTTCGCCAACTCCAAGATTAACAACAATCCTGTCCAGCTTGGGAACTTCCATCACATTCTTATATTTGAATCGCTCCATTAAATTGGGAACGATTTCTTCTCTGTACTGTTCTCTAAGCACAGCCATGGTGGCACCTCCTCTCTCCCCAGCTACTTATCAACAACCTCATTACATTTCTTGCAAACTCTAACTTTTTTACCGCTATCCAACAATTTTCGCCCAACCCTGGAATTTTTTCCGCAACGGGGGCAAACTAATTGAACGTTGGAAGCATGGACGGGCGCTTCGTTTTCAACAATCCCTCCCTGGGGGAGATCCCTGGTGGGACGGGTGTGGCGGTGAACAACGTTTACCCCTTCAACAATAACTCTTTTGGTATCCGGAATGACTTCCAGGACCTTACCCTTTTTTCCAAGATCCTTGCCCGCTATAATACGGACCGTATCTCCTTTTTTCACATGCATTTTATGCGCCAATTTCCTTACCTCCTTCCCTGAAACCTTAGAGGACCTCCGGAGCCAGGGAAATAATCTTCATATAATTCTTTTCCCGCAATTCTCTGGCTACCGGGCCAAAGATCCTTGTTCCCCTGGGGTTGTTAGTTCTATCGATAATAACTGCAGCATTTTCATCAAAAGAAATATATGAACCATCCGGACGCCGGAATTCTTTTTCGGTCCTGACCACAACGGCTTTAACTACCTCACCCTTTTTTACCATACCACCGGGGATGGCTTCTTTTACCGTAGCAACAATTACATCGCCTACGCGGGCGTATCTTTTCTTGGAACCGCCCAGGACCTTGATACATAAAATCTGACGGGCGCCGGTATTGTCAGCAACACGGATTTTGCTCTCTGACTGGATCATGGCCTGCTGCCCCTCCTCTCTCTACCGCTAAATTCTTTCAGCTCTTTCCAGAACTCTGCGCAACCTCCACTTTTTGTTCTTACTGTGGGGGCGACTTTCAATAATTTCAACCTTATCGCCTACACGACAGGTGTTTTCTTCATCGTGAGCCATGAATTTCTGGCTCCTTTTTACCGTCCTTTTATATAAGGGATGCTGTGTACGTCGCTCAACCAGGACCACCACGGTTTTATCCATTTTATCACTGATTACGGTGCCATCCTGGATCCTACGTGTTTTTCTTTCCAAGCTGCTACCTCCTTTCAGTTGCACCGGTCTTCGGGACGACCGATCAGGGTTTGACCGTTGATCTCCCCTAAAAGCCGGCCATTATCAAAAATTTCGAAGGTGCAAACCTTTTTGGGGATCAATTTTTTCCGGCCCTGATCATTTATTACCAGAACGTTTTCCCGGTCTTCTAAAACCTCACCACTTAAACCAAGGTAAGTTCCTCCGGTAACCCTGCTAATCTTAACTCTTTTCCCGACAAGAGGGATCTTTTCCAGTTCCCTGCTGGTCATGGGGATAACCCCCTTTAAACAATTAAGCTCTTATCTCTTTTTCCCTCATTACAGTTTTCACCCTTGCTATATCCCGGCGGACTTTTCTAATCCGCAACGGATTTTCCAGCTGGGCAGTGGCATTCTGGAAACGAAGGTTAAAAAGTTCTTCTTTCAGGTCTCTTAACTTTACTTCCAGTTCTTCACCGGTCATATCACGCAGTTTTTCTGCTTTCATTCTTGCTCACCCTCCAACTCTTCACGGGTGACAAACTTGGTTTTAATGGGAAGTTTGTGGGCTGCCAAACGCAAAGCTTCTTTGGCTTTTTGATTGCTAACTCCAGCCAGTTCAAACATAATCCGACCAGGCTTAACCACTGCCACCCAGTATTCTGGAGCGCCTTTTCCGCTCCCCATCCTTGTTTCTGCCGGTTTTGCGGTTACCGGTTTATCGGGGAAAATTTTGATCCAAACTTTACCGCCTCTTTTAATACTGCGGGTCATGGCGATACGAGCCGCTTCAATCTGGCGGTTGGTAATCCACGCAGGCTCCATTGCCATCAGGCCGTATTCACCAAATTCAATCTCGTTTCCCCGCCGGGCCAGTCCACGCATCCGACCCCGCTGTTGTTTTCTATATTTAACGCGCTTAGGCATTAACATCTGTCCGGCCTCCTTTCACTTACTCCGCCTTTTCTTCCTTCCCTTCCGTCGAGGGTAAAACTTCGCCTTTATTGATCCAGACCTTTACTCCTATGCTTCCATAGGTGGTCATAGCTTCGGCGAATCCATAATCGATATCGGCACGCAGGGTGTGCAGAGGCACATTACCCTTGCTATATCCTTCAACCCTGGCCATTTCTGCGCCACCCAGTCGGCCACCGCATCGAATACGGAACCCTTCTGCACCAAGACGCATGGCTCGATTTAAGGCCTGTTTCATAGCCCGCCGGAAGGAAACTCTTCTCTCCAGTTGAGCAGCAACGTTTTCAGCAACAAGCTGTGCGTTCAGATCAGGAGATTTAACCTCCTCAACATTTACTACTACCTTACTTCCAGTAAGTTTCTCCAGGTCAGTCCGAAGTTTATCTACTTCTGCCCCTCCCCGGCCAATTACCATTCCAGGACGGGCAGTATGGATGTCAAGTTTGATCCTTTGAGCTGCTCTCTGGATAACAATTCTGGCTATCCCGGCATTAAACATATTCTTTTTAATGTGTTTACGGATCTCGAGATCCTCATGAAGATAATCGGCCATCTTGCCTTTTTCCGGGAACCATTTGGCATCCCAATCCTTGATTACACCGAGGCGTAATCCATGAGGATTAATTTTTTGACCCATCTTATCCCTCCTCTTTCTCGCCGACCACAATAGTAATGTGGCTCATGCGTTTCTTAATCATCGTAGCCCGCCCAAAAGCCCGGGCTCTCCACCGTTTCATTGTCGGTCCTTCGTCAACGTAAGCCTTTTTTATAAAGAGACTATCAGGTTCCATCTCGCTGTTATGCTCGGCGTTGGCTACAGCCGAATTTATTACTTTCTCAACCAACCGAGCGGCTTTCCGCGGAGTAAATTTCAAGGTGGAAAGGGCATCTCCCACATCCCGGCCGCGAACCAGATCAATTACCTGGCGGGCCTTGCGGGGAGAAATCCGCAAATAACGGGCAACTGCCTTTGCTTCCATCTTATCTTAACCCCCTCTCCTATTTCAGTGATGATGACCTTTCGGTGTGAGCTCCGTGGCCTCTAAATCTACGAGTCGGAGCAAATTCACCAAGTTTATGCCCCACCATCTCTTCCGTGATATAAATCGGAACATGGCGGCGACCGTCATGGACGGCAATGGTGTGACCAACCATTTCCGGAAAGATAGTGGAGGCACGCGACCAGGTCTTAATGACTTTTTTTTCGTTTTTCTTATTCATCTCCTCAATTCGCTTGAGAAGCTTGGGTTCACAAAAAGGCCCTTTTTTCAGGGAACGACCCATAAATATACCTCCTCTCCTCTACCGTTTTTTCCTGCGCCGTCCGCGAACAATATATTTGTTCGATTCTTTGCGGCGCTTCCGGGTTTTGTAACCGATTGTCGGAACACCCCAGGGGGTAACCGGTTGACGGCCGGGAGGAGTTTTTCCTTCACCACCGCCATGGGGATGGTCAACAGGATTCATAACCGTTCCCCGTACTGACGGCCTGAATCCCATCCAGCGGCTCCGACCAGCTTTGCCACCAGTAAGGTTTTCATGTTCAATGTTTCCAACCTGGCCAACTGTGGCCCGGCATTTCTGTTCAATCAACCGAACTTCACCTGAAGGCATCCGCACATGAGCATATTTCCCTTCTTTCGCCATGATTTGGGCCTCGGCTCCTGCAGATCTTGCCAGCTGACCGCCCTTACCGGGGCGGAGTTCAATATTATGGACCACTGTACCCACAGGTATGTTGGCAAGTGGAAGCGCATTCCCCGGAATGATATCAGCATCAGGTCCCGATACTATCTGGTCTCCAACCTTTAAGCGGTTGGGTGCCAGAATGTAACGTTTTTCTCCATCCAGATAATGGAGCAATGCTATTCGGGCGGAGCGGTTTGGATCGTACTCGATCCGGACAACCTTTGCAGGAACTCCGTCCTTGTTCCTTTTAAAATCAATAATCCGGTATTTTCTTTTATGCCCTCCCCCGCGGTGACGGACAGTTATTCGACCGTAGGAATTGCGCCCGCCTTTTTTGTGCAACGGAGCCAAAAGGCTTCTTTCCGGGCCTTCTTTACTCAGCTCGGAAAAATCGGCAACGGTCATAAACCTGCGTCCCGGAGAGGTGGGTTTGAATTTTTTTATCGCCATCGTTCACCCTCCTTTACTGCCCAGCTTACATTCCTTCGTAAATCTCGATGCTGTCACCCTCGGCTAAACGGACTACTGCTTTTTTCCACTTGGGGGTAAAACCGCGGTGCACTCCCATGGATTTCTCTTTCCCGGGCATCCTGTGGGTGGTCACTTTTACCACCTTCACGCCAAAGATTTGTTCAACGGCTTTTTTGATTTCTACCTTGGTTGCCTTAAGTGCAACCTGGAAAGTATAGGAATTGTTTTCGTTGATTAAATCCATGGTCCGTTCAGAAATATGGGGCTTTAAGATAATCTCCCTTGGATCCTTCACGGTGCAAGCACCTCCTCAACCAGGCTTACAGCGTCCTTGGTTGCAACAATATATTCATGGTTAAGCAGGTCGAAAATGTTTATTGCAGAAGCAACCATTGTTTTTACCCCGGGAATATTCCGGGCTGATTTATAAATGTTCTCATCACGATCTGCAATGAGCAGGAGAACTTTTTCTCCCTCAAGCTTCAGGTTTTGCAGGAGGGAAATTACATTTTTGGTCCTGGGAGCTTCCAGGCTCAATTGATCAAGAACCAAAAACTTTTCCTCTGCAACCTTGGCGGAAAACGCAGAACGCAGGGCCTGCTTTTTGACTTTTTTGGGGAGGCGATTTCTATATTCTTTTGGCTTCGGTCCAAAAGTAATTCCCCCGCCAACCCAGATCGGAGACCGAATGCTTCCGTGTCGGGCACGACCGGTCCCTTTTTGGCGCCATGGTTTGCGCCCGCCGCCTTTTACTTCATTTCTGGTTTTGGTTGAAGAGGTTCCCTGGCGTTTTCCCCGTAATTGAGCCACGACTGCGTCGTGCATCAACCCGGGTTTAATTTCCGCCGCAAATACCCCTTCCATTAAGTCCAGGTCACCAACCTGGCCGCCTTCTCTATCGAAAATTGATACTTTAGGCATGGTTCACTCCTCCTTACCCAACTTTCACCGCTTCGCGGATGGTAACCAGGCTTTTATTCGGTCCTGGAATAGCACCTTTTACTAATATGAGGTTCTCTTCAACATCCACATCAACAATCTCTAAATTCTGAGTGGTAATTCTTTCGCCACCCATCCGGCCGGGTAATTTTTTCCCTTTAAATACCCGGGCAGGGTCAGTTGAACCCAGCGAGCCGGGAATTCTGTAAGAATGGGATCCGTGGGTCTTGGGACCGGTCCGGAAATTCCACCTTTTTACCGTTCCCTGAAAACCCTTACCCTTACTCTTGCCGGTAACATCAACTATTTCTCCTTTTTCAAACACATCAGCTTTAAATTCCTGGCCAATTTCAAACTCATCAAGATTTTCTACCTTGATCTCTACAAGGTATTTTTTTGGCTCGACTCCTGCTTTTTGGAAAATGCCTGCTCGTGGTTTGTTTACCCTTTTGGGCTTATCAAACCCAATCACAATGGCGCTATAACCATCTTTTTCAGGAGTCTTTTTATCTACAACAACACATGGTCCAGCCTGGACTACAGTAACCGGAACCAGCTGTCCTTCGTCATTGAAGACCTGAGTCATTCCGACTTTTTTCCCTACTATGCCTTTGGGCATCTCGGCACCTCCTTTACTCCAACCCCGGGCTTAAAGTTTGATCTCAATATTGACCCCGGCGGGCAGATCCAAACGCATCAAAGCTTCAACCGTTTTTGGGGTTGGCTTCAATATGTCGATTAGCCTCTTGTGGGTCCTCATTTCAAACTGTTCCCGGGAATCTTTATGGATATGCGGAGAACGCAAAACTGTAAATACTTCCCGCCGGGTAGGCAGGGGAATCGGACCGGCAACTTCAGCACCGGTTCTTTTTGCGGTCTCTACTATTTTGCTGGTTGATTGGTCCAGCACCTGATGTTCATATGCCTTTAATCTTATTCTGATTTTCTCCTGTTGGGCCAAATGCTCTCCCTCCTCTTTAAGGGTGCAATCCCTTTACTCTAATATTTCGGTAACAACTCCGGCGCCAACGGTACGGCCGCCTTCGCGGATTGCGAACCGAACTCCCTCTTCCATCGCTATGGGGGTGATCAG
>SL_3KL_010_SEDDRAFT_10000484_pt1 | contig 32695 bp, 30 predicted proteins | sample SodLakKL_010_SED_2_FD_10381 | JGI IMG/M metagenome (IMG submission 10381)
CACTTAATTTCACTTCCTTCGCCCTCATTGGATGGAAAAACCTCTGTTGAAACGGCACTCCAAAATCGCCGGTCTGTTCGCTCCTATGCAAAGGAACCTTTAACTCTTGAGGATATTGCTCAATTGATGTGGGCGGCACAAGGGATTACTTCTCCACGAAAACTCAGGACAGCTCCCTCCGCAGGCGCTCTGTATCCTCTGGAAGTCTATGTGGTCTGCGGCAATGTAACGGATCTGGATAATGGCATTTACCGTTACGTGGTTGATAAACATCAGCTTGAGCTTGTCCGAAGCGGTGATCACCGCAGTGCGCTAGCTTCGGCCGGACTTGGCCAGGCATTCCTTCGGGAGGCTCCGGCAGTATTTGTCTTTACAGGAGTGCCTCCCCGTATTACTCAAAGATACGGACAGCGAGGTATTCAGTACATGATGATGGAAGTCGGACATGCTGCACAGAACCTTTGTCTCCAGGCCGTAGCCAGACAGTTGGCAACAGTGCCCGTGGGTGCTTTTAAAGAAGACGGGGTGAAGGAGATTCTTCAAATTGATGATCCCGAATTGCCTCTATATTTGGTTCCTGTGGGTAAGGAAAAATAAAATATTTGGCTGACTTTTTAGCAAAATATTGCTTTAAATTTTTTCAAACACATGATATAGGGGGTATAGTATATGACAAATACAATATACGATGTTGTGTGTGTGCTATGGAGAGGTATTGAATATCAAACATTTTTTTATTGAGAGGTAAAATGAAGCAGCTTCCTGCCTACAAAACATTTTGCGGAGAGCGTGTTTCCCAGAAGCAAAGAGATGAAATCAAAGAAATTATTTCCTTGTTTCCGTCTCTTTCCAGAAATGAGATAGCCAATACCATCTGCGAGCTTTTTTCCTGGAAACGGCCTACGGGAAAGCTTAAAACAGTCGAAGCAGTTCAATATCTTGAGGTTTTGGAAGACTGGAGTATTATCAAGTTGCCGGACTCCCGGCCAGGCAAAAAAAAAGGGACCCGCCAGGTCATTAAAAGGACTGAAAAATCTGATGAGCAGGACATTGTGGATCTGCCCTTGAAAGAGCTATCCCCTTTGTATCTTGAAAAAATTTCCACCAAGGAGAAAAGGGAGTGGTTTTACGATTTTGTCGATCGGTATCATTATTTGGGATACCAGCGCCCGTTTGGGGCTCACTTGAGGTATTTCGTCAAGGCCGGCGGCATTGACGATGCCATCATCGGATGCCTTCAGTTCTCAAGCCCGGCATGGAGAATGACCCCCAGGGACAAATATATCGGGTGGTCTGAAGAACAACGGGTTAAAAACCTTCAAAAGCTTGTCAACAACAGCCGTTTTTTAATATTACCCTGGGTCAGGGTCAAAAACCTTGCCAGCAAAGTATTGGCCATTGCTTCAAAAATTATCCAGGTGGACTGGGAGGAAACTTATACTTATCAACCGGTACTTTTGGAAACGCTGATCGACTCGGCATACAATTATGCGGGCACCTGTTACAAAGCGGCCAACTGGGTCTATGTGGGAACAACAACAGGCCGCGGAAGAATGGATCGTAAAAATGAACGAGACGGTCTGGCGCCTAAAGAAATCTTTTTGTATCCTCTTTGCAAGGATTTCAGACAAGAGCTTTTGTCTTAAGGGACGTGGCAGGGGTGGTAAATTGATAGAGCATTACATGTTTTTCCAAATAGAGTGTTTTGATACGGTATTCATTTAAGCCTTACTCCTGATCCAGGCTATTGGCAGCGACCTAAGGCGTTCTGTGTGCAGCAAGTCCCCCTTTGGCAAAGGGGGATTTAGGGGGATTTACAAACGCCTCAAATCCCCCCTGGCCCCCCTTTTCAAAATGGGGGGAACGTTTGCAATCATCTATTCACCTAAGCACTCACCCCCAAATCCGTTATAACCAGAATGGATATATCATTTTAAAGGTGGCATGGTCATCAGCTCGATCAATTCGTCACGAGAAAAGCTCTTTAATAAGCCGGGATCATCTTCTGAAATTATGCTGTTCATCATTTTTTTCTTGCGATCAATAATCGCGGAGATTTTTTCTTCCAGTGTACCTTCGGTAACCAGTTTAAACACCTGAACTCCCCGGGTCTGCCCTATCCGGTGTACCCGGTCGGTAGCCTGGTCTTCTTTGGCGGCATTCCACCAGCGGTCGTAATGAATTACCACTGAACCCCCTGTCAAATCAATTCCGCTTCCTCCAGCTTTAAGGCTGCCCACAAAGACTTTGCATTCCGGGTCATTATTGAAACGGTCAATCTGATCACCCCGGTTCCGGGTTTTTCCAGTAATCACGGCCGTGGAGATACCGCGGTTTTCAATGTAGTTGACAATTATCTCGATCATTTTCAAAAACTGGCTGAAAACAACTATTTTTCGGTCGTTTTCCAGACAGCTATCCACAAGCTCCACAAACAAATCCCATTTTCCGGAATCAAGCAACTCTCTGTCTGCACCTGGATCAGGTGAAGATTGCTTATCGCCTTGGTGTATGGAAGACGGATGATTGCAGATCTGTTTTAAAAGATTCAGCAGAGCGAAAATATGAATATAGGGAATGTCGCCATTTTCATGCCGAAGCTGTTGAATCAAACCTTCCGCATGACCCGAAACCGCCTGGCGATAAAGCTTCACCTGTGTTTCAGACAGACGACAGTACTGAATATCTTCGATTTTTTCAGGAAGTTCCTCCAATACAGCAGATTTGGTGCGTCTGAGGGCAAATGGACCAACCAGACGTCTTAATTGTTCACGCCTGGGCTTTCCGCCCCATTCGTACCGCTGCTTAAATTCGTGGTCACCTCCCAGGTATCCGGGCAAAACCAGATCCATCAATGCCTTTAAATCTCCCAACCGGTTTTCAATGGGAGTCCCGGTAACGCCTATTTTCATGTCTGCTTTCAGTATTCCTGCTGCATGATAGGATTTTGTGCCGGGATTTTTAATGCATTGCGCCTCGTCAAATACCGCAACGTTAAAATGAATGCGGGCCAATCGATCCACGTCTCTAAGCAATGTCCCGTAGGAAGTAATGAGAACGGTTTCCGGTTTTTCTATATTTTCAAGATCCCTGTCAGTCCCATAATAGAGTACCGGCAAAAGACTTCTGGCATGTTCACGAATTTTGCGTGCCCAATGAGAAATTACGGTTGTTGGACAGACAACAAGAAAAGGTAATCGCTGTTTTTTTACATGGGATAACCATACCATCAGCGCCATAACCTGATGTGTCTTACCCAGTCCCATCTCATCACACAAGAGGCCTCCAAAACGGTTTTGGTAAAGAAATCCCAACCAATCGACCCCCTTTTGTTGATAGCCGCGCAATGACGTCGTCAAATTCTCATAGCCGGTTACTTTCGACATCGGGCGCATCTCCATGATGGATCGAATGAGCGCTGAATCCGGCTGTGAGGATTCATTGACTTGTATGGGCTTTTCGAACATGGTTTGCAAACGGAGCAGATCCATCCGATTGACCCGCAGTTTTTCTTCGGATGACGCTAGTTGTGTCAAAATATTACCGGCCATGGAATGGTCCAAAGGCTCCATATTAACAGCGTCTATATCCACCCAGCCATCTTTCACCGAAAAAAAACGTTTTCCATTTTGCCGGGCATGGTAAATATCCTTTAATGATACCGATACATTCTCACCAAATCCATACTTCAGGTGCAACCAGCACCAGTCACGATCTTTGGGGTCGATGGATGCTGATTCAATTTCAACATGGCTATATTCCCGATGGATTTTAAGCCGGTGTACGCTTTCATCGACAATATTGGGAGGAGAAAAAAGATCTTCAATTTTATCGATGACTTCCGGAATACGATTTTGCTTGATCTTTTTAGTATACTTCTCTCCAAATAGCTGGTTATATTTGTCAGGTTTACGCCATGTGGCAAACACTTGTTTTTCGGGAATGTACACAGAATTTTTGTACCAAAAATTTTTCAGTTTTTGTTTTTCAAAAATCTCGGTGGATCCGTCTGGAAGATGCAGCAAATAATAAAGGGTTAGGTTTAGATTATTTTTGGCATCGGCGGTTACTTTGATAATTGATTCCAGAGATTCCGGCCATATTTGAAAAGCAGACTGATTTTCAAAATTTCCCAGAAGCGCCTTGCGGATTCTCATGGTCTGACTTCGTGGAACAATGATTTCGACATTCTGGAACCTAATCAGGAAGTTTCCGGTTTCCTCTTCAATATCCGCGGACATGGAAACGTCTCTATTATCATTGATATTTTTAAAATGATAAGATAGACGATACCAGAAACCGCCCTCCATGGATTGTCTTCGGCTTTTCATACCTTTGTCGTACAAAACCCGCTCAGTATCGTTCATGGTTAGCCCGGACAGCATGTCTAATATACGGCCCCGATGAAAGGGATTGCCATTTGATGGAACCAGACCGGTACGCTGAAAAAACATTTCACCCTCATCAATACCGCTGTCACCAACCATGCGCTCTCTGTAAAAAATTGTCACCAGAGGTTCTTTGCCTGAACGAATAATACGAATTTTTTGCCCTTTATCGGTATCAGCCGGGCCGGTTTTAAAGGTCAAATTTTTCGAATCGGTCGGGCAGACATCGTGAAGAACCGCGGCTAATCGGTACCAAAAGCTTTCAGGGGGTAAAATGTCAAAACACTTTTTTTCCGGCTGTGACATCAATTGTCTGAAAGCGGCCGCCAGAAGTTTGATATGACCGCAATTGCCTGTTTTAATGTATGCCAGGCAGTTACAGCTCCGGCTATATATTTGTTTGCCATCAGCTCTCACCATGATGGCTGCACCCGGATCCGGATCGTCCGGACACGGCACCAAAGCCATCGCATTCCGATGATACTCCATGCGATCTTTGGGTAGTTTCGTTAATACATTATTATCGTTCATGTTAAAAACCGAATATTTCCTGTGATTTTCAATTCCTTGATACTAAAATTTTTCCTACTTCTACTGGTATGCCGCTTTTTTGCTTGAGTTCGGCCTTGAACCGTTCAAGATCCACAGCATCCATCAAACCGGAGTCCCGCAATTTAAGGAGACCATATTGATGAAAATCATCAATCTTTTTATAGATATCCCGATGAATTTCTGCATAGATTTTTCCCTGACGAAATCCTATTTTTACGGGTTCATAAATGATTCGGACCGGAGTGCCCACCCGGACAGAGGGAAACAGCACTTCGATATCTTCGGGATAAAGACGGAGACAACCATGGGTAGCCAATCTTCCAATAGACCATGGAATATTGGTACCATGGATTCCATAAGAATTACCAATGCCTATCCAGTAGTCTCCCAGTGGATTATCCGGCCCCGGAGGAACAACTTTGAGAGGGGCATACTTTTCATGCAGTGAGGGCGGAATGTACCAATAAGGATTGTCTCGTTTTTCAATAACCCGATATAATCCTGGTGGAGTCTTAAATTTTTCATCACCAATGCCTACAGGATAAGTTTGAACAAAACGGGTATCCGGAAAACCATGTTCGTCGTGCTCTTTTTTGAGACTAATCCTGAAATTTTCTGCGTATTCTTTCCCGTCAATGAAATAATAGAGACGCAATTCGGCGATATTGATTACAATACCGGTACGCTCCACCGGGGGAAGTATCCACATGACCGGTAGAACCATTTTTTTTCCTGGCGGCGGGAGCCAGGGATCCATTTCCGGATATAAATTTTCTAACTCGTTGATTCCAAGCCCAAAATCACGGGCAATGTCAAGAAGCGTGTCCCTTTGCTTAACAACGTATTGGACCGGGTAACCAATTATCGTATCTGTTATAAGATCCGGAAATTGATTGCCAGCCAGATCGATATAAGTATAAGTCAAACCGGATTTTGACCATGCATTTAGTTGATAGCCAAAAACCACAACTAAAATCAATAAAACCCCGTAAAAATATCTTTTCAGTTTATTTCCCTTTCTCAATCAGCGATCCCCAGTTAGAACTTTAATCAATAAATTTTATAATCATTTTTTTATTATCATAAATCAATTCTTTTTGGAAATTGGAATTTCTGCCTGACTTTTCGAAATCAGAAAAAAATGCCAATTGCTGATTTTTAAATTTGTAAACCAAAATCTTGCACAACAAGATAAAATAGGATAGAGTTTTTTTTCAGGGCCTGTCTACCTTTTTACTCACAAAAGGGGAGATAATCAAAAACACATACTGAAAGGAGAAAACAACATGAAACAAAAAGGATGGAAAATTTCGGTGATCTGCTGGATGCTAGTTTTGGCATTCGCACTTGCGTTAACCGGGTGTGCAACAAAACACGATCTTCAGCGGGTGGAGGCCATTGCGCAACAAGCCCTTGAAAACAGTGAAGCCGCGATGATAGCAACCGGCGAGGATGCGGAAAAAGTCCTGAATGCCGCCACCCGGGCCGAGAATGCGGCCGGTCGTGCCGAAGCTGCCGCTTCCACCGCCGAACAATCAGCCATGAAAGCAGAATCCATGGCCAACAAAGCTGAAGACATCTTCATGAAACAAATGCAAAAATAGAACTCAAAAGGCACATATTCAGGTTTGAAAAAGCAGCACCCAGCCGGTGCTGCTTTTTTTTTGAAAAAAATTACTGAAAAGGAGTTTGGGGCAAGAAATTAATCACCCTTTTAGCCGACATCCACCGAATAATTCCTGAACACGATAATTTTCCTGTTCACTAAAAACTGAATCATGTTGTCAACGCATTCATCCAGGGAATATTTATCAGTTTCGATTGCCAGGTCGGGATTTTCAGGTTCTTCATAGGGGGCTGAAATACCCGTCATATTGTTAATTTCACCCGCTCTGGCTTTTTTATAAAGGCCCTTCGGATCTCTGGATTCACAGGCTTCAAGTGCGCATTTCACATAACACTCGTAGAAAGGCACTTCAGCCATCAATTCACGTATAAATGCACGGCTTTGCCGGTAAGGGGCAATAAAAGCGGCAAAGACCAAAATGCCGGCATCCACCATGAGCTTGGCCACTTCGGCAATACGACGGATGTTTTCTTTTCGGTCTTCAGGAGAGAGCCCCAGATCTTTGTTCAGACCACAGCGGACATTGTCGCCGTCAAGCACGTAGCTGCGAACCCCCATTTGAAAAAGCCGGTTTTCCAGCGCGTGCGCCAAAGTCGATTTGCCGCTTCCTGAAAGTCCCGTAAACCAAAGAAGGGCACTGCGATGACCGTTGAGAACGTGACGGTCTGAACAGAGAATATGGGGTTGAAAAGGAAAAAAAGCAGAGTCTATGGTTGCAGGCTGACGACGATCTTTTAAATTCATGTTTTCTCCTTTTATTATCACTCATTACAAATGGCTTACCGATATCCTTCCGGATGATTCGTATGCCATTTCCATGCCGTTTCAATAATTATTTTAAGATCGGCGAATTCCGGTCGCCAGCCAAGAGCCTCCATTGCTTTCCTGCTGGATCCGATCAGGACTGCCGGGTCTCCCTTCCGCCTGTCGCTGATTCGCACGGGTATGGATTTTCCGGTAATTTTGCGGGCCTGATGGATAACTTCTTTCACCGAGTGCCCTTCCCCGTTACCTAGATTATAACAATCACTCAAATGGTCGTTAAGAAGCTTCTCAAGAGCCAGAAGGTGAGCCTGTGCAAGATCATACACGTGAATGTAGTCTCGAATGCAAGTGCCATCGGGGGTGGGATAATCATTGCCAAAAACACTGATTGCCGCCCTTTTACCCATGGCTGCCTGCAATACCAGAGGAATCAGATGTGTTTCCGGGCGGTGATCCTCGCCGATTTCGCACTGCGGGTCAGCACCTGCAGCATTGAAATACCGAAGACAAATATATTTCAGCCCATAAGCGTTTTGAAAATCGTTCAGCATTTGCTCGACCATCAGCTTGGTTCTGCCGTAAGGATTTACCGGATATTGGGAGTGATTTTCGGTAATCGGAATTTCATTGGGCTCACCGTATGTCGCGCAGGATGACGAAAATATGAAATTTTCCACGTTGTTTTCTACCATTGCATCAAGAAGAATTGCTGTATTGGATACGTTGTTGCGGTAATATTTTGACGGTTCCGTTACCGACTCTCCGACATAGCAATAAGCTGCAAAATGCATGACTGCTGTGATTTCATGGCGATTGAATATATGAGCGAGCAATTCTTTGTTTTCCATGGAGCCGTTGTAAAAAGGACCCCATCTTACTGCCTGCCGGTGGCCATAGACAAGATTGTCAAGAACAACAGGCACATAGTCGTGTCCGGCCAGATACTTGCACATATGGGAACCAATGTAGCCGGCGCCTCCCACTACCAGAACATGTGGTTTGGTATTGCTGATCGTTGTCATTTGATAAGTAACCTCTGAACCAAAGTTATTTTATACTATAACCGATTTTTATCAAAAAAAGGAGTTCAAAAATTTCATTTTGTATCATTTTAAAGAGAGATGTTCAAGAAAGCCAGAATATTTTGAATGTCGATGTATTTTGCAAAGTGTTGCGCCAGCAAGTCATACTGTTTGTCTCTGGCGACAATTCCATGGGTTTTGCAGACTTCAACATTTTCAATTCCCACTTTCAGAAGCCATCGGGAAAGAATTTCCGGAGAATCGAAAAGGCCGTGCATATAGGTTCCCATCACCCGTCCATCTGCGGAAATACATCCATCCCAGGCCTTGTGGAAAGTACCGTTAAGTTCATGGATATTGAAAAAGGGTTTGCCTCCGAAACATTCCGTGCGCCCCATATGAATTTCATATCCTGTGGCTTCAACATTGTCCCAGCTGAATTTGGCAAGGGTCGTAGTTTTGGGGGCCATGAGCCGCGTTTCTACAGGAAGCAGCCCCAACCCACGAGTTGAACCGGATGTTCCTTCCAGCCCGTCCGGATCGTGAACCATTTGACCCAGCATCTGGTATCCGCCACATATTCCCAACACATGACCACCATTTTCATAAAACCGGGTCAGCCCCCTCGACCATCCGGTCTCAGTCATCCACCTGAGGTCGTCCCTGGTGGATTTGGAACCGGGAATAATGACTGCTGAAAAAGATTCGAGTTTTTGAACTTTTTCGAGAAAATATACGGACAGTCCTTCTGCGGCATATAAAGGATCAAAATCCGTAAAGTTGGATATATGGGGCAGACGGATAATGGCCACGGCAGGGGATTTAATGTTTTCGGATCGTACTGAAGCCGGCTGCTCAATAACAACGGAATCTTCGGCCTCAATTCGAAAATGACTGAACCATGGCAAGACCCCCAATGCTTTTTTCCCGGTTTTTTTTTCAATCCATTGTTCGCCTTCATGAAACAACCCGATGTCTCCTCTGAAACGATTAATCATAAAACCGGCAATCTGATCTCTTCGCCGCTGATCAAGGCATTCGAGAGTTCCTACGATCTGTGCGAAAACACCGCCTTTATGAATATCAGCCACCAGCAATACGGGAGCATCCGCATATTCGGCCATTCGCAGGTTAACCATATCGTGTTCCATAAGGTTGACTTCTGCACAGGAACCGGCCCCTTCCATAATGACAGCATCGTATTGGCTCCTAAGGCGGTCAAGGCTCCGGGAAGCAATACTAAAAAGTTCCTTTTTTTTCTGATAGTAGTCTTTTGCTGTTTGATTGCCCACGGCCTTACCAAGAACAACCACCTGGGAACCGGTTTCACCAGTGGGTTTAAGCAGCACCGGATTCATATCCACATGGGGGGCAATTTTGGCCGCTTCAGCCTGCACAATCTGAGCCCGGCCCATTTCAAGCCCTTCGGGAGTCACCCCTGAATTGTTGGACATGTTCTGAGCTTTGAAAGGACAAACCTTAATGCCCTTTTGGGCCAATATCCGGCAGATGGCTGTGGTGACCACACTTTTTCCGACATCGGAACCGGTTCCCAAAACAGCCAGGCAGGAGGCTTTATGTGACCTATGGTGATTTATTTTATTCATTGCTGCATCCTTGTTTAAAGCTCAGCGTATTGACAAACACCTGCAAAAGCAGAGCTTTTGCACTCCTTTTCAGAAATTGTTTTTCGTGCGGGTTATTTTTAGGCTGTATTTATCCCCGTAGCCTCTGGGGGTAACCATTTTATTTCCAAAAACGAATGTTTTACTGTTTCCTACAAAAACGGTGGTCTGCATATCTACCACACAGGTATCGATATTTTGCAAGGTGGTCAGACAGATCCTCTCATTTTCCCTTGTAGCACCGGTGACAATTCCGGCAGGGGTGTCCGGTGGTCGAAAACGAAGCAATATTTCCTTTGCTGCTTTTAATTGCCAGGATCTTTTTTTGCTCTTTGGATTATATAATACAAAGACAAAATCAGCACCAGCTGCCGCAACAAGCCGTTTTTCAATGATGTCCCAGGGGGTTAAAAGGTCGCTCAGGCTGACAGCCGCAAAATCATGAACCAAAGGTGCCCCCAACAAGGCCGCACCGGCGCACAAAGCCGGTATTCCGGGAACAACTTCCACCTGAAGGCACTGCTCATTTTCTTTGCTTCCATCTTTTAACCTCACATGGTTTGCACGGCATAATTCGAACACCAGCCCGGCAAGAGCATAGATACCCGGATCACCACTCGAAACCAGGGCGCAGGATTTCCCTGAAAGTGCTGTCGCTATGGCCTCCCAGACTCTTTCCACCTCTTTTTTCATACCGGAAACGATGGTTTTTTTATCCGAAATTAACGGTCTGATCAAATCCAGGTAAGTCAAATACCCAGCAACCACATCCACTTGACCGAGAACCTGCCTGGCACGGGGGGAGATATAATTGTCGTTTCCGGGCCCTATTCCAACAACGTAGAGCGTCTGACTGCCACGGCCACGGTCACGTTTTTGGTCACCTGTTTCGGCACCAGAAGTTTTCCCCTGTTCGATGCCAATATCGCTGCTGCTTCGCATACACTTGCAACTCCCATATGTTTTTTAACCACTTCGGATGGCGTTGGAACATAGCCTGCCCCGGAAAGCTCTTGCCGGTCAAAAAATCTGACCGGGACATCAAAAGCATGAGCCAGCCGGATGATCCCCTCTTCATCAGCCTTTGCCTCGATGGTGGCAATGTTGTTTATTGCATTAACTGAAAGGTCAAACCTGTGAAAAACACCATTCACGGACTCCAGAATTTCATCAGCCGGTGTGTTCCGGTTGCATCCGATCCCCACCGACAATATTTTTGGACGTAACACCAGCACTTGCTCCGGATAATCGATGACTTTAAAATCTACAAAAACCCCCGGAATGGATTGTTGGGCCAAATCAGTTTTATCTTCAACCCATCCATGAACATCATTTTTCAGCAGGTTCATGGGATCATGAAGCCGGATTTTTTGCCTTTCCAGCAATGCCATGTGGACCTTTTTAATCCGCTCCGGGTTTTCAATCACAAGCCCGTATCGCTTTGCCAGCAAGTCAATGGCCGGCACATGATCGAGATCCGTAGCTGTGGTGATAACCGGCACAGCACCCAGGTGTTTTGCCACTTGAACAGCCAATTCGTTGGCCCCTCCCAAATGTCCTGAAAGAAGGCTTATGGCAAATTTTGCATGGTCATCCACCACCACCACGGCCGGATCGGACAATTTGTTTTTAACATGTGGGGCAATGGTACGCACAACAATGCCCACAGCCATGATAAATATATGGGCCGAAAATTTATCAAACGCCTTGCCTACTGATTCTGCAAGGGAATTGAACCTGAACGCACCGGCAGGTGGCGCAGTTATGGATGAGCCCACGTAGCATTTATCATACCCCGTTTTTTCCATAAGTCGGTTTGCAACCAAAGCGCCCCTGGAGGTTAATGCCCACAGAGCAATATCCCTGGAATCTGTTGATGTCCCTGATCTTTTCTTATACATCGGCTTTTCTGAAACCATGGGAAAAACCCGGGTCATAGAGTTTCGATAAAGGTGAATTTTTGCCAGAATATTCAAGAACCTTCCCAACAATTATCAACGCCTGCCGGTCTATTTTTTCCTCTTTGATGGTCTTGCTCAGAGTTGCCGCGGTAGTATGTAAAATTTTCTGCTCCGGGTGAGATACCTTATAAGCCACCACCACGGGAGCATTGCTGCCATAAGTGCCGCAGAGTACATCGCTGACCTTTTCCGCAAGGGATGTAGACAAATAGACTGCCATTGAAGCCTGATGCGCAGCCAGAGATTGGAGGGATTCAAGTTCCGGCACCGGGGTTTTTCCAGCCATACGGGTTAAAATAAGTGTCTGGCAAACTTCAGGAAGGGTATATTCGAGACCGATGGCGGCAGCGGCCGCAAAAGCGGCGGTAACACCCGGAACAACCTGACAGGGAATGCCTGATTGCCTAAGTGCAGACATTTGCTCAAAAATCGCCCCATAAAGACTCGGATCACCCGAATGAAGCCTTACAACTTTTTTACCCTGGTGCCAGGCTTCCTTGATCAAATCCAAAATCTGCTCCAGATGCATGGATGCGCTGTTTTCCAGACGGGTACCGCTTCTTGCCCATCGTACCACCGCCTCGGGAACCAGGGAACCCGCGTAAATAACCAGATCGGCCGATTCAAGAGCTTTTTGGCCTTTCACAGTAATCAACTCGGGATCACCTGGCCCCGCACCGACAAATTGAACAGCATGCTTTTTCATGTCACTTCCTCTCTATGGAGTGATAGTGGAGTGCAAAAGCTGTGCTTTTGCATTCTTTTTATAACGAATTTGGAGGTGATAACGGATTTGGGGTGGTTGGAGTATAAAATACCCTCTGGTGCAAACCTATGGAGGGTTGCATAACTGTCATCGTTCCAAATTCACCCGTATCCGTTATAACCAGCATTTTTTCGCGAAAGCACAGCTTTCGCACTCCGAAATGCTCCGTGCAATCCTGCGAAAGCACAGCTTTCGCACTCCTTAAAAATCATCTCCGGTTTCTGTCAAAACCATTGTTTTATAATCCGGATATTGTCTGAATTGCTCAACCATTTTTTCTCTTCCCAGCTTAGCCAACAGCTTCTGAAAACTTGAAAACCCATAACAATTAAGATCATTCGTGTACCCATGTTTAACCGGATTATAAAACAGATAATTTAAACGGGTATAATACTCTTTTTCATCTCTGGGACAATAATCCCAATAATTCCACCAAACCGGTTTAGCACACTTGGTATCTTCCAATATGCTTTTACCCGATACACTGTTAATACCTTTGATGATCATTGGCATATCTTTGCCTTTTTTACTTTTTCCCAGTAAATGGTAGTGGTTATCTAAAATTACCCAATGATGAAGTTCCCATTCATATTTATTGAAATACCCCTGAATCAATTTAATGAGCTTTTTTTTAGATTCTGCTGATGAAAGCAGACAGCGCTTTAAATATATTGCTCCCGTTATAAAATAGGGGGTGTTATCTACATATAAATGCAACGGGTTATGTTGGGATTGCTTTTTCATTGTCGTTTATCAATATTTCGGAGTGCAAAAGATTTCGGAGTGCAAAAGCTGTGCTTTTGCATTCTTTTTATAACGAATTTGGAGGTGATAACGGATTTGGGGTGATTGGAGTATAAAATACCCTCTGGTGCAAACCTATGGAGGGTTGCATAACTGTCATCGTTCCAAATTCACCCGTATCCGTTATAACCAGCATTTTTCCGCGAAAGCACAGCTTTCGCACTCCGGAATGCTCAAAGCAGCTTAACCGGCCGTTAACGCTGGCCGGAGATAATCCAGACGGGGTTTTTGGCGGAAAAGCGAGTACCAACCCTCATGGATTCACCGGTGCTGATTTGCACCTGAACCACATCCGTTTTAAAACCCAATCTTTTCAGTGCTTCCAAGGCACAGGTCATGTTTTCAACCAGCACCGCATTGATTACCATCCGTCCTTCCGGAAGAAGTCTTTCCGATGCGGTTTCCATTATGGTAATAAGGTCCTTGCCGCCTCCGCCGATAAACACTCGATTGGGCAGGGGCAGATCTTCGATGCTATCCGGAAGATTTGCCTCCACTATTTTTATGTGATCGACTCCGAATTTTTTTGCATTGGTTTTAATTTGTGCCACCCTTGACTTATTTTTTTCCACAGCAACAATTTGACCCCGCTTTACAAAAATTGCAGCTTCAATAGCCACGGAGCCACTACCGGCGCCCAAATCCCAGAATACATGCTCAGAAGAAAGCCTTAACCTGGCAAGGGTTATGGCACGGACTTCCGCTTTGGTAATCAGTCCGCGTTCATGTTCATACCAATGCTCCGGCGCTCCTATGATCAAAGGATAAAGCTTTTTTTCCTCATATTTTCTTGTTAAAACCACGGCATTGGGTTCAGCAAAATTTGCATGGGAAATGGTATTGGGCAAAAACCGGCGAATTCGCTCATCGGGTTCCCCCAGACGCTCAAACACCCATATGCAAAATTGATTCAACCCTTGCCTCAGCAAAAAATCACCTACCCATACCGGGTTGTGTTCCGGATCGGTCAAAACAAATACGGGATGTTCGGATCTCAGCGCCCTGACCAGTTCAGGCAAGGGGCTTTTCCCATGAAGACTTATCACCTTGGCCTGGTTCCACGGGATTTTAAGATGGGAAAAACAGGCAGCGAGTGTGCTGATATTGGGAAAAATGCGCACATTGTTTGCCCCCAGAGCTTTGACCAGCGCTTGGCCAATTCCGTAAAAAAGCGGATCCCCCGATGCTAGAACCACAACTTTTTTCTGATCCATTATTTTTTTTATATAGGCTACCACCCCCGATAAGGGAGAAACAATTTCCCTTTTTTCCCCTGGATGATCTTCAAACCAAGCCAGATGCCGCCGGCCTCCCACCAGAATATCGGCACCAAGAATGATTTTCAGGTATTTCTGGCTCAAATCCGAAAAGCTCAGGCCAACACCCACAATATCCACGGGTTTCATAATGTTTTAATCCCTTTTCGGCTGTCCCAGACCATTTTTTCCTTATAGTCGAAGATAACCGCATCCACATGAATCTGATGCTGTGAAAACCTCATGGCCGATTGAACCAGGCGTTCTCCCACGTCATTTATAAGTAAGGGAAAATCGCTGCGAACATAATCAAAAGCCTCGCGAGCCGTATTGGCCATTTCCAATCTTTCTGCGAGAGCTTTATCACAGCCTCTTTCAAGAGCCCACGCCGCCAGCGACTGCAAGGATAGTCTTGTTTTCGCTGCATGGGTACATTCGGCTCCCTGGGCCATTTTTACGGCCTTGCCAAAAAAAACCGCCAGAAACACATTTTCAAATCCAAACTCAACAGCCATTTTGAGTGATTGAGAAAAAAAGTCACCAATCTGAATAAACCCTTCCGGAGCCATATCCGGCAGGAAAGCCTGCGCACAACGCTCACTTCGCCTTCCTGTGGACATCACAATTTTTTTGATTCCGCCTGCACGGGCAACTGAAAGGGCTGAAAAAATTGTGGCCGTGTACGCTTCATGGGACATGGGTCGCACAACACCTGTCGTACCCAGAATCGATATGCCGCCTAAAATGCCCAAACGGGCATTCAAGGTTTTTTTTGCCAGCCGCTCGCCCTCGGGGACAAAGATTTCCACACGAACGCTTCCGTTTTTTTGGTTCCTTTCTAATACCTGCCTCACCGATTCTTCAATCATTTTGCGAGGACCCGAATTGATTGCCGGTTCCCCTGGAAGCACTTCCAGTCCGGGTTTTGTTACTTTCCCGACTCCTTCCCCCCCCACAATCTGAACTTCAAAGACCCAATCCCGTTTCAAAAAGACTACTCTTGCCCCAATTACGGCACCGTTGGTTACATCAGGATCATCGCCGGCATCTTTTACCACCCTGCATTCGGCCTCAAACCGGCTTTTTTCACAAACAGCTTCCACAGGGATACGCCAGGTCTCACCATTAAGAAGGTTCACCATGACGCAAAGGGGAGATCTTTTTTCCAAAAGCCTGATTAACGCACCTTTGGCAGCGGCGGCAGCTGCTGTGCCGGTTGTAAAACCTGAGCGAAGTTTTCGGTGTTTATGCTTTTTTGAATTTTTTCTACTCATTACGGTTGTATTGCTTTGACAAAATCAATGTCCAATAATCGGGTGCAATGTTTTCAAATTCTCTGATATCTTCGACGATCCGCTCCTCGGGAAGTCCGCAGCTTGTCACACCGACGCTGTTTTCCAGAAATCCTTTTTCTTCCAATGCCCGATTGATATCGGAAATATTTTTATAGGCTTTCATGAAAACAATATTTTCCGCATTCCGGGATAATTCCCGAAAACGGGTCCCACCTCGTACACCCGATAAAATCAGAAGCGCCTCTTCACCTTCCACCAATGGACGGTTCAACCTTGCTGCAGCAGCCTGGTAGGACGTGATACCGGGTATTGCCACCATTATCGTCCCGGGTGCCAACTTGTTGATAACCCGTGAAAGATATCCGTAGGTGGAATAAGTCATACAATCGCCCAATGTTATAAAAGCAGCGTCTTTTCCCTCTTTAAGGGTGGCTATGATTTGTTCTGCATTTTTTTCCCATGCACTTTTCAATACTTTTTTGTCGGTACACATGGGAAAGGGAAGCTTGATAACAGGGGTTGTATCTGGAATATGCGCTCCGGCAATATCCACTGCCAGGCTATGGGCATTTTTCGATGAGGACGCTGTAAAAACAACGTCCACACTTGCCAACACCTTGGCCGCTTTGAGGGTAATCAGGTCCGGCTCCCCAGGTCCGACTCCGATGCCGTAAAATGTTCCGATTTGGCTTTCCATTAATATTTCCTTTTGTTTTCCTTCGAAGTGTGAAAATCTTTTTTTGTAAAGGATTGCGGATGCTACCGACCGCAAAAGCCAAACTTTTGCACTCCTTTTCAATTTCACTCAATGGAAGTAATTGACAGAGCTATCAAGGCATTAACCACTGCTGCCGCCACATTGGAGCCACCTTTGCGCCCGGTGTTGGTAATATAGGGTACCTTGGCATTAATCAGGGCATGCTTGGATTCGGCAGCGTTGACAAAGCCGACAGGCAAACCCACGATTAAGGAGGGTTTCGCTCTGTTTTCCTTGATTAACTCCAAAAGCCTCAACAATGCGGTAGGTGCGTTACCCACCACGTAAATACCACCTTTCATCTGCTCAACAGCGGCATCCACTGCGGCATATGCACGGGTCGTTTTATTCCGCTTGGCAGCCTCGATCACCTCAGGTGCGTCAATGAAGCACATCAACTGACATCCGAAAGTTTTCAAATCTCTTTTTCGAATACCAGCTTCGGCCATGTGCGTGTCCGTAATGATATTTTTTCCCGATTGAATAGCACCGATACCTTCAGCCACTGCATCATCATGGAAACGAACAGTGTTGATATATTCAAAATCAGCACTGGTATGAATAAGCCGGGATACCACAGTCCACAGCTCCGGAGAAAACCCATGATTCCCGGCTTCGGCTTCGATGATTTCAAAACTTTTATCTTCAATTTCAGAAGGAAGCATTCTCTTTTTCCTTTCTATTTGAGTGGTATTTGCTGCATGCGGATACAAAATTTTCAGCCATTGCCGGACAGCTTCTGAAATGCAAATGCACATAACTTCCAAGGCATTGATTCACCAGATAGCCTGGGCAATTCCGGTCTGCTCCGGATCGATCCGTTGTTTCATACACCATGCTCACCTTTTTCGTTGATTGGCTTTTTTCCATAAGGGAATAGTGAAATTCATGTCCTCGGGCAGCAAGTCCCTTCCCCCCTAACGGTGTCTCATGGGACAACCTGATTTTCCTGTATCCAAGTGCCACCAGCCGATTTTTCATGCGGCTCGTAAAAGGAAAACATCCGACCATATCATAAGTGCCGCCTTCTTTTTTAATCAATTTTTCACCCAGGTACATGAACCCCCCGCACTCCGCATAAACCGGCATACCGTCTCTGCACATCTTTAAAATACTCTTTCTCATGGATATGTTTTTGGAAAGCCTGTCCGCGTGCAATTCCGGATACCCTCCTCCCAAATAAAGGCCATCCAATCCTTCGGGAACAGTTCGGTCATGGACCGGAGAAAAAAATACAATCCTTGCACCGAATTTCTCAAGCAGCTCGAAGTTATCGGGATAATAGAAACAAAATGCATTGTCCCGGGCAACCCCGATTCGCACTTTATAATCGCTGGGCACCGAAAAATACTTGTGGCTGCCACCCATCGTTTGTTCATCTACCGTACGCCCCATATTTTCAACAACAATATCGGAAAGTCGGTCAATAAGACCGTCCAAATCCAAATGATCCTCGATGAACTTTGCCAGAGAGGCTTCCCGTTCTTCTGTAAAAGCATGGTCTTCGGCAGTCACCAGGCCCAGATGACGCCCGGGGATTTGCAGATCCGCATTTTTAGGCAATCCCCCCAGCACCGGCAAAGATGTTGTACCTTCCATAGCCTGGCGAAGATAATTCATGTGCCGCGAACTGGCCACATTGTTGAATACCACTCCGCAAAAACGACATTCAGGGTCAAACTGCGTAAAACCAAACACCACTGCAGCCGCACTTCTTGCCATGGAGCGGGCATCCACAACCAGCAAAATTTCCAGATTCAGCCACTTGGACATCTGAGCGGTGGAACCAGCTTCGCTCCGGCCGTCATAACCGTCAAAAAGTCCCATGACGCCTTCTACAACCGCTATGTCGGCATCTGCAATGCCTTTGGTGAAAATTTTACGGTTTTCCGATTCAGAAAGCATCCAACCATCCAGATTCCGGCTTTGCTTTCCCGTGATCTGCCGGTGATGTCCCGGGTCGATAAAATCAGGACCGACTTTAAAAGGGGCCAGTGAAAATCCCCGCTTTTTCAAGGCGGCCAAAAGACCCAGTGTAACCGTCGTTTTTCCGCTTCCACTATGGCTACCGGCGACAACCACGCCCTTGGGACAGGAAAAGCTCATTTATAAATGCTTCCTTTTAAATCATTGTTGAAAATTTCCGGGTATAGTATTTCACCAATCTGTAAAATACCCGAAAGCAATCGCATGGTGGGCCTGGAAACCAGCTTTTCATCCACCAGATAAATTTTTTCTTCCCTGACAGCCTTAATTACGGAAAACCCAGGCTCATTTTGAATCATTTCTTTTGTAGATCGATTCATGACTCCATGCTGTGCAAGATAAATATCGATCTGGTCTGCCAAAGACATGATTTTTTCTTTTCCAAAATAGGCAATATTGGTTCCGCGAACAGAAGTCGCTTCGGAAGCCACATTGATTCCCCCTGCGGTTTCCAGTGCAAAAAGAGGCATTGCCCCAGGAGAAAAGGTCTTCATTTGACTGTGAATTGCTTCGAAATAAACTCTCCGCCGGTTTTCTTGCTCGATTTCATGAACCAGAGAGTTGATTTTATTCACATTTTTTTTAAAAAAACCAACCATCTTTTCCGCGCTTTGTTCCCTACCCGTCAGCCGGCCCAGGATTTTCCAGTAGATAAACATTTCATCGACATGGGATGGCTGTAATGAAACCACAGTAATACCGAATTGCTCCAACCGTTTGATAAGGGGGGCATAACCATGATCGAGCATGGGCCGAACAAGGATCAGGTCAGGCTTTGCGGCTAAAAATTTTTCAAGCCCATCCTGCGCAGAAAACCGGGATATATTTTTAACCTCCGGAGGATAATCATCACTTCGGGCCACTCCTATAACCGCATTTTCCGCACCCAGAAAAAAGAGGTTTTCCGTATGGGCAGGAAACAATGAAATAATGCGCTCAAATGGCTTTTCAACAAAGATAAGACGCCCCGCGCAATCTCTTATCTTGTTTTCTGAAACCAGGGCCATTTCTTGGGCATGGGCATGGTGACCTGCCAGTACGAATAGACATATAAAAAATAACCTGGTTATAACGGATTTGGGGGTGATTTGTTTATAGAATATCAACTGTGGAAAACTGTAGGGGCGGGTTCCAAACCCGCCCTCGTTCCAAATTCCCCGAGTGTTGCATTGTGCCATATATATTAAGTTTCCTACCATGTCTTCATTGAAGAAACACTACCTGAGGAACGTTCAAGTGCTTTTCGGTGGTAACAACCGAATCGACATCAAAAACTTCCCTGATGATTGTTGCGTCAAGGCTGTGTCTGGCAGGCCCTGATACAATTTTTCGCCCCTGTTTCATAAAAATCAGATTGTCAGCAAACCTGGCAGCCAGGTTAATGTCATGCATAACCGCTACCACGGTTACCCCTTTTGTTCGTACCTGGCTGGAAGCCACATTTAAAATTCCCAGGGCATGTTTGACATCCAGGCTTGCACAGGGTTCATCCAGAAGAAGTACTGATGTCTGCTGAGCGATAGCCCTGGCAAAAATGACCCTCTGCTTTTCCCCCCCTGACAATTCCGTGATAAACCGTTCAGCCAACTCATCCGCCATACACATCTCAAGGGCTTTGTCGACAATTTGCATATCTTCCCGGGTGGGATGGCTGAAACGGGCCTGATGAGGATACCTTCCCATGGCCACCACCTCCCTGACAGTGTAAGGAAAATTCACCTGGTATTCCTGGGGTACCGAGGCTACATACCTTGCAAGCAATCTTTTCCCATAGCTTGTTAATTTATTCCCGTTTAAAAAAACCTCACCTGAATCGGGCCGAATATGATCCGACAACAGATCCAACAAGGTTGTTTTTCCGCAACCGTTCGGGCCTAAAACTGCGTGAAAACAGCCTGGCAGGATCGAAAACGACAAATTTTCGATAACCCTGTGGTCACCATAAGAGAAGCATACCTGTTTGAGTTCAAAAGCCATGTTGACTTTGCGTTTTTTGGCGTTTTCGAAAAATATAGCAAAAAAAAGGACCGCCGATAAGAGCGGTAAGAACGCCAATAGGCACTTCCGCCGGAAGTACCGCCCGGGTTACCGTGTCGGCCGCCAGCAAAAGAATTGCACCGCACAAAAAAGATACCGGTATAAGCCGCCTGTTATCAGGCCCTGTGGCCATCCTCGCCATGTGGGGAACCAGGAGTCCCACAAAACCGATAATTCCTGAGACCGAAACACACACCGCAGCCATCAATGATGCAGTCACCAGCAGTATCGGCATCATTTTGGAAGAATCCACCCCCAGGGAACCCGCTGTTTTGCCCCCGAGGGACATTATATTCAAATCTCTGGAGAAATAGAAACAAACCCCGGCCCCCGTCCCAGAGAAAAACAGAAGAATTAAAACATCCGACCAGGATTTTGAGCTTAAACTTCCCATAAGCCAAAAAATAATCACGGACATCTGCTCATCGGCCATATACTTAATAAAACTGATCCCGGCCGATAAAATGGCAGCCACAATAACCCCTGACAAAATCAGGTTATTTGAAGAAAAACTTCCGGCAGAAGCTGCCAGATACATGACCACCGCAAGAGTCAACAGGGCTCCGACGAATGCAAAGACAGCCACATTGAAACCGCCCAACAGCGTTATATTTAAAATAAGAGCAATTGAAGCCCCGAAAGCAGCGCCGGCAGATACCCCTAACGTATAGGGGTCTGCCAGGGGATTTAACAGTATCCCCTGGAAAACCGCCCCTGATATCGCTAAGGTTCCTCCCACAATCGCCGCCGCCAAAATACGGGGTATTCGTACATCCAGCACAACGGCCTTGACAATTGGGTCTGTACTGGCCGCAAATCTACCCTCCCCTAAAATTTCGGCACCAAAAACACGAAGCACTTCAATAAAACCAACCTTCATGTAGCCCATGGTTGAAGCCATCACCACAAGAGCACTTAAAATGATCCCGAGAAAAAGCAGTTGGGGCCACAATTGCATTTTGCGAAACATATTAAATCGGCTGACTCATTAAAACTGTTCCATGGTTTCTCGAATGTGATCCACCCAGATATCAACAAACTCTGTGTACTCCCCGGTACCGCGAAGAATCACTTCACATTCCATCCCGGCATTTTCTAAAATGGATTTCCAGGAATCTTCATCAGGTCCTGCCATGTCGTTTCGGGCATGGTCTCCGGCAACAGCCATAAACGGCAGCAACCAGACCTTTTCAATTTTTCTTTCTTTTAAAACAGGTAAAATATCGGATATTTCCGGAAAAGGTTTGACAACTCCCACGAAAATATTGGGATCCTGTTGCTGTAATCGCCACATGAGCGCCGGATAAGATGCATTGGAAGCATGATCGGACCCATGCCCCATAAAAATCACGGCCTCTTCAGGCCTTCGCTGCTCCGGTAATGTGGCAAGGATTGCCGACTCTACCCGTGCCATATCCTTCTGCTCCCCCATTAAAGGAAGCCCCACCAGAATTTTTTCGATCCCCCCTGGAATGTGCCTGAAAGCAGAGACCGTCTGATACAGCTTGTGGAACTCTTCACCGGCAATGGTATGAAGGGATTGAACCGCCACATGGGTAAAACCTTCCTCAGCCATTCTCGAAAGTGCCTGAGCAACCGAATCGAGCTTTTGGCCTTCCTCAGCCAGTATTTTTCGAATAACCTGTGAGGTGAAGGCCCATCGAATTTCAGTATCCGGGAAGGCTTCCCTGGTTTTCTTTTCAATAACCTCGAAACTAACCTGTGCTTCCGGAAAAGTGGTGCCGAATGCCACCAAAAGTATCCCTGTTTTTTGGGGTTTTTCCGGTGCATGATGATGGCCGATAGCAGGAATCGCTAAAATTAAAAGCGACAGCCATAGTGCCCAAACAAGTGAAATTTTTTTTCTCATATGCTTTCCTCTTTGCTTAAATTGACCCTAAAAATAAAAAATGAACGGAAGGCTTATTTGAAAAAAAAAAGCCCTCCAAGCCAAATTGGCTCAGGGGGCTGCACCCGTCTTTCTTGACCCTCTGGCTGCCGTCTGCATCGTCATCTCGCGAAGTTTCAGCGGTTTTCACAAGGCAGGTCTTCTGGCTCTCGGATCATCCTGTCATCCGCCCCTTCCCATTCGTTATACACAAACAGTGGCATTTTGCGGATTTTGTCCCCGATTACAGCGGCGGGACCGCTCCCGAATTTCACGGAATTCCCTATTATAGCCCCTGGAGGGCACCTTGTTGGCGCATTAATAACCCAATCTATGCGCAATGTCAACATATAGCTTTCAGGGAAAATACTTTTGGCTGCATTATGGGTAGGGGATATGAAAAGCGGAGTGCGAAAGCTGTGCTTTCGCAAAAAAATGCAAAAGCACAGCTTTTGCACTCCTTCTCATCACTATGGGAAAACTTCTTTTTCTCATTCTACCTTTATGATAAATACCTTGAATTATGAAAGAGGATGTCAATAAGAACGATTTTGGAATATTTTCAATTTTAAACAAAGGGTTTTGGGAAGCCTGGCCGATATGCCTGGGCTACATACCAATAGGGATAGCTTTCGGAGTCCTGGCGCAAAAAGCCGGGTTGACCCCCATGGAAATCGGACTCATGTCATTGATTGTTTTTGCCGGAAGCTCTCAGTTTATAGCTGTATCGATGATCTCCGCCGGAGCTTCCATGGGAGCGATTATCATGACCACATTTGCTGTAAACTTGCGCCATCTTTTGATGAGTTCCTCACTTTCGGTTTTCTTAAAAGAGGTAAGCCGTCTTAAATTGACCCTTTTTGCCTATGGCGTTACCGATGAAAGTTTCGCAGTAAATTATGTGCGTTTTAAAGAGGGTGGATGGGACCCTGACAGCGCTCTTGTGGTCAACCATTTGCCCAACCTTACCTGGATTGCAGCCACGATTATGGGTGGATATGGCGGACAGTTTATTCCCGCAGGCGCATTTGGTATCGATTATGCGCTCATCGCCATGTTCATTTGTCTTTTGGTATTTCAGCTGAAGGCATGGAAATATGTGTTGACAGCGATCTTATCCGGAACGCTGGCGGTAATTTTATCTTTAGCATTGCCTGGCAATTGGTACATCGTGCTGGCCTCTGTTATTGCTGCTACCATCGTTGTGATGATCGTCAAAAAGTCAGGAGAAGAAAACGCTGATGACATCGACTGATTACCTTTTACTGATTTTAGGAATGGGTCTTGTAACCTATCTTCCCCGCTGGATCCCCCTTTTTTTCCTTACCCGGCGAAAACTTCCTTCAAAAATTATCGACTGGCTCGATTTAATTCCTGCGGCTATTTTGAGCGCTTTGCTCATTCCGGCCCTGGTAACCGGTGGGGAACCCCTTCAGTTTACTCTTTTTCGTCCGCATCTGTGGGTGGCTGTGCCCACCTTTCTGTTCGCCTGGTGGACCCGGTCATTGGGCGGAACCGTCGTGTTGGGCATGTTTCTTTTTTGGATTGTGGAAAAAATTATGGTTTGAAAGCCTTTTTTTTTCGCTGACGCTTCGTAACCGGACGCTTTCGAAGTAGCACAACCGTAGCCCCGGCACCCCCATCACAGGATCGGGCACTTGAAAAGGCTATAACCCACTTTCTCCAGGGACCTCGTGTAAGCCATTGATAAACGCGGGTTTTTAAAACCGGTTCATTGGGGGAAGAAAGTCCGCGGCCATGCACAATGAGAATTCCTCTTTTTCCCGTGGAAACGGATTCTTTTAAAAATTTCTCAAAGGCCTCCTGAGCTTCTGACACCCCCAGACCATGAAGGTCTATAAAGGCCTGAATAGAAAAATCTCCCTGGTGAAGCTTTTTGACAACCTCACGGCACACATCCGGCCCGGTCCCTTCGATATATTCCGGCGTGTTTTCCACCACAAAGCCCTCTCCATGAGCCACAAGATTTTTGAGCGCAACAACGCTTTCCTGAACCGGATCTGGATGGACCGGAGCCTCAGGCGAATCTTTTATGGCTTCAAATTCAATAACATTTTTTTTATCGAGAGGTGTTACATCTGCCATTGCCGCATGGAAGAGGACATCGTCATTTTCCTGTTTGATTTTTTTATTCAAAAACACTTTTTCAACCGGAAAAGAGTTCAAGTGCACTGATTTGGCCTTCAGCAAAGATCGCAGATTTTCAAAGGGGGTATTTATAGTGGAAGACTTCGATGCTCTCATAAGGTCCTCCTTATGCATGGACAAGGTCCAGGGTTCTAATTTTCGAAGAGGAGAGCGAAAATTAATTTCGCATTTTTTTCAGAATCTAAAAATATCCTTCCTTGATTCTCCGAAACGGTATCGAAAATAATCATCGATGATCTTGCCATGGTCAAATGCCATATGGGAGGGAATCGTGTTCCTTGTGAAAAGGGCTGCTTTTTTAGCATCATCTCTCCCCTTAGGTTTTCCCGATGCTTGGGCGATAAACACCGTTGTCACCGTGTGCTGTCTGGGATCGCGGTCCGGGTCGGAATAGGTGTGAAACTGATCGGTCAGACGAATATCCAGACCGGTCTCTTCCATGGCTTCTCTATTGGCAGCGGTTTCAAGAGATTCACCATAATCGACAAATCCACCGGGAATCGCCCACCCTAAAGGAGGATTCGCCCTTTCGATTAAAACGATTTTCTCTTCAATTTCAATGATAATATCCACCGTGACCAGAGGATTTCGGTATTTTTTTTCCATGACATTACCACTTTTAAACTGCCCTTAGGTGTGAGTCGGATTTTTAATCGATCGAATTTCGCCGGTTTCGGCCAATAGCTTGAAAACCTTGTAAAGCCTATCTCCCACAAACACAGACTGGCCCAACCCACCGGCTGCCACCGGGCTTTTAAAACTCAACGTAATAATCCAAAACTTGCCATCGTCTGAAAGTTCAGCCTCTTCAAACAGAATCTTTCCACAATCCTGGTCTGCATAAAGTTTTTTCAGATGCTCGATAGCTTTGTTTGACGCCTCATTAACATCAATCATTACAATCTCCGATTCAGGGTCTCCGTCTCACTGCGCCCGGAGTGACGCTTATATGAACACCTGTCAAAGCAATGTTTGGAGAAACAGGTAATTCTACTTCCCCGGCCCTGAGGCGCGAAAAAATCACAAGGACACTCTTATTCAGGCATTTTTCTGCCCATACTTATCATCTTGGGAAAAAATCTATTTTTCCTTTCCAGAATATACCCATCGGGTCAGACACAACATAATCGAGCGCCTTTTCAAGATCCATGAACAAACCGCCAAAATCACCAATATGGCCCCACTTGCCACTGTACTTCCACCACAGAACCTCGACCCTGTTTGTATTTCCTGGTGCTGGGCGAAATCGGGCCAAAGGTTCGCCATATTCATTGACAATGGAATACCCCTTGCTAAGACGCCTAACTAGCACGGGGAAACCCTTATTGTTAAAATATTCGGTCATTCTTTCGAGAATGCAGTCCGATTTTACCATAATTCACCTGCTGGTTCAAAAAAATTGCATTGGTATCAATTTAAAATAATTTATTGCTACATTTTCACCAAACTTTTGGATAATGTCAACCACCTTTTTAATTAAAGCAATCACAATCGGTAGCTGCCAACAAAATTGAACAGATTGGTTTTGACGATTCAAATAAAATGGGTTAAAGTATTCCACCAATTGACGTTGAAAACATCAATTAATGGACCTTTAGTTTTTTTACCCCGTCATTTGCAGCAAACCGGATATCAATGTTACTGACTCGGTTTTACCCTTTGCTTTGAAGGAGTGTTGTGTTGAGATCGCATGCAACAGAATCAAATATTGACACATCTGGTCCTCATTTTACCGATATTATCAACTCTTTTCCCGACCCTTGCTTTGCAATTGATCTGCAAGGAAAGGTGATCGCCTGGAACCGGGCTATGGTTGAGCTTACAGGAATCGATGCTGTCAATATGTTGGGCAAAGGTAATTTTGAATATGCAATTCCCTTTTATGGCATCCGCAGGCCGATTTTAGTCGATCTGGCAATTAATTGGGATGAAGAAACAGCAAAAAAATACAACTATGTAAAAAGAAATGATGAAACCCTGGTTTCAGAAGTTGAAAATGTCTTTTTCAAACAAAAGTTTTTCTATCTGTGGAATACCGCCCGGAAACTTTACAATGTCAAGGGTGATTGCATCGGCGCCATTGAAGTCATTCGAGACATCACCGAAGTCAAAAAAGCCAAAGAAGTACATCACCGCTATGCCTTATTGAAAGAAGAGAGTCGTGACAGCATTTTATTCATCAATCCTCAAGATGGGCGCATTATTGAGGCCAACGATGCGGCGGTCAGGACCTACGGTTACAGTCTGAAAGAATTGCTGTCCATGTCGATTTGGGACCTCCGCGGTGTTTCTGAGCGGAAATTTGTTGCCGAGCAAATGAAAGAGGCCAAAAGGAAGGGTATCATGTTTGAGACCGAACACAGGAAGAAGGACGGCAGCACATTCCCTGTAGAGGTCAGCTCCAAGAGCGCGGCAATAGGCGGTACACAAATATTGATCAGTATTATAAGAGATATCACGGACCGAAAAAAAGCCGAGCAGGCCCTCAAAAAAAGTGAAGCCCGTCTTCGCCTGGTGGTTGAAAATTCGTGGGATGGTATACATCAATTGGATTTGCGTACCGGCCAATATGTTTTTATGAATCCTTCCCAGGAAAGATTGACAGGATTTAAAACCGAGGAACTTATGCTGTCAATGGAGGAAGCTGCTGGCCGTGTCCATCCCGATGACCATGAATTTGTCAAAAATTACCTTAAACGTATCATAGCCGATGAAAGGCCACAGGAGCCTATGGAATACCGATGGATGGTAAAAAGTGGCGAATATCGGTGGTTTAGTGACAGCCGTAAAGCAGTATTTGGGAAAAACGGTAAAGCTATTGCACTTGTTGGTATAACACGGGACATCACTGAAATTAAACGCATCCAGGCAGAACTTGAAAAGTCTAAAATTGAACTGGAAAAGAAAGTAGCCGAGCGCACCAGGCTGGCTGAATCTCGCAGCCGGCAGCTTCAGGCCTTGGCAGTGGAGCTGATTGAGACCGAAGAACGTGAGCGGAGTCGGATTGCGGAACTGCTGCATGAGGATTTGCAGCAGATGCTGGCCGCGGCCCGGATGCAGATTGAAGTGGCTTGCCAGAAATTTCCTCATGAGCCTATACTTTCAAATGTGGTGAAATTGCTAAAGGAGGCCATTGGTAAATCCCGACATCTCTCACACGAGCTAAGCCCTGAAGTACTTCAGCACTCCAGCTTATATACTGCTTTGGAATGGCTTGCCAAACAATATAAAGAACAATTCGGACTTCAGGTTGATCTTGAATCAAAGGTGAATCAACAGGTTGAAACTTCACACCTGAAAGTTTTTCTTTTTCGAGCTGTACAGGAACTACTGTTTAATGTCGTAAAGCATGCCGGCGTAAAAAAAGCCCGCGTTGTAATTTCCACTTCCGTTGACAACATCAGCATTGCAGTAATCGATACGGGACGGGGGTTTAACCCTGAAATCCTCACTTTGACCGAAGGTCTCGGGATACTGAGTCTTCGGGAACGTGCCCGTTATATCGGAGGCAATCTGAAGATCGAAAGTGTTCCGGAAAATGGTAGTTGCTTCACCCTGACAGTTCCTTTGCGCATAGCCAAGGATAATAGATCACACCGGTTTGGACCAGATCCTGCAGTCGGCCAACAAAACCGCATACCTTCATTCCATACGGATCTGATGAACTCAAGAAATATGAGGGTATTGTTTGTCGATGATCATCAAGTAATGCGACAGGGATTGATTCGCTTGATTGCCGGCCAGCCTGGAATCCAGGTCGTAGGTGAAGCAGCCGATGGGAGAGAAGCCATAAAACAGGTGAAGCTTCTAAAACCAGATATCGTGGTAATGGATGTCTACATGCCAAAAATGGACGGTATCGAGGCCACCAGGCATATCAAAGCCGAGATGCCGGATGTACGTATAATCGGTTTGTCTATGTTCAATGACGATCATATCAAAAGGGCCATGCGCGAAGCCGGAGCTGACACTTTTGTGAGTAAAACAACATCTTCGTCTGAGTTGCTGAAAGCAATTTACGCCATAACCCAGCAAGATCAAAACAGAACACGGGAGCTTGCATAAATGAAACCGGCACTTTTTTAGTCCGGAAACCATATCGTTTTAAATGCCAATGTCAATTCCCAGGAGGCAGGTATGGATCAAAAAATAATAATCCATCATATCAGTGGTTCAAAAATAAACCAATCAAATGAGTTTCTGGTCGCCGACTTTAAAGAATTGTCAATCGGTCGGAATGAAGATGTCAATATCCGGTACGATCCGGAAAAGGATGATCTTGTCAGCCGCCGCCATGCTATAATACATCGTGAAAATGAGGACCGCTTCAGCATAAAGGACGAGGATAGCCGTAACGGAACATTTGTTAACAAACAACGGATTTTTGGTACCACACCCCTTTTTCACGGTGACATTGTGCAACTTGGACCTGGGGGTCCGGAATTCCGGTTTATGATGATTCCACCACCCAAGCCCGCACCCCCTCCCACAAGAGAGGCTTTCACATACTATAACAGCAAGCCAACCCGTGTGGTTTCTTCCGCCACTCCCCCCACCGGTGATGGCACTGCCGATGAACCGAGAAGGCACTCTCAAAAAGGGCGATTCACTCTATTTCAGGAAAGTTTCAGCGCTTACAAAAAGAAAACCCTGCGTACACAAATCAGTATTGGAGCGGGACTGTTGGGACTCTTGATACTAGCCGGCGGAATCACTTACGCACTTATTATGAAAACCGAACGTAAAACAGCGGGTTTGATCGCCAACATAAGCCAGCTTCATCAACAAGAAATAACGGAGCTTGAAACAAAAGTAGGCTTGTTAGCCAAGGAAACAACCTTATTAATGAGCCCTCAGGCAATCGGGGAAAAATTCACGAATGCTGTTGTGAAGATTCACCTGGAATGGAAACTCACTCATAAGGAAACAAATCGGCAAGTTTATCACCAGATGTGGGGAGGTGGAACGTTTCCTGCGTATCTGGACATTAATGGGAGGATTATCCCATGGTTAACAACAAGTGCTGAGCAAAACACCAACAAACCGATTGGGGGTAGCGGCACAGGAACCGGTTTTTCGGTATCCCGCCACGGGTTGATCCTGACCAACCGCCACGTAGCCGCCGGTGCTACCATAGCCTGGGAAATAAAACCATATATGCGTAATCAAAGCTATGTCTTTCCTGTCGTAGAAAACATGGACTCAAAACAAAAAAATGAGTATAAAGTTGACTTTAATAATCCAAGAATAATAACTAGAGAAAGACTCGAACAATTTCTTTTGGGCCTCAACAGCTGGGTACCATCTAAGGAGCAAATCTTAGTAGAAAAAAGATCCAATAATATATATATTGTCACAAAGTCACAAAACCAATTTTTCAGCCGTGATACAATGAACATTTATTTTGCAGGCGACCCTAATCCTATGCCAGGACGACTTGTTAGAAAATCGATCCAACATAATGTGGCGTTGGTCACCGTCGATACTGCCGGTGTCCTGCCTGAAGTGATTTTGGAGGAAAGCGGCAAAGAGCCTGCTCTCGGAGAACCTGTTATCATATTGGGCTACCCTGAAGTATCAGGCGATATCGTAGCATTAGCCAGGACATCAAATCCATTCGACCCAGAGCCGGCAATGATTCGAATATACAATCCTACCCTTACCACAGGCAACATGGGAAGACGGATAAATCCTAACATTGAGTCATCCGATTCCTCGATCCAATGGATGTCTGAGTGGGGAGACTATTACCAACTGACTTCCATTGCATTGGGTGCAGGTAACAGCGGCGGTCCTGTTTTCAATTCTCAAGGCCGGGTTGTCGGGGTATTCTTTTCAGGTTCGCAGCGTGGGGAAGCGAGGGTAACCTGGGCGATTCCAATAGAATATGGAAGAGAGCTTATTCAGGGTTTCAATCCCATATTCTAACTTTGCCGGAATCATTTTCCCAAAAGCTATTAAAAACTACGGAGTAAACAATGAAAGAAAAAGTCGAGGTCATTCTTTCACCCAGCAGCGATAATTCTATCTTTACGATCTATGGGGTAAGTGATATTGGGTGCGAAAGGGAAAAAAATGAAGATGCCATCTATTTTAATTATCCTGAAACCTCGAAGAATCAGCACAATAACAAAGATTGTTTGATGTTAATAGCAGACGGCATGGGTGGGCATAATGGCGGAGAGGTGGCAAGCAAGCTGGCAGTCCATCATATTTATTCTGCTCGCCCCCGATTCGGAAACGATGTGCATAAGTCACTGTTAAAAGCCTTTACAGATGCAAATCGCGCAATATATCGCATCGGCAGGCAGGATTCATCCTTAAAAGGCATGGGAACCACATGCACCGCCTTGTTGATTAGAACGGGACATGCCTTCTGCGCACACGTGGGAGACAGCCGGCTTTACCTGCTTCGCAACCAGTCCATATACAGAATGACCGAGGATCATACAGTCCATAGAGAGAATAAAAAAAAAATAGAACCCGAAAAATTAACGGGCAATCCGGAACTGGAATCCAGCCTGCTGACCAGAGCCCTGGGCATTAACAGCTCTGTCAAAATAGACACCTGGTCTCATGGCTTCCCAGTTAAGCCCAAGGACCGTTTTCTGCTATGTACTGATGGTCTCACGGATCTGGTTAACGATGAGGACATTAAAAATGTGATGATGTCCTATCCTTTGAAGGAGGCCTGCCACAGCCTTGTCGGATTGGCCAAGCAAAGAGGAGGTTACGACAATATCAGCATGGTCGCACTATTTGTCGATCATTGAAAACACATATTTATGATGACTGAGTAAATTTATCCTCGTTTGGAGTAATCATGTTAGTCCCAAAAACTATAGGAAACTATTGGATTATTGATTGCATTGGTTCTGGAGGAATGGGTGACGTCTACACAGGAGAGGATATCCATCTCAAACGAAGAGTTGCCATAAAGGCGCTAAGACAGGAGCGCTTGAATGAACCTGAGGTTATCGAGCGATTCAGGATGGAAGCTGTCACCCTGGCAAGGTTAAATCACCCAAATGTGGCTACAATTTATGCGCTCCTGGAAGAGCAAAACAACTACTATATTGTAATGGAGCTGGTTTCCGGTTGGCAATTGAGTACCTTTCTTGAAAAGAGCGGGGCCTTACCTCTTTCAGTGGCATTTTATTTTTTCAAACAGGTTCTGGGGGGTATCGCTTCGGTTCATGCTGAGAATATAGTTCACAGAGACCTTAAACCCTCCAATATTATGATTGATGAAAACCTCATCGCCAAAGTTTTGGATTTCGGTATCGCCAGGTTTCAAACAGGAGGCCGTCTTACCAGATATGACAAGCTTGTTGGAACCATAGAATACATGTCGCCGGAGCAAATACTGGGAAAGGATGTGAACACAGCCTCAGACATCTATTCGCTGGGCATACTTCTATTTGAAATGGTCACCGGTCATTTACCTTTCTCGGCAGAAAGCGACTACGAATTGATGAAATGTCAGGTAGAGCATCCTCCACCAATACTTACGGATTTCAGAGCAGACATTCCCGACAAACTTGTCAATATTTTATCACGGGCTTTGGATAAAAACCCGCAAAAACGATTTCCATCTGCAGAGGCTTTCAGTAATGCGATTGATGAGATGGGCATAAGCATAAGTAATGCCAAACCCAGAATTCAGGAGATCATCGGTATCCATCAATTGGAAAATAAGAAAACCATCGACACCAAACCGCCAATACCAGTTGACGGCGCCTGTCAAAACCCAATGAATAAAGGAAAATCCAGTGATATAAAAAAACAGGCACCCTC
>SL_3KL_010_SEDDRAFT_10000485_pt1 | contig 32676 bp, 23 predicted proteins | sample SodLakKL_010_SED_2_FD_10381 | JGI IMG/M metagenome (IMG submission 10381)
TTGTTGTTGTTGTTGTTGTTGTTGGGAATCGCTGTCCTTTCTTCTCTTTTGACCCCTGTTGTTGCTATCATCAGAAGATTTAGAATCTTTAGATTGATCGCTTTGACGCCTGGGTGAGGATTGTTTATCCGTGGCTTTTGAGGTATCCTCTGACTTTCTTCTACGACCGCGACGGGATCCTGTATCGGAGGTTGTGTTCTCGTTTGAAGCCTCTGATTGTTTGGTGTCTTCCTTTGACCCCTTTTTAGCTTTGGGTGTTTCTTTCGCTTTCGGAGCCTCCTTTTTATTGTCATCCTGTTTTTTGGAAGACTGTGATTTGCTGGCTCTTTCACGGCGCCTCTGTGGAGGATTGTATTCTGGTTTGGTCTCAGAGCGGTTAGCCGCGGTGGGTTCTTCAGTGACGTTAGACCGCTCAATTACAGCCTGTTGGTCCAGAATCTTGTATATCAACTCTTGTTTATTGAGTCGTGATATCCCTTTGATTCCGAGTGATTCTGCGAGTTCCTTTAATTCAGGAACAAGCATATCATTTAATTGCAATATGTCATACATGGTATTCGTGTGATTTTTGGGTAATTAATTAGTAATCTGGAAAATTCAGGTTTCATTGGTAGTTGTGAAGCAATACAAAGCAAATATCCCGGGGAAATTATATTGCAGGACACTGCGATCCGCTAAAGTTACTTCTATCTTATAATTATGTAAACGCGTGCAATAATAAGAGGATGGTGCAAAGATATAAAGAACTTTACTAAACCAAATAATTTACTGGATTTTTTTGCCGATATCTTTCCTGCAACACCATAATGTTCTCCAAAGCTTAGCGCTTATTTCAAACCTGTTCGATTGTCTAAACGCCTTTTTGATTTCAATAGTTTTAAGTACGGGGTTTATTTCTGAGATTTTGATTGGTTCCTTATGCAGGCATTATTTGTTAGATCAATTATTCCCAAGATACTATCTTTGCCACTCGGAATCTTAAAAAGTTGATTTATGCTCGAGTTAAAAAAGTTAAAGGGCCATTGGAAAAGTGCTGCTAAAGCTCTTGAAAAAAGGGGAATGACTGAGGGAGAAATTGAGGAGTATTTCCACCAACTCAAGAATCTTGATTTGAGAAGAAGGCGAAACCTCCAGCAGGCCGAGGAGTTCCGGTCTGAAATTAAGAGACTGTCAAAGGAAGTGGGGATGTTGTTCAAAACCGGAAAAGCCAAAGAGGATGAAGGAACCGAATTGGCCAATGAAATGCGTGAGCAGGTTTTGCACCTCAAAAGAAAACTTTCTCTTAAGGAGGCCAAGCTGGAAAAGATAGAAGATGAATTGCGGGAATGCCTCTACAATATTCCCAATCTGCCTCATGAATTGGTCCCGGCCGGAGACAGTGAGGAGGACAATTACGTGTATAAAGATGCATCCGGATCTTTGCCGGATCTCGGTGACAATGCTCTGCCACATTGGGAACTTGCAAAAAAATACAAGCTCTTTGACTTTGAATTGGGTGTTAAAGTGACCGGTTCAGGTTTTCCTGTTTATACCGGGAAAGGTGCTGCCTTGCAGCGAGCTATGATCACTTACTTTTTGAACAAAGCCATGGAGGCCGGTTACAGGGAGGTTATTCCACCCTTATTGGTCAACGAAGACACGGCGCGTGGAACCGGTCAGTTGCCCGATAAGGAGGGCCAGATGTACCACGCTGAAAAAGACAATTTTTATCTGATTCCCACAGCAGAGGTCCCCATTACCAATCTCTACCGCGGGGATATAATTAAGGAGACGGAGCTACCGATCCGCATGGTAGGTTATACACCTTGTTTCAGGAGAGAGGCCGGCTCTTATGGAGCTCATGTGAAAGGACTCAACCGGGTCCACCAGTTTGACAAGGTGGAGATTGTCCAATTCGCCAGACCTGAAAATTCTTACGAACAATTGGATGAGATGTTAACCCATGTGGAGGGCTTGCTCAAGGCACTTAAATTACCGTACCGGATTCTCCGACTCTGTGGCGGAGACCTTGGGTTTACTGCTGCTCTCACCTACGATTTTGAGGTGTGGTCTGCAGCTCAGGAGAGATGGCTGGAGGTGAGCAGTGTTTCCAATTTCGAAACATACCAGTCCAACCGCATGATGATAAGAACCCGGAGCAAAAGTGAAAAACCGAGATTGCTTCACACGCTCAATGGAAGTGCACTTGCTCTTCCTCGAGTCATGGCAGCTTTGCTGGAGTTGTATCAGGATGAAAAAGGAATAAAGGTTCCTGAAGTACTCGTGCCATATACCGGATTTAAGAGGATTGATTGACGGCGAGCGTATTTTAGAAGTTTTCTGTACAAAAAATACGCGAGTGGGCGTTTTATCGGAAAAAAATTAATATTTCATGGGTGAATATATGGCCTTTATTATTGTGGCGGGTGTTTTTTCCGTCATCGGTTGGTTGATACAAAATCGCCTTAAGCAGGTTTTTAGTCACTACAGCCAGATAGGTTTACGGAGTGGATTGACCGGAGCTGAGGTGGCCGAGCGAATGCTTCGTCATTACAATATTAACGATGTTCGCGTGGTACCAGGTAAGGGTTTTTTGACAGACCACTACAATCCCACTACAAAAACAGTTAGTCTGAGTGAGGCGGTTTACAGTAGCCGGAGTATCTCTGCTGCCGCTGTGGCTGCCCATGAATGTGGGCATGCTGTTCAACACGCCACAGCTTATCCAATGCTGCAAATGCGGTCGAAATTGGTTCCTGTGGTTCAGGTCGCTGCCGGACTTCAACAGTATCTGCTTCTCGCTGCTCTTCTTTTCCTGGGTACATTCCCTCAGTTACTCTTGGTCGTTATTGCATCCTTTGCGGCTACCACACTTTTTAGCCTTGTAACTCTGCCGGTGGAGTTCGATGCCTCTAAGCGGGCTTTGAAGTGGTTGGAAAGGGCTGGAATAACCAGTGGGGATGAACAGCGTGGTGCTAAAACTGCACTTTGGTGGGCGGCATTGACTTATGTAGCTGCCGCACTGGCTTCGTTTGTAATGTTGCTTTACCTCGTATTTCGCTATATGCAAAATCGATAAAAATTATTACCTTTGGGCCAATCAACAAATAGAGAATAAAAATTATGAGTGCGGATTTAGAAGATATAATAAAGGAGGGTGCCAGTGCCATGGAAAGTAGTGTTGATCACTTGAAAAAAGAACTGGTCAAATTGCGGACAGGTAAAGCTTCGGCCTCTATGTTGTCCGGTATTGAAGTGGATTATTACGGGACCTTAACCCCGCTCAATCAGGTGGCTAATGTCAGTGTCACCGATTCCAAAACACTTAGTATCCAGCCCTGGGAAAAGTCCATGCTAGGACCCATAGAAAAGGCCATATTTGAGGCCAATCTCGGACTTACTCCAATGAATGACGGCGAATTGGTGAGAATAAGTATTCCGCCTCTGACTGAGGAAAGGCGAAAAGATCTTTTTAAGCATGTAAAATCCCTGGGGGAAGATGCGAAAATTTCCCTGCGGAATACTCGCCAAAAACTTATGGATGCTGTCAGAAGAGAGGTTAAAGATGGATTCCCCGAAGATGCGGGCAAGCGCATAGAGGGTCAAATACAGGGCATGGTCAATTCTTTTTCCGAAAAAGTGGACGAAGTTATCGATGCCAAGGAAAAAGACATTATGACGGTCTGAGTTTTCGGAAAAGCGGAAGTCTGTTTTTGATAAAGTTTCTAACCGATTTAAAACTCATGGCTTTTCTGGCTTTAAAGCCGGTAGAGTTCTACTTTGTCTCCTGCCCTGAAGAAGCAGCGGGTACTTGTGGCTCGAATTTTTTCAACTCCATTTTTTCTCCGTCAAATACTGCGTAAGTGAAGTGATGCATCCAATCCCCGAGATTGATGTATGCACTTTTGCCATTTTCCAGGGTGTGTTGTATTGGCAGATGTCTGTGTCCAAAAACAAAGTAATCGATGGAGGGGTCTTCGGTTAATTTTCGCTCACAATACTGGACCAACCATTCGCGATCGGCACCCAAAAAACCCTCTCTTTTTGAATGCAACCTGCTTTTTCCCGACCAAAAATTGGCCAGAGATATGCCAAAATTTGGATGAAGCCTGGCAAAGAGCCACTGACACAGCCGGTTTCTGAATATCTTTTTCAGCCTTTTATATCCGCGATCTCCAGGGCCGAGCCCATCTCCATGCCCAATGAAAAACCGTTTCCCGTTCCACTCTCTGACCACCGGTTTGTGAAAGACTGGTATACCAAACTCTTCCTCGAAGTACCCAAACATCCACATGTCGTGGTTTCCGGAAAAAACAGATATGGAGATTCCTAAATCTGATAATTCTGCTAGTTTTCCAAGGAATCTTGAGTGACCTTTAGGAATGACGGTACGGTACTCAAACCAAAAGTCAAATAGGTCACCTACGAGGTAGATTTCGCTCGCATCATTTGCGACAGTGTCCAACCACCTGCAAATAATCAGCTCTCGCTCACGGTTTGTGAATTCCCCGGTATCCAGTCCAAGGTGAAAATCAGAGGCAAAGTAAATTTTTCCATCCATTTACACTCCAGGGGTTCAGTCCGGTTTTTCCATTACGGTACCGCATTTGTCACAAGTCCTGAGTTGTTCATTGTTCATGAAATTGTTGATGACCGGTGGCAATTGATTGACGATATCAGTCATTTCGAAGGTGTCTTCATGCAACTTGTGGTTGCAATTCTCGCAAAACCACATCAATTTATCCACCTCATCCCCTCTGCGGTATCGCTCTATAACAAGGCCGACGGTATTGGCAGGGCGCTGTGGCGAATGCGGGATCCTGGCAGGCAGCAAAAACATTTCCCCCTCTTTGATTTCAATGTCTTTCCGCTTGCCGTCCTCATCGATTATTTTTACAGTGATATCACCTTCCAGTTGGTAGAATAACTCTTCTCCATCTTCCCAGTGATAATCTTTACGTCCATTGGGTCCGCCAACAACCATTACGATAAAGTCATCGTTTTCAAGGTAAACCTGCTTATTTCCTACAGGAGGTTTAAGAAGGTGCCTGTTGTCGTCAATCCACTTTTGAAAATTAATTGGTGGCAACATAATCTCGCTGAATTTTGATTAGAAAAAATTACTTATAAATTATTGAAATTCAGATCATAATGCGAGTTAGAATTCCAGGTCAAGGAATTTAAATCACGCTACTTTTTAAAATATCCGTGAATTTACGGAATTTTACGCAACCCAAGGAAAAAATAACAGGAAATAAGACCATATTTCTAAAAAATCATTCATGGATTTAAATCTCACAAAGAAAAACGCTCTGGTCTGTGGCGGTAGTCGCGGAATTGGACTTGCTGCTGCAGCAGAACTCGCAGAATTAGGTGCCAATATCACGCTTGTGGCCAGGAGCGGCGATAAGTTGGCAGAACTCGTGCATAGTTTGCACAGAGACAGCAGTCAGAATCACGACTTTTTGGTAGCTGATTTCAGCAATCCTGTTGAGTTGTCAAAAAGAGTCAAGGCGCTGTTGACGAAAAAACCAATTCACATCCTTCTCAATAATACTGGTGGACCAAAGGGTGGACCTATTGCGGAGGCCCAGGTTGAGGAATTCACCCGGGCTTTCAATAACCACCTGGTGTGTTCACATATTTTGACCCAAATTATTAGCCCGGTCATGATAAAAGAGGGTTACGGCCGAATTATTAATGTCATTTCCACTTCTGTGAAAGAACCCATACCAGGACTTGGGGTTTCAAATACCATTAGGGGAGCTGTGGCTTCATGGGCGAAGACACTGGCGGGAGAATTGGGTCGATACGGTATCACAGTCAACAATGTACTGCCCGGTTACACGCAAACCAGTCGCTTGGAGAGCATAATTCAAGCAAGGGTAAAGAAAACCGGAAAGTCAGAGCAGGAAGTAATTGATGAGATGTTGGCCAAAGTTCCGATGCGTCGTTTTGCAGACCCTTCCGAAACCGGATCTGTAATTGCTTTTCTGGCCTCGCCTGCAGGATCTTATGTAAATGGGACTAATATCCCGGTAGATGGGGGGCGGACCAAAAGCCTTTGATGTTTTTGGCCTGCCATGATCTAAAAATACATGCTTGAAAATCGAGTGCAGCCTCAATTTAATTGGGATCGCGAGCAGTTTAAGTCTAACAGATAGAAAGTCCTACAGGCTTTTTAATTGTCTTTGTAGCGCCTGTAAACCAATTGGATGAAATTTTTGGCCTTGTTCTTTTTATCCGGGTCTGTCCACTGGTAAGTATATGCAACCTCTGTAGATAAAAAGTTTTTGGCATCCTCAAAAGAATTCAAGGTGTTGAGTTTTTGAATGACCTGTCTGAATACATTGTCGTCTCCGGCAAAGAGTTCATTCTTCACAAAAATTTTCTCATTAACACCCATGGCCCGATTCAAGTCGCTGATGGGCAGCTGAGAGAGTTTTTCAGAAATTTCGTTGGCTTTCTTAATGGTGAATAACTCTTCCACCTCGGGCTCGTCTTCGACCTTTTCTGCTATGAGCGTTTCAACTTCGGCTTCCTCAGTTTTTGGTGCTTTGGCAATGCTGGCTTTTTGAGGCTTTTCGACCGGCTTTTCTTCTGTGGCTTCAACAGCTTGCGGTTTAGCTGCCTTTTTTTCGACCTTTGGTTCCTCTATTGGAGCTTGTTGTAAGGGCTCAGTTTCCTGCACAGGCTCAGATTCGGTCTCAGTTTTCAGTTGCGGTTCCGGGGCCTGCTTTTTTTCCACAGCTTGCTGGACCAAAGTTTCCGTCTCCTCTTTTTGAGGACTTTTCGGTTTATTTACAGGCTTTTGGGGAGCAATTGATTCTGCTGTTTTGGGTTTGAAAGAAGATGAATCCAGAGAAGGTAAATCAGCATCTGAATCATCGAGCACACATTCATAGAGTTCTCGAATGTAGGTGAGGAGAAGATCGCGCTCGAGACGAGAGGTTGGACTTTGGTCCGGCTCAATGGTGTCAAGGAGGCGATTAATCTTGTTCATCTTTTTCTTTGCTTGCTCGAGATTCATACCTTTTTTTGATTGATAACGATGGATTGTTATAATATTATGCGAAGGTCCTTACTTATTACGAAATTTACAAATATATTTGGGGCGAAAATCATGCCTGTAATGGTTAAATTAATGTGAAAATCAGCAAATGTTTCTCGAATCAAATGTTAAGTTACAGCCGGCTGGATGGATAGAAGTGGTTTGTGGGTCGATGTTTTCGGGCAAAACAGAGGAGTTGTTGCGAAGGCTTAAACGCGCTCGTTATGCCCGGCAGCACTATGTTCTGTTAAAGCCGGAGAAAGATGTTCGGTACTCGGAAAAAGCAGTGGTGTCGCACGATGAGAATGCGATGGATTGTGTGCTAGTAAAAAATTCGTCGGAGATTCTCAGGCACATGTCCGGTGTTGAAGTCATCGGTATAGATGAGGCCCAGTTTTTTGACGATGGTCTGCCGGAGGTTTGTGAAAATTTGGCCGTGGCAGGTAAGCGTGTCATCATTGCCGGACTGGATATGGATTTTCGCGGAAAGCCTTTTGGACCGATTCCCCAATTGCTCGCCATGGCTGAGTATGTCACCAAGGTTCATGCCATTTGCCCCCATTGTGGAAACCTGGCCTCTCATTCCTACAGGTTCGCCCAGAGCGATGAAACTATTTTGCTCGGTGCATCTGATTCCTACGAGCCCAGATGTCGCAAATGTTTTAGTCTGGGAGACAAACTTAGATGGAAGAAAAAATCAGATCCCGGGAAGTGAGAAAGTGGTAACTCTAAAAACAATGACTGAGGATTGTTGTCGTTAACTTTGCTAGTGTCATATTATCAAATTCAAACTTCAAACCCTTTTATTAATGGCAAAGCTGATTGCAGTTCTCTTCCTTACTTTTTTCACTACACCTCTGTTGGCGAGTTACATGATTATTTACATGGAACCCACCCAAAATAATCACCTCAAAGCTTATGGATTGACCTATTGGGTTCTCGAACAAGATGTGGAGGCTTACTGGCTGCTCAATTACCGGGGTGGAAGTTTTGCCTTTATACACACTCAGGCTTTTGAACGCGAGGCCATTCTCAGGGATGTCTCCTACGAAATTGTCACCACGGCTCAGTTCAATCGAATAAGACAGGATATAGCCAATCCCGCGGTAAACAAGGAAGTCATCAAACTCGAAGTAGCGCCACGGATTGCAGTTTACACCCCAGACTATAACCCCTGGGGAGAGGGTATCCAGCCGTGGGGTGATGCGGTAACCCAGGTGCTCGACTATGCCGAAATTCCCTACGATAAATTGTACGACAGGGAGGTGCTCGACGGCCGGCTAGCTGAATACGACTGGTTGCATCTGCACCACGAGGACTTTACCGGCCAGTTTGGAAAATTCCACCGTGCTTTTCACGCTCATAGCTGGTACCGAAACCACGTCTCCTCTTTGGAGAATCTTGCTTCTGAGCTGGGTTTTGATAAGGTGTCTGACTTGAAGTCAGCCGTTGTGGAAGAAATACGCAACTATGTCGGGTCCGGCGGTTTTATGTTTGCCATGTGTTCGGCCACTGACACCTACGATATTGCCCTGGCTGCAAGAGATGTAGATATAGTTCCCGAGGTATTTGATGGAGATCCACCACATCCTAACGCACAGGAGTTGTTGGATTTTTCAAGGACCTTTGCCTTCCGGGATTTTATACTAGAAATGGATCCAATGGTTTATGCATACAGCAGTATTGATCCAAAAACCAGACAGGTGGCACCGGAAAACGATTATTTCACCCTTTTTGATTTCTCTGCCAAGTGGGATCCCGTCCCCACCATGCTCACACAAAATCACACGCGAACTGTAAAGGGCTTTATGGGGCAAACGACTTCTTTTGACCGTGATCTAATAAAACCAACTGTGGTAATAATGGGTGAAAATCGGGGACTGAATGAGGCCCGTTACATCCACGGTAATTTTGGGGAGGGTTTCTGGAGTTTTTACGGAGGCCACGATCCCGAGGATTACACACATAGAGTTGGAGATCCGGAGGTCGATCTCAATTTGCATCCCAATTCCCCGGGGTACAGACTTATTCTAAATAACATCCTTTTCCCTGCGGCGAGAAAACAGGAGCGAAAGACCTGATGTGTCACATTATATGCTGATTGTCAGTCCCGTTTTGAAGTGGAAAATAAACCGGGTAATTGGCACAATGGGCTTGTCTTCGTAGCTGAACTCAAATGAATTGGTCCAGGAGAAATACCTGCTCAATTTTGTGTTTAGGTTAATATTGCCACTGGTTCTGTGACGTGGTACACTCAAATCCCTGTCGTAGCCAAGCTGGTAATAACCGATGGCATTAAAATCCACGAAGTCGTTTACAGAATAGCGAAATGAAAGGTAATTGGTGGATTTTATGTATTGGACATTTACGGATTCTCCTGTTTCGGGATGTTCCCACCACTCGCCCTCAGCCAAAGCCCCAACTCCGAGATGTAAGGTTGACCGCTTGGTGTCCAACAAACGCTTGCGGATCCCGGCGCCGGCAAGTGCTCTTGGATCCAGTCCTCGAAAATTGTCATAAGATACCTGGGCAAAGACTTCCAGGCTGACATTATTTTGGTAAAAAAAATGCGACCTGAGGTGCATGTAGCCAAAGTTCAGAAAATCGTTTTCATTGATTTTCAAATAATCCAGGTGACCAATTGCCGCATAGGAGTGTCGCTCTGAAAAATACACTGCATTGATACCCGCATTGTAGCCAAACATATCAACAGGAGAGTCGGCTGCCGCACTTCGATTGTACAAACGCACACCAATGGTACCATTGACCATCCAGGTTTTGGCGGAGTCTCTCTGCATTCGCTCCCGTTCAATATTGAGTATTTGGCCGGACACCTCAGTCGGTTGGCTCATAATTATAACCAGTACTAAAGCAATCAGGGCATTTGGACCCATTCCCCAGTATTTTTCCATAATTACATAGTTTTTGTGGGTGCAAATATACCCTCTACAACTGCTACTATGATAATACATATTTAAATTGTCGCATGGTGATAGTTTTTAGAATCATTGTGGCCAAATACATAATCGGCTCCTATTCTTTCGTTGACAAATAGGTGAATTGGTTTCAACCTATTGACAATCACAGGATACTGTCCTGGATAGCTTGCGCTGGTGGCCTTGTGGATTTAGGGATGGGCTTATTTATTAAGCGAGTGTTTGATACTCAGTCGGGATATAAAATTTTAAACAATGTCAACATTCTGGTTAAACTTCCTGGATGTATTTTTCCTGGTTTTTCACAGCACCCTCATCGTGTTCAACCTCTTTGGCTGGGTATATAAACCACTGCGAAAGTGGAACCTCCTGTGTTTGTTGCTAACCGGTCTTTCCTGGTTTGGATTGGGTATTTTTTATGGAATAGGATATTGTCCACTTACCGATTGGCACTGGATGGTTTTGCGAGAGTTGGGTGAGACAGGAATACCGGCATCTTACGTGCAATACATACTCGACAGAATACTTTCCATAAGTGTCACCCCGAGTCAGGCGGATATTTTAACTGTATCTACTTTTTTTATCGCCCTTGTGATTTCTTCCCTGCTTAACTGGCGGGATAGAATAANCCGGAAGAGGCAATCCTGACAAATTCCCTGTATGNGGAATTTTTTCAGACCCTATTTGTTAATAAANTTAACAAATNCACTTGAAAATGCTAACAAGTGTTAAATTTTTAGGTTTTGAAAAAATTACCCGCATGAAGAAATTAGCTCTACTACTACTTACTTTACCCATCTTTTTTCTCATTGAAAATCCGCTGTACAGTCATTGTTCCGACTTGATCGTCAGCAACTTTGTCAGAGGAAATACTCAATTTATTACTACTGCCGACCGCAATTTGATAGTGAGAGGTGATTTTACTTATCAGGCTGGTTTTGTAGCAGATGCCCGTGGTGTCCTGTTAAAAGTTATTTCCATTGATGGCATGCAATTGGAAAGAGGTGATGAAATGATTTTCATCGACAATACCGGCCACCGGGAAAGTGCTGTGTTCACTGAAAGGGGGTCGGTTCGCCAGGATGGCAGGGTTCCGCATTCGACTAATTTTATCTCCATTGATGCTGAGATGTTGAATTGGTTGGCCGAAAACCGAATATCCACTTTTTTTCTGAGAAAGCGACATGAGAATGTAATGCGCAAGATTAGTTTGCACTCAAGCAGGTCAGCGGAATTTAATCAAATAGCAAGATGTGTGCGAGACATCGTGGACTGGGACATGGTCCCAAGCCCCGCGCAGCCTGTTGCAGCCCAACAACGGAAAAGCCCTGGCTCTTCTGTTGGTACTGATCGGGAATCCGGGCGAAGTGGCACTTCAGGTATATCAGATACAGAAACTTTGGCTCTCCAAGAGGAATTAAAATCCACAGGTGAGCGACTGAGGGCCGAAATTGAGAGGGAGCGAAGAAGGGCGTATGAAGTAAAGCAGGAGTTACAAGATGAAATACAATCAGCCAGACGCCATCGCAATGAGGTGATTGCCGGCTTTGAACAGGAGGTTGAAGATGAGCGCGCAAAAACGCACAGCGAAATTCTTCGTATCCGCAATGATAGGTTAGAGCGGATAGCCAGTGAAAAAGAACAGACCGGTTCCATTATTGACTCTCTTCGAATGAATGTAATCACTGAAATGGAGCGAACCAGAGACAAGGTTGCCGAATTGCGCAAAAACACAAGTGAGCAAATCGCCAGGCAAAGGGCAAAAGCAAATCGAGTAATTGATTCACTCAGACAAAGTAAAGTGACTCAGCAACAACTTTACGCAACTGAGGTGGTCCAGTCCCGGGAACGGGCAGCAGAAAGGATTTCTCAAATTAATTCCGAATTGGAGCGAAGCCTTCAGGAAGCCAGAGACAGTGCAGAAACTGAGAGAGAACGGTCTGCCGGAGAGGTTGTCGCTGCCAGACAGTCCGCTGCCAATGAGATTATGGAAGCAAGACAGCGCGCAGCTCGTGAGATAGCAGAGGCCCAAACAAGGGCTGAACTCGAAATGGAGTCCATTGCCAATGAGGTTGCTGAAGCCCGCAGAAGAGCTGCAGACGAACGGGCCGCCATCGCTGAATCCAATCAACTTGAAATCACTGAACTGAAGGCGATGGCAGAAAGAGAAAGGGAAACTATTTTGGCAGATGTGTATTCCCGCCGTGCAGAGCGATTTGAAATGGAGGAGACCCACCGCGCTGAAATGGAACGAATCAGATTAGAACACAACGCACTCGTAAAAAATACACGAGCAGCGCATGACTCTCAATTACTCGCCATGAGAGATGACTTTGTCCGTGCAGTTCAAAGAGCTGAGATGCGAAAAGCCGAACGCATTGCAAAGAGCGGGCAGGAAGCCGACTCAGTCCTCGCGATTAGAGAGCTCCAGGTCCATGTCGCCAAAGACCGCAAGAACCAGCTGATTGATTCCATTCAACACGCTGTCGTCGAGGAGAGAAAAAGACTTGCTCAAGCCATTCAAAGTTGGAGACAATCCCACCGTCAAATGCTGGACTCTATCAGTACCGAAGGTGAAAATCAATTGGAAGCTGAATTGGCGGTTTTGCAGGAAAGGAGAAGAGCGATTGCTGAAAGAATTGCCGAAAACGATGAGAGGTTAGCTACACTGGAGACAGATTTCAAGCGAAAAGAAGATTCTTTGAGATTGGATCATGCCGCGAGGATTGGAGAAAGTCGAGCCAGATCTGAGGCCCGATTGAAAGAAATTGAAGAGAGGGAGGCCGGAGAGTTAGCTGAAATTACCAGAGAGTTTGAAAAACAGCGCAAATTGTCAAAAGAAGAAGGGGAGAGTTACCGGCTTCAATTGGCTGAAGAAGTAAGAGATGCCAGAACCAGGGCCTTAGAAGCAGTAACCGAAGCAAGAATGAATGCCGAGGAAGAAATTCAAACTATGCAGACGGAACTCGAACAAATCAGACTTGACAACCGTATGGCAGTGGAAGATGAACGACTTACAGGGGCCAGAGAATTGCGCGAGATCAGACAGGAAATTATGGCGATGAGGACTGCTTTATTGAATGAGCGCGAGGAAATGGCCAAAGAACATCACCAGTTAATGAGTGAAGAAAGAGAGAGAATAGCCGGAGAAAGAGCCGCCCTGGTCGAATCCCACAATGAATATCAACTAGCCTTCCGCGATTCTCTTCAAAAATTACAACAGCAACATGCGGAAAAGATTTTTGCCATGCGTTCGTCACAGGCCTCTGAGCGAGAAAACATCTTACATACTTATGAGCAAGAGCGAGATAATCGTGCTGAAAAAATGGATCGAGAAAGGGAAGAATTTGCCCTTGAATTGGCTTCATTCAGACAGCATCGCGCCATGATGAAGGATAGCCTGCGAACAGAACATGAGGCTGATATTCAACAATTGCTCACGGAACACCGGTCCACAAGAGAAGAAATTTTAGCCCAAATCCAACTGGAGAGAAATCGTGGTAACGAAGAAATTGAAACTGTACAAAGGGAACAGGCCATGCGGGTCTTCGAGGCAAAAAAACAAGCCGATTCTGAAATAAAAGCCGTTAAATTGCGGACCGCTTCTGAGATTGAGGTCTTGAAATCCGAAATCGCGGATAGGAAACAGGAGTTGGATAATCTTTTGATTCAAGTAGAGAAGGCCGAACTCCAACTAAAGTCTATTACGGAATCAGGTGAAAAAGATTGAATCCCGGATCAGGGTTCAATCTTAGCTTCTGATAAAATATATTCTTTAAATCTCTTCATGCCTGTGGAAGCTTTGTCAGCAACCAGGGTCAATCGCTTTCCAAAGTAGCTGGTTAGCTCATTTCCCGGATTGGGGTCAATATACCAGATTTTACAATGCGGAGGTGTTTGCAGTACCAATCCCGCTGCGGGATAAACCTGCAGAGACGTACCGACTACGACTGCGATATCTGCATTCCTGATAATTTCTTCAGCCGGTTCCATCATTGGAACCATTTCCCCAAACCACACCACATGTGGTCTCAACTGGCCGCCTTTAGGGCACTTGTCTCCCAAATGTATGTCTCCACTTACTTTTACAATGTAGTTTTCATCGATTTCACTGCGGACTTTTCGCAATTCACCGTGAAGATGAAGTACCCTTTCACTTCCGGCTCTTTCGTGGAGGTCATCGACATTTTGGGTAATTACTTCTACATTAAACCACTGTTGTAATTCTGCACAAATACGGTGGGCCGGATTGGGTTCAACTGAGAGCAGTTGTTTTCTGCGCTTGTTGTAAAAGTCCAGCACCAGTTCCGTGTTGTTTTGCCAACCTTCTGGAGATGCCACCTCCATAATATCATGTCCTTCCCAAAGTCCACCGGCTCCGCGAAAAGTGGCGACTCCGCTCTCAGCACTGATTCCGGCACCTGACAGAATTACTATTTTCATAGATTTTGTTGTTTTAAATCAAAGGTAAGGCGAATATGGCAAAATTTTTAATCCGGCTTTTTCGAGAGCAATAAAAGAACCAGGGTTGAGTATTTTTTCCTGTTTCTCCTGTGATACCAGATTACATTACACAGTATTTTTAAAACCTCCTGATTCATATTTTTTCAAAGACCTTCAAAGCGAAGGGTAAGTGATTGGCGATATCTCTGGCGATCAACCCATCCTGTCCCAATTTCTCAGCAGCCAAATCTCCGGCCAGGCCGTGAAGATACATACCTGCGATGGCAGCATGGGTCGGTTTAAGGCCCCTCCCCGAAATTCCGGCAATTACTCCTGTCAGCACATCCCCGCTTCCGGCGGTGGCCATTCCGGGATTGCCCGTAGGATTGAAAAAAACTTCGCCTTTGGGTGTGGAGACCCTGCTGTATGCTCCCTTGAATAGTATATTGAGCTTGTATTCAACCGATGCGGATCGCTGGATTTCAAGTGTTTCAAAGTCATTCTCTCCAATGCCAAACAACCTCTCAAATTCTCCTGGGTGCGGTGTGATAATGGTATTTGGGGGAATTGATGTAAGCCAATTGTTTTCAGCGATAATATTGAGGGCATCCGCATCCAGGATCAGGTTTTGATTCGAGTGGACATTTTCCAGCATTTTTTTCAGAGCGGAGGCTGTTACCGGATTTTTACCAATTCCCGGACCACAGGCTATGGTGTCTATTCCGGGTAAAATTGGGATATCGGAGATGTGGCTGGTTTCGGGATCCGGGATACAAATGCTTTCAGGGATGATAGCTTGTACCGGAGAGATGCAGGATTTGGGCGTGTGCAACCAGGAGAGTCCTGCTCCGGAACGCATACAACCGAGTGCTGTCAGTGCTGCTGCTCCCGAAAACCCTAACTGACCGGCAACCAATTGGATTTTTCCGTAATTGCCTTTGTGGCTGAATTTCTCTCTGGGAGTTAAAAGAGAGTCAATGTAGGTTTCGGTCAGATAATAGTGTGGGCATTCGATCTTATCAATACCTTCCTTCAACAGTCCGATGGACCGGTAATCCCAATTGCCCACCCGATCTTTATTTTCCGGCATAAAATAGGCCAGTTTAGGAAATTCCAGGGAAAGTGTCCAATCTGCATTCATTGAAACGCCATCGCTGTGTTTTGAGGCAAACAAACCTGTGGGGATATCGATGGCAACTACGGTGTTAGGGAGATCATTAACGGTTTCTGCAATTTTTTTTAATCTGCCTTCAAGAGGGCGGGTCAGCCCATTTCCCAGAATCGAATCGACGACAATGTGATTTTTATTGATTTCCCTCAATTGACCAGGGTTTTTAAGAACATTGAAATTCTCAGGGTAGAGTTCTTTAAATTTTTTTATATTTGCTCCGCAATCGGGCGAGGTTTTTTTTAGGTCGCCCACAAACAGGACTGCGGTCTTGTAATTTTTTTCAGCCATAATTCTGGCACTCGCCAATCCGTCACCACCATTGTTTCCCGGTCCACAGAGAAAAATTATAGTCTCTGTTTTGTGGGGGAATTTTGAGGTCAACCAATCGCAGAAAATATGCGAAGCTCTTTCCATGAGGCTCAGGGACGATATTGGCTCAAAATCAATGGTGAATTTGTCAAGAGTGGACACTTGCTCTGGTGCGGGTATCTTAATGATTGAAGTCTTTGTTTTTTTTCTATCCATTATGGTCAGGAAATTAATTTTTGGCAAAAATTGTTTAATTCTTATCTTGTGCTTTGAAGAGACGTTAGACCGTATTTAAAAAGGTAGTACGGTTTTTGCAGTTAATAATATGCTGAAGTGTGTCTTTGGTGATTTTTTACAAAGATAGCACAGGTGAAAAATAAATAAACCAGTTGTATTGAAAATACTATTACGGATGAGAATCAGTCTTTTGTTGCTGGTCTTTGTGGTCCTCGGTGGGTACGCCCTCAAGGGACAGGACCTTCATTACAGCCAATTTTTTAACAGTCCGCTGAATAAAAATCCGGCATTGACTGGGATATTTAACGGGGATCAACGGATTTATGCCAATTACCGCCATCAATGGTATTCGGTGCCGGTTCCTTATCTTACATTTTCAGGGAGCTACGATCAGAAATTCATTAACCCCCGAAATCCGGATAATTTTTTCAGCGGTGGACTTCTACTAAATTACGATAAATCCGGTGACTCGCGTATGGTTACGCTTCAGGCCGGATTGTCTCTTTCTTATACAGCCGCCCGCGACGAAAACAACCTGCTGACCATCGGTATTCAGGGAAGTTATTTGGATCGCTCATTTCACTACGGCGATAATTTGCAGTGGGACAATCAGTTTGACGGACTGATGTTCAATCCCGGGCTTTCGAGTGGAGAGCCTTTTGACGAGGGCCGTCACGGCTTTTCTTTTGGTACTTTAGGTGCCGGTGTAAACTACAGATGGCAGCAAACCGCGAGAACCAACTTAAATATTGGTGGTGCAATTCACCACATTAATTCACCGGATCACACATTTTACGATGACGGGGACATCGATTGGCCCAATAGATTTACAGTTATGCTGGCTTCCAGTTGGCAGTTGAGCAACTTACTGGATCTGAAGGTAAAGGGAATGGCCCAGTTTCAGGGGTCTGCGCATGAATACGTACCCGCAATGTTGTTGAGTTTTCACATTAATCAGCAAAGAGGAAGGCAGTTTATTATGGACATAGGTTGTATGGCGAGACTAAATGATGACGAGGTTGATGCGGTGGTCCCTATGATTGCTTTTGATTTCAACAGTTGGTATGTGGGCGTGAGCTACGATATCAACTTGTCAGACTTCAGAGTAGCTACCCAGCGCTACGGTGGCCCCGAAATTTCCTTTAGGTACATTATTACCAGGGTGAGGCCATTGCACAATTTTAAGACCTGTCCTATATTCTAAACAATTGATCCCAATGAAATTATACAGTTACCTGATATTGTTTCCACTGCTTTTTTTTCCGGCTTTATCCCAGGCGCAGACACTGAATGCCTTTTTGCAAGCAGCCGATGAAGCAGAGGAGAACGAGGATTTTTACTCGGCCCTGGTTTTTCACAGCAATGCTTTGGAATTTGACACGAGCAACATCAATCAAATATACAATGTGGCCCGATCCGCCAGATTGTTTAATGCGTTTCGCCTCGCTGAGGAGCATTACGCCAGGGTATTTGATTTGCAGACAGAGGGTGAGTATCCCAATGCCGGCTTTTATCTCGCTCTGATGAAGATGAGACAGGGCAAGTACGAAGGAGCCGCAGAGCACTTTAGTATTTACCTTAGTGAATTTGAGGGAGATGACGAAGAATACTCGAAACGCGCCCGAAGGTTAATGGAAGCCTCTCGTTGGGCGATTGACATTGTCGATAACCCCGTGGAAGAGTTTATTATTAATCATACGGGTTCAGAAATTAACACACCCTTTACTGAATTCGGTGCAGTCAATGTGGATGATACCATCTATTTCTCGTCCATGCAATTCGACAATCCGGAGGATGATTACATACCTCCCCGTCCGATAACCCATATTTTGAAATCGGATGGAGAATTTGCAGAACCACTGCCAGACACCATTAATTTGCCGGGCAGACATACTGCCCACAATGCATTTACACCGGAAATGGACCGCGTTTATTACACCATATGCGATTATGTGACCGGAAGACAGATAAACTGTGAACTCTATTACCGCGACATTGAAGATGGTAAGTGGGGCGCTGCAGTAAGATTGCCCGATACCATCAATGTAGAGGGTTATACCGCCACCCAACCGTCGGTAGGACTTGATCCGATGACCATGCGGGAAGTGCTTTATTTTGTTTCAGATCGGCAAGGTGGGGTCGGAGGTATGGATATCTGGGCAGTGGAGATACTTGACGACGGCGAGTTCGGAATTCCATTTAATGTGGAGTCGCTCAATACGGAAGAAGATGATATAACCCCATTTTACCATCACGCCACTCACACCTTGTATTTTTCAAGTGATGGTCGAAAGGGACTCGGTGGATTTGATATCTACAAAGCTTATGATGAGAACGGTCAATGGGGAGATATTACCCACCTGGGCTACCCACTCAATACCAGCTACGATGAAATTTACTACACTCTTTCTGATGACAGCCGCACGGCTTTGTTTTCATCCAACAGAGAGCAATCCTTTTTCGTAGATGAGGAAAAAGAGGCATGCTGTTTCGATATATATGAAATGGAAATACTGCCTACGGTACATCTGATCACACAGACCTTTGATGCAGTGACCAGAGACTCCTTGCCTGGCGCTGTCGTGAGATTGGTGGACAGAGCCGATCCGGAAAATTTGGTGATTGAACACTACTCACCGGATGAGGTGGAGTATCGTTTTCCATTGGACCGGGACCGGGAGTACATGGTAGTAACTGAAAAAGAGGGCTATATGCCCGATACTATTTACTTCGATACCAGACAGCTGGATGAAGACGAAGATGAAATTGTCAAGCAAATATACCTGCGACCCGATCAGCTTGAGTTGGATGTGCTGGTTTTTGATGCGAGAACCAGATTGCCTTTGTTGGGTGTAGAGGTTGCAGTCATCAATACCGATGATCTTGACAGAGAAAGGCAGGAGTACACCAATCCTGATTCCAATAACTTTAATTTCCCAATCCAGCGTGGCTTCACTTATCGCATTGTCGCCAATAGAAAGGGTTACACAAGTGCCACTGAGTTGTTGGAACCGGAGGATTACGCCGGTTTAGACCGAATTGAAAAGCGCCTTTATCTAAATATTGGAGATTTGGCAGACTTTCTGCCACTGGTGCTGTATTTTGACAATGATGAGCCGGATCGAAGGTCCTGGAGTAGGCAAACAGATGTGAAATATTCAGAGACATTTGGGCCATTTTATGCAAAAAAGGATAAATTCATAGAGAATTACACCGAGCCACTCGAGGGGGAGGAGAGGGATGAAGAAGCACTGAGACTCAACCGATTTTTTGAAACCGAGCTTAAGAAGGGTTATGATGACCTGGCCAGTTTTCTGAAAGTATTGGTTCCGCACCTTGAAGCCGGTGACCGGGTGGATATCCATTTAAAGGGTTATGCTTCGCCCAGAGCCTCTCGAGAATACAATATGATTCTTGGATTCAGGCGTGTCAATAGTGTGATCAATGAATTGAGAGAATACGAGGATGGGATTTTGGTGCAGTATCTGGATGAAGGTCTTTTGAATATCCGTGAGGAGTCATTCGGTTCGACTCAGGCACCACCTGATGTTATTGGAGATTTGGACGACGAGAGAAATTCCATCTACAGTCTGGGTGCATCCAAAGAGAGGCGCGTTGAGATCGTTAAAATAAAAGTGGGGCAATGATTAGGGATGTGTTAGTTTCTAATTCCAAAGTAAGAGAAATGCAAGATACCAACATACATTTGAAGAGAAAATCAGGACTGAGAAGAAAGTTACTCCGTGCAACCCTGGTCTTTGTTACAATGCTGTTCTTTTGGGCCAACCCGGTTGAAGTAATGGCTACCCATATCGTGGGAGGAGAACTTACTTATCGCTGCCTGGGAGACGGTAGGTTTGAGATTCAACTCATTGTTTTGAGAGATTGCGATAACGCTCAGGAGGGTGCTGTTTTTGATGATCCTGCTTCGATAGGAGTATTTGTGAGAAACGAGAGAACCGGGGAGTTCACCAGGAATAGCCGTAATCTATTTGATGTAATTGGGGGTGCAATATCTACCGATCCTAACGAAATTGCAATGCCATTAATTGATTCTGACACCATTCAGGAAACAATTCCCGCAACCTGTCTGGAAGATCGTCAACCCGGAGATTTGTGTATTGAGCGCGCTGTGTATAGAGCGGTTTTGCATAGGTTTAATCGTGATGCCGAGGACTTGTACTTTGTTTATCAGCGCTGCTGCCGGAATCAAATTTTAGATAACATTGAAGAGCCACTTGAAACGGGTATGTCACTGATGCTTAAGTTCAGCCGTGAGGCCCGGATAAGTTGTAATTCTGCACCTGAACTGGCTGATTTCCCTCCCTTGTATTATTGTAGAGGCGTTCCACTGGAAGTAGAACAGGGAGGTCCTGATATAGACGGAGATTCCGTGGTTTACAGGCTGTGTGCACCATTAACAGGTGCAAGTTTGGGTACTTCCAAACCTCAACCTCCAAATGTGCCTCCCAATAATACAGTTGACTCTGCCTATAATCTAGTGACCTGGGTGCATCCTACTTACTCTACCACCGATATGCTCGGAAATCCTGACGACCCGCTGACCATTGACCCGGAAACAGGAGTGTTGACAGGTACTCCATTAATCAATGGACAATTTTTGGTGGGTATATGCATAGATGAATACAGGGATGGTGTGCGAATCAATACTTTTAGACGGGATTTTGAAATGAATGTGAGGAGCTGTGAACAGGGTCCAATTGCAGATTTTGAATTGCCTGAGGTACTCTGTGATGAGGACCGCACCGTGACCTTTTTCAATACCAGTGTGGATGCCGATAATTATCAGTGGTTTGTAGATAGTGGGGATGGCCCCGAATTTTTTACCGATGAAGAAGACCCGCCGCCCTATACATTCCCGGATACCGGCAGATATTACGTGACCCTGGTGGCTGCTTTGGATACGCTCTGTTTTGATACGCTGACCAAGCCCATCGATGTACAGATTAATGGATTAATCCCGGATTTCGATGTGATTCTGGATGAGTGCGTCGATTCACTCGTACTTGCTCCCATTGACAAAAGTATTGATACGATTGGCCACATTGTTGAGTGGACCTGGATTGTGGACACAGGAGATACCATTTTGGTGTCGAATGACAGTTTGCCGCAATGGATATTTAGGGATCCACTTACCATCGATATAACCCTGGAGCTTCTGTCTTCCAATGGCTGCACAAACTCTTTGACTAAAGAGAATATCCAGCTAAATATTATAGACTTTGAGTTTATTGGAGACACTGTAGAAGTATGTCCGTTCGAACCCACAGAATTAGTCGCACAAAGCGATCCGGGACTGACATACACATGGGATCCAGAGGAGGGTCTGGATTTAACCAATCCGCATAACCCACTGGTTTCGATCGACTCCAGTAGGCTTTATCGGGTTTCGGTTACGGATGGGATTTGTACACTTGAGGATTCAGTGATGGTGATTATAAAACCGGTAAGTGATATTATCCTAACTGACCTTGCCGACAGTTGTGACCTCGAGCGAATCGTGGTAGCAGAAGGCCTGGTTCCAGGAAGTGGGAATTGGTATAGCGATGACGAATACAGCGATTTGATTGGACAGGGGGACACTCTGCTGATCGATGTGCCCATCAGCCAAACGGTGTATTTTACCGGAATAGATACCATCAGCGAATGCCTGATCAGAGATAGTATTGATCTGAGAAGTTTTATTGTAAACCTCGAGTACCAGGATAAATATGATTTTTGCATTGGAGAAACAGGCGTGATCAATTTAGTGAATATAGACCCACTGGACACCGTTTCTATAATTTGGGAGCCCAATGATTTGATTGTGAGTGACCTTGATCAACTTCAAATAGAGGTATTCAGTGATGTTCCGATTGTAGAGACACTTTATTTTGATGCTGTGAATCAATTTGGTTGTGAGTTGCGGGATTCTATAGTGGTTGAGTTTCACCCCTTTGAGGAGGTGGACTTTGAATACGATTATTCCTGCGGAGAGAGCACCGTGCAATTTACCATTACCACCGGAGGGAGTTTTCCCGTGGTCTGGGATTTCGGTGATGGGAATACAAGTACCGATCGCAATCCGACCCATACTTATGAAGAAGAGGGTGTCTATACGGTTGTGCTTCGTTCTCTTGGCTTTTGTCCCGACACTGCACAAGCTGAGATAGTTATCAATTTCTTCGATATCAATCTTCAGGATACTGTTATTTCCTGTTTTGGAGAAGAAGTAACGCTCAATCCTGGCGGAGATCCCAATTTGGTTTACGAATGGAGCCCTCCTGAATTGTTTGACGATCCGGAGGCGGCCACACAGGTGGTGCAGGTGGATGAGGATACGCGGGTTACAGTGATTGTATTTGATCCTGATGCCGACACGACCTGCATCTTGTTTGACACGATTGACATTATAATCCCACCTGAGTTTGAAATTGAAACCAGCGTAGATACCCTTCTTCAGTGCGAAGAGGGCGAGTTTACACTCGGTGTGGATGTTCAACCTGATACCATACCGGTGAGTGTAGTTTGGACGGATGATCAGGGCAATGTAATAGACAGCACCAGAGAGATTGTGGTTGAAGCCGGTGAGTCGGATTTTTATACAGTAGTGGTTACCGATGAATTTGGTTGTCAGCGGACCCAGGTCATTCCGGTGATTTTTGACCCTCTTGACTTTGATTTTGAAGTTGGAGCGGAGGATACATTATGTGTCCTGGAGCCTACTATTATTGTCATTACCGGGCTTGATCCGGATGAGGAATATATCATCGAATGGATGGATCACCCATCGATTGTCTCCGGTCACCGGGATGATACCCTGCACATAGTGCCGGATGGCCCGACCACCTACGTGGTTGCAGTTACCAATGAGGCCGGGTGTACAGAAATAGATTCTGTGAGGGTCACCCCAAGGGATCTATCCGATTTTATTACAGCATTTGCCGACCCGGATGAGATATTTAAAGGAGAGGAATCCAACCTGGGTGTGCTGAATGGGAGTCCCTTCTGGGATTATGTCTGGACCGACACTTCCGCTGAATTGACGCTGTCTGACACGACCATTCGAAACCCAATTGCCTTCCCTGAAACCACGACTACGTATTATGTGGAAGTAGTGGATGAATTCGGCTGTGTAGCCGATGACTCAGTTACAGTTGAAGTTATTGTATTACCCTGTGAGCCACCGTATGTGTTTTTGCCCAATGCTTTTTCTCCCAATGGAGACGGTACGAATGATGTACTATACGTGCGCGGAATTCACATTATTGAGGTCGAGCTTATGATCTATAATCGGTTTGGCCAAAAAGTTTTTGAGACCGATGACCAGGAAGATGGCTGGGACGGGTTCTTTGACGGTAAACAAGCTCCTGCGGGCGCTTACGGTTATCACCTCTATGTGATGTGCAATTGCGGAGGCGAGTATGTCGAAACCGGCAGTGTCAATATTGTGAGATAGCGGTTTTTGGTTAAAGACTGGTATGAAACTTTAGCGTCTGTGAAATACACCTGAAAAAACAAAGTGCTTCAGTAGGAGGGAAATTGAATCCGCTGAAGCACTTTTCTATTTCACGGGACAGCACTGAAAAAAAACAGAATGGATGCCACACTGATAAGTAGCATAGTTGTCTAAGAAGTCCCCAAATGCAATTTGAAGTAGCATTATCTTTCGGGTCCATGAAAAAAGTGGAACCCTACGAATGATTTAGGAGGAAATTATCCAGTCCATGTAACTCAGCTTTTACACCAGACTCTAGCGGAATGGCTTTCAGTGTAAATTCTCATCAAATTCCTTTTTGGAGATTGGGAAAGTCCGCGAAGTTAATACCAAAGTGTTAGCTGGAATTATTGATAACGGTCTGAAGCCGAAGATTAAAGAGGATGCAAAAGACTGTTTTGCTTAGGGGCTGAAACCGGCCAGTCCTTCAAATATCCAATCTGCTAAAGCTTGTCTATTGGAAGGTAAAATAACCCGCATGAGGTCGTTTTGGTTTCTTATGTTGGCCAGTTCAATCATTACAGCTGGTGGGGCAGTGGTTCGCAAAATGTATAAATTTCGCCCCGACACGGTCCCTCTGTATGGCCTGGAAGGACGGTGTTGGTTGTATTTTTCGCTGAAAACCGAGTGCAATTGCTGAGCTGCCTGTCTTCCCTGTCTGCTGTGATTGTAGTGGTAGAAAAAAACATCCTGCCTTTGGTTGGGAGGCCTGGAATCAATGTGAATTGACAACTTCAGGTGCTCCTTTGCGCCGTTGTTTTGCTCCTGCCTGTAAAGTTGATTCACAATTCTGGCACGTTCTCTCAAACGCGCCAACTGGTTGGCGGGAATTCTCCTGTTTCCGTAATGGACTTCATCATTGTCACAGAGAAGGATCTTGTCGTCTCTAATGCCGTCATAGGGATCTTTAACTATGAGGTGGACAGTGGCACCGTGTTCTTTAAGTCTTCTGGCCAGCCGCAGTGTTACATCATAACAGTATTCATCTTCACAAATGGTATGGCCATTGTAATTCCCCATTGCACCAGGGTCAGGGCCGCCATGACCGCTCTTAAGGTAATATACCTTGCCCTGCAACATATTGCTCTTAACAGCGACATCTGCATATTGGGGGCCAAAGAGGGGAAAATTGATAGTTCTGCTTGCTGCAGTTACCGCCCTGGGACCCTCATCCTCGCAGCCAAAAAGGTGATGGGGCACCCACAATTCACCTCCTTCCCTGTAGTCTTTGTTTAAAATGCCAGACCTGACGAGGCGCTCATTGTATTTCTGAATGGCTACTGCCTGATCCCAGTCGTCTATACCAATGGTCGATCGAATGCTCGTTCCATCGTACTCCCAGACTGTGACGGGAAGTTTGTACTTCCTTCCCCGGTGCAAATTTTGCTGAGGGCTCATCCTGTTGAGCTCGTGAAATTTATCGTAATTGCATGGATATTGGTGCAGGTTGTAGCGCTGCAAAAGACGAATAACCCCGTCACCTGCTTTTACTGAAACTTGTGGGTGCGTGGATTGGGCCGTCCAACCCTCCGTGGGAAGGGCCCAAAAGACCAGAGTTAATAATGGTATAAACCAGATTTGAGACCTCATTTTCCTTTGACTTGAAATCAGCTACAAATTACGGAAATATTTAATATGTGTGCAAGCTTTTTGAATAACTTTTTCTTCAAAACCACTTTTTATTTACCTTGCTTCAAAAATAAGGCCTACCAGCCGAATTGAGCGTTGCATTCAACAGCTTTGTATTTTTTTTAACCTATGATTGAATTAGATGATATATTGGCTCACAGTGCTTGGTAGAGTAAACGGGTTTAGCTGTTCAACTCTAACACATCAAAACAAGAGGTCGAGCAATCCGAAGAGGTATGCGATATAAGCAGTTGCAAAAACGACCAAACAGATTAGACAAATTAGAGAAAAGGTCTTATAACCTTTTGAAAGCTGAGCTTCCTTCGGGATGTTGTCGGATGTGATGAGGCTGTAGTTAAACCATGCCAAAACCGGAGCTGATAAGAAGGATAGGCCTGTAGCGAAATCAATAAAGGCAGTGAAAGTTCCGGTAAAGGTATTCAGAATGATAAGCGCCACTCCAGGAATTATGAACAGAAAAAGATTGTAGGTCCTCTTGCGCACTATTTTTTTTCTGTCTCTCTCAGTATTGATGGAGATAACCCGGGTCATCACCCTGGTAAAGGCATCCAGGACGGCCAGGGTAGTGGTCAACATAGCTGTAAAAGCGGCAATGGAAATAATAGGTTCGCTCCAGGACCCCAGGGCATTGCCGTACATACTAACCAATTGGGCTGAAAATTCCAGGCTTCCCGATGCGAAGGAGGTGCCACCTCCATACATCACAAGGGCACCAAGCAGAAAAAAAAGCAGACCCATGATACAGGCCGTCAGGTATCCGATGTTAAAATCCCAGAGTGATTCACTTAGACTGGGTTTATGACCCGATTGCCAGCGTTTTTCTTTCATCCAAATCGACTGCCAAACAGCCGCATCAATGGGGATGGGCATCCATCCGATAAATGCAATGATAAAGGCTATTCCTGCAATATTGAAGTAAGTTGATGGTGGCTGTTGACCAACTGTTTTCCCCGCGCCGGCTCCCAACGCCATCACTACTGCTGCAAGTGTAGCCAGAGCTAAAAGTGATACTATGATTTTCATAGTAAGATCCAGACCCGGATACCTGCCAACAAAGAGCAGGGAAATACAAAATCCAATAATGATCAAACTCCATTGGATGCTGGTCAAGCCCAATCCAAACAATTGCTCGGCCAGTCCGGCTGTGACGATGGTTACTCCGGCCTGAACCACAAACATTGTACCCACGGTGATTATGGTGAAAATGATGAAGGGCATGAGTCCCATTTCCCGGTATCCTGTTATCAGGTTTTTATTTGTAGCAGTGGTGTATCTGCGACCGAATTCCAAAAAGGGGTATTTTGTCAGGCATGCAAAGGCAAGGGCCCACCAAAGGGCAAATCCATAATCAGCTCCTGCTCTGGTTGCCTGCACCAAATGGGAGACCCCGATAGCTGCTCCCGCAAGAAGCATTCCCGGACCCAGGGTGTCGATCAAAAACTTTTTGCTATAAAACTTCACTCAGTCAAATATGTATTTTCGGTGAGCAAATCTAAGGTTTTTATTGGATCTAAAGGCTGGGGATTGTCAGTCTAAGTATCCGAAATTTATATCATATCTGAATAGGATTCGGCCGAAATTTGATTGGCATTTATACCGAAAAGATTTCTGTAGTAGTCGCATTGATTCCTGAGTTGTACAACCGGTGTATTTCCCCTCCGGTCAATGGCTTCCACCTCTACAAAATCACCCAATTTGTCGAGTTTATCGAAGTGAAACTTGACATTTTCAATAAAGTAAATGCGCCTAATCTTTTTTACAACCGTCCAAACTCCATTGGATACAGTCAATATTTCCTTAATTCTGCTGTCCGGGGGTATCTCTTGTAAAACCACCTTTGATTCCCTGGCTTTGCGGTCATCGCTTCTATGGTAAAGAATCAGAGCGTTTTCCACATTTCCCTCCCTGAGTTTTAATCGTCCGGATTCACTGTGAAAATAAGTATCAGTCTGATGGTCTTCTCCGGCAAATTTTGGATGCAATTTCAATAGTTGCTTTTCGTGTATGTCGCAGTTTTTTACTGAGGCCTTGAATTCAAAGTTGGTAAATGCCATTCGGTTTTTTGATCAAAGTTAGTCAAATGTGAGAGAAATTGACCTGGTAGTTCAAAAGGAGATCCGGTTCAGGAAATTGCGCAGTTAATAAGTGTTTGGATGTCGAGCAGCGGACGTCCTGCGGCTGAATTATGATTTTTCCAATGGGAAATCCGTGATTCATGCAGTTTGGTCTGTTAACCACCTCCATTTGACTAAAAAAATCCTGGATTGAAATGTCCCTTGTATCTTTACATTAAATTTGGTTCTTTGGATGAATGGGAATTTTCCTCATCTACCAATGCCGATGAAAACTAAGAAAATGGATATGAAAAACATGAAGACCAGCTTGAATGGATATTGTCAGAAGTACTGGTCTGTACTTGTCCTTTTTTCAATGTTGTGCTTTACCCCCTTATCGGGAATAACAGCTCAGAATCAGATCGAAGGTCGGGTAGTTGACCAGAGGACAGGGGAAGGACTGCCATTTGTCCATATTGTGATTGAGGGGGTGCAGTCCGGATTTGTCACAGATTTGGAGGGGTATTTTTCCTTTGAGCCGGAAGCGGATGCCGTCAGTTTGAGATTGTCTTATGTAGGGTATCGGACAAAAACGTTTACCGTGGATGCATTAAAGGGAGAACCGGTACTGATCAGAATGCGTCCTGCGGTAGTGGGACTTTCCGAAGTGGTGGTAGAGGCTGGTGAAAATCCAGCGCATCGACTTATCCGCGGGGTTTTTGAAAATAGAAATAGGCACAATCCCGAGAACAACACCTCCTTTCGCTATCTATCCTACAATAAACTGCACGTGACAATCGATATCGATTCAATGGTGCGGGAGGAGCGCCTGGAAAAGAACGACACCAGTTTTCAGAACTTAGTGGATTTCATAGACCGTCAACATCTTTTTATGATGGAGTCCGTGGTGGAGCGCGTATTCAGGAGACCGTCTGCTAACAGGGAGGAGGTGCTGGCGAGTCGCACCTCTGGATTTGAGAATCCCATTTTTGTGCTTTTGGGTACGGAACTCCAATCCTTCTCATTTTACGATAGTGAGTTTGTGCTTTTTGGCACTGCTTATAAAAGTCCGATCAGCAGGAATTTCACCAGATATTACGAATTTCACATAAGGGATACTATTATGGGAACTACAGCGGGTGACACCACTTATGTGGTCGCTTATTATCCTGTAGAGGGACGCAATTTCCCGGCTTTGAAAGGATTGTTGTATATTCATGTGCCGGATTTTGCCATACAAAATGTCATTGCTGGGCCTGCCAGGGAAGAAGAAGGGGTCAATGTAACCATTCGACAGCAGTATGAAAAGATTGATGATGAGTATTGGTTTCCCGTTCAATTGGACACCGAACTCAACCTTCAAATGGTAGATATGGGAGACGTTAATCCTCAATTGAAGGTCAGGACTTATTTGGATAGTATTGAGATAAACCTGCCGCGTGATCAGATTCGAATGGGTCCAGTGGACGTGGTCTTAAACCGGGATGCTTCAAGCCGTGACTCCCTGTTTTGGACCAAGCACAGGAGAAATCCGCTGGACTCCAGAGAATTGAGGGCTTACCACTTTATGGATAGCCTGGGACAGGAACACGATTTTGAGCGTAGGGCAGAGTGGATGATGGCCCTTTTCTCGGGTCGAATTTCCTTTGGAAAAGTAGATTTGGAACTCGACCGTATAATGAGTTTCAATGTATATGAGGGATTTAGGCTCGGAGCTGGTTTGAGGACCAACCACCGTTTTAGTGAAGTTTTAGAAATGGGTGGCTGGTTCGGTCATGGCTTTAGAGACGGCAGGATGAAATACGGCGGGGATGCCAATGTCCTGTTGAACGAGGACTATCAAGTGAGATTGGGGGTAGGATATCAACGCGAGTTGTTTGAAAGCGCCGGAATAGAACACAGTCTCAGGCGCACCGGGGGCTTGTTTAACAATGAAATAAGGCCTTTTTTTATCACCCAGTTCGATCTAACCAATGAGTACCTCGCTTTCGTTGACTTCCACCCGAGGGCAAATTTTCAAACCAGGATGTCAGTTAAGCGTCAGAACAGGAAAGCGATGGGTGATTACCGCTACTTAAGCGAAGCCAACTCAGAAGGAAGTCGGGAGTATGTCTTTTCGACCCTGAATTTTGAGGCTGCTTTTGCTCCCGGTGACCGCTATTTTCAGGGTATGCGGGGTAGGCAATCGCTCAACTTTACCTATCCGCGGTTTTATTTATCCTATGCGCATGGTATGGATGGATTTGCCGGAGGAGAATTTGACTTTCAGCGATTGGTATTAACGGGATTATTTGAAAGGAGGTTTCCTGCATTTGGCAGACTGTCGGCTGAATTGACTGCAGGAGCAGTTTTTGGCGAGGTTCCCTACTCGGGATTGTTTACAGGGAAATACAGTGCCCTTGACAATACCGGATTTTGGAGGAGAATTAGTGTGGCTGACCGCAATTCCTTCGAGACAATGAGGCCTGTTGAATTCACCAACGATCGCTTTGTAATGCTAATGCTTCGCTATGACCTGGGGAGCTTATTATTCAGTCCAGATTCCAGAAGTGCACCCCATCTCGAATTGGTAGGCAGGGGAATGTACGGAACCCTGGATGTGGACCTTGACAAACATCAAAACATCGACTTGCGCTCAACCGACCAGGGTTATTTCGAAACAGGTTTTGAAGTCAACCGGATTTTGAGCAGTACGGGAGTGGGATTTTACTACCGGGTAGGTAATTACGCTTTTTCCTCATTCTCGAGAAACCTCTCGATACGGCTTACTTCCAAGTTCGTGTTTTGACGTGGATGTGCCACGGTATTGGAAAGAGGTAAATGGGAGTGTGTAGCTTTAAAGTCTACCTCATCACTTAAAGAAATAGAAAACCGAAGAGGCGATACCTCCTGATTAAAGAAGTTAAGATGTTAGGAGAGCTAAGGGGTCAAAGCGTACCCCTTAGTTCTTGTTCTCTTTCAATCGCTTCAAACAATGCCTTGAAGTTACCCTTTCCAAATGACTGGGCTCCCTTTCTTTGAATAATCTCGTAAAACAAAGTGGGCCTGTCTTGAACCGGTTTGGTGAAAATCTGCAGCAGATAGCCCTCATCATCCCGGTCCACGAGGATATTTTGGGACTTCAGGTCTTCGATGCTTTCGTCTATTTCTCCGACCCTGTCCAATAGATCTTCGTAATAATTCTCCGGTACGTAGAGGAATTCCACACCATTTTCCCGCAATTGACCTACCGTTTTGATGATATCATCGGTAGAGACGGCGATGTGCTGAACTCCTGCTGACTTGTAGAAGTCAAGGTATTCCTCGATTTGTGACTTTTTAAGTCCTTTGGCAGGTTCATTGATTGGAAACTTGATGTAGCCGTTGCCACTGGAAACCACCTTGCTCATCAGAGCAGTGTATTTAGTGCTTATATCCTTATCGTCAAAAGTAATGAGCAGTTTGAACCCTAGCACTTCCTGGTAGAATTTTATCCATCGGTTCATATCACCCAGTTCTACATTGCCGACGCAGTGGTCCACGTATTTAAGTCCGACAGGTTTCACTTTTCTAAGGCTCTCTTTGGGCTGAAATCCGGGCATAAATGCACCCGAGTAATTCTTTCTCTCTACAAAAGTGTGGATGGTCTCTCCGTAAGTGTGAATTCCAGATAGCACCACCTCGCCGTCCTCATCACTCATAGTATATGGTTCAAAGGCCGATTTAGCACCGCGTTCAACGGCCTTTTCGTGGGCTTCCCGTGCATCGTCCACCCACAGTGCCAGTACTTTAACGCCGTCACCGTGCAATTGCACATGCTTGAGAATTTCGTGGTCAGGCTCAAAAGCAGAGGTGAGGACCAGCCTGATTTTGCCTTGTTCCAGCACGTAGCTTACGGTTTCTTTGTTGCCTGTTTCCGGTCCTTTGTAAGCCACCAGTTTGAACCCAAAAGCGGCCTGGTAAAAGAGGGCGGACTGCTTTGCATTGCCCACGTAAAATTCTATAAAATCAGTTCCTTTGATAGGGAAAGTGTCCCTAACTGTTTTCTTTTCTTTACTTGTTAAAGTATCCATTTTTGCGCAGTTTTATTTTTTCCAACTCTTGTAATAATCCTTGTTTTCAATATCCACTGCATGAGTGGTCATCAACAGCGGTCTGAAGGTGTCAACCATAACCGCAAGTTCTTTGGTCTCTTTTTTACCGATGGATTTTTCCACTGTGCCGGGATGAGGGCCGTGAGGAATCCCACCCGGGTGAAGGGTGATCATTCCGCGCTCCACATTGTCCCTGCTCATAAAATCTCCGTCCACGTAGTAAAGCACCTCGTCACTGTCAATATTGGAGTGGTTGTAAGGAGCGGGAATGGCGAGGGGATGGTAGTCGTACAAGCGGGGCACAAAGGAGCATATCACATATCCCCTTGCTGCAAAAGTCTGATGTACCGGAGGGGGTTGGTGCACCCGCCCTGTAATAGGCTCAAAATCGTGAATGGAGAAAATGTATGGATAGACATATCCATCCCAACCAACTACATCGAAGGGGTGACTTCCGTAATGGTACGGATAGAGTGCATCCTCTTTTTTGATATAGAACAAAAAGTCGCCCTCCTCATCATGGGTTTCCAGCTCTTCGGGTTTTCTAATGTCTCTTTCACAGAAAGGAGAGTGCTCCATCAACTGACCGAATTGATTGCGGTAGCGTTTTGGAGTTACCACCGGGCTGTAAGACTCTACGATAAACAAGCGGTTGTTTTCATCCTTGAATTCCAGCTTGTAAATCGTACCCCTGGGAATTACGATGTAGTCCCCGTATTTGAAGTTAAGGTTGCCGTACTGGGTTCTGATCTTTCCGCTTCCCTCGTGTATAAAAATCACCTCATCGGCATCGGCATTTTTAAAGAAGTAATCGCTGTTTCCCTTCTTTGGGGCTGCGAGTATTAATTTACAATCTCCATTGACAAGTACCGGTTTTCTACTCTGCAGGTAATCGTCAGAGGGACTGACGTTAAAGCCCATCAGGCAGCGGTGCTTGAGTTGCTTGTCGTGAATGGTTTCCGGCTTTACATCCCTGGGGTCCCCAACCTGTAGTATTTTTGTAGGTGGCTGAACGTGGTAAAGCAAGGAGGCGTTGTCGTCAAATCCTATAGTGGAAAAAAGTTCCTCGTGGTACAACTCCCCGTTGGGTTGCCGGAACTGAGTATGTCTTTTGTGGGGTATTTTCCCCATTTTGTAGTAGTGCATCTTCTATTGTTTCTTGATATTTAAAACGGGCTCAAATTTACGAAATCCATTGGGTTAATGCAAGAAAAATGAGCGCTTGCATCTCAAAATTTAAAACCTGCAGTTAGTGCGATCCGACTGACGGTGGCA
>SL_3KL_010_SEDDRAFT_10000486_pt1 | contig 32665 bp, 28 predicted proteins | sample SodLakKL_010_SED_2_FD_10381 | JGI IMG/M metagenome (IMG submission 10381)
TGGACGATCTGCTGGTCTACCGGACCGGAAGCGAGGAGTATCTCCTGGTGGTGAACGCGGCGAACCGGGCGGTGGACTGGGATCAGGTGTCCACCCATGCCGGCGGAAGGGAGTTGGAACTCGAGGACCGCTCCGACGCCTATGGCCTCCTGGCCCTTCAGGGCCCTCGGGCGGAGGAGATCCTGGCCCGGGTCACCGATGTGGACCTGGAGGGCCTGGGATACTACCGCTGCGCCCACGGGTCGATTGCGGGGATTCAGGGGCTGGTGGCGCGTACCGGATACACGGGTGAGGATGGCTTCGAGCTCTATCTCCCCTCGGGGCAGGCGGCCATGGTCTGGAGGACCCTTCTGGAGGAGGGGGCCCCGGCAGGCATTCTTCCTGCAGGGCTGGGGGCCCGGGATACCCTCCGCCTGGAGATGGGATACGCCCTCTACGGGAACGACCTGGACCGGGAACACACCGCGCTGGAGTCGGGACTGGGATGGATCGTGAAGTTGGAGAAGGGTGCCTTCGTGGGTAGGGAGGCCCTCGTCCGGCAGAAGGAGGCCGGGGTAAAGCGGCGCTTGGTCGGGATCCGACTCGCCGATCGCGGGTTTCCCCGCCCGGGGTACCCGGTGGTGGTGGATGGCACCGAAGTGGGATCCCTCACCTCCGGGACGGTGAGTCCCTCCCTGGGAGAGGGGATCGCCCTGGCGTATCTCCCGGTGGAGCATGCGAAACCGGACACGCCGGTGGCGATCCGGGTTCGGGACCGGGAGATCCCCGGGAGAGTCCAGCGCCCGCCCTTCTACACCGGGGGATCGATCCGCCGGTGAGTTCCGGTCTCCCCAGCCACCCCCGGCCATGAGCGACGTCGTCCTCATCTCCACCCACCGGCTCCCCCTGGCGGGAGCCCTGCGGGAGGCCTTCCAGGCGGAAGGCTTCCGGGTGGATCTCGTCCCCGGCCCCGACCATCTCCCTGCCCCCCCCTCGGTGGTGAAGCCCGGTACCCCTCCCCCCTCGTCAGAGCGCGGCGCTCCGGTCCCGGCGCTCCTGGTCCTTACCGGAGAGGGGGAGGAGGGGGGGGAAGTCTGGCGGGACTCGGTGAGTCCCGGGAGTGAGGTGCCCCTTTTTGCCGCTCTCCCCGGGGACGGCGGCCGCGTCCGGGGGCGGGAACTGGGCGCGGTGGAGGTCTTCGGCCCGGACCCCTCTCCTGACGAGGTTGCCCTGGTGGGTCGGCGGACCGTGGAGCGGCGTCGGCTTCAGCACCTCACCGGGATCGTGGGGGAGTCGGAGGCGATCCGCGAGTTGCTGGAGCGGGTGGTCCAGATGGCCCCGGTGGATTCCACCGTCCTCCTCACCGGGGAAAGCGGGACCGGAAAGGAGCTGGTGGCCCGGGGTCTCCATGCCCTTTCTCATCGCCGCCATCGGGGGTTCCTTGCGGTGAATGTGGCGGCACTCTCCGAGACCCTCCTGGAAAGCGAGCTCTTCGGCCATGAGAAGGGGGCGTTCACGGGGGCCATCGACACCCGGAAGGGCTTCTTCGAGCTGGCCCACAAGGGCACCCTCTTCCTGGACGAGATCGGGGAGATGCCCCTCTCCACCCAGACGAAGCTCCTCCGGGTCCTTGAGCAGCGGGAATTCCTGAGGGTGGGGGGAGAGCGACCCATCCAGGTGGACGTGCGCATCGTCGCCGCCACCAACCGGGACCTGAGGCAACTGGTGGTCACGGGTGAGTTCCGGAGGGACCTCTACTACCGCCTCAACATCTTGGACCTCCGGCTTCCCCCGCTCCGGGAACGGAAGGAGGACATCCCCCTCCTGGTGCGCCACTTCATCCGCGAGGTAACGCAGCGCATGGACCGGCCGTTCCCGGGACTCCTCCCCGAGACCATGGAGGTCCTGGTCAACCACGCGTGGCCGGGAAATGTCCGGGAGCTACGGAACCTGGTGGAGAGCATGGTGGTCCTGGCTCCAAACCGGAAGATCGGACCCCAGGACATTCCCCGGGAGCTACGGGCCGGTGAGGGGCGGAACCTCCTTCCCGTCCCGTGGCAGGGAACCCCATCCCCATCCGCCCTTGGGAGACAGCGGCAGGCCGGGGGCGGCGATGCGGATGGGCGCCGGGGGCGCCTGGAGGAGGAGGGACGAGGAGAGCTTCGGCCGGAGCTGGAGTTCGTTTTCCGGACCCTGGTGGAACTCCGGGTGGACATGGAGGAACTCCGTAGGGAGTTCGACGCCTACCGGGAGGATCTGGACCACCGAATGGAGGACGCCGTGGAGATCTCCACGGCCCGGGATGCGCCGAGTACCCTGGGGAAGACTCCTCGGGGGAGCCTTCCCCAGGGGCGCTCGGAAATCCAGATGCAGGAAGGGGAGGCGCGTGAACTTCGCTCCGAAGACATCCTCGGACCTGGGGGCGGGCCTCGGGCCGGGGGTGGAACCGACGACCGGGCCCAGGCCGAAAGCGGCGAGATCCGATTCCGTCCCGGGATGACCATGGAGGAGATGGAAGAGGAGGCCATCCGCGCGGTCCTCCGGGAGGTGGACGGAAACCGGCGGCAGGCGGCGGAACTCCTGGGGATTGGTGAGCGGACGCTCTACCGCAAGATCCAGAAGTTCGGCATCGACGCCTGACGAGGGGACGCCTGACGAGGGGACGCCTGAAGGGGGGTCATCACTCCCCGCTGCGCGCCCGGATCCGGTTTCGCTCTGCCTGGATCTCGGGGAGGGCTCGGTCCCAGCCTCGACTCCGAACGTCCTGGTACTCCACCGCCAGCTCTCCTTCCAGATCCACCTGCGGGGGAAAGGCGTAGACCGCCATCTGGGTCTCCCGGCCCCCGACCCGCTGCTGGGCCCACCCCGGAGTCAGGCCCCGGATCTCCACCGGTCGGTGTCGCACTCCTCGACTCACCAGGGTGAGGGCTCCAGGCTCGAAGGGAAGGGTCTCGGTTTCCGAATAGAGGGCCACCAGGAAGAGTTGGAATTCCTGGTCGGAGCCTGTCTGCTGCCGAAAGATTTCCCGGTGGGAGCGGGCCAGGGCCGAGAGGCGCTCCCAGGTATCGGGAGCGGCGGTGCGGGTCACTGATTCGGAGAGGGGGGTGAGCCTCATCTGCAGCTCTCCCCTGCGGAGGTCCACCGAGATCCGTTCCTGGCGAAGCGTCCCCAGTCCCGGAGGGAGGTCGGCGCCGGCGTATCCGGCGACGGCCTCCGGTGTGGCGGCCTCCGTGGGGGGTGGATGCAGGGCCGCGTCCGGATCGCGATCATCCACGGCCGGGGCCGGCCGGGCTCCTGGGGTTGCCCCTTCTCCCGGCCTATCGGATTCCGACTCGGAGAAGATCAGTCCGCACCCCGGGACCAAGAGGAGGAGAGGGAAGAGGAGGGAGCCCCACAGCGATCCACCCGTCCAGCGACGTGCCCAGCGGCGCGGACGCGCCTGGACACACACCCAGGCAGGATCCTTCCGGGCACGGGCCCCACGCTGGGCCCGGGCGTTCCCCTCGAGAACGCTGTGTCGGCGGGGAGGGGCGGGGTTGTGCACGTGGAGTTCAGTCGAGGAGGGATTCGATGGCGGTCAACAGATCGTCCCGACCCTCTCCCGTCTTCGAGGAAAAGGGGAGTACCTGGTCCGGATCCAGTCCCAGCTTCTCCACCATGGCCGGGATGTCCCTCGACCGGCGGCTCCAGGTGAGCTTGTCCACCTTGGTGAGGACCACAAGAGTGGGAGTTCCCACCTGCGCGAGATAGGCCAGCATCTGGACGTCCTCCTCCGAAGGGTTTCGGCGGATATCCAGAAGAAAGACCACTGCCTGGGGTCCGTCGGGACGGCCCATGTATCCCTCGATGAGGGATTTCCACCCCTCCCGGACGGCCGCCGGGGCCTGGGCGAATCCGAACCCGGGAAGGTCCACCAGGAAGAAGGCCTCGTTCACCCGGTAGAAGTTCAGCGCCTGGGTCTTCCCCGGTGTGGAGGATACGTGGGCCAGCTTCTTCTGGGTTCGCCGGAGGAGAACGTTGATGAGCGAAGACTTCCCCACGTTCGACCGACCGGCGAAGGCCACCTGGGGGAGGTCGCCGGGGAAGGGTGCCTTCGGGTCCACCAGGGTGCCGGCGTATTCCACCGCACCAATCTTCATCACCAGGGCCTTGCCTGTCTCGGGGGGCGGGGTCGTCATAGGGGAGGCATCACTGGGAAAGGCGTAGTCCAGGGTCGGTCCCGGAGTGACTGCCGGAGCCCGATGTCGAGCCGGGGGGAGGCGATGGGTCGGCGTCCAGGGAGAGGGTGCCCCCCAGGGCCTCCTTCAGCACCTCGTCCATTCCCTGTACGGCGGAGAAGGCCAGGCGTTCCCTCACCTCCTGGGGGAGGAGGTCCAGTTCGGGTGCGTTGCCCATGGGAACCAGGACCCGTCGGAGGCCGTGGCGAAGCGCTGCCACGGCCTTCTCCTTCACCCCTCCCACGGGAAGGATCCGACCCCGGAGGGTGATCTCCCCCGTCATGGCCACCTCGCTCCGGGTGGGGATGCCGGTGAGCGCCGACACCAGGGCGGTGGCGATGGTCATCCCCGCCGAGGGACCGTCCTTCGGTGTGGCGCCCTCGGGAATGTGGATGTGAATATCCACATCCCGGTGGAAGTCGGGGGGAAGGCCGAGACCCCGGGCCCGGGAGCGGGCGAAGGTCACCGCTGCCACCGCCGACTCCTTCATGACGTCCCCAAGGGTACCGGTGAGCTGGATCTTCCCGTTCCCGGGGACCACCGCCACCTCCACCTCCAGGATCTCCCCCCCCGCTTCGGTCCATGCCAGCCCCGTGGCGATCCCTACCCGTTCCGCTCCCCCATCCCGCTCGGAGCGGAGCAGGGGAGGGGGCCCCAGGAAGGCCCGCATCAGGGTCCGGTCCAGGACTCCCCCCTCCGTCCGCTCCCTTCGGCCTTCCGCCACCTCCCGGGCCAGCTTTCGGGCGACCCGGGCCAGGCAGCGGTCCAGGTCCCGGACACCGGCCTCCCGGGTGTAGGTCTCGGCGAGCCACCCGGCATCCTCGGGTGCCAGGGAGAAGCGGTCGGCTTCCAGACCATGGCGCCGGAGTTGGCCCGGGGCCAGGAAGGCCCGGGCGATGGCCCGCTTCTCCGTGTCCAGATAGCCGGGAATGCGAATCACCTCCATCCGGTCCCGGAGGGGCTCAGGGATTCCGGAAAGGGTGTTGGCGGTGGCCACGAAGAGGACCTCGGAGAGGTCGAAGTCCAACTCCAGGTAGTGGTCCTGGAAGGCACGGTTCTGCTCGGTATCCAGGACCTCCAGAAGCGCGGAGGCCGGGTCTCCGTGGACATCCTTCGCCAACTTGTCCACCTCGTCCAGGAGGAAGACGGGATTCCGGGTCCCGGCGCGGCGCATCCCCTGGAGGATCCGCCCCGGGAGGCTACCCACGTAGGTGCGCCGGTGACCCCGGATCTCGGCTTCGTCCCGAACTCCCCCCAGGGAGATCCGGACGAATTTCCGCTCCAGGGCCTGGGCGATGCTTCGCCCCAGGGAGGTCTTTCCCACCCCCGGAGGACCCACCAGGCAGAGGATGGGGCCCCGGAGTTCCCCAACCAGGGAGAGGACCGAGATGTAGTCCAGGATTCGGTCCTTCACCTCCTCCAATCCGAAGTGGCCGTCGTCCAGGACCTCCCGGGCCCGGGCCACATCGGCACGGTCCGCGCTCCTCTCCCTCCAGGGCAGGTCCAGGATCCAGTCCAGATACCCCCGGATCACCCCCGACTCCGGGCTGGCCGGATTCAGCCGGGTCAGCCGCCGAAGCTCCCGCTCGGCTCGTTCCCGGGCGTGGACGGGAAGCCCTCCCTCCCGGATACGGGTCTCCAACTCCGCCCACTCCCCATCGTCCTCCAACTCCTTTCGAAGGGCATTCATGGAGCCTTCGATGAAGCCCCCGCCCATGGGGGAATCCCGGTCCAGGCGCATCCGCATCTGCCGGTCCATCCGCTCCTCGATGCGGAGGATCTCTATCTCCCGCTCCAGGAGGGTGAGGAGGCCCTGGAAGGTGGCGGAGAGGGAGTCCGCTTCCAGGAGCTCCTGCTTCTCAGGCGCACCGATGGCCAGGTGGCCTGCCACGAGGTGGGCCAGACGCACGGGATGGTCCGGTCCGCCGAATGCCTCGGTGAGGTCGTCGGGGAGGTCGGGGTGAAGGTGGGCGTACTCCCGGGCCTGACGCTCCACCCGCCGGGCCAGCGCAAGCGGCTCAGGCGCCAGCGGAGAGCCGGCGTCAGGGTAGGGGAGTTCCTGGATTCGGGCCCGCAGGGGTGCGGCCCCTGGCCCGAAATCTGGCTCGGCCCCCGGGATGAACTGCTCCACCGAGGCCCGACGGAGCCCCTCGAAGACCACCCGAAGGGTACCGTCGGCCAAAGGGGAGTGCTGGAGGACCCGGACCACCGTCCCCACCCGGTGGAGCTCAGTGGCACCGGGGTCCTCCTGATCAGGATCGGCCTGGGAGACAAGGAGGAGGAGCCCTTCTCCAGGGTCCGCCTGGGCCGTGGCCTCCTCCAGCGCCGCCAAAGACGCGGGCCGACCCACCAGAAGCGGGAGGACCATGTGGGGAAAGAAGACCAGATCCCGGAGAGGAAGGACGGGTACCCGGTCTGGAAGGGAGGGGTGCTCGGGGGCCGGGGGGGAAGGCGTCACGCCTCCTTCTTCCTCGCCTCGTTATGGAGCACCAAGAGGGGAGGCACGCCGCTGTCCACCGATTCAGGGGTGATCACCACCTCCCGGACGTCGTCCCGGGAGGGGAGGTCGAACATCACGTCCCGCATGATCCCTTCCACCACCGCCCGGAGTCCACGGGCCCCGGTCTTCCGTTCAATGGCCTTCCGGGCAATGGCCCGGATGGCGTCCGAGTCGAAGGTGAGGCCGATATCCTCCAGTTCGAACATCTTCTGGTACTGCTTCACCAGCGCGTTCTTGGGCTCCTGTAGGATCCGGACCAGGGCGTCTTCGTCCAGTTCTTCCAGGGAGACCGACACCGGGAGTCGGCCCACCAGCTCGGGGATGAGCCCGAATCGCTGCAGGTCCTCGGGCTCCACCTGGCCCAGGAGGTCTTCCCGCTTCGGGGCGGCGCCGGGGAAAACGGTCTCTTCCGGGACCTCCTCGCCGAATCCGATCCGCCGTCGTCCGATCCGGCCTTCCACGATCTTCTCCAGTCCGTCGAAGGCGCCCCCGCAGATGAACAGGATGTTCCGGGTGTTGACCTGGATGTATTCCTGCTGGGGGTGCTTCCGGCCTCCCTGGGGTGGGACCGATGCGATGGTTCCTTCCAGGATCTTCAGCAGGGCCTGCTGGACCCCTTCGCCGGAGACGTCCCGGGTAATGGAGGGGTTCTCTGACTTGCGGGAGACCTTGTCGATCTCGTCGATGTAGATGATGCCCCGCTCACAGTCGGTGACGTTGTAGTCCGCCGCCTGGAGGAGCCGCACCAGGATGTTCTCCACGTCCTCGCCCACGTACCCCGCCTCGGTGAGGGTTGTGGCGTCGGCAATGGTGAAGGGGACGTTGAGGGTCCGGGCCAGGGTCTGGGCCAGCAGGGTCTTCCCCACGCCTGTGGAGCCGATGAGGAGGATGTTGGCCTTCTCCACCTCCACGTCGTCCAGGACCCCCTGGTGGTTCACCCGCTTGTAGTGATTGTAGACGGCCACCGAGAGGGTACGCTTCGCCTCCTCCTGGCCGATGACATACTCGTCCAGGATACCCTTGATCTCCCGGGGCGTGAGGGAGGGGACCTCGGTCCCCACCTGGGACCGGTCCTCCTCCTCCGCCAGGATCTCGTTGCAGAGGGCGACGCACTCGTTGCAGATGTAGACGCTGGGCCCGGAAATGAACTTCCGCACCGAGTCCTTGGACTTCCCGCAGAAGCTGCAACGGAGGTTCTTGTCACTGGACATGGATGTTCTCCTCGGCCCCTATTTGTCCTCTTTGTCCGGCTTGACGGCGGTGTCCGCATCCGACGGCGGACCCACTGCGTCCCGGCGGGAGAGCACCCGGTCGATGAGACCGTACTCGGCGGCTTCATCCGGGCTCATGAAATAGTCCCGGTCCACGTCCCGAGCGATCCGCTCCACCGTCTGCCCGGTGTGCTCCGACAGAATCTGGTTCAGCCGCGCCCGGATCCCAAGGACTTCTTTCGCGGCGATCTCGATGTCCGCCGCCGAACCCTGGTACCCGGAGGAGGGCTGGTGGATCATGATCCGGGAGTTGGGCAGGGCGCTCCGCTTGTCCTTGGCGCCCCCGGCGAGGAGGAGGGCCCCCATGGAGGCCGCCATTCCCACGCAGAAGGTGGACACCGGCGCACGGAGGTGCTGCATCGTGTCGTAGATGGCCATGCCGGCGTACACGCTCCCCCCCGGGGAGTTGATGTACAGGTAGATGTCCCGCTCCGGGTCCTCGGCATCCAGGAAGAGGAGCTGGGCCACGATGATGTTGGCCACCATGTCGTCGACGGCGCTCCCCAGGAAGATGATGCGATCCATGAGAAGCCGCGAGAAGATGTCGTAGCTCCGCTCTCCGCGGCTGGTGCGTTCGATGACGTACGGGGGGTAGACGGGCATGGAGCGGATGATCCTTTTCGTTCGAGAGCGGATGGACCGGGGGTGTCCCCCGGTCAGGTGGCGTCCACGATGGTGGATTCGGACTTGAGGAACTCGAATACCTTTTCCTCGGTCAACTCCTGCTCCAGGCGCTCCAGGCGACCACTCCGCTGGAGGCGGGCGTAGACCTCGCCCGGGGGGGTCTTGGAGCGCTCGGCGATCTCTTCCACCCGGGCATCCACCTCTTCCGGGGTGGCCCGAAGATCCCGGGACCGAGAGAGCTCTTCGATGACCAGGAAGCGCTTCACCGCTACCTCCGCCTGGGCGCCCAGCTGGGCCCGTGCCTCGGTCATCTGTTCCGGGTTCAATTTCTGTTCCTCACCCAGGATCGACTGGATATACTGGTCGACCATGGAGACGGGAACCTCGAAGGGATTGGCCCCCAGGAGCTCCTCCAGGAGGCGACCCCGGAGGGAACCCTCCGCTTCCTCGTCCGCCTCCTCCTCCAGGTCGTTACGGACGCGTTCCCTGAGAGCCTCCAGGGTATCGAAGTCTCCGACCTGGGACGCAAAGGCATCATCCAGTTCGGGAAGCTCCATTTCCTTTCGGGTGTCCAGGAAGATCCGAAGCCTGTCCGTTTCCCCGCGCCGTTCCTCGGTGGGGAAATCCTCGGGGAAGGTGACGGTGAATTCGCCATCCTCACCGGGAGCCAGGGCGCGGATGGCCTCCTCCACGTCGGGAATGGCCTCCGATTTCCCCAGGACGAACTCGTAGGCCCGGGGCTCGTCCCCTTCCACCTCCAGGCGCTGGATTCGGACCGAGACCTGATCGCCCTCCTGGGGGGTGCCGGCCTCGACGGGGACCCAGGTGCCCTGCTGTTCCCGGAGCCGGGTCAGGACCTTCTCCACTTCTTCCTCTCCCACCTTCATCCGCTTGCGCTCCACCTGGAAGCCGGCGGTGTTGGCGAGCTCGAAGGTGGGGGCCACGTCGAAGGAGATCTGGAAGGAGAGGTCCGCGTCCCGCTTGTAGTCAACCTCCGACACCTCCCCCTCGGAGATGGGCCGGAGTTCCTGCTCTTCCAGGACGCCACGATAGGCTTCGCCGATAACCCGATCCAGGAGTTCCTGGTCCAGGGCCGGGCCGAAGCGCTTCTCGATCACCGAGGCGGGAACCTTCCCGGAACGGAATCCCGGGAGGCGCACCCGGGACGAGAGCTTTCGGACGGCAGCGGCGCGCTCCGCCTTCACGAGGTCTGCGGGGATGGTGATGCTCAACGTGCGGCGCCACCGCTCCCCTTCCTCCAGGGAAACCTGGAGGCGGGAGGGATCCATGGACATTCGGCGTCTGTGGGTCAGAGAGAAGTTCGGAAGCCTTCCCGTGCAGGGCCGTGCACCGGAAGGGCGTCGCAAGGAAGTGCGAAAGGGGGGACTCGAACCCCCACGGCACGGGGCCACGAGATCCTAAGTCTCGCGCGTCTACCAGTTCCGCCACTTTCGCGCCTCATCAGGCCGGAAACATAACCGCGGCCGGAAGGGGCATCAACGAGGAGGGCCCCGGCAGGGCCGCCGAGACGGGGGATCTGAGGATGCCCGGAGGCCCGGGAAACTCGACAGCGCAAAGGCGAAAGGGTCCGGGTGCCCCGTGGGGGGCACCCGGACCCTTCCTGCCGAAGCGGGTCCGCGGGAATGGCGTCGACCGCAGAGGGTCGGGTCAGCCCGGAATCCGGACGTTCACCACCCGGCTGTCCCCCTGGGGCGTCTCCACCCGGACGGAAACCACGTCGCCGGGGCTTGCCGCCTGGAGCAGCCGCTCCACGTCACCCACCGTGTTCACCGGCTCCCGGTTGATCTCCATGACCTTGAGTCCCTGGCCCAGTCCACGGCGAGCCGCCGGACCGGACGGATCCACATTCCGGATCACCACGCCTCCGGCCTCGGGATAGCCCAGTTGAGACGCGATCTCCTCGTCCAGGGGCGCGACCTCGAGTCCCAGCCGCTCATCCATCCGGGGCTCGGCCCGGGCGGCGGCGGTGGGGCGTGGTCCCAGATCGGTCTCCCCAAGCCGCACGGTGATCTCCTGGGGCTGGCCGTCCCGGTAGAACCGGACCCGGACCCGATCGCCGGGGCGCTTCTGGGCGATGATGCTCTGAAGCTGCGACGGCCGCTCCACCGCCTCGTCGTCCACGGAGACGATGACGTCCTCCTGTCGGATGCCCGCTGCAGCGGCGGGTCCGTCCTCAGGGACCCCCTGGACCAGGACCCCGGACGTGCGGGGAAGACCGTAGTATTCGGCATCCTCGGGCTCCACCGGCACCATGCTCACCCCCAGGTAGGGACGCCGGACCTGGCCGTATTCCACCAGGTCCTCCATGACCCGCCGAGCCAGGTCCACCGGGATGGCGAACCCGTACCCCTGGTAGAAGCCGGTGCGCGATGCGATAGCGGAGTTGATCCCCACCACCTGGCCCCGGACGTTCACCATGGGGCCTCCGGAATTCCCGGGGTTGATCACCGCGTCCGTCTGGATGAAGTCCTCGATGGCGAAGCCTGCCAGCTCCTGCCACTCCTCCTGCTGCCCCAGTTCCCGCTGGATGAGCTGGAGGGGACGACCGATGGCGCTGATGATCCCAGCCGTAACCGTGTAGTCCAGCGAGGAGCCTCCTCCGAAGCCGGGATTCCCCACCGCGAGAACCCACTCACCCACCCGGACATCACGGGAGGACCCGAAGCTCAGGGTGGGGAGGTTCCGGTCCTCGATCTTCAAGACCGCCACATCGGTGGTGGGGTCACCGCCCACCAACTGGGCAGTGTACTCCCTCCGGTCCGGAAGGAAGACACGGATCCGCTGGGCTCCGCTCACCACGTGGTCGTTGGTGAGGATGTATCCGTCGGGGGAGACGATGAAGCCGCTCCCTCCGGCGGTCTGGGTCCGGGGACGAGGCGATTCCTGACCCTCACCCCCCGGGGGGATGTTGAAGAAGCGGCGAAGCTCCTCCGGCATGGCCCCCCCGCCTCGGGTGGCCGCCTGCTGGGGGCGGTCCGCCTCGATACGCACCACCGCCGGCGTCACGGCCTCGGCGATGTTCACGAAGGCGGTGCTCAGGTCCACGGCTGGCGCCACCACATCCTCGGAGATCTGCGGCTGTTCGGCGATGGAGGGCATGGCCGTGAGCGAGGTCCATCCCATGAGGGAGGCACCTGCAATCCCTCCGAGGAACGCCAACGCGGTGAACAGAAGAACCTGGGTCTTCGATCTCAGCGGGTCGAACATCACTTCACCTCTCGTTCGTCTCGTTCCGGGCCGTGCCCGACGGTGGCTTCCGGGGCTGGACGAAGCTCCAGCGGCGGCACCACCTGCTCGCCTGTGTTGCAACTACCCTGCTCCGGCCCGGCGGGATCCCCGGAGCCGCCCGAGGCCAGGCCTTCCGACTCTCTGATGAACGAGGGGCCCGGAGGGTTGCCCCCGGGCCCCTCTCCCCGGTCATCCCCGGAAAAGGGACACCGTTCCCTGCGAGGACGCCCCCGGTCATGCCGGAGAATCGTCCCCTGCGTCGTTACTTCTCCTCGTCGACGATCTCGTAGTCCGCCTCCACCACCTCTTCGTCTTCGCCTGCCGCTGCGGGCTCCTCTTCCACGCTGGGTCCCCCTTCCGCGGCGCCGGCCTCGGCGGCCTGGGCCTGGTAGACCTGCTGCCCGGCGGCGCTGAAGGCCTGCATGAGTTCGTCCCGGGCAGAGTTCATCCGCTCCGCGTCGTCTCCCTTGAGCGCCTGCTTCGCCTCTTCCTGGGCCGTGGCGAGGCGGGACCTGAACTCCTCTCCCACCTTGTCGCCCCACTCCGCCGAATCCTTCTCCACCTGGTAGACGAGGGAGTCCAGCTGGTTTCGGGCCTCCACCTTCTGGCGGCGGGCTTCGTCCTCGTCCCGGTGAGCCTCCGCGTCCGTCACCATCTTGTCGATCTCCGCTTCGGAGAGTCCGGAAGAGGCCTCGATGCGGATGGACTGTTCCTTCCCCGTCGCCCGGTCCTTGGCCGAGACCTGCAGGATCCCGTTGGCGTCGATGTCGAAGGTGACCTCCACCTGGGGCATGCCCCGGGGTGCCGGCGGGAGCCCGGTGAGCTGGAACTTCCCGATGGTCTTGTTGTCCAGCGCCATCTTCCGCTCCCCTTGGAGGACGTGGATCTCCACCGTGGTCTGGTTGTCCTCGGCGGTGGAGAAGACCTCGGCCTTCCGGGTGGGGATGGTGGTGTTCCGTTCGATGAGGGTGGTCATGACCCCTCCCAGGGTCTCGATCCCCAGGGAGAGGGGGATCACGTCCAGGAGGAGAACGTCCTTCACGTCGCCCGCCAGCACCCCCCCCTGGATGGCGGCACCGATGGCCACCACCTCGTCCACGTTCACCCCCCGGTGGGGGTCCTTACCGAAGAACTCCTTCACCACCTCCTGGATCTTGGGGATCCGGGTGGAGCCGCCCACCAGGATCACCTCGTCGATCTCCGACGCCTGGAGGCCGGCATCCTTCAGCGCCGCCTTCATGGGATCGATGGTGCGGTTGATGAGATCCTCCACGAGCTGCTCGAACTTGGCCCGGGAGAGGCTCACGTTCAGGTGCTTCGGGCCCTCCTGGGTGGCGGTGATGAAGGGGAGGTTGATGTCGGTCTGCATGGTGGAGCTGAGCTCCATCTTGGCCTTCTCCGACGCCTCCTTCAGCCGCTGGAGCGCCATGGCGTCCTTGGAGAGGTCGATCCCCTGGTCCTTCTTGAACTCCTCCACCAGCCAGTCGATGACCCGCTGGTCGAAGTCGTCTCCGCCCAGGTGGGTGTCCCCGTTGGTGGCCTTCACCTCGAAGACGCCATCTCCCAGTTCCAGGATGGAGATGTCGTAGGTCCCTCCGCCCAGGTCGAAGACGGCGATCTTCTCGTCCTTGTCCTTGTCCAACCCGTAGGCCAGGGCGGCGGCGGTGGGCTCGTTGATGATCCGGAGGACCTCCAGCCCGGCGATCTTCCCCGCGTCCTTGGTGGCCTGTCGCTGGGAATCGTTGAAATAGGCAGGGACGGTGATGACGGCCTGGGTCACCTTCTGCCCCAGGTAGTCCTCGGCGGTCTGCTTCATCTTCTGCAGGACCACGGCCGAGATCTCCGGCGGTGTGAAGGTCTTGTCGGCATTGGGGACCTTCACCTGGACCCGGCCCTGGTCGTCCCGGACCACGTCATATGGGACCTTCCCCCGCTCCGACTCCACCTCCCCATAGTTGCGACCCATGAAGCGCTTGATGGAGAAGATGGTGTTGGTGGGGTTGGTGATGGCCTGGCGGCGGGCGACCTGTCCCACCAATCGCTCACCGTCCTTGGAGAACCCCACCACCGACGGGGTGGTGCGACCCCCCTCCGCGTTGGGGATGACGACGGGTTCCCCGCCCTCCATGACGGCCACCACGGAATTGGTGGTCCCGAGATCGATGCCGATGACCTTTCCCATATTCGCTCCTGGTCGGATTCTGGAATCACAGATCTAAAGCCGTTTCCCGGCTTCCCGACGGGTGCGGGGAAGCCGGGGTCGATGACTTGGGGAACTGCAACCTCCATGCCGGTCCGTGGGGTCCTGGTTCCGGCCAGATCGGCACCTTCCACCCGCCCTGGGTGGCGGCGTTCCGCCGGAACGGCAGGGTCCGGTGGCCAAGGGTTCCTCCGTCGCCTATCCTTGGGGGCCTTGGGCCATCTCCCCCCATGCCCCCTCCGCTTCATGCATCGTCCCTCCCGCTCCGTCCTCATCCTGTGGGGGATGGCCGTCCTGCTCCTCCTCGCCGGTGCCTGGGCGGGACGGGCCCAGGACGGAGTGCCGTCACCGCCGGCGTTCTCGACGGGGGTGTCCCCCGGTCCGGAGTTCCAGGCCCCGCAGGCCTCGCCCCCGGTGACCCGGGCTCCCGCGGCCCGGGAGTGGACGGTGGATTCCCTGGACACCCCCCTGCTGGAGCGCCTTCGTTCCCTCGGGGGTCTCCTCCTCATCGGGTTGCTGGCATGGAGCCTCTCGGTGGACCGGAGGCGGATTCCCTGGCGGGTGGTGGGGTGGGGGCTCGCCCTCCAGTTCGGCTTCGCCCTCTTCATCCTGAAGACGCCCATGGGGGCCGGACTCTTCGCCCTCCTGAACACGCTGGTGGTGGCCCTCCTGGGATTCACGGTGGAGGGGGCCCGGTTCATCTTCGGCGATCTCGTCTTCAACACCGTGCCCGTGGGGGTGGGGGAGCCGGGGATGGCCCCCATGGAGGAGACGCCCGGGATGGTGGCGCAGACCGGGGCCTTCTTCGCCTTCAACGTGCTTCCCACCATCATCTTCTTCTCCTCCCTCATGAGCCTCCTCTACCACGTGGGGGTCATGCAGATCCTGGTGAAGGGGATGGCCTGGGTGATGCAGCGGACCATGGGGACCTCCGGAGCCGAAACCCTCTCGGCGGCGGGGAACATCTTCGTGGGCCAGACCGAGGCGCCCCTCCTGGTGAAGCCCTTCGTGGCCCGGATGACGAACTCCGAGCTCATGGCGGTCATGACCGGCGGCTTCGCAACGGTGGCCGGAGGAGTGCTGGCCGCCTTCGTGGGAATGCTGGTGGCCTACTTCCCCGACATTGCCGGACACCTGATCGCGGCCTCGGTGATGTCGGCGCCGGCGGCCCTGGTGGTGGCCAAGATCATGGTTCCCGAGGATGGGGAGCCGGAGACCGCCACCGGACTGGGCGTGGACCCGGAACGCCGCTATGTGAACTCCATCGACGCCGCCGCCGGAGGTGCTGCGGAAGGGCTCCACCTGGCACTCAACGTGGGGGCCATGCTCCTGGCCTTCATCGCCCTGATCGCCATGTTCAACGCCGGGATCGGATGGATCGGCGGCTTCGCAGGGATGCCCGATCTCTCCCTCGAGGCGATCCTGGGAGCGGTGTTGGCGCCCCTGGCGTGGATGATGGGGGTCTCATGGGCCGACGCCCCCACGGTGGGGTCCCTCATGGGGATCAAGACGGTGGTGAACGAGTTCGTGGCCTACCTCCAACTCTCCGCCCTCCTGGGCGGCGAGGCCCCCCTGGAGCCGCGATCCATCATCATCGCCACGTATGCCCTCTCCGGCTTCGCCAACTTCTCCTCCATCGCCATCCAGATCGGAGGGATCGGAGGAATCGCGCCCCAGCGCCGCCAGGATCTCTCCCGGCTGGGGCTTCGGGCCATGGTGGCCGGGTCGCTGGCCGCCTTCATGACCGCCACCATCGCCGGGATGTTGCTGTGAATCGTCAGGAAGCGGAACGCACCGAAGCCACCGCCGCGGCACTCCGGGAGCGGCTCCCCTGGACTCCGGAGATCCTGGCGGTGCTGGGCTCCGGATTGGGGGCGCTGGCGGACGCCGTGGAGGCCCCCATCTCCATCCCCTTCCAGGATCTTCCGGGGCTTCCCGCCGCCGGGGTGGGCGGCCATGAGGGTCGGTTCGTGGCCGGGATGCTGGAGGGACGCCGGGTCCTGATCCAGGCGGGGCGCTACCATTTCTACGAGGGCCATCCAGCGGGGGTGGTGTTGGCTCCCGTGAGGGCGGCGGCTGTCCTGGGGGTCCCCACTCTCCTGGTGACCAACGCCGCAGGGGGGGTGAGCCCCGACTTCGGCCCGGGCACCCTCATGCTCATCCGGGACCACCTGAACCTCATGGGCCGAAATCCCCTGGTGGGCCCCGGGGCTCCGGGAGAGCCGCGCTTTCCAGACATGAGCGTGGCCTACGATGCCGATCTCCGGGCTCTGGCGCGGCGGACTGCGGAGGAGTTGGGGATTCCCCTGGAGGAGGGGGTCTACGCCGCGGTGTCGGGTCCCTCGTACGAGACCCCTGCGGAGGTGCGGATGATCGGGCTACTGGGAGGCGACGCCGTGGGGATGTCCACGGTCCCCGAGGTCATCGTGGCCCGGGCCCGGGGTATGCGGGTGCTGGGGATCTCCCTCATCACCAACCCCGGGGCAGGGATCTCGCCCCGGCCCCTTTCCCACCAGGAGGTCCTGGAGGCGGGGGAGGAGGCGGCGCCCCGCTTCCAGCGCCTGATCCGTGGGGTCCTGGCGGCGCCAGACCCCACGTGGGAGACCCGGGAGCCCGGAGTTGTTTCACCCTGACAGGATCCCCCCGGCGGGATCACTCCGGCAGGGTCACCCCGCCGGGGCGAAGTGGTTCACGGGCCCGTGCCCCTTCCCCAACCCCGGGGCCGATGCGATCGCGGCGGAGACGTAGCTCAGCGCCCGATCCACCGCGTCCTCGATGGAGAGGCCCCGGGCCAGTCCGGCGGCCACCGCAGCGGAGAGGGTGCATCCGGTCCCGTGGGTGCTCCGGGTCTGGAGGCGGGGACGACGCCAGACCCTCTCCGTCTCACCGTCCCAGAGAAGATCCACCACCTCTGCTCCCGTGCCATGTCCTCCCTTCACGAGGGCGGCACCGGCCCCCATGGCCACCAGGGCCCGGGCGGCTTCCCGCTGCCCGTCCTCCCCTTCCACAGCGCCTCCGGTGAGGATCCGGGCCTCGTCCAGGTTCGGGGTCACCAGCGCGGAAAGGGGGAGAAGGCGCTCCAGCAACGCGTCCGTGGCGTCCTCGTCCAGGAGACGGTCTCCACTGGTGGCCACCATCACAGGATCCAGGACGTATCGGGTGAGGCGGTGGTCCTCCAGCGCCTGGGCCACCGTCTCCACCAGGGCGGCGGTGGCCAGCATCCCCGATTTCACCCCCGAGGGGGCCAGGTCCTCCACCACGGCGTCGATCTGCTGCCGCACCACCTCCAGGGGGATCGGATGCACCGCCCGGACGCCGGTGGTATTTTGCGCGGTGATCGCGGTGATGGCGCTGGTGCCGAACACGCCAAAGGCGTGGAAGGTCTTGAGGTCGGCCTGGATGCCGGCGCCTCCGCCGGAATCGCTGCCGGCGATGGTGAGTGCCACGGGAAGGGAAGGAGGGTGCATGGAGACAGGTGTCGTTGGAATGGATGGGAAAAGAGGGAGGGGGGACGTTTCCTGCCACTGGGCGATGCTCCGTCCGAGGCGTGGTGCGTGCTTGGTGGTGCCGGACCGTGCCTCCCCTTTGGCGTTGAACATCGTGAAGATAGGCCCTTTCCCCCTGACGGGGAGCCCGGGGTGGCGCTGAGCCAGGCCCGTGAACGGCTCCTGGCCCGACTCCGCACCCGGAAAGGGCGGACCCGGGAGGGGCTGGTCCTGGTGGAGGGGCCCCGTGCCCTCGCTGCGGCGCTCTCCGCCGGCGCCCGGGTGCGCTTCGTGGTGATGGAGGCGGGGGTCCATCCGACGGAATCCCTCTCCAGCCTGCTGTCCGACGCTTCTCCCGAGGTGGTGCAGGTGGGGGTCGGGGCCATGGCCGGCCTTGCCGATACCGAATCCCCCCAGGGGATCCTGGCCGTGGTGGAGGAACCGGTCCACCCTCTTCCCATGGCATCCAGGACCGCCGATGGTCCCCCCCCGCCCCGCCGGATCCTGGTCCTGGACGCCCTGCAGGATCCGGGGAACGCCGGGACCCTCATCCGCACGGCCGTGGCCTTCGGGGTGGATTCGGTGGTGGCGCTGGATGGCACGGTGGACCCATGGAACCCCAAGACGGTGCGGGCCGCCGCCGGCGAGGCCTTCCGGGTCCCCATCCACCGGATGGGGTGTGAGGACTTCCTGGAATGGCACAAGGCGGCCCGCTTCACCCTGGTGGTGGCAGACGCCGATGGCCAGGACGTGCGCCACCTCCCCACTCCCCGTCAGAGGGTCCCCCCCGCCTCTCCGGAGGGGACGACCCGAGACGTGAGCGACGCGATCCCCCCAGATGCGCATCAGCCGCCGTGGGCCCTGGTGGTGGGAAACGAAGGCGCGGGCCCTCGTTCCATCCTTCGGGGGGCAGCGGACCGGGTCCTGGCCCTCCCCCTTGCAGCCGGGGTGGAATCCCTCAATGCCGCCGTGGCCGGTGCCGTCCTCCTCTGGGAGCTGGGGCCGGCCCGCGACGGCCGCCCCGAGCCGGACGCGCTTCCCCCGGGGATCCCGACGGATCCCTCCCCTGAACAGAACCGGACCCCGTCATGATCCTGGAACCCTGGATGGCCGCGCTGGTGGCCGGCCTCTTCGGCCTCTGCATCGGCTCTTTCCTCAACGTCTGCTCCATCCGTTGGCCCCAGGACGAGTCGGTGGTCTCCCCCCCCTCCCGGTGCCCGGGGTGCGGGACGGGCATCCGGTGGCGGGACAACCTCCCGGTGCTGGGGTGGCTCCTCCTGGGGGGGAAGTGTCGGGAATGCCGAGCCCGCATCTCCATCCAGTATCCCCTGGTGGAGTTGGCCACCGGCGCGGCCTGGGCCGGAATGGTCCTTCTCCACGGCGTGGAATGGGAGGCGCTCCGGGGCGCCCTCCTCCTGACCATCCTCCTGGGAATCGCCCTCAGCGACGCCCGCTTCTACATCATTCCCGACCAGTTCTCGGTGGGCGGGGCGATCCTGGGGTTCGCCCTGGCCTTCCTCCCCGGGGGCGTGGACTGGCTCCAGGCCCTGACCGGGGCCGGCGTGGGCTTCTTCCTCCTCTGGTTCGTGGCGTGGGCGGGGGAAAAGGTATTCCGGAAGGAGGCCATGGGAGGCGGGGACATCAAGATGATGGCGATGGTGGGGGCCTTCCTGGGGGTGCCCGGGGTCTTCCTCACCCTCTTCCTGGGATCCTTTCTGGGGGCGGTGATCTTCGGACCCATCTCCATGAAGACGGGAAGGATGGTCCCCTTCGGCATCTTCCTGGCCGTGGGGGCCGCGGCGACCTACCTCTTCGGGCCGGCCCTGGTGGATTGGTACCTGGGGTGGGCGTTCGGGCCCCGGTAACCCCCCGACTCCTTCAACGGCCTGCGAGTGTGGTGGGTCGGGGATTCACCGCACTAACGCCGTCCCCCGAAGTTGTAGACGAAATTCAGGACGGGAAGCCAGCCGGGGGAGGTGTCGGTGATGGTCCCGACCCCGAAGTCCACCGAGAGGCGCTCGCCGAAGAGGCGCACGCCGGCGGAGAGGATGGCCTCCGATTCCCCGGGAACGACGTAGTTCTCGGTGAGGAGCTTCACATTCCGGGCCACCCGGAACTCCCCTCCCAGGAGCACCACGGGGTCGTTGGAGATGCGGGCATCCCCCCCACCCAGGGAGAAACCCCACCCCGCCCCGGTGGAGATGGACCGATCCGGGTTCCCGAAGGTGCCCACCCCGTAGAGGAGGCCGATGGATCCCTCGTCCACCGCCTCGGTGGCGAAGAAGGCCAGGGACCCCACGGCCAGATCCATTCCCGGTCTCCGATGCACCCGCACCTTGGGAGCCAGGTAGATGACGCGGCCGATGACATCCGGGAGGAGAGGGGTGCCTCCCGAGAGGGTGATGTGGTCGGTGAGACCGTAGGAGAGGAAGGGGAAGAAGACCCAGAAGGAGGAGAGGTATCCCTCCCCCTGGTCCAGGGTTCGTCCGGTGGGAGCCAGGACCAGGAGGCGGGTCCGATTCGGATCCTCGGTCCAGAACTCGCCGTCCACGACCCTCCCCCGGGCCGGGGTCATGGAGCGAATCCGGGCCAGGGCCACATCCAACCGGTCCCCGCCGGAGGTCTCCAGCGTCACCCGGTCCCCTTCCACCGCGACCACCCGGGCGAAGAGGGTGCTCCCATCCACCAGCCGGACCCGCTGGATGGTGTCGCCCACCACCACCGGGCCAGGGACCTGGGCCTGCAGCGCCTGGGGGCCCAGGTCGAATCCCCACCCACCGGAACCGGCACCGACGGGCCCCGAAGAGGTGGGGGAGATGGGAAGGAGAAGGAGGAGGAGAAGGAGGCCGCAGTCTCGGAGGCGGTGGGACATGGCGTTGCGGCTCCAGGGGCCAGGGTTACCAGGGTCAGGAGGGGCCGGGGCGAGGGCCCCGAGTGAGGGGACCGGATCAGGGTCGGGGTCAGGGATCGGGGTCAGGGATCGGAGCAGTCCCGCTGGTAGCCGCAGCGGAGACATAGAAGCTTGCAGTGGCGGTCCAGCATGGGGCCGCCGCAGAGGTCACAACGATATTCCCCGGGTCCGGCCACGGAATCTGCCCCGGGGTTCTCCGGCGCTTCCCCTTCCCTCCGGACAGGCGGGCCCTTCCCCAGGTCCTTTCCCAGGTTCCTCCCCAGGTCCCTCCCAGAGTCCTTCCCCGGGGAAGGATCGCGGTCGGCGGGACTCACACTTCCGCCTGGGTTCCGCCGCCGGTCCCGTCCCCATCCTGGGGAAACGACAGGCGATCCACCCCCTCGGCCAGGTACCGCCGGGAGAGGGCCTGGTAGTGCGTCCCGCTCCGGGTCACCCAGTCGGCGGCGGAGCCCTCCAGCGTCTTCCGGACCCTTCCGGGCACCCCGGCCACCACGCTCCGGTCCGGGATCACCGCCTTCTCCAGGATCACGGTGCCGGCGGCCAGGAGACATTCCCGGCCCACCACCGCCTCCTGGAGAATCACGGCGTTCATCCCCACCAGCGTCCCCTCTCCGATCTCACAGGATTCAAAGATGGCCCCGTGTCCGACGGTGACCCCCGGGCCCACCACAGTGGGGCCCCAGTTGCCCACATGGACGATGGCGCCGTCCTGGACGTTGGCGCCGGCGCCGATGACGATGGGGTGATCCGGATCGTCCCCCCGGAGCACCGCTCCGAACCAGACGCTGGCCCGGGCTTCCACCCGGACGTCGCCGATGAGGACGGCGTTGGGGGCCAGGAAGGCGTCTTCCGCCACCTGGGGGGACTTTCCATTGAAGGGGATGAGAAGGGCCATGGGTGAAGAAGCCTTCCGGGTTCAGGCGGTGCCGCCGGCGCCCTCGATCTCTTCGGCGGCGGCGGCGTGGGTCTTTCGGAGGAGGGCGCGGACCACCTGGGTTTCGGTGGCGTCGAGGATTTCGATCTGGAGCCCCGGGATCTCCAACGTCTCCCCGGCATCCGGAACCCGACCCAGCTCCTCCAGAATGAACCCGTTCAGGGATCGATGCTCCAGGTGGGGGAGGGACACGTTGAATACGTAGTTCACTTCCCGGAGCTCGATCCCTCCCTCCACCTCCAACTCGGAGCGGGAGATCCGGATGAAGGACTCCTCCAGGATATCCGTCTCGTCCTCGATCTCTCCCACCAACTCCTCGATGACGTCCTCCAGGGTGACCAGCCCGTCCGTGCCTCCGAACTCGTCGGCCACGATGCCCATGTGGATGCGGCGGGCCTGGAAGTCCCGGAGGAGACGGGGGAGGGGAAGGGAGCCCGGAACGAAGAGGGGGTCCCGGGAAAGCTCCGAGAGGAGGAGATCCCGCTTCCCCGCGACGTAGGCGGCGTAGGCCTCCCGGACGTAGAGGATCCCGGTGATGTCGTCGACGCTCTGGCCGTAGACCGGAACCCGGGAAAAGGGAACGTTCCGGAGTTGGGGGATGACCTCCTCGAGGGTGAGGCTGTCCTTCCATGCGAAGATGTCGACCCGGGGCGTCATGACGTCCCAGGCCGCAAGCTCGTCCATCCGGAACGCCCGCTCCACCAGTTCGTGCTCTTCCTCCTCCACCACCCCTTCCCGGCGCCCCAGTTCAGCGAGTTCCCGGACCTCCCGCTCCTCGATGGAAGCTGGGGCGTCGCCGTTCCTCCTCTGGAAGAGACTCTCCAGACCCAGGAAGGGGGTGAGGAGGGGACGGACCAGGGCCTCCAGGGTCCGAAGGGAGGGGGCCGAGAGGAGGGCCAGCCGAATGGATCGCCGGGAGGCCACGAGGCGGGGGAGTCCCTCGGCCAGCACCAGGATTCCCAAAAGGCCCAGGGGGAGGGCTGCCATGGCTCCCGGCGCGCCCCACTCCAGGGTGGCGGCTGCCACCAGGAGTCCCACGGAGGTCCCGTTCAGGAGGGAATTCACCAGGAAGGCGGCCGCCCGGATGGAAGGGCCTTCGTCCCTCACCGTCTGGAGGGTTTCGGAGCCCTTGAATCCTTCTTCCCGGAGCGTGCGGAGGCGGGAGGGTCCTACCGAAAAGGTGGCCGACTCGGCGGCGGAGAGGAGGGCGGATGCCAGGAGGGTCAGCCCCACGAGACCAAAGAGGAGCCCGTTCATCGGGCCCTCCGACTCGGAGGTTGGTCTTCTCCTTCCTTGTGACTTCGACGGCTATTCATGACTGGGGGTTGGGGGTCGGTCAATGGGACTCAGCAAGGCTCAGCCCCAGAGGCGGCTCTCGTCCAGCAGTTCTTCCACCACCTTCCGCGAGGTGACTCCCTCCGCCTCGGCCTCGAAACTGGGCACCACCCGGTGGGCCAGAACCGAGGGTGCCACTGCCCGTACATCGTCGTAACTGGGGACCGGATTCCCCTGGATGGCGGCCCGGGCCTTTGCTCCCAGCACCAATGCCTGGGAGGCCCGGGGGCCCGCACCCCACGCCACATAACGCCGGGTGATGTCCAACGCCTCGGCGGTGCCTGGTCGGGTGGCCCGAACCAGGCGCACGGCGAAGGCGGCGACGGTGGGTGCCACCGGTACCCGGCGGACCAGCCCCTGGAGTTGCACGAGGCGTTTGGCCTCCACCACCGGGTGGACCTTTGGGAGGGCGGCGCCCGTGGTTCGCAGTGCCACTTCCTCCTCTTCCTCCCGGGAAGGATAACCAATCCGGAGTTCGAACATGAATCGGTCCAGCTGAGCTTCCGGAAGGGGATACGTCCCTTCCTGCTCGATGGGGTTCTGGGTGGCCAGGACGAAGAAGGGGGAAGGGAGGGGGTACGTGTGCCCTGCGGCCGTGACCATGCGCTCCTGCATGGCCTGGAGGAGGGCGGCCTGGGTCTTGGGTGGGGTCCGGTTGATCTCGTCCGCCAGGACCACGTTGGCGAAGACCGGCCCCTTCACGAACCGGAAGGCCCGCTTCCCCGTGGACCGATCCTCCTCCATCACCTCGGTGCCCGTGATGTCGGTCGGCATGAGGTCCGGGGTGAACTGGATCCGGGAGAACTCCAGGTCCAGTGCCTCTGCCAGTGTGGAGACCAGGAGCGTCTTGGCCAGTCCGGGGACCCCCACCAGGAGGGCGTGCCCATTCCCCAGCAGGGCCAGGAGAAGGCCATCCACCACCTCCCGCTGGCCCACCACGCACTTGGCCACTTCCCTCCGCAGGGAGTCGGCCACCCGGGAGGCCTCCTCCAGAAGTTCCAGATCCGGATCCTGCGCCACCACTCCGTCCGCCAACCGATCCTCCTCCGTGCGTGGGGCCAACAATATAACGGGGCCAATACCGGTCGCCCCTACCCACTCCCAGGGGGCGAGGATCCCGACGTCGGCCAGAAAGCAGGATATCCTGACCCGGGAGCTTCCGCCACAGCAGGCGTGGGGAGGGCCCGGCGCGGAATCCGACGAGCTTGCGAAAAAATTCACAAGCTCCTATTTTTCCGGGCTGTAACCGTTCGGGTCGAATCCTCTGGTCTCGTCCTCGGCAAGCCGTTCGCCGGCGGACAGGGTCCGGGAGCCCCGGGGAAGTCGCAGGGGAAGTCCCACCAGACGGCGGGAAAGCGGTCCGCCAACGGCGTAGGGGAAGCCATGGGCGACGACGAGGAAGGGAAGCCAACCGGCCCCAGCGAACCCCTGGTGGCTCTGGCCCGATTTTCAGGCCATGGCCTCACGTTGGCCATCTCCACGGGGATGTTCCTCTTCCTGGGCTGGTGGGTGGATGGACGGCTGGGGAGCACTCCGGTCCTCACCATCCTGGGGGCGCTCCTGGGTGCCGGGGCGGGGTTCTACAGCCTTCTCCGGGATCTCATGATCCGACCGGAGGACGCAGGTGCAGGGAAGGGTGCCGAGGAGGATGGACCCGACGGCGGCAAGGGATGAGGCGCTGGCTCCGATTTGCAATTCCGGCCCTGGTCCTGACCGCGGCGCTGGTGGGGCTCTGGTGGCCATGGGTTGACGTTGAGGGCCGAAGGGGCCTCCTTGTGGCGGCAGGAGCGGCGCTCCCCCTCCACCTGGTGGCTTTCGGCATCCTCCTCCGGCATGAGGCGGGAAGCACCGGGTTCCTGGCGGTGTGGGCCGGGGGGACGTTCCTCCGGATGCTGGCGGTGGGACTGGTGGCGGGAGTGGTTTGGTTTCGGGAGGATGTGGATCCACTCACAACCCTTCTGGCGCTTGCGGGACTTCTGGTGAGTCTGCTTTTCCTGGAGATCTGGGCGATGCAGGCCGGCGAGGACGGACCGATGAATGGAAGCGAGCGGAGATGAACGGCAACGTGGCCGAGGCGGCTTCAGGCGGACAAGCGGAACCCACCTCCGAGGTCTTCGACCTCGGCTCCATGCTCATGGGGAAGGTGGCTGACGCGTCCTATATAGAGATCGCCGGGCTGAAGATCGACCTTCCCCAGTGGGACCCGATCCAGATCGGCTTCATCACCCTGGATCTGTCTCCGGGAAAGAACGTGGTCTTCATGCTCCTGGCCGGGGCCCTCTGCCTCCTCACCTTCACCCTGGTGGGGCGGACCTACCGGCGGATGAGTGAGCAGGACGCCCCCTCCGGCTTTGCCAACGGGGTGGAGTCGGTGATCCTCTTCTTCCGGGACAAGGTGGTCCGGGCCAACATCGGCCATGGAGCGGATCAGTTCACGCCATTCCTCCTGACCCTCTTCTTCTTCATTCTGTACATGAACCTGCTGGGGCTCATCCCCTTCGGCGTTTCCTCCACCGCGTCCATCTCGGTGACGGGAGCGCTGGCTCTCCTCTCCCTGATCTGGATCGAGGTGGCGGGCTTCCGGGAGCTGGGGCCGGCGGGATATGCCCGCACCATCTTCTACGCCCCCAAGGGGCTGCATCCGGTGGGCCAGGCGTTCATGCTCGTCATCATGACGCCGGTGGAGGCCATGGGAAAGCTCACCAAGCCCTTCGCCCTGGCCATCCGTCTCTTCGCCAACATGACGGCGGGGAAGATCCTCATCCTGGCACTCCTCGGGTTGGTCTTTGTCTTCGCCGACGCGACTGCGGCCCGTTGGGGAGTCGCCGGTGGCGCCGTCATCATGGCCACGGCCATCACTCTGCTCAAGGTGTTCGTCTCGTTTCTCCAGGCGTTCATCTTCACCATGCTCACGGCCGTGTTCATCGGCCTGATCCGTCACGCCCACTGAGGGGCGGCGGGTCGTATCCAGCGGGCCTCGTGCTCGTGAGAACGCCGCTCAGCGCTCTGATTGAAGCGGTCCACTACACCACACTCCAAGACGAGACGGAGACACAATGCTGAACTCCACCCTTCTCGCCATCCAGGAAGCCGCGGCGGTTGGTGCCACCGACGCGACCCTGATCGGTGCCGCCCTGGCCATCGGGCTCACCGTACTCGGTGCCGGACTCGGCATCGGCTGGATCGGCTCTTCCGCCATGAACGGGATCGCCCGTCAGCCTGAGGCGGCGGGGAACATCCAGACCTCGGCGATCATCCTGGCCGCACTCATCGAGGGCGCGGCTCTCTTCGCCCTGGTCATCACGCTCCTGTACAAGCTGCTCTGACCCTCGTTCCGACTGAGCGCGCGGCGGGGCGTCCACGCCGGATGTCCCACGGAACCACCCCTCAGCCGGACCCGCCCTCACGGCGCCGGGTCCGGCTGAGGGGTCCGACGACCGATATGAAGGCGAGATGATGAAGATTCCCGCAGTGGCCATAGTGGGCCTGGCTCTCACGCCGGCCTCCCTTCTGGCCGCCCAGGAGGGCGGCGGAGGGCTCTTCGCCGTGGATCCGGGCCTGTCGGTCTGGACCATTGCCACCTTCCTGGTGGTCCTTTTTGTCCTGGGCAAATTTGCCTGGGGCCCGATCCTCGGTGCCCTGGATGCCCGGGAGCAGGGGATCAAGCGCTCCATTGACGCGGCCACCCAGCTGCGGCAGGAGGCGCAGGAATCCCTCGAGGAGCACCGTCGCCAACTCAGCGACGCTCGCCGTCAGGCCCAGGAGATCGTGGCCGAGGGCCGGAGCGCGGCGGACCGCCTGCGGCGGGACATCGAGGAGAAGGCCCGGGAGGAAGCGGAACGGATCCTCGAGCGCACGCGCCAGGAGATCCGCCGGGAGCGGGATATGGCCATCGAGCAGATCCGGACCGAGGCAGTGGATCTGGCCCTGGCCGCAGCCTCCCGGATCCTGGATGACAAGCTCACCGAGGATCGGGATCGCGCCCTGGTGAAGTCGTATCTCCAGGAGATCGAAGCCCCAAGGGCAGAGGCCTGACGGTGCGCCAAGCCACCATTGCCCGGAACTATGCCTCCGCCCTCTTCCAGCTCGGGGAGCGGGAATCCGCAGTGGAAGCCTATGGGGAAGGGCTCAAGCTGGTCTCCATCCTGATGGATGAGACCCCGGGACTCCGGCTCTTCCTGGATACGCCCCGTATCCCCACGGAGGAGAAGAAGCGGGTCCTGAGGGGCGCCCTCGAGGACCGGCTCCCCGGCCATGTGCTGAACTTCGTCCTCCTGACGCTGGACAACCGCCGCCAGAACCTCCTCAGGGAGATCTCGGGGGAATACATGGCCCTCGAGGACGAGCGAATGGGCCGAGCCCGAGTGGAGGTGTCCGTCGCCCGGGAGCCCGACGCCGGGGAGATGGAGGAGATCCGATCGCAACTTTCCCGGATCCTGGGACGGGAAGCGATCCCGCGGTTCCAGGTAAAGAAGGAGCTCCTGGGGGGCATCGCCTTTCGGAGCGGTGACATGATTTTTGACGGTTCGGTGCGGCGCCGCCTCGAACGGATGCGCCGTCAGCTCCTCACCACCGACCTCTCGACCGACTGAGGACGAGTTCCAATGGCCAACTCCGATACACAGCTCCGCGCGAGCGAGATCAAGGGCGTCCTTCTAAGCGCCATCGACCAGTACCAGGAAACGCTCCACGCCGAGGAGGTGGGGGCGGTCCTGGAGGTAAAGGACGGAATTGCCCGCATCTATGGCCTGACCAATGCCATGGCCTCCGAGATGCTGGAGATCACTCCCCAGGATGGAGGAGCGCCCGTCACCGCCCTGGCGCTGAACCTGGAAGAGGACAACATCGGGGCCGTCGTCCTGGGGGACTGGGCGCGTCTCCACGAGGGCAATGAGGTCCGGCGGACGGGACGAGTCCTGGAGGTCCCGGTGGGGGAAGGGTACCTGGGCCGGGTGGTGGACGCCCTCGGGGACCCGGTGGATGGAAAGGGCCCCGTGGATCCGCTGGAAGGCTCCCGGATGATCGACATCGTGGCTCCGGGGATCGTCCTCCGTCAGCCCGTGAATGAGCCCATGCAGACCGGGATCAAGGCCATCGATTCCATGATCCCCATCGGTCGGGGACAGCGGGAGCTCATCATCGGCGACCGGGGGACGGGGAAGACCGCCATCGCCATCGACACCATCATCAACCAGAAGGGCGCCGGGGTCGTTTGCGTCTACTGCGCCATCGGGCAGCGGGCGGGGAAGGTGGCGGCGGTGGTGGAGACGCTTCGGGAGCACGGGGCCATGGACTACACCATCGTGGTGGCGGCCAACTCCTCCGACCCCGCCTCCATGCAGTACATCTCCCCCTATACCGCCACCGCCCTGGCGGAGCACTTCATGTGGCAGGGGCGTCCGACGCTTGTCGTCTATGACGACCTCTCCAAGCAGGCCACGGCCTACCGGCAGCTCTCCCTGATCCTGCGGCGTCCCCCGGGGCGTGAAGCCTACCCTGGGGATGTCTTCTACCTCCACTCCCGGCTCCTGGAGCGGGCGGCCAAGCTCTCGGATGAGCAGGGCGGCGGGTCCATGACGGCCCTCCCCATCATCGAGACCCAGGCCGGGGACGTGTCGGCGTACATCCCCACCAACGTCATCTCCATCACCGACGGGCAGATCTTCCTTGAGCCGGACCTCTTCTACTCCGGGGTTCGTCCCGCGGTGAACGTGGGGATCTCGGTCTCCCGGGTGGGGGGCGCAGCCCAGGTGAAGGCCATGAAGAAGGTGGCCGGGCGACTTCGCCTCGATCTGGCCCAGTTTCGGGAGTTGGAGGCCTTCGCCCAGTTCGGATCCGACCTGGACGCCGCCACCCTCCGCCAGTTGGGCCGGGGGCAGCGGACGGTGGAGATCCTCAAGCAGCCCCAGTACCGCCCGGTGCCGGTGGAGAAGCAGGTGGCGGTCATCTACGCGGTGACCAATGGCCACCTGGATGCGTTCCCGGTGGACCGGGTCCGGGCCTGGGAATCGGGGTTCCTGGACTTCCTCGACGCCCAGTACGAGGACCTGCTGGAGGGGTTCCGGAAGGAAAAAGCCCTCACCGACGCGCTGGAGGAGAGGTTGAAGGCGGCCCTCGTCGACTTCAACGCCCACTTCGAAGCCCAGGAGGGGGCGGCCTCCGCCTGAAGGCGGACCCGCACCCCGAGCCCAGGAGGACGAAGAACCCGTGTCCAAATCCAGGGAAGTCAAGCGCCGGATCCGATCTGTCGAGAACACCCGGCAGATCACCCGCACCATGGAGATGGTGGCCACCTCGAAGCTGAAGAAGGCCACCGATCGGGTGAATGCNGCACGGCCCTATAACCAGGCTCTGAAGGAGATCGTCTACTCCCTCTACGATCCTGGATTGGCGGAGNGATTCCCCCTCCTGCGCGCGGTGGAGACCCCGGAGCGGGCCGCGGTCCTCCTTCTCACCGCCAACCGGGGGCTGGCGGGGGCGTTCAATGTGAACCTGATCCGGAAGGCCCGGGAGAAGGTGGCGGAGCTCCGGGGTCGAGGGGTGGAGACGGAGATCCACGTGGTTGGAAAGAAGGGGATCGGATTCTTCCGGTACCTGGGAGAGGAACTCTCCCTGGCACGGGTCGACATCAGCGATTCCCCCAGCCCCACGGAGGCGGAGTCCCTGGTGGCTCCCCTCCGGGATCGGTTCGCACGGGGAGAACTGGACGCCGTCCACCTGGTGGCCTCGGAGTTCCGCTCGGCCCTCTCCACCCCACCCACGATCCGTCAACTCCTTCCCATCGAGCCGAAGGAAGGGGGGGTGGATCCGGAGAACTTCATCCTCAAGCCCTCCGGAGACGAGATCCTGAAACGCCTTCTCCCCCTCTACCTCCGAAACGCGGTCTATCGGGGGCTGGTGGAGAATACAGCGGCGGAGCACAGTGCCCGCCGAGCGGCGATGAAGAACGCCACGGACAACGCTGGAGACATGCTCGAAGGGCTCCGACGGTCCTTCAACCGGGCCCGACAGGCCCAGATCACGCAGGAGATCGCCGAGATCGTGGGCGGCGCCGCCGCGTTCGAGTGACGGAGCGTCCACGCCCACCGGCTTCACAAGGGAACGGTAGACCTGCGGGCTGCGGCCCCGAAGGGAGAACTGGAGATCATGGCTGAGATGAATATTGGAAAGCTGGTTCAGGTCATCGGACCGGTGGTGGATGTGGAGTTCCCCCCCGAGTCCATGCCCGACATCTACAACGCCCTGCGCATCCAGGGGACGCCGGAAGGGGGGAGCCCGGTGGACGTCACGGTGGAGGTGCAGCAGCACATCGGCCGGGGGCAGGTCCGGGCCGTGGCCATGTCCAGCACCGATGGGCTGGTCCGGGGGATGGATGTGGTGGACACCGGAGCCGCCATCGCCGTCCCCGTGGGCCCTCCCGCCCTGGGGCGGATCCTCAACGTGCTGGGCGAGCCGGTGGATGAGGTGGGCCCGGTGGGAGGCGATCAGGCCTCCGAGGTGGAGCGCTGGCCCATCCATCGGAAGCCTCCGAAGTTCGAGGACCTGGAGCCCAAGACCGAGATCTTCGAGACGGGGATCAAGGTCATCGACCTCCTCGCTCCCTACGTGAAGGGGGGGAAGACCGGTCTGTTCGGGGGAGCCGGGGTGGGGAAGACGGTGATGATCCAGGAGCTCATCAACAACATCGCCATGGAGCACGGGGGCCGGTCCGTCTTCTGCGGGGTGGGAGAGCGCACCCGGGAAGGGAACGACCTCTGGCTGGAGTTCAAGGAGGCGGGCGTCCTCGAGTCCACGGCCCTGGTCTACGGCCAGATGAACGAGCCTCCGGGGGCCCGGCTGAGGGTGGGGCTTTCCGGACTCACCATTGCCGAGTACTTCCGCGACGTGGAGAAGCAGGACGTGCTTCTCTTCATCGACAACATCTTCCGATTCACCCAGGCGGGCTCCGAGGTCTCGGCGCTCCTGGGGCGGATGCCCTCCGCCGTGGGGTATCAGCCCACCCTGGGAACGGAAATGGGTGAGCTCCAGGAGCGGATCACCTCCACCCGGGAAGGGTCCATCACCTCGGTGCAGGCCATCTACGTCCCCGCCGACGACCTGACGGACCCGGCGCCGGCCACGGCCTTCACCCACCTGGACGCCACCACCGTGCTCTCCCGAGCCATTTCCGAGCTGGGGATCTATCCGGCAGTGGACCCCCTGGACTCCACCTCCCGGATCCTCGATCCCCAGTTCCTGGGCGAGCGGCACTACCAGGTGGTCATGGACGTCCAGGGGATCCTCCAGCGGTACAAGGATCTGCAGGACATCATCGCGATTCTGGGGATGGACGAGCTCACCGAAGAGGACAAGATCATCGTCGGTAGGGCCCGCCGGATCCAGCGGTTCCTCTCCCAGCCCTTCTTCGTGGCCGAGCAGTTCACCGGCCGGCCCGGGAAGTACGTGAAGCTCGAGGACACCATCGATTCCTTCGAGCGGGTGGCGGCCGGCGAATTCGACCACCTTCCGGAGCAGGCGTTCTATCTCCAGGGAGGGATCGAGGACGTGATCGCCGAAGCCGAACGGATGGAGAAGGAGGGCTGAGATGGCCTCCGTGCCCGTCATGAACGTCCGGGTGGTCTCCCCGGTGGAGACGGTCTTCGAGGGAGAGGTGCTCTCCCTCGTGGCGCCGGCGTGGGACGGGAAGGTGGGGATCCTTCCCGGCCACGCACCCTACATCACTCTCCTCGGGGGAGGGAATCTGGATATGGACCTCCCGGGAGGGGCCAGCCAGCGATACTTCCTGAACCGGGGCGTCATGAAGGTGGAAGGGGATGAGGTCACCATCCTCTCCGAGTATGCCGCCAGCGAGATGCCGGCGGATTTCGACCCGTCTTCGGCGCTGCTGGATCTGGAACCGGTGGACCTGGACGAGTTGGCCGGACCGGAGAACCCCCTGATCTGATCCTTCGGGTGGCCTGATCCTCCAGGCGGTCTGACCCGGCGGTCCGTGGGTCCGCCGGGGCCGGGACGCGGAAGGTTCGGCGTTTCCGGCCCCTTCGCGTTTTCCTTCCCGGTCCCCACGCCTCCACACCCCGTAGCCGGAGCTCTCCGTCCTCTGGCGCTCACACGCTGCCGGCAGGGCTTCGTCGGGAACTCCTGACCCTCGGGGAGTGTCCTCAGAAGGGGCTCCACAGGGGTGCTCGGTCATGCACCCGACAAGGAAGGCCCCCTCTCCGCCGGCGCACGCCGGGCGGATCTTCCAAGCTCTCAAAGGATTCCATGGATCTCGATCTCCATCTCCACTCCACCGCCTCTGACGGCACCCTCTCCCCTGGAGACGTGGTCGCCGCCGCGCTGGCGGCCAGGCTCGATGTCATCTCCCTCACGGATCATGACACCACGGCGGGAATCGCCCCGGCCAAGGAGGCGGCGGCCGGCCACCCCTTGGAGATCATCCCCGGGATCGAGGTGAGCGCTACCTGGGATCGGGGCGAGATCCACGTGCTGGGCTACTTCGTGGATCCGAGCCATCCCGGAATGGTGGCGCATGGGAAGTGGGCCGGGGCACGGAGGGTCCAGCGGATGCAGACCATGGTCGGGCGGCTCCAGGAGTCGGGGATCGATGTGGAGATGGAGGACGTGGAGGCGGCGGCGGGAGCCGAGCGGGGAAGTCTGGCTCGTCCCCATCTGGCCCGGGCATTGGTGGAGAAGGGGGTGGTGGACTCCGTCTACGAGGCCTTTGATCGCTTCATTGGAGATGAGCATCAGGCCTACGAGCCCACCCGGCTCCTGGCCCCTGAGGCTGCGGTGGAGTTGATTCGGGAGGCGGGCGGGATCGCGGTGTGGGCCCACCCGCCCATGGACCAACTGGACGCCCTCCTCCCCCGGTTGGTGGACGCCGGGCTCCGGGGGATCGAGACGTACCGGCCCCGGAATCCCCGGGACCGAACCCTCCTTCTGGAGCGGCGGGCCCGATCC
>SL_3KL_010_SEDDRAFT_10000487_pt1 | contig 32660 bp, 25 predicted proteins | sample SodLakKL_010_SED_2_FD_10381 | JGI IMG/M metagenome (IMG submission 10381)
GCAGGTGCGGCCTCTGTTGCAGGTATAATGTATGCTGTTTCAAAGAACAGGCTGCCGGTCCATATTATCGGACTTATACCGGCAACAGACAACAGGCCGGATGGAAATGCCATTGTGCCGGGCGATGTTGTTAAAATGTATGACGAAACAACGGTAGAGGTTCTCAATACCGATGCTGAGGGCAGAATGCTGCTTGCTGACGCGCTGTCATATGCAGCCAGGTATGAGCCTTCACTTGTGATAGATCTGGCCACTTTAACCGGTTCCGCCCAGGCAGCTTTGGGAACAAAAGCAATTGCACTTATGAGAAAGACAGATGATAAAATCCTGCAGGAGATAACGGAAAGCGGTATGAATGTGCATGAAAGGGTAGTAGAGTTTCCACTTTGGGATGATTACAAAGAGTCACTTAAATCGGATGTAGCCGAACTGAAAAATATTGGCGGCAGGACTGCAGGAACTATAACAGCCGGAAAATTCCTGGAACATTTCATATCATATCCCTGGATCCATCTTGATATTGCCGGGCCCGCCTTTTTGCATAAAAAAGAGGGTTACCGTGTAAAAGGCGGAAGCGGTGTGGGAGTACGGCTTATTTACGATTTTCTTAAGCATATAAAACAGTTATTATAGTTCAGCCCGGCAAGTCTATTTATCTTGTCAGACATTTATGGAATGATCAATCATTAAGAGATAAGAGTATATGGAAAGCCAGAAAATAAAAGCAGGTATAACTCACGGTGATATTAACAGTATCAGCTACGAGGTCATTATCAAAACACTTATGGACAACCGGATTCTTGAATTGTGTACACCGGTTGTTTACGGTTCTCCCAAAGTGGCCGCATATCATCGCAAAGCCCTCAATGTAAGCAACTTCAGCTTTAACCTTGTAAAGTCGGCAGCAGAAGCCAACCAGAAACGGGCAAATATAGTCGATTGCCTTGATGATTCTGTTCGTGTTGAACTCGGCAAATCAACTCCAATGGCTGGTGAAGCATCCCTTGAAGCCCTCAAGATGGCTGTGAGTGATGCAAAAGAAGGACTTATTGATGTAATAGTCACCGCCCCGATAAACAAGCATAATATACAGTCGGATAAATTCAATTTCAAGGGGCATACCGAATATCTGGCTTCAATGTTTAACACCGAAGAGGTGTTGATGATAATGGTAAGCGAATTATTGAAAGTGGGGGTGGTATCTGACCATATTGCACTTTCCGAGGTGCCCGGATTTATAAACAAGAACAAGATACTGGACAAGCTCCGCATCCTCAACCAGTCACTTATACAGGATTTTGCCACACGGAAGCCGCTTATTGCGGTACTCGGACTTAATCCACATGCAGGTGACAGCGGACTGATAGGCAGTGAGGAAATTGAAAAGATAATCCCTGCAATAAACCAGGCACGTGATGAAGGAATAATGGCGCTCGGACCCTATCCTGCTGACGGATTTTTCGGATCTGAAAATTTTACGAAGTTCGATGCAATACTTGCCATGTACCACGACCAGGGTCTTGCACCATTTAAGTCGCTTGTATTTGAAACAGGGGTGAATTATACAGCCGGTCTGCCCGTAGTGCGGACTTCTCCGGCACATGGAACTGCCTATGAGATTGCCGGGAAAAATGAAGCGTGTCCCGCTTCTTTCCGCCAGGCTGTATACCTGGCATGCGACATTTACAAAAACCGCAAAATGCACCAGGAGCTTACCAGTGACAGTCTCCACCCCGGCAATGGAGATGAAGAGATACAGCAGTAAGCAGGTTTCTTAAGTATTAAAAATTTCTGCCGCAGGGAGAATGATTTATTCCCTATATATGTTGCTATTTTGGGATGCATTGTTGTATAACATATTATTGTTGTAACCGATATTTTTTCTGCAGTTCAAAAAAATTGAACTACTTTTACTATATTTATAAGGTAAAATGAGCCGGTCTGCATTTCTGAACTGCAGAACGGTTATAGAGAGTGGAAAAAGTTGGACAGCATCCTGAAGGAACCATAGCTGTAGTTTAGTATGCATATTCCGCAGATGAGGTTTTAGGAGAGAGATTTAATTATATAAATTTATTACATATTTAATCAATTCTCATTAACATTAATTTTCCTTAACCATGGCAAAAATCAACCTGAACCTCGACAATCTGAATGAATCGTTTCCTGAAAATTTCACACAGGAACAAATGGCTAAAGCCAAGACTTTGTTTTTAAAAAAGCTTGCACTGCTTTCGCATGACTTTTACAAAGGCAAGATGCAAACAATCCCCAAAGCCCCCGTAATAGGCTTCAACTGGTTCAACGTATGGTATACACCCGGTGTATCAAAGATATCCACAGAGATCCGCGACAACAATGAACTTTCATACGAACTGTCAAACAGGGGCAACCTGGTGGCAGTAGTAAGTGACTCCACCAGGGTGCTCGGAGACGGTGATTGCACTCCCCCCGGAGGGCTGGGAGTAATGGAGGGGAAAGCTTTTCTTATGAAGTATCTCGGTGGTGTTGATGCTATAGCATTATGCATTGACAGTCGCGACAAGAACGGAAAAAATGACCCCGACAAGATGATCGAATTTGTGAAGATGGCACAATACAGTTTCGGAGGGATAAACCTCGAGGACATTGCAAATCCCAACTGTTACAAAGTTCTTGACACGCTGAGGGAGGAGTGCAGTATACCTGTATGGCATGATGATGCCCAGGGGACTGCATGTGTAACTCTTGCCGGACTGATAAATGCACTAAAGCTGGCAGGCAAGAAGAATGAAGATTCAAAAATTGTTCTGCTGGGAGCGGGAGCATCCAATACCGCAGTTGCCCGCATAATGTTCAAGGCCGGCTTCGATCCCAAAAAGACAATAATGATAGACTCAAAGGGCGGCCTCCATAAAAACAGGAAAGATATTGAGGGTGATCCGAGGTATTATCCGAAGTGGGAGGTTTGCACAGCAACCAACCCTGACAATATTGACACCCTCGAAGAGGCGCTCAACGGTGCAGATGCACTGGTTGCCCTTTCTAAACCAGGGCCAAGCTTTGACGGAGAACTGATCAAAAGAATGGCTGAAAAACCAATAGTTTTTGCATGTGCCAATCCTGTCCCTGAAATATATCCCTACCTTGCAAAAGAAGCCGGAGCTTTTATAACCGCAACAGGAAGGGGTGATTTCGCCAACCAGGTTAACAATTCTCTCGGGTTCCCCGGTATACTGAAAGGCGCATTGCTTGCCAATGCAAGTGCTATAACCGATGAAATGGCTATTGCAGCTGCCGAATCTCTTGCCCGGTTTGCTGAAAAAAGAGGTCTGACAACCGAAAGTATAATACCTACAATGGAGGAGCATGGTGTATTTGCTCATGAAGCGGCCGATGTTGCCATGCAGGCAATTAAGGACGGCGTGGCACGCAAGACCATGACATGGGAGGAGGCATACAACCAGGCGCAGGCAGATATTGAACTCTCCCGTAATATGACACATAAGCTTATAGATGATGGGTTTATCAAGCAGCCTCCTTCAGATATGGTTGAAAAAGCGTTTGACTGGGCGATAAAAGAGGTTTCATAATAATTGCTGCCAGTCCGGTCTGACCGGTGTTTATGGATATGATCAAAGCCCCTCTGACATGCAGAGGGGCTTTGATTATTAAACCATACCTGAAGGTCTCTTTAGCTGCCTGATCAAAAAAATTACCTGTTCAGTATTGCCGGACGTTCTTTAAGATGATCTTCCATTTCCAGCAACGGCACCCCTTTCCTGACCCATTCAGGAGCCTCTTTGTCTTTCAGGTAATGGTCAAGAAACTCCATCATTCTGAATGCATAATCAATCCTGTTGGGGGTTTTGGCAACAGAATGGTTCTCACCCGGATATTGCAGCATTATCACCGGTTTCTGCAGTCTTCTCAGGGTATTGTAATATTCTATACCCTGAGTGAAATCCACGGCACCATCTTCGTCGTTATGCATAAGCAGAAGTGGTGTTTCAACATTTTTGGCAAAGTAAACCGGTGAGTTGCGTTTGTATGCCTCCCAGTGATCCCAGTATCCACCTTCAAATCTTCCCTGACTTGTTTCAAAAATGGGCTGGTTGGTGCTGCCTGTGTTCCAGTATATCAGACTGTACATGCTTATCATGTTGGTAAGCGGAGCTCCTGCAACCGCCGCCCTGAATATATCGGTCTGGGTTATCAGGAAGGAAGTCTGGTAACCTCCCCATGAGTGGCCGTGTATCCCTATCCTGCCGGGGTCAACAATCCCGGTTTCAACTGCAGCATCAACTGCAGGAAGTACACACCATACGGCTGACATACCCGGGTCGTTTATTTCGTAAACAATGTCCGGCATCAGCACCGCATACCCGTTGCTTGTATAGAGTGAGCGGTTGAATCCCCCGCCCGGTAGTGCAGGTCTGGTGTAACTGTTGAGCCCCTGGGTCAGTCGCTCATAAATATAGACCACGGTCGGGTACTTTTCACCCTCTTCATAGCCGGCAGGCAGAAAAATTGCAGCATCCAGAGTGTCCCCCCTTTCGCTTACATAGGATATAAGCCTGGATCCGGGAGACATGGCAAAATTCTCCTGCCCGGGATATATTTCAGTAATTTTTTCGGCCTGTGAAAGGTTACTGTTACGGGTTATATAGTAGTCAGGCGGATCGGTTACAGTTTGTTTTGTAAAATAATAGATATCCCTGTCTTTTAATTTGTTCAGGAATCCGAACTGAACATCGTCCATCATAAGTATTTTTGCACCTGGTTTGCCATTGTCAATCATTGCAACACCGGTACGTTTTGTCACATCGTCAAAAACCCTTATGTAAACAGGTTCATCAAGATCAATTCCTTCTTCGTCAGGGTCAAGACGGTAACGCGTCTGGTATATCCATTTGTTTTCCGCACCATTAAGTGTAAGGTTCACAAAATCTTTTCCTTTTGCAGAGATTTTCCACACATCCCAGTTGTCGCGTATGAGCAGATGCTCCGAATCGCTTGTCCATCCCCATGACGGAGTTGGCGGGTACTTGATATTCCTGTCGTGTGTGTCGTTTGTAAAATGAGAGGGGACATTTCTGGTAATATTTGTCTCGTCCCCGGAAATGAAGTCCCATACATAATAGTCACCCTCCCTGTAAAAGAGAAAGCTGTTGCCGTCGGGTGAGATGCTGAGGCTACCGAGCATGCGGTGTTTTTCAAGCAGCAGCTCTTTTTCCCCGGTTTTCACATCAATCAGGTATATATCGGCATGATTCCTGCCGCTTAACCCTCCTTTCATTTCGTAATCGGTATTATCAATACCCAGGGCAAACCTGTCGTTCGAGGCGACGTTCACACTCCGGATATAATCATCGGCAAGCTGAACAAAACGGCTTTCATCAATGTGGTAAACTGACAGGTAGCTGAAGTTCCTGTCCATATTCTCCCTTCTCTGTTGCACCGACTGCAGTCTCTCGTCAAGCCAGTGCCAGATTACAACCTCAGGCTTTTCCTCTTCGCTCTCACCAAGTGTAACTCTTTCACTTTCTTGAACTTTATCATTCTCATCGTTCTCCTTCTGTTCCACTTTTTCCTTTTTCTTCGTTGCTTCATGAATGCCAAAAAAGAGCGAATTCATATCTTCCGACCATAAAGGAGCCCTGTTGGGACTGATGGTCATATTTTCCGGGAAGCTCTCATCCTTTTGAGGATTATATTCCACCTTAACAGGTCTGCCGTCAAAATTACTGAATGCTACAACACTGTAAAGCATATCCTCCCATTCTTCATCTTCAACACCTTTCAGGACGGCCAGACCGTCACCCTCATCAGTCCAGTTAAGATGCCTGTAGCCCGCTTTTCCGCTTTCAGCAGGGATAACATTGCCCGATTCCATATTAAGAAAATGGATGCCGTTTCCCGATTTTCCATGGGCGTCTATAAGCCATGCGAGCCAGCGGCCTTTTTTATCAAAACTGTAGGATGATACGTTACCAAAGCTCAGCATATCTCCTGTTTCAAGTTCGAAAATCAGGAGGTCGGTTCCGCTTCCCGCTTCGTTATCCCTTGAGGGTTGAGGGGTTGAAAGGTGGACTGCCAGCCAGTCAGGATTCTCCCCTGAAAAAGAGAAACTCTTCACATTATCGAAAACCTCTTCCTCCATAATATCAAGCTTTACAAGCTTGAGCTTGTTCTGCGGAGGATTGTCGCGTGAGGCTTTTTTTCTCTCTTCTTCAGTTGGATAAACTAAGAAGGCAATATATCCGGATGTTTCGTTGAACTGAATGGCGCCTGAACCGGCTCGGCCGGTTTCTCCAATTTCATAAACCTTTCTGGACTCCTTCTCCACGGTGTGTTGCAGTATAAGTTCCGAATTACCGTTGTTGGGACTGTACCAGTATGCAAACCAGTTTCCGTCATTTGAAACGGTTACAGACCCGCCCGGGATATACTTCCAGTCAGGTACATCATACCATGTTACAGGAGGCAGTTCTTCCTGTGCGGTCAGAGCAGCCACAGCTGCAAATAAAAACAATGAAACCGTTATAGCCAGTCTCATTTGCAGTAAGTAATTTGCTTTCATTTTTTAAATGTTTGGTTTGGGTTATTTTAAAAGATGTGTATGTCAGTTTGCATTATCTCATTTTCTTTTACTTCTGAAAAACTCCTCCATCAGTCCGGAACATTCCGGTTCAAGAAACCCTTTGGAAACAGAGGTTTTAGGATGCAATAAGGAGTTTTCGGTTTTTGTAAAACCCCTTTTCTCATCTCTTGCCCCGTATACAATTCTGCTTATCTGAGTCCAGTAAGAAGCCCCCGCACACATATTACAGGGCTCGACTGTAACATACAGTGTACAGTCTTTCAGGTATTTTGCCCCGAGGTAGTTTGATGCGGCTGTAAGGGCCTGCATTTCGGCATGAGCGGTTGCGTCATTCAATGTTTCCGTAAGGTTGTGCGCTCGCGCAATTATGGTTTCGTTGCAGACAATAACCGCACCGACAGGAACTTCATCCTTTTCAAATGCTTTACGTGCTTCTTTCAAAGCTTCCTTCATGAAATATTCATCACCCAAAGAGTGTAAAACCATTTATTTCTGCCTTGTTATGTGGAATATGCCTTCACATTTTTATCAGGGGGACTTGAAGTAAGTGCAAAATTCTTCTTATTTTCGCAAGATAACAAATTTTAAGAAAATGTACAGAACACATACTTGTGGAGAACTTAATAAAAATAATGCCGGCAAGGAGGTGACTCTTTGCGGCTGGGTTCAGCGTTCCCGAAACCTGGGAGGGATGACTTTTATTGATTTGCGTGACAGGTACGGCATTACGCAGCTGGTTTTCGATATGGAGGGAGACCCCGGCCTTTGCAACGAAGCAAGAGAGCTGGGAAGGGAGTATGTAATTTCGGCAACCGGCAAGGTTCGTGAGCGGAGCAACAAAAATCCAAATATCCCGACCGGAGAAATTGAAATGGAAGTATCTGCCCTTTCCGTACTGAACCCCTCGGAACTGCCACCTTTTACCATAGAGGATGATACTGACGGGGGTGAAGAGCTGAGAATGAAATACCGTTATATTGACCTGCGAAGAGAGCCGTTAAAGAAGAATTTGCTGTTGCGACACAAAATGGCATCCGAGGTAAGGTCATACCTTAATACCATTGATTTTATTGAAGTTGAAACGCCTGTTCTGATCAAATCCACTCCGGAAGGGGCGCGTGATTTTGTTGTACCGTCAAGGATGAGCCCGGGAGAGTTTTATGCTCTTCCCCAGTCGCCCCAGATGTTCAAGCAACTCCTTATGGTTTCAGGGTATGACAGGTATTACCAGATAGTCAAATGCTTCCGGGATGAAGACCTGAGGGCAGACCGGCAGCCGGAGTTCACCCAGGTGGATTGTGAAATGTCGTTTGTTGAACAGGACGATGTGCTAAAGACATTTGAAGGACTTGCAAAGCACCTTTTCATCAAGGTTAAGGGAACAGACTTCAACGGTCCTTTTCCCCGCATATCTTACAGGGAGGCTGTGGAAAGCTACGGAACTGACAAGCCTGATATCCGTTTCGGGATGAGGATAAAGGAGATAACAGGAAGTGTAAAGGGTGGAGGATTTGCAATTTTCGATGATGCATCCTATACAGGCGGCATTTGTGTGAGGGGAGGAGCTTCTTTTACAAGAAAGCAGATCGATCTGCTCACCTCTTTTGTAAGGAAGCCCCAGCTGGGAGCAAAAGGAATGATATATGCAAGATTCAATGAGGACGGCACTTTTAAGTCGTCTGTCGACAAGTTCTTTTCAGGGGAGCAGATAAGCGGCTGGATGCGCCAATTTGATGCCCGGGAAGGCGACCTGCTGCTTATTCTTTCGGGTGAAAAAGGCCAAACTCTCAAAGCTTTATGTGAGTTGAGACTCAAGGTTGGAGAGGATCTGGGCATGCGAAAGGAAGGGGAATTTGCCCCCCTTTGGGTGGTCGACTTTCCTCTTCTGGAATGGGATGATGAAACGGAAAGATTTTATGCGATGCACCATCCGTTTACTTCTCCAAAGGCTGAGGATTTGCCGCTTCTGGATAAGGATCCCGGCGCGGTACGCGCCAATGCATATGATCTGGTAATAAACGGTGTTGAGATAGGAGGGGGGTCTGTACGAATACATAATTCGGCGATGCAGAAAAAAATGTTTGAAGTGCTTGGTTTTTCGGAAAAGGATGCGCATGATCAGTTCGGGTTCTTCATGGATGCATTTCGTTACGGAGCACCTCCCCATGGCGGGGTTGCCTTTGGATTTGACCGCTGGGTGGCTCTTTTCGGCGGATCAGAATCAATTCGCGATTATATTGCTTTCCCGAAAAACAATGCAGGCCGTGATGTGATGATAAACACCCCTTCACCCGTTTCAGGGAATCAGCTGAAAGAGCTGGGATTAAACCTGGATGAATAACCGGTTTGGCAAATGATCTGAGCACTAAAAAGCTGCTCTCTTCACATGCCAGGTATAATTTAATTGCATTTTGTTTAATTCTTCCTTAAATTGCCTGTTTATAAACTAATATTTAATAATATGAGCAGGTATATAATATTGATCGCAGCTTTATGCTTCATTAATGCCGGTATTTCGGCACAGCAGGTTTCAGCTCAAAATGACTGGTATGAGGATCCTTCCACAGAAAGATATTTGATAAGCCAGACAGGCAGGAATATTGAGAAAGGGAGCGGTTATTACCAGAATGTGCTCATATTTTTCAATTCCGCACATTACGGGTTAACTGACTGGTTTTCTCTTGGCGTGGGATTCGAGGCGATTTCCACGTTCAGCGGCAATCCTATTTTGCTGGTTCTTCCGAAAATCGGTTTAGAGCTGTCTGAAAATTTTTCGCTCGGAGCCGGGGTTCATTACCTGAATGCTTCAGTCATTGCCAGCGAGGCGCATGGAGGTATAGCTTATGGTGTGGGAACATATCATTTCGATAAAAGCAATATTTCAATAGGTGCAGGATGGGCTTTTCTACAGGATGAATTTTCAAATGAGCCGGTTATTACTCTTAGCGGTATGACACGACTTTCCCGCAGGATTGGCCTTGTCAGTGAAAACTGGATTTTCCCAACAGGGGATAGCAATTATGCTCTGTTTACTTATGGTGTGAGGTTTATCGGGGAAAACACCTCTTTTGACATCTCCTTCATTAACTCGAAGGATATTGCAAAAACTTTCCCGGTCGGCCTCCCGGCATGGGCGAGTTTCAGCTTCTATTTCTGATGCGGCCTATAAGTGTTGCTGAGGTATATCCGGTGATTACGATATCGGCGTAATCACCCGGTTTAATGTTGCCTTCCGGGAAGACTGCAACCTTGTTATGTGATGTTCTTCCGAACAGTTCAAGCGGGGATTTTTTCGATTTTCCTTCTGCAAGGACTGTGTATGTCTTTCCCTCCTCTTTTTTATTGCTTTCGGAAGAGAGCCTGTTTTGCAGTTCAATAATTTCGTTCAGCCTGCGGGTCTTGACATCTCCGGCAACATCATCCGGAAGGTTTTTGGCGGCAGCTGTGCCGGGTCTTTCTGAGTACTTAAACATGAAAGCAAAATCAAAACCTGCCTCTTCCATAAGAGTCATGGTTTCATGATGGTCTTCTTCCGTTTCGGAGCAGAAGCCTGCAATAATATCAGTTGAAACTGAACATCCCGGTATAATTTTTTTCGCGGCATTTACTCTTTCGAGGTAACTCTTACGGCTGTAGCCCCTGTTCATCAAATTCAGGATTCGTGTGCTGCCAGACTGGACAGGCAGGTGAATGTGCCTGCATATGTTGTTGTGTTCAGCAATTGTATAAAGAAGCCTGTCGCTTATATCCTTTGGGTGGGAGGTGGAGAAACGGACTCTCATATCCATTGACACACTGGCAACCCGGCTGATCAGTCCCGCAAAATCAATTTCTTTTCCGGTACTTTCCTCTTTCCATCTGTAAGAGTTGACATTTTGTCCGAGAAGGGTTACCTCCCTGTATCCTTGTTCAGCGAGTTTTTCCACTTCACGGAAAACGGAATGCGGGTTACGGCTCCTTTCCCTTCCCCTGGTACGTGGCACTACACAATAGGAACAGAAATTGTTGCACCCCCTCATAATGGAAACGAATGAAGAAACACCGTTCTTGTCCATTCTTACCGGACTAATGTCTGCGTAGGTTTCTTCGCGGCTCAGCAATATGTTTACAGCCTGCTGCCCGCCGTCCGCTTCCTGAATAAGTGAAGGGAGCTGACGGTAGGAATCGGGCCCCGCAATTATATCAACCTGGCTTCCGTTTTTCTTCAGTTTCTCTTTCAGGCCTGCTGCCATACAACCGATGACACCGACTTTCAAACCCGGCCGCTTTCTCTTTTCCTGAATAAAATGCATGAGTCTGTTAAGCGCCTTTTTTTCTGCATTTTCCCTTATTGCACAGGTGTTCATGAGAATCACATCGGCATTTTCCGGATCAGCTGTCAGTACAAACCCGTTGTCTCGCATCACAGATACAACCACTTCACTGTCGTTGACATTCATCTGGCAGCCGAATGTTTCGACAAACAGTTTCAGTTGCTTCTGACCTGTTTCTGCAGCTCCGCACATATTCTCATCAAATTCCAAATTCCGGGACATAGATCTGAAAATTTATGCAAAGATAGCCATTTTTCATGCATTCATTAACTGCCCGGGGCATTAAATAGCTCTCTATCCTGCAATCAACAGTTTTCTATTATGCAGCAAACAGATCTCACCGGAGGTTGTTCATCAGATGGAAAATATAATTTATCTTTGCATGGTAAGCAAGGTTGAAAGCGGTTAAACAAATATGATCAGCTATGTCAGGACACAGTAAGTGGTCAACTATAAAAAGGAAAAAAGGGGCACAGGATGCCAAGCGCTCCAAGATATTTTCAAGTCTTGTTAAAGAGATAGATATTGCAGTAAGGGAAGGGGGGGCAGATCCTGAATCCAATCCCAGGCTACGTCTGGCCATAGCCAATGCAAAAGGGGCCAATATGCCCAAGGATAATATAGAGAGAGCTGTAAACAAGGCGAACAGGGATCCGTCCGACCTGCAGGAAGTGACTTATGAAGGTTATGCCCCTAACGGAATAGCTGTTTTTATTGAATCACTAACTGACAATAATCAGCGTACTGTTGGAAACATAAGGGCAATTTTCAACAAGAGGGGAGGGAATCTGGCTACAAACGGTTCGGTAGGATTCCTTTTTGAAAGAAAAGGTATAATAACTGTACCAAAAGAGCGGATAAGTGACAAGGAGATGTTCGAGCTGGAAATAATTGATGCGGGAGCTGAAGACCTTGATTATGAAGGTGAATATCTTATAATTACCACTTCACTTGAAACATTCGGGAAAGTGAGAAAACAGCTTGAGGCGATGGAAACAGAACCGGAAAATGCTGAGCTTCAGAGAATACCAATGGAGTATAAACAGCTTGATACTGAAGATGCAGTTAAAGTCCTCAGGATAATTGAAGAGCTTGAATACGACGATGACGTTCAAAATGTTTACCACAACCTGGATGTCACTGATGAGGTGATCCGGGCAATGGAAGGCTAATTAATAAATAACGGTCCGTCAGGCCCTAGCGGTATCCCCAGCCACATCCATATCATCATTACACCAATCCATATAATTCCAAGTATTACGGTATAAGGCAGCATGGTAGATATTATTGTCCCTATTCCGTACCTTTCATCATATTTCTGGGCGAAGGTTACGATAAGGGCAAAGTAGCTCATCATTGGCGTTATCAGGTTCGTGAGTGAATCGCCTATCCTGAATGCTGCCTGGGTTACGCCAGGGTGGTAAGGGTTCTCCAGCAGCATCAGCATTGGTATAAATACCGGGGCAATAATAGCCCATTTTGCCGAGGCACTTCCCATGAAAAGGTTAATAAAAGCAGAAAGCACAACAAATGCAGCTATCAGCAATGGGCCTGTAAGTCCAATCTCGGTTAATCCGGCAGCCCCTTTTATTGCAATGATCAATCCGAGATTTGAATAGCTGAAAAAGTATACGAACTGCGCTGCAAAGAATACAAGCACAATATAGCTGCCCATACCGCTCATGGATTTGATTATGTGTTTCATTACATCCTTGTCGTTTCTGACGGTCCCAACGATACTTCCGTATATCAGCGCGGGAATAAAGAAGAAGAGAAGAATGCCTATTATTATACCGTCGAAAAAGGGAGAGTGAAGAACAGATCCGGTTTCCGGATCACGCAGCAGGCCATTTGATGGAATGATCGTTAAGGCAAGGATCACCAGGAATATAACCATCGATACCCCTGCCCATCTGAGCCCCTTCTTCTCTGGAGCTGACAGCTGTTCTATTTTGAATTTTTCAGTATTGCCATCGTATTTTCCCAGTCTTGGCTCCACGATACCTTCTGTTACATATGTGCCTACCACAACAACAACGAAACTTGAGATTATCATGAAATAATAGTTAACGGCAGGATTGATAACCATATCAGGAATTATGAGCTGTGCTGCGGAAGTGGAAATACCTGCAAGAATAGGGTCAATAGAGCCTATCACTATGTTTGCCCCAAAACCTGCGCTAACACCGCAAAATGCAGCTGCAAGCCCTGCCATGGGATGGCGTCCCAGAGCATGAAAAATCATTGCTCCCAAAGGTATCAGCACAACATAACCCGCTTCCACGGCTACTCCCGAAACAACACCTGCAAAAACAACCGCAGCGGTAATAAGTTTTGGAGGTGCGCTCAAAACAAGGGATCTGATCAGAACGGAGAAAAGTCCTGTTCCCTCGGCCAGTCCTATTCCGACCATTACTACTAGAACATAACCAAGCGGAGGAAAGCGAAGGAAATTGTCAAGTATGTTGGTGTACATCCAGCGCAGTCCGTCGCTGCTCAAAAGATTGTTCACTGTTATGAGGCTTTCGTCAACAGGGTGAATAGCTGAAACTCCTAACAGGTGTGTAACAAGAGAGATCAGAATGACAGACCCTGCCAGCAATGCAAAGATAGTGGCAGGGTGGGGCAGCTTGTTGCCTATATATTCTATGTAATCGAGTGATTTTACGAAAATGCGGGAAAAAAGAGTTTTTCTTTCCATTACTCTGTTTTTTGATTTAAAAACTTAAAAGTAAATTATTTCATATTAAGGAGAAGATCCTCATTCAAAAAAATGCACATTTTAAACAGACACAAACATATTAAAAAAAATGATCATTGTTAATACGGAATGAAAAAGTAAAACGTTATGCTGTTTACGGTTGCAAAAAACTTAAATAACGAGGAATCCCCAAATTATTAATAGAATCCCTCTTTTTTTTCAAATCAATTAGCATTACAGGAAAGTGGTGAATGAATATTTTTTTAGTAATTTTCAGGTCAGAAAAAAAAAATTAAGATGACTCTATTACGCGTGTTTTTTTTAATAAGCCTGACGGGGTCTGTTCTCCTGAGTTCAGGCTGTACCAGAATTGAAGAGGTTGAAGTGGGCGATATTAAAAATTTTGAGCTGATCCGGTTCACAGGAAGCGGAATAGAGTTTGAGATGGATGTTCCGGTTGAAAACCCCAACCGCTATCGTGTCAGGGTTACCGAAGCCGATCTTGATATATTTTACGACGGGATAAATCTTGGAAATATTGCAAATCCCCGAAATATTGCAATACCCGGCAGGTCATCAGGTGTTTACTCATTAACCGGCACCCTTTACCTTGAAAGTCTGACAGGGGGCAGCAGCTCGCTTATGAGCATATTTTTTCAGAAAAGTGCTGATATTGAAATAAAAGGCAGTTTAAAAATGAGGGCCTTTTTATACAGCCGCACATTTTATGTAAGTGAAACAATAAGGATTGATTTTTAACTGCTGTTTAGTGATCTGTATAACTGCAGGTTTGTTCATATAAACCAATCCGGTTTCTTTATACGTTATAGAAAAGAAGTTTTGCTTCCGTTTAAATGCAGTATTGAGATAAAATTTATAATTTTGCCCTCGTTATAACAGGTTTGAGAATTAAGTATACCGGAAAGCAAATATCATGGAAAGCCGTATTATTTTATTCATATTGATAACATTGACTGTTAGTTTTATATCCGGTTTGGAAGGAGGTGATCTTTATTCCCAGGAGAGAAGAGGGGAGATAAATGTCATACAGGATGCCCGCCTTGAAGAGTTGCTTAAGAGGCATGCAGCAATTAATAAGAAGAGTGACGGGATCCCGGGTTTCCGGATCCGGATTTTTTCACAGTCCGGACAGAATGCCCGGAACAATGCAAATGATACGAGTGCCCGGTTTTATGACAGGTATCCTGAGATCAAGACACATCTGGATTATGATCCGCCCAATTTCAAGGTATACGTTGGTGACTTCAGGACCAGAAGCGAGGCACTGAAAACTTTGCAGAAAATAAGCAGTAATTATCCCCATGCTTTTATTGTAAGTGCAACAATAGATTTTCCGCCGCTGGATTAGAGGGGAAACCCGGCTATACAATTATAAAACATATATACTGTTGAATGTCTGAAGTGATTAATCATGAATGCGGAATTGCAATGATCCGCCTGCTCAAACCCCTTGAATATTATCAGCTCAAGTACGGTTCATGGATGTACGGTCTGAACAAGCTTTACATACTTATGGAAAAGCAACGGAACCGCGGACAGGACGGCGCAGGGGTTGTAAGTCTCAAACTCGGAAGAAAACCGGGAAAACAGTATATCTTCAGGAGCCGTTCCAACTCCTCTACTTCGATCAATGATGTGTTTCAGGATATCTATTCCAACTATGAGAAAGTAAGGCAAAAAAACCCGTCTCTTTTGGAGGACCCCTCTTATGCAGGTGAACATCTCCCTTTTGCAGGCAATATTTATCTGGGCCACCTGAGATATGAAACTTTCGGAGAGAACAGTATAGATTATGTACATCCCGTAATGAGGGAGAACAACTGGAAATCAAGGAACCTGGTTTTGTCGGGGAACTTTAACCTTACCAATGTTGATGAGTTGTTTTCAAAACTTATTGACCTGGGACAGCATCCCAAGGAGTATACAGACACGGTTACCGTTCTTGAAAAAATGGGCTACTTCCTTGATGAAGAGAACCAGTTTCTTTACCATAAATACAAAAAAGAAGGGGTTCCTACAAATAAGATATCTGCACTGATTGAAGAAAATCTTAATCTGGTCAATATACTAAGGGATTCCAGCCGGGATTGGGACGGCGGCTATGTGATAGCCGGTATCCTTGGTCACGGTGATGTTTTTGTAAACCGCGATCCATGGGGAATAAGGCCGGCATACTATTATGCTGACGAAGAATTTGTTGTTTCGGCATCAGAGCGGCCTGTTATACAAACAGTTATGAATGTGTCTTCAGCACAGATAAAGGAGCTGAAACCCGGACATGCCCTGATAGTGACGCGGGAAGGCGGGGTTTCTGAAGAGGAGGTCAGAACACCTGAAAAACGGAGCTCCTGCTCATTTGAGAGGATATATTTTTCCAGGGGCAGCGATGAGAATATATACCGTGAAAGGAAAAAACTTGGCGAACTTCTGACCCCCGCTATAATAAGGACTATTGACAATGATTTTAAGAACACCGTTTTTTCATATGTGCCCAATACCGCTGAGTCGGCTTTCCTTGGCATGGTGAAAGGTGTGGAGGATCACATGATAAAGCAGAAAACAAAGGAGATAATTGAGGGTGGAGAGAATCTTTCAGAGAAGGAGATAGGAGAGATAATAGGCCGTCGCCCGAGGATTGAAAGTATAGCTGTAAAAGACGTTAAATTGCGTACATTCATTACAAGGGAAAAGGGGCGGAACGATCTGGTGGGTCACGTATATGATATAACTTACGGAACTATTGAGCCGGGAGTTGACAATCTTGTAATAATAGACGATTCCATTGTGAGGGGCACCACGCTTAAGCAAAGCATACTGAGAATACTTGGACGGCTTGAGCCCAGGCGTATCATTGTCGTTTCTTCATCTCCCCAGATAAGGTATCCTGACTGCTATGGCATTGATATGACAAAGCTGAGTGATTTTGTAGCTTTCAGGGCTGCAATAGCTCTGCTTAAAGAGACCGGCAGGGGTAACGTTATAAATGAGGTATACATCAAATCCAAGGAACAGCAAAACCTTCCAAAAGACCAGATTGTTAACTATGTAAAGGAGCTTTACAGACCGTTCACCAATGAGCAGATATCGGAAAAGATCTCCCGGTTGCTTAAACCTTCTGATATGAACATTGAAGTGGACATTATCTTCCAGTCAGTTGAAAATCTCAGACTGGCTTGCCCTAACGATCCGGGAGACTGGTATTTTACAGGGAATTATCCCACACCGGGCGGAAACAAAGTTGTAAACACCTCTTTCATAAATTTCATTGAATCGAGGGATGCCCGTTCCTATTGATCTCAGGGGCTTGAAGAATGCGGGTGTAAATAATACTTTACGCGCTGGTAAGTAGAAACATGCCTTTCCACTTTTTTCCTGTAAAGATCGTTTATTGTTATCATGATACCTGTTTCTTCAACATTGCCGAAGCTTTCATTCAGCACAGTCCCGAAAACCTTCATAGAAGGGGAAAGGTTCATATAGGCGTTGATAAGGGGAGGGATAACCTCTTTGAAGCCTCTCACTTTTTGTGAAAGGATTTTGTAATCATCCTGATAGCTTCTGCCGGTGAAGATCTTTTCCATCATTGGATAGTCTATATTCAGTTCGAGCGGCTCTTTTGGAGTAACAAGCTTTTCTTCGTCAGGGAAATATTTATTAAGGAAATAGAGGATCAGATTGCGTGCCTGATAATTAAATCTTTTATACATTGTTACCTTACCGAAAAAATATTTCATTTCGGGATTGTCAACAACAATTGCTCCCAGTCCGTCCCAAAGGTTGTCGAGTGCAAACAACCCTTTTCTTGCCCTTGAAGTGCTTTGATAAGCAGGCTGTACAAATGACCTGCCAAGCTCAATCATGTAGGGCAGGTACTCTTTAATGAACTGGTCGGAAAAATTGAAGAGTTTTGAAGTAGCCAGTTTTGAAGGATCTGATGGCTTTCCTGCTTCAGGTATATAAAAACGATATCCCCCCAGTATTTCCTGGTGTTTGGGATCCCAGACGATCAATTGCCTGTAGGGGTCGCTGCAATTGTCAAAGTCATCTATATCAATGCTTTTGCCCGTGCCTCCTCCGGCATGACGGAAACTGAGCTCACGCAGCCGGCCAATCTCTTTCATCGTATTGGGTGAGTCCTTGGCCGTTACGATATAAAGTTCATTGCCAGCATTGTTTGTCTTTCTTATGAACTTATTCGAACGGAGTTCATCCTTTATATCTTTTCTGCTAACTGGTGAAGGGATATTTTGCATCTGTACTTTAATTATAACTGTCCTCAAAATGGACCCGGGTGTTTGACCGCTGTTTAAATCCCGGGTTTTCAATTATTTACATCACTATCTCCTTGTTTAACATTCAAAGTTTAAAGAATTGAAAACAATTCAAAGTTAACAAAATAATAAAACTTTATGCAGATTCGACCTCCTTACCCATTTCATATACCAAATCTTTGAGGTATTTTGCCCATTCCGACTGGTTTTTTGAACTGTCAAAAGTTGTATAAGGAACAGGCTTGCCGATTTTTACCGAGATCTTTCTCCCTTTTTGCCTGAACATTTCATCGGAGAGGAGAAACAGCTCAATATTGGCCTTTATTCCCAAAAACTTCCTGAGGTTTGCAAGGCGGTAAAAAAACCCGGAGTTACTACCGCTGAAATACATTGGAATAACATCCCTTTTGTGATCGACCGCCTTTTTTATAAAATTTTTTTTCCACTCAAGATCCATGATCCTCTTTCCCGATTTTCTTGAGCACAATCCTGCAGGGAAATAGAGAACCTGGTTATCTGACCGGTACACGTCTTCTATCTTCCTTGCGTAAGCTGCCGATTGCCTGCCGTATTTGTTGACAGGCACAAAAATAGATTCCAGGTTCTTGATATTGAGCAAAATGTCGTTTACAATAAAGCGTATATTGCTGAATCGTTTTCCGATAATGTCAATGAAGATCAACCCGTCAAGCCCCCCAAGCGGGTGGTTTGAAACGAAAATTAACCTGCCTTCTCCAGGAATATTCTCTTCACCTGTTACTGTATATTCAATGTTCATATAGTCCAGTATGGATCTGACAAAATCCACACCCTTGTCATCTTTGAACCTTACCAGTGCTTCGTTGAGCTCATCCTGATGTATGATTCTTTTTATGTATCTTAAGATAAATCCCGGTAAAACATTATAAAGACGCGGATTTTTGTTTTTAAAAATCCGGTCAACGTCAATTAGCTCAATATCATTACCGTGAGCCTGATCTTCCATCATGCCATCAATTTTAAAAATCACCATATCTAAAAACACTAAAATAATAAAATAATTGCCTAAATGAATATAATCCCGTATTCAGAAGGGTGTAAAAAATTTCCTGCTCCGGATGAAACTCATTTTTTGAAAAAAGTTATCAACAAAGTGGAAAAAAATGGGGCAAAGTGGTTGAAAGTGGAAAATATTTATTTATTTTTACTCTACCAAACATTTTGGTTATGGCGAGTTTTATCGGTGATTATATATGCAAAGTTGATGCCAAAGGGCGTATAGTTCTCCCTTCGGCATTCAAAAAGCAGATGCCTTCAGCTGCTATGGACAGGTTCGTTGTTAAAAAGGATATTTTTGAGAGATGCCTTGTGCTTTATCCGATGGATGAATGGCAAAGACAAAATGAAATTATAAGAGAAAAAATCAATCCATACAACAAGGAGCACAGCAGGTTCATGAGAGGTTTTTACAAAGGGACGGCAGAGGTGGTTCTTGACGGGAACAACAGGCTCCTGATACCAAGACGGCTTCTTGAAGTGGCTGAGATTGACGGTGAAGCTGTGCTGGCAGGTCAGGATGGTAAGATAGAGATGTGGAACAGGAAGATGTATTATGATGTGGCAGACGGAGCCGACGATTTTGCCGGACTGGCGGAAAAAATACTGGGAAACACTGATCAAAACGGCAAATAATGGGATATCACAAACCTGTGCTTTTGCATAAAAGTGTAGATGGACTTGCAGTTAAGTCCGGCGGCACATATGTTGACCTCACTTTCGGTGGAGGGGGGCATTCGGTTGAGATCCTGAGAAGGATGGGCAAGGGACTTCTGGTTGCATTCGATCAGGATGCCGACAGCATGTATGAAGCTGAAAAGATCAAAGACAAAAGATTTTTATTCATAAGGGGAAATTTCAGGTTTTTCCGGAATTATTTACGTTTTCACAATATTCTGAAAGTGGACGGTATACTGGCAGATCTTGGAGTTTCGTCGCACCATTTTGATTCTGCTGAAAGGGGGTTTTCGTTTAGTTATCCCGGACCTCTTGACATGAGAATGAACCGGGAGGCTTCGCTAAAGGCATCAGATATTGTAAACACTTATTCTGAAGAGGAACTGTCTTCTGTTTTCAGAAATTACGGGGAGGTGTCGAACTTCAGAAAGCTTGCAAAAACAATTGTTGAGGCAAGGGGAAAAGAGGCTTTTGAAAGCACCGGGGAGTTTGTAAATGTTGTAAGTTCATCTGTTCCTCCGGGGAACAGGAACAAATACCTTGCAAAGGTTTTTCAGGCTCTGAGGATAGAGGTAAACAGGGAGGCCGATTCGCTGAGGGAAATGCTGGAACAGGTTCTGCCGGCACTGAAAAAAGAGGGAAGGCTTTCCGTTATCGCCTACCACTCAATAGAAGACAGGATGGTGAAAAACTTTACCAAAACAGGCAATGTGGAAGGGAAGCTTGAAAAGGACTTTTACGGCAAACCCCTGGTGCCGCTCCGCCCCCTTAACAGAAAGGCGATAGTGGCGGGTGAAAAAGAGGTGTCGGAAAACAATAGATCAAGAAGCGCAAGGTTGAGGATTGCGGAGAAAATATAAGATTAATCAGTAAACCGATATTTGCAGGGCAAAGAGGCAAGCCCGGAACGGACATTGAGAGAAAGCTATGGAAAGGTACGGACAAATAGAGTTCAATGAAGAGGAGAAACAGGAGCAAAAGGTTCAGAAAAAAGGAGTGATTAAGGAGCTTATTGACGGCACGCTCCTGACCCGCTCATTTGTGATACGTCAGCTGCCCTACATCGTATTTCTTACAGTACTTGCATTTATCTACATTGCAAATCATTACCATGCTGAAAAGCTGGTAAGGCAGCAAAGTGAGTTGCAGTCGGAACTGCAGGAACTCAGGGCAAGGGCTATAACGGTATCTGCCGAACTGATGCATATCAGCAGACAGTCGGAAGTGCTGAAACTGATTGAAAGGGAGAATCTGGGACTCAGGGAGTCAACAGAGCCTCCGGTTAAAATTGTTGTAAAAAACTGACAAGGTATGTCGCTGAAAAAAGACATAGTATGGCGTGTAGGCGTGGTATATATCTGCGTTCTCTTTTTTGCAATTCTTATACTTGGGAAAATTATGTGGCTTCAGCTGGTAGAAGGGTCAAAATGGGAAGAAATGGCTGAAAATCGCATTGTCAGGGATATGATAATCGAGCCGAACAGGGGTGATATATACGGCGCCAACAACCGGCTTCTTTCAACCTCGGTGCCTTATTATGAGATCCGGATGGACTTGAGGGCCCGGGGCCTGACAGACGAGATCTTTTTTGGTAATATAGATTCACTTGCCCTCCGTTTGCATAAGTTGTTCAGGGACAAATCCGCTTCCGCCTACAGGAGCGAACTGCTTCAGGCAAGGAGGGAGAACAGGAGGTTCCACCTTATAAAAAGAGGGGTCTCTTTCAATATGATGAAAGAGATGGAGAATTTTCCCGTATTCAGACTGGGGAGGAACAGGGGCGGATTTATTGCCATACAGGATGACCGCAGAATACTGCCTCACGGCAACCTTGCGTCGAGGACCATCGGGTATATCACCAAAAGTGAATCAGGAAATGTTGTAGGAATAGAGGGCGCCTATGACGAACAACTCAGGGGTGTTGTTGGTCTGCAACTAATGCGGAGAATATCCGGCAATGTTTGGATGCCGCTGAATGACAGGAATGAGGTTGAGCCAAGGGACGGGTATGATATTGTCACAAGCATAGATGTAGAGATACAGGATGTGGCAACCAGCGCACTGCTAAGGCAGCTCAGGAGGCACGGAGCCCACCACGGCACGGCGGTGCTTATGGAGGTCGGCACAGGCGATATAAAAGCTATTGCCAATCTTCAGATGAACAGCAACGGGGGTTATTCCGAGTCCTACAACTTTGCAATCGGAGAAAGCACCGAACCGGGATCAACCTTCAAACTGATGTCCCTGATGGCTGCAATGGAAGACGGGTACATAAACCCTTCCGATTCAGTTGATACAGGAGACGGCAATATAATGTTCTTTAACCAGAGGATTTCAGATGCCCAGGAAGGCGGACTGGGCAAGATAACCGTCCAGGAAGCCTTTGAGGTCTCATCCAATGTAGCTGTATCCAAAATTGTACACGATAATTATAACGGGAAGGAAAAAAATTTCATAAACCGGCTTTACAAAATGAATCTGAATGAAAAACTGGGTGTTGAAATAAGGGGGGAAGGTGCCCCTGATATAAAGTATCCCGGCGACCCATTTTGGTCGGGTGTCTCCCTGCCTATGATGTCAATAGGTTACGAAGTACGAATGACACCACTTCAGATTCTTACTTTTTATAATGCAATTGCAAATAACGGGAGAATGGTGAGGCCAAGGTTCGTAACAGCCATCAAATCACACGGCGATGTTATAGAAAGATTTCCCACAGAAGTTATCAATCCCTCGGTGGTATCAAAATCCACAATTGAAGGTGTGAGGCTTATGCTGGAAGGTGTAGTGGAAAAAGGGACTGCCAGCAACCTGAGGAATACCCGTTACAAAATAGCAGGCAAAACCGGAACAGCACAGATAGCAAACGAGAAATACGGGTACCGCCATCAGGAGATGGTAAGCCATCAGGCCTCTTTTGTAGGATATTTCCCGGCTGATAATCCGCGTTATTCATGCATTGTAGTTGTCAACTCCCCTTCAAGCAATATTTATTACGGAAACCTGGTGGCCGGACCGGTTTTCAGGGAAATTGCAGACAAGGTTTATGCAACCAGTCTGGATATGCATGAACCGCTACATAGGGCAGACGGCCTAATTGAAGAATCGCCCTTTACAAAATCCGGCAGTTTCACCCAACTGGCAACTGTTTTAAACAGTCTGGACATTGACTACAGAACCATCGCATATGGGGATAATGACAATGATAACGGTGAATCCTCAGGATGGGTTTCCACAATGAGCGTCGAAAATTATGTTGAGATGAGGGAAAGAACCCTGATCCCGGGTCTGGTTCCCAACGTGGTTGATATGTCGCTGAAAGATGCGATATACCTGCTGGAGAATGCGGGGCTGAAAGTTGAGGTGTCGGGAAGGGGGAAGGTTTTGTCGCAATCGGTAATGCCCGGCAGGAAAGTTAATGAAGGAGAGATAATTGTGCTGCAGATGAGCCTGAATGATTGAATAGAGTCTGTTAAAACTTAAAACTGAAATGCCTAAGCTTAACGACATACTGGAAGGCTGTAATGTTTACGGTATCAGGGGGAATCCTGATACGGAAATCAGCTCTGTTACTTCAGATTCAAGGAAGGCCGGGGAAGGATCGCTTTTTTTTGCGATTGAAGGAATGCATAATGACGGCCACGATTTTATAGATGATGCTGCCGGCAGAGGTGCTGCAGCTGTTGTTTGCAACAGGTTTCCGTCAAGGTTCGATAAGGGTGTAACATATGTGAGAGTGGAGGATACCGCAACGGAGACCGGCAGAATCGCCTCGGCGTTTTACGGACACCCTTCCGGGCAGATGAAGGTGCTAGGCATAACAGGGACGAACGGTAAAACAACTACGGCGGTGCTGCTTCACCGGCTTTTCATGAAGTTGGGCTACGGAGCGGGACTTATATCCACGGTTGATTACAGGATAAACGACCGGACTATGCCTGCATATTTTACAACACCCGATCCCGTTGCACTCCAGTCTTTGCTGAGTGAAATGGTATCCTCGGGTTGCAGTTACTGTTTTATGGAGGTAAGCTCTCATTCGGTGGTTCAAAAGAGGATTGAGGGTATCACTTTTGCCGGCGGAATATTTACCAATATAACCCATGACCATCTTGACTATCATGAGGATTTTTCCGCCTACCTTCAAGCCAAGAAGGAGTTTTTTGACAGGTTGCCTGAAGATGCGTTTGCCCTTGTAAATATAGATGACAAAAACGGAAGGCTGATGATCCAGAATACACCTGCAGCTAAAAAAACTTTTGCTATAAAAAGAGTGGCTGACTATAAAGGAAGGATTATTGAAAGCCATTTCGACGGCACACTGCTCAATATTGGCGGGCGTGAACTGTGGACACACCTCATAGGTGAATTCAATGCATACAACCTGCTGGGAGCAATTGCTGCAGCCGACCTGCTGGGAGCCGACACTGAAAAAGTGCTGCTTGTTGCCAGCACATTCGGGGTAGTACCGGGCAGGTTCGAATATGTCAGGTCGGAAAGCGGAACAACTGCCATAGTTGATTATGCCCATACACCCGATGCCCTGGAGAATGTGCTTAAAACAATCAAAAGCCTGAGAAAAGGCAAAGAGGAGGTTATTACCGTTGTAGGTTCCGGTGGCGACCGGGACAAGGGGAAGCGTCCGGTGATGGCATCAATTGCCATGAAATACAGTAACAAACTCATACTCACCTCTGATAATCCACGGAATGAGGATCCGGAAAAGATAATTGAGGATATGATGGATGGTATTGCAGATGAGGAGAAAACAAAAGTGTTATCAATTACCGGAAGGGCAGAAGCTATAAGGGCTGCATGCATGATGGCCTCTCCGGGAGATATAATACTTGTTGCAGGGAAGGGACATGAAACATACCAGGAAATTAAAGGGAAGCGTCACCATTTTGATGACAGGGAGGTGATTGAGTCCGCTTTCAAAACAAAAGTCAAATAAAAGATTATGCTGCATTATCTGTTTGATTGGTTACAAAGTATCGGTTTTCCGGGAGCGGGAGTGTTCCAGTATATTACTTTCCGCTCCTCGATGGCTGTTATTACTTCCCTCGCAATCTCCCTTCTTATGGGGAGACGTATAATTAATTACCTTCAGAAAAAACAGATAGGTGAGGTTGTCAGGGATCTCGGACTTGAGGGTCAACTCAGAAAAAAAGGGACTCCCACTATGGGGGGAATAATTATACTTGCATCAATACTTATTCCAACACTACTGTTCGGAAACCTTCAGAACGTTTATGTGCGGATCATGCTGATAACTACATTATGGCTCGGAATGGTGGGTTTTGCTGACGATTACATCAAGACTTTCAAAAAGGATAAGGAGGGGTTGAGCGGCCGCCTGAAGATACTGGGACAGGTTATTGTGGGATTGCTGGTCGGGTTGACCATGTATCTCAGTGATGAAATTGTGGTCAGGGAAAGAGTGTTGCCGGAAAACGGGGAATACAAAACAGTAATGGTTCAGCAGTCAGATAAGGAATCTCCTCCCCCAGTCTATATTACACGGGATGTTAAGGGCACTATCACTACCATTCCCTTTCTTAAGGACAATGAGTTCGATTATTCAATGATAGTCTGGTTCCTGGGGGACAAGGCCGGTAAATGGGGCTGGGTGGTGTTTGTAATTCTGATCATATTGATTGTTACAGCGGTTTCGAACGGCGCGAATATGACTGACGGGCTTGATGGCCTTGCAACCGGCACATCAACCATTATAGGAGTCACACTGGGTATACTGGCATATCTTTCCGGAAACATAATCTACTCCGATTATCTTAACATAATGTATATCCCAAACACAGGAGAGCTTGTAATATTTATGAGCGCATTCGTAGGGGCGACGATCGGGTTCCTGTGGTACAATTCATATCCCGCACAAGTGTTTATGGGAGATACAGGTAGCCTTTCACTGGGAGGCATAATAGCAGTTTATGCAATTCTGATCAGAAAAGAGCTGCTGATACCCATACTTTGCGGAGTTTTTTTTATAGAGAGCCTTTCGGTGGTTATCCAGGTGGCATATTTCAAATACACTAAAAAGAGGCATGGTGAGGGAAGGAGAGTGTTCAAAATGGCGCCGCTTCACCATCATTACCAGATTTTGGGATACCCTGAAGCAAAGATAGTCACACGTTTCTGGATCGTAGGGATATTCCTTGCGGTTATTGCAGTGCTGACACTTAAAGTAAGATGAAGTAAAAAATGAACCGGATGAAAAAAAGGATTGTCATATTAGGCGGGGGGGAAAGCGGGACAGGTTCAGCCCTTCTTGCAATGCGTAAAGGGTATGATGTTTTCCTTTCAGATTCCGGTAAAATAAAAGCTGAATACCGCGACCAGCTAACATCTTCAGGAACGGAATGGGAAGAGGGCGCCCACACCCTAAAACTAATACTGAATGCAGACGAAGTTGTAAAAAGCCCGGGCATACCCGATGAATCAACTGTTGTAAAGGAAATTCACAAAAAAGGGATCCCTGTTATATCTGAAATTGAATTTGCTTTCCGTTTCACCGGCTCATATATTATAGGTGTAACCGGCAGCAACGGAAAGACAACCACAACATTGCTCATATACGATATCCTGAAAAGAGCAGGACTGAATGTTTCTGCGGCGGGGAATGTTGGAAAAAGTTTTGCCATGCAGGTGGCCACAGGAAAATATGAATACTTTGTTGTTGAACTCAGTAGTTTTCAGCTTGACGGCATATCGGAATTCAGGCCGGATATTGCAGTATTAATGAACATAACCCCCGACCACCTCGACAGGTACGGTAACAAGATGTCCCGTTATATTGACTCAAAATTCAGGATAACTAAAAACCTGACCCGGTCTGACAATTTTATTTATTGTGCAGATGACGAAATAATCGCTAAGGAACTGACCCGAAGAAATATTGAAGCGGTTTCATATCCTTTCTCGGCCACTCCCCTGGAAGGGGAAGGGGCATGGATTGAAAACGATAAGCTGATTATAAAAACCTCAAACAGCGAAATAACTATGTTAAAAGACCAACTGGCCCTCAAGGGGAGACATAATAACTACAATTCTATGGCTGCAGGTATTGCCGGACAGTTACTTAAGATACGCAAAGAGACGATACGTGAAAGCCTGGCCGGCTTCAGGGGTGTTGAACACAGACTTGAGTCGGTATTGCGTGTCAGGGGGATCGATTTTGTTAACGATTCGAAGGCCACAAATATCAATTCCACCTGGTACGCCCTTGAAAGTATGGAATCAACTGTTGTGTGGATAGCCGGAGGTATTGACAAGGGAAACGACTATTCAATGCTGTATGGACTGGCAGTGGAAAAGGTGAGGGCAATTGTGTGCCTTGGCACTGACAATTCAAGGATACGCTCAGCTTTTGAAGGGAAGGTTCCTTCTGTTACAGAAACCTCAACGATGGAAGAAGCGGTCAGGGCAGCTTACTCACTTGCTAAAAAGGGTGATACCGTATTGTTGTCTCCTGCATGTGCAAGTTTCGACCTGTTTGATAATTATGAAGACCGGGGAATGCAGTTCAAAAATTGTGTAAGAAACCTTTAAACATAGGGATATGTTCGAAATATTCAACAGATACCTGAAAGGGGACAAGGTTATATGGGCGGTAATAATTTTCCTGTCTATTGTATCACTGCTTGCAGTATACAGCTCTACGGGAACGCTTGCATACATGTCGCAGGGCGGCAATACCGCCTACTACATTATAAAACACTTCTCAATACTGATGCTGGGACTGGTATTGATATACATAGTACACCTGGTGCCTTACAGGCTTTATTCAAAACTTTCACAGCTTTTCCTTGTAATATCAACCATACTGCTGCTGCTTACCCTTTTAATGGGAACAAGCATCAATCAGGCTACGCGTTGGCTTACACTGCCCGGGCTGGGTATAACACTGCAGACCAGCGACCTGGCAAAAATTTCGCTTGTGATGTACCTTGCCAGGCTTCTTTCTATGAAACAATACAGCATAAAAGAGCTTAAGCACTCATTTGTTGTGATACTGGTGCCGGTATTAATTGTGTGCGGACTTATTATGCCGGCCAACCTTTCCACGGCCATAATGCTTTTCGTTACATGCATGGTTCTGATGTTTATCGGACGGGTAAGATCACGATATCTCTTTTCCCTGATCGGCATAAGTGTAATGCTTGTAGGGATATTCGTATCCGTAGCCCTTTACACCCATACAGAGGGACGCATAGGCACATGGAAAAATCGTGTAGTGAGCTACGTCGGTACAGATGATGCGGATAATTACCAGGTTGAGCAGTCAAAGATAGCAATTGCAACCGGAGGGATTCTCGGAAAGGGTCCCGGTAAAAGTGCTCAGAGGAACTTCCTCCCATATCCCTATTCCGATTTTATTTACTCGATAATTATTGAAGAGTACGGACTTGCAGGGGGTGCAGTAGTCCTCTTTTTCTATCTCTGGCTGCTGTACCGTGCAGGTGTGATAGTGAGGAAAAGCGACCGGACTTTCCCGGCATTTCTGGCAATTGGTCTGACTTTGTTAATAGTTTTCCAGGCATTTATCAATATGGCAGTTGCCGTCAACCTGCTGCCGGTTACAGGTCAGCCACTGCCACTCGTCAGCATGGGGGGGTCTTCGCTTCTGTTCACCAGCATCGCTTTCGGGATCATATTGAGTGTAAGTCACGGTGTTAACAAAAGGGAGGAACTGGTAAGTAATACTGAAACGGTAATAAAACAAAGGATAGAGCATGAACCTGAAGAAGAGCAGGGGAGTAACTGAAATGGAAAACAGCACACATATAAGAGGCAAAGTAATTATAGGTGGTGGAGGCACCGGTGGCCATATTTATCCGGCTATTGCCATTGCAGAAGCAGTCAGGGCTGCAAATCCGCTTGTTGAAATACTGTTCGTCGGAGCTGAGGGTAAAATGGAGATAGAAAAAGTTCCTGCTGCAGGATTTAATATTGAAGGTATTCCTGTTAGAGGGCTGGAACGTTCGTTTACACCCCGGAATGTTTATTTCCCGGTGAGTCTCATAAAGAGTGTTTTAAAAGCCAGGAAGATTGTCGGGTGTTTCAGGCCCGACGTGGTAGTCGGAACAGGAGGTTATGCCAGCGGCCCTGTGGGACAGGCAGCTTTGAGCAAAGGTATTCCACTTATACTCCAGGAACAGAATTCACATGCAGGAATAACCAACAGGATCCTGGGCAAAAGGGCCGACAAGATATGTGTTGCCTACAAAGGGATGGAAAAATATTTTCCCGCCGGCAAGATCGAGCTGACAGGTAACCCGGTGAGGGAAACCCTGGCAGATAATAACGGGAAAAGGGGAGAAGCTCTTTCCAGTTTCGGATTCGCGGAAAGGGAAAAGGTGCTTCTGGTACTTGGGGGAAGCGGAGGGGCAGGAATTATTAACAGAACGATGCGGAAAAATATCCGCTTGCTGAAAGATTCCCGTATCGGGATAATATGGCAGTGTGGTATCAAATATTATGATGAGGCGCATGAAGATCTGATCAGGTCCGGAGCGGATAATATAAGAGTTACGCCATTCATTGAAAGAATGGATCTGGCATATGCTGCAGCCGATCTGGTAGTATCCCGCGCAGGCGCAATCACGATATCGGAGCTTCAGTTAACCGGTAAGCCGGCACTGTTGATTCCTTCACCAAACGTTGCCGGCGATCATCAGAAGATGAATGCAAAGGAAATGGTGAAAGAGAACGCTGCTGTTATGATAAGCGATGAAGATGCCGAAGAGGAGATGGTGCCGGCTGCAGTTTCACTGTTGGAAGACGAAGGAAAACTCAGGACATTGAAAGAGAGGTCAAAAGCAATTTCAAAACCGGGAGCGGCCAGGCGAATTGCAGAAATTGTAATGTCATACTTAAAAGATTAAGATGTGGAATTGAACAGGTTCACAAGGGTTTATCTTATCGGTGCGGGGGGCATAGGAATGAGTGCCCTGGGGAGATATTTCAGGGAGTCAGGTAAAAAAGTACTGGGTTACGACCGCAGTGAAACCGGCCTTACCAAAATACTGGGTGAGGAAGGCATTGCCGTTACAACCGATTCAAATCCGCTGCATTTGCCGGAAGAGTTCAGGGATGAGTCAAACAGGGAAACAACACTTGTGATCTGTACACCTGCTGTACCATCAGATAATAAGCTGATAAGTTATTTCAGGCAGGGTAATTATGAAATCCACAAACGTTCGGATATCCTTGCGGCAATTTTCAACAGCGGTAAAGGGATAGCCGTTGCCGGGACGCATGGTAAAACAACTGTATCAACCATGGCAGCCCATCTCCTGAAACAGTCATCTGTCGGGTGCAGTGCTTTTCTGGGAGGTATTTCCGTTAATTACGACACTAATATGCTGAAATCTGAAGGTTCAGAACTTGTGGTTGCAGAAGCTGACGAATATGACCGTTCATTTTTGAAGCTTTCTCCGCATATAGCTGTAATAACTTCCGTTGATGCCGATCATCTCGATATTTACAGGGATTACAGTGATCTGGTAAGTTCCTTTGAAAATTTTGCCGGAAGGGTGAATGAAGGCGGCACATTACTGGTGAGGAAGGATGTGAGGGAAAAGTTAAATATGCCCGGGAACCCCCGGATTTTGGTTTATTCACTCAGGGGAGAAGCAGATTTTTACGCCTCCGGCCTGCAGATCACAGATGAGGGCAGATACAGCTTTGACCTGCTGACACCTGTTGGTGCTGTCGAAGGATTGCTTACCGGAGTACCCGGATTGCTGAATGCCGAAAATTTTGTGGCGGCAGCTGCGATTGCACTAATGAGCGGTGTAAATCCGGACGAGCTTAAAAGAGGTATGGAATCATACAAGGGGGTAAAGCGCCGTTTTGAAGTACGGGTGAGGGACTCTCGCATGGTGTATATTGATGATTATGCGCACCATCCGGAAGAGATAAAGGCGTGTATATTATCTGTAAGGGAGATGTTTCCGGGGAAAAAGATCACCGGAGTGTTCCAGCCTCATCTCTACAGCCGTACAAGAGATTTTGCCGGGGAGTTTGCAGGGAGTCTCGGTATGCTTGACAGTCTGATCATGACTGAAATATATCCTGCAAGGGAAGATCCGATAGAAGGGGTGAGCTCATATATGATATTTGAAAAAGTATCAGCAGGCAGCAAAAAGTTTTGCAGCTATGAAGATCTGCCTGGTACTCTGGAAGAGGATGATTTTGAAGTGCTATTAACCATGGGAGCCGGGGATATAGGTGAACTGGCTGATAAAATTGAAAAAGTTGTCAGGAAAAAGATACGGACATTATAAGGATCTGATATGGAAACAGGCAAAATCTATTTAACCGGACATTTACGGGTATTGCGGGTTAAACAGCCGGAAGTCCCGGATTTTGTCCTTAGAATGTTGGATCTTTTTAACTAATTTTACAAATGAAGAAATTCAGGATCATATCGGGCTGGTTGGCAATTATGGCTTATCTTCTGTTTGTACCCGGATTTATGTGGGAAAGTTACAGGGAAGTGATATGCGAAGAGGTTGATGTCAGAATATCGGGCGATCCGGGAGGTTCATTTGTCAACCAGGATGAAATAATGGAGATTGTCCGGAACGGGAACGGGAAATTGCTTGGTTATCCATTGTTTTCGATAAATACAAGGGAGATTGAAGAAAAAGTAAATCTTCAACCATTTGTAAAAAACACAAATATATTCAGAGCTGCAGGAGGCAGGCTTATAGTAGGGGTTGAGCAAAGAGTGCCCGTTCTGCGAATTATTGACAAAAACAGGGAAGATTATTATATTGACAGGGAGGGAATTGTTCTTCCCGTCTCTTACAGTTATACCAGTCATATTCTCGTTGCCTCCGGCAATATTCCCCGTATACCGGATATCCGTACGGGATTATCTGTTATTGAAAGGGAAGATGACAGTAATAACGGTAATCATAATGTACTGAACGATCTTTTCATTCTGGCAAGTTATATCGGGAATGACAGCTTCTGGAGATCACAGATCGTACAATTGTATGTGGTCGATGAAAACGAGTTTGAGCTTATACCCAGGGTGGGCGCCCATATTATAAAGTTCGGCGGCATTTCCGATTATGAACTGAAGTTCCGTAAATTAAGGGCTCTTTATGAATACGGCTTGCCACACAAGGGATGGAACAATTATGAGGTTATAAATATCAAATACTCAAACCAGGTTATTTGCACAAGAAGATAAAAAAACAAACAACTATATGGAGATGGCACATAAAGATCAAATAGTGGCAGCAATTGATATCGGAACCACAAAAATAGTATCCATAGTGGGCAAGCTGAACGAAAAAGAAAAGGTTGAAATACTGGGGGTCAGCAGGGCAGAGTCAAAAGGTGTTAAAAGGGGTACCATACTGAATATCGAGGAAACCGTAAATGCCATACAAAGAACCGTTGATGATGCCTGGAGGCAGGCAGGTTTGAATATAAAGGAAGTGTTTGTCGGGATTGCCGGCCAGTACATAAAAAGCATACGCAACAGGGGTTATATCAACCGTGATTCTTATGATGCCGAAATTACACGGGAAGATATATATGCACTTATAATGGACATGCATAAGATACCCATTGACACCGGTGAAGAGATAATTCACGTTCTGCCTCAAAACTATATTGTTGACAATGAACATGGCATAAAAAATCCTGTTGGTATGAACGGGAAAAGGCTTGAGGCAAATTTTAACATAGTGATTGGCCAGCAGGCCTCAGCTAAAAATATTGAGAAATGTGTAGGCAGGGCTGGATTAAGGATTACAGAACTGATACTGGAACCGCTGGCATCAGCAGAAGCTACGCTAACAGAGGATGAAAAAGAAGCAGGTGTGGCACTGATTGATATCGGAGGGGGGACAAGCGACCTGGTAGTATATTATGACGGTATAATCAGGCATACGGCAGTCATACCTTTCGGAGGCAATGTTGTAACCGAGGACATCAAAAAGGGTTGCTCCATTTTGCTTCGCCAGGCAGAGTTGCTCAAAAGGCAGTTCGGTTCAGCCCTTGGTGAAATAGCGCCGGAG
>SL_3KL_010_SEDDRAFT_10000488_pt1 | contig 32656 bp, 24 predicted proteins | sample SodLakKL_010_SED_2_FD_10381 | JGI IMG/M metagenome (IMG submission 10381)
AAGGAGTGCAAAGATACCATAAAATAATAAAGTAGCAAACTTTTACCCCTAAAAAACATCTCCGGCGCATTGCAATAAATGACACCGGAGATAATTATAACCATTGCCGGAAAAGCAATTTTAAACGGTGTAACCGCCTTAGTCTTCCAGTTTATGAACCACAAGTCCGCTGCGCAGCTTGGGCTCAAACCAAGTGGTTTTGGGAGGCATAATGTTTCCGGAATCGGCAATATCAATTAATTGCTTCATAGTAACCGGATAAAGCGCAAAGGCTACTTCCATATCTCCATTACCCACTCTCCTCTCCAACTCTTCAAGCCCCCTGATGCCGCCAACAAACTCAATTCTTTTGTCGGTTCTAAGGTTCTTTATTCCCAGTATTTCATCCAGCACATGTTTGGACAAAATGGTAACATCCAATACACCTATGGGATCATTATCATCGAAAGTTCCGGGTTTTGCATTCAACTCATACCAGGTGCCGTCAAGGTACATGCTGAAGTTGTGCAAGCGGTCAGGCCTGTATTGATTTGACCCTTTTTCTGTTATTTCAAAAACATGCTCAAGCTTTTTGAGAAACTCTTCTTTACTCAATCCATTAAGGTCTTTCACAACCCTGTTGTAATCAATAATGGTGAGCTGATTATCTGGAAAAACAACAGACATAAAGAAGTTGTATTCTTCGTTGCCCGTATGGTTGGGATTGTTCTCTTTTTTCTCTTTACCCACAAGTGCGGCAGCTGCAGTGCGATGATGCCCATCAGCTACATAAAAAGCAGGTACTTCAGCAAAAAGTTGCTGCAGTCTTTCTACTTTTTGGGCATCATCAATCACCCAAAACTTGTGACCAAAACCGTCATCAGCCATAAAATCATACTCCGGAGTTGCGTTGGCTATCTCTTTCACTATCTGATCAATTTCTTCAACAGCGGGATAGGAAAAAAATACCGGCTCAGCATTTGCATTTACCACACGCACATGCTTCATACGATCCTCTTCCTTATCGGGCCTGGTAAGTTCGTGTTTTTTGATCACATCATTCAAGTAATCTTCCACTCCGGCACAGCCAACAATACCATATTGAACTTTATCTCCCCAGGTTTGGGCATATACATAGTAGTTGGCTGTATTGTCTTGCTTGAGCCACCCTTTTTCAATAAACTTATTAAAGTTTTCCAGGGCTTTGTTGTATACTTGTTGCGAATACAGGTCAGTGCCTTCAGGCAGCTCAATTTCAGGCTTTACAACCCGAAGAAAGCTGTGAGGATTTCCCTCGGCCTCAACACGAGCCTCAGCAGAGTTGAGAACATCATATGGTCTTGAAGCCAGGTCTTTAACAATATCTTTTGGGGGACGAAGCCCTTTAAAAGGTCTGAATATTGCCATGAATTTAATGGTTTGAGATTGTTGTTTATAAATGTTGAATTTTCATTACAGAATGGGTGTAAAAAATGTTTTGTAGACCCATCCTGATTCTTAATTCCCGCTCTCTTACAAGGATTATTTATTTACCTGGAAGGTAGTGTCTCCCTTTTCAAAAAAGCTCACAATCTGGGTGGCAGCCGCAACTCCTGCATTAATATTTGCCTCAGCTGTTTGAGCACCCATTTTTTTTGCACTAAACACTGCTCGGTCGGCATATTTATTCAATACATCTTCTTTGCAGTCAGGTGCCAGATCACTCAAATAGTTAAAGTCGCTTCTTGCTTCAAACATCTTCAAAAGATCCGCCTCGTGAATAACCTCTTTTCTGGCAGTGTTTACCAAAGTACCTCCCTTGGGAAGCTTTGACAGAAGCTCATAGTTGATAGATTTTTTAGTCTTGTCATTGGCAGGGATGTGCAAGGAAATGTACTGACAGGTTTGATAAAGCTCTTCCACACTATGCAAAACACTAACACCATCTTTATCTATTTGTTCCTTTTTAAGGAACGGATCAAAGGCATATACTTCCATACCAAATCCTTTGGCAATGGCGGCAACAAATTTTCCAACGTTTCCATAGGCATGAATACCAAGTTTTTTCCCTCTCAACTCGGTGCCGGAGGTACCGTTAAACCCGTTTCTTGCATTGTAAAGCATCATGCCAAAAGCAAGTTCAGCCACTGCATTTGAGTTTTGACCGGGCGTATTCATTGCCACTATATTTTTTGCAGAAGCTGCTTCCAGATCTACATTGTCATACCCTGCTCCTGCTCTTACTACTATCTTCATCTTTTTGGCAGCCTCTATAACCTGGGATGTTACTTTATCACTCCGGATAATCAATCCATCTACCTCTGCAACGGCCTTAAGCAAATCTGCCGGATCAGAATATTTTTCCAACATTTCAGTTTCATAACCTGCCTTGTTAAAAACCCCTTTGATACCTTCTACTGCTGCGGGTGCAAATGGTTTTTCTGTTGCTACTAATATTTTTTTCATATCTAATTTTGATTTTATTATTCAATTACCTTTTATAACTACCTGGAAATAATTTGCTTAAGCTGCGATGGATTATAAGAAGTTGTCAGTTTTTCACTGTATACAATTCATTGATTCAACCTTCAAATACCAACCTACTTTTACCTTAACTTTTATCAATCAACCCTACCCCTCCAGGCAGCTGTTTATTCATCTTTTTTGGGAAAATAAACCCTATCATTTTCATATCAGCATATCTTTCTGCCTGCAAGGCAGAAAGATATGCTGATTAATATAGGGATTGGGATAAGTTCTATTTTTTGAACTTCTTCTCAAATTCCTGCATGGCTTCTACCAGTGCTTTTACACTTTCAACGGGTAAAGCATTGTAAGTAGATGCACGGAATCCGCCCACTGAACGGTGTCCTTTCAGTCCTACCATTCCCAGCGAAGAAGCATAGGTTAGAAACTCCTGCTCAAGCTCTTTGTATTGCTCGTTCATCACGAAACAAATATTCATCAGAGAACGGTCTTCTTTTGCCGCTGTACCTACAAACAGTTCATTACGGTCAATTTCATCATACAACAGCCTTGCCTTTGCTTCGTTGAGTTCTTGCATCTTCTTTACACCACCTAACTTTTTCAACCAGCGAAGTGTTTCCATGCAAGTGTAAATGGGCAAACAGGGGGGCGTATTGAACATCGACCCGCTATCCACATGAGTTTGATAATTTAACATTGTGGGGATAGGTCTTTCGGCTTTACCCAGCAAATCCTCACGGATGATAACAAAAGTTACACCGGCAGGTCCCAGATTTTTCTGAGCGCCTCCGTAAATCATCCCATATTTGGAAACATCAACGGGTCTGCTGAAAACATCAGATGACATATCAGCAATCAGGGGTACAGGAGAATCGATATCTTCTTTTATTTCTGTACCGTAGATGGTATTATTGGTCGTAATATGAAAATAGTCTGCATCCTTGGGAATATTGTAATTTGAAGGGATGTAGCTGAAGTTTTTGTCTTTACTGGATGCTATTACATCAACCTCGCCAAAAAACTGCGCCTCCTTGATGGCTTTTTTGGCCCAAACACCAGTTTCCAGGTATGCAGCTTTTTTGTTGAGCAAATTATAGGGCAACATGCAAAATTGCATACTTGCTCCACCTCCTAAAAACAAGACCTGATATCCATCAGGGATATCAAGTAGTTCTTTAAACAAGGCAACTGTTTCATCCATGATGGCCTGGAAATCTTTACCACGATGTGATATCTCCATCACTGACAAACCAATACCATTTAAATCACTTACAGCTTTGGCTGTGTTTTCAATTACTTCGCCAGCCAATATCGATGGCCCTGCACTAAAGTTATGTTTTTTCATTGCTTAATCTTTTTAGTTATTTAAAACAAATAAATTAGGTGATAATCAGGAAATTAAATCTATATAATTGTAACAGGCCTGTATGTTTCATATTTAAGACCTGCTGGTATTTGATTACAATATGAATCCTTTTTTAAAAAAAAACGCAAAGATTAAAACTGCTTTTCGCGATATCCGTTTTATTTTTAATAATCTAGGGGCAAAATTGGCAAAATTATTACAATGTAAGAAGAAATTTCGTGTAAATATTTGCGAATTTCCCTAACTACAATCATTTTAATCCAGGATTAAACCATTTAAAGACAAACAGTCCTGTTGGCAGGGCCCTTTCACCCGCCTCTACAAACCAGTTAACAGTACCACACACTATTCGGGAGGCTGGGGAAGAGGTGGAGGTGTACGGGGGGGAACCCTTGCGTCGATATCTTCAATAAAGACCCATTTCCCGTCATCAAAAGCAAAGCCATCAAAAATATTGGTTTCGGGCACATAATATTGGTAATGCCCTTCCAAAAAACTATGGGTTGGAGCCACGCGGTCGAAAATAATAATTTTTTCAGGCCGTCTTCTCCCTTCCACTCTCTGGGATTCATAATTCATGGTTATGGAAACCCTGGATGAGTATTCAAATATGACTCGCTTATGGTTGTTGTTCCTGTATGTGAAAACCTCCTGACCGAATACTGGCTCTCCGGAATCTGTCAATACAAGAGGCTCAATTACTCGTTTTCTGGTTTGGGGATTGTCTCCCCGCCATCCCAATAATGCATAGTAATCTTCACGGTTGTGTTGTCTATGGATTAACTCCAGGTAATAGGCTCCATACCAGTTTAAATCTTTCAAAATTTCATATTGTGGCTGACTTAGTTCTGAGGCAACATCCTTCAGTTCAAACAATACAAACTCATCTTCTTTCTCCGGGATTGGTATCTGAAAAAAACCAAAGTATTCAAATCTGTCATCTTCCAGGGGTATGTACCAGCTTATTATACGAAATTTATCATCAGGGGCTTTTAAAAAAGATACAACGGTAAGTGAATCAAACGGATAATCGAACGATCCCTCCATGGAGAGTACCTTTTGGAAGTAATCTTTGAATTGCTTTCCTGTCTGCTGGCGTTGCGAATCATTTTCCAAAAATGGTACTTGCTCTATTATTGTCCGGAGACTGTCTTCGTAATTTATAAAATCATCTGTTGCATAAACAGGTAGAAACAACAATAAAAAAAAATACAGACTTACAATGCTTTTTTTCATAAAATACACTGGCTTAATAGTTTTTAGTTTATTCTTTTTTTCATTCCCTTATTGAAATGACCAAGTAAAACAAATAATTTTAAATGCATAACTTTACCCCTACAAAACAATTTTGGCAAAGCAATAATAATCAGGATAAATCCCCTTTAAATAAGAAAACTCTTTTAACGGTGATTCTATTGTGCCAGAGAGTAGTTTAAAAAATATTCCGGTTTGTTTCACCTGAAAGTACCTGGCCCTTTAAGCCAATATAATCCTTATTACCTTTGCAAATATAAACAAGAAAATGATTGATGAATAAATCTCAGCCATTTATGCCTCCCTCAACCACCCGTCGCATTGAAACTTTTATCAAAACCGGAGAAAAAATCGCCAGGGTTTTGAGAGCCAAATCACAAGAAGGGCTTACAATTGCCGAAGCAGCCTTGCTTGATGAAATCAAACAAAGTAAAACAAAGAATGCATGGTTTACAGAAGAAAATGTAAGACATGCCCTTGAAGGAATTGCGTTCATACTGAAACCCGAAAATTTCCTTCCATGGATCAACACCTATGATCAACTAAAAAAGAGTGGGCAGAATCCTAAAACAGTTGCGGTAATTATGNCGGGAAATTTACCTGTGGTAGGTTTTCACGATTTTATGTGTGTACTGCTTTCAGGGCACAGATTTTTGGGCAAACTATCAAGCCAGGATAAGCACCTGCCTGTAAGAGTTGCAGAACTGGTTGGCGAAGCCCAACCTGCAATGAATAACATGTACAGCTTTACCGAGGGAATGGTTCGTGAATTCGACGCTATAATAGCCACAGGAAGCAACAACTCATCCCGGTATTTCGAATACTATTTTGGAAGACACCCTCATATTATCCGAAAAAACAGAAACAGCCTTGCCATTTTAACAGGACAGGAAACCGACGATGAACTGCAGGCACTTTCAGACGACATATTCCTGTTTTTTGGCAGGGGATGCCGGAATGTATCAAAAGTTTTTATACCAAAATATTTTGACATCAAACGGTTGATAAAAAACTTCAGCAAATGGGAAAAACTAAAGGATCACAACAAGTTTTATAATAACTATGAGTATCAAAAAGCCATAATGCTGGTCAACCAAACACCTCACCTGGATAGCGGATTTTCGATTATCAAGCAGGATGCCAACCTGTCCTCTCCCCTGGCCGTGGTTCATTATGACACATATTCTGATGCAAAGGAACTTGGGAGTTACATAAACCTGCAAAGGGGCAACATCCAATGTATTGTATCATCCGATCCCCGCATAGTTAATTGCAGTAAAACTGTTCTGCCCGGCAAGGCTCAAAGCCCTGGTCCGTCAGAATTTGCTGACGGGGTAGACACGATAGCATTTTTAACAGAGTTGTGACTGTTTAAATACAGGAAATGCGCACTAGCGGCTTGATGTATCGTTTTTAAAAACCTCCCGTGTAAAATAAACATTTCCCTGGCCATCTACACCTTCGATAGTCATTGTCAGATAGGCTGGAAGTTTGTCAAATGAGATGTTAATCACGTGGGGGCTTTGGCTTTCAAAGTTCAGGGCAGGCTCCCAATAAACCGTTTTGTCATAATCCAGGCTTTCTCTGAATAATTCATCTGCTTTAACATCAACCTCCGAAAACTCTTTACTCACGTAGTAACCATCCAGCACATATTCAATAATAACTCTTTCGGGCAACTGACCACGGCGGGTATGAGCATACAATACACCGTTGGCACCCCTCAATCCAAATATTGTTGCACTGCTTCCCTTAAACACCTCCAGGCGGGAAACCTCAATGGTGGGAATGACTAAAAACTGACGACTGGTAAACTCACTGCCATCAACCAGTAAAAGGGGTTGGTTAGAAAAATAAACACTGCTTTTGCCTCTGAGCGTAATTGAGTTGCCCTCTATCTGTACACCGGCTACACTTCTGACCAAAACATCCCGCAATGTGTTGTAACGTTCATCGTTTGCTTTTAAATGTATGACCTGATCGGCTCTGCCATAGGAACGGGCCGATGATTTTTTGAAAAAAGTTAAATACCTGTCTGTTTTCCTGATTTCCGGAGCACCAGAAAATGAGAACCATGCCCTGGGAGACCTTTTCTCACTAAGCTCCTGATAATAAAAGCTTAGAGGGTAATCATCCATTGAAACTCTTTTGGGAAAAAGTTCAAGAGCCTGTAAACTTTTTTTATTCTTTTCCTGAATCGTTAAACGAGCTTCATAACTGCCGTGTTTGTTGAATCCATCAAATTGAAATTCGCCATCATAATCTGTTTGAACAGCATGTACTTTTTGTTCATCTTCAACCTGGAGTGTAACATCAAATATTGTTTCACCAAGGGCTTGNGAGCGTTCAGTGGGCTCAATATGGCCATAGACAGAAAACCCATCCTGCTCCCTTTTATATTTAATATCAGGATAGTTTCCTTGTTGTATATCCTGCCAGCTATACCTTTTCCAGCCTGACACCATCATTAATAAATCTGCCTCTTTGGTTTCTTTTGCTGACAGATATGCATGGGGGTTTTCGATGGTAGAAGAAATGTCGGATGTAATAAAAAGGGTGGTTAAAATATTATTATCCGGAAAATCAGGTGCTTTATGCGAAGCACTGACGGCAACTGAAAAAGATGCAGTATCAATGATTGGTTGTTGTGCATCAACTGTTAGCCGGACGGTACTATCAGAAAAAGTTTGTTTTGAAATCGAAAATGGGTTTGATTCCGGGGGTGGCACAAAAAACAAACGTTCGGCAATTACCTCACCTTTGCTGTTAAAAAGCCCTGCCACGGAAATACCTGGCATTAGAGTATCATTTTGCAAAACAAGTCGGTAAGGCAGAGCATCATTTTCTATTTGATATATATCAACTATTTTACCCCGGGAATGAACAGCCAAATATAACGGGTTTCTTTCAGGTGGAATTTGCCCCGCGGGGAAAGACCCATCTACAATAATTTCAAACTCCCCCTCCAATGGTCTTACCTGTAAAGTATTACCTGATGATACAATATCCCGAATCCTGTATNTTTGAGACTNANCACCNGGAAACTCAATNAGCAAGCTNTAGTTACTACCGGCAGACGGGATAAACTCAAACATACCTTTACCGCCGTAAGGAGATTTTATGGACAAAACTTCATTTTTATTATCATTAATGAGTTTTGCTTTTATTTCAACATCCTGCCCTAGTTCATTCGTAGCTTTAAAAGCCACACGGTTGTTTACGCCTTCAACCAAAACACCTCCCTCAGGATAATAATTGAATTTATATTGCTGGCGGGCTCTTTCAATTTGCTGGTTAGTCCTTCTGTTTTTTCTTACCTGGCGACGACTTATCAAATTTATACTAAGCGGGTTTTCTATATGAAATACTTTTTCGAAAATATTCCTGTTATCAAAGTTAAGCATCCAAGAGGTATAGGCACGGATTACATAATTACCAGCAAGAATAGAGTCCTTAAGAAAAAATTCACCTTTTGCATAGCCTTCTTCAACGTTTAACCTTTTTCGGCTGTATAAATCGCCTGTAGTATTAAAAATTTCCACATAAAGGGTTTTTACATCTGTAGCAGGCTGATGGGTGATGGCAGATACTACATATGCTTTCAACCAAACAACATCACTGGCGTGATAAGTGTCTTTATCGGTATGTAAATGTATTTTGTGTCGGGGAAAAAGAGAGTCATACTTCTCCAGACTTTTGTAAATGGAGTCAACACTTACCTGCCCCTTTGTTGTGTAGGGTAAAAAGGAAATCGAAACCAAAGACAGAAAGATGATAAAGCGATACATACCCGGAGTTTATTTTCCTTGATGAGTGCATGATTATTAATCCTCTAAGATACAAAAAAGTCATTCTCCTTTCAACTGATTCTCAAATTTTAACCCTACAAACACCCTATTTGTCATTGGGTAAAAAGCCTTNCAACCCTGGCAANAGATCATTGATAAAACATCTCGGATTTTAAAACACTTCTCCCCCTTCATAGATTTCAGCAATCAAATATTATTGCCCCTTTTTCGGGGATTGCTTATATTTGCTTAACGCCAAAAAACAAAGTCATGATAAAAGCACTGATTACCTTAATTTCATTACTTGCTATCTTATCAGCACCAGGATTCTCCCAGCAATACCAGAGTCAACGCAACGATATGGTAGAAAACCAGATCCGCAACCGGGGAATTCGCCACCAACCCACCCTGGATGCAATGCGTGCTGTTCCACGCCACATATATGTACCTTCCAATGTGCAAAGGCAGGCCTACAACGATCGTCCCTTACCCATCGGTTACGGACAAACCATCTCTCAGCCTTATATTGTAGGTTATATGACCGAAATCATCCAACCAAGGGAAAACTTCAGTGTCCTGGAGATAGGCACAGGGTCAGGCTACCAGGCTGCAGTGCTGGCAGAAATAGTGGATCATGTTTATACCATAGAGATTGTGGAAGAGCTGGGCAAAAGAGCCCAAAAGATTTTGGAGGAACACTATGACAATGTGAGTGTAAAAATTGCTGACGGCTATTACGGATGGGAGGAACACGCACCTTTTGATGCCATTGTGGTAACAGCTGCTGCTGAACATATCCCCCCGCCCCTCATCAATCAACTGAAAGATGGAGGAAAGATGATCATTCCGGTGGGATCACCATTCAGAGTGCAACAACTTATGCTGGTGGAAAAAACCGGAGACGACATTACATCCAGAAGTCTCATGCCTGTTAGATTTGTACCCTTTACATCATCTGACTAATCTCCCTCTTAATTATGCTGGCAAAAATAAAACCTGTTTATGAGTCAAGACTGATTTTGGCGCTGGGGCTACACTCTGCAGCAATCATTGCATTCCAGCTTGTATTGATGCAGCTTATTTCGCTCATGCAATGGTATCATTTTGCTTACATGATTATTTCCATTGCCATGCTGGGTTTTGGTGCTGCCGGCACCATCCTTGCTCTTTTTAAAAACAGGCTACTAACACATTCTCAATGGGTTGTTCCATTGTTGATGGCCCTGTCCGGTATGTTTATGGTCATCTCTTTTTATTTGGCCCGCCTGCCACTATTTCAGTTTGATGTTTACCTGATTTTTGTTGAAAGAGCACAATTTCCCATCCTTGCTGCAAATTATCTGATTTTTTTCATGCCGTTTTTCCTGGGAGCTATTGCTATCGGGATTCTATTTATGGAGCATGCCAAACATATTGGACGATATTATTTTTCAAACCTGTTGGGTTCGGGATTGGGAGGTCTTTTCGTGGTATTTTTACTTAGCAGGTATTTTGCTATTGATGCTTTACCAGCAACTGCCTCTCTTTCAGTTATGGCTGCCATCATCATTTTTCAAAATAAAAGAAAGCTTTTAAACATTGCAGCCATATCACTGGGTATTGCAACCGTGTTCTATGCCCTTTTCATACCAGGGAGTGTACCTCTGTCGGAATACAAAAGCCTTTCCCGCACCTTACACCTCCCTGAAGCCGAAATCATACTGTCAAAGCCCGACATTCATGGTAAAATTGACGTTGTTGAATCACCCGCCCTGCGATATGCACCGGCTACAAGCCTGAAGTTTACTGGTAATGTTCCTGTGAAGAAACACCTCTATTCCAATGCAGAGTTTCATGGGGTTATCCCCCATTTTGACACCTCCCGGACCAATATCCACGATTACACTACAGAGGCACTCCCCTATATTACAGCACCCAGGGATACAATTTTGATTCTCAAAGCCACCACAGGTCCCAGTGTGGCACATGCCTTGCAAAACAACGCTCAAATGGTTTTTGGGGTTGTTGAAGTAAAAGGAGTGAAAGAATTAATGCAACAAGACTTTTCAGCAGCATCCAATAACCTTTTTCACCATCCCCAAACAGAGATTGTATACCAGGATAGCAGACAGTTTTTGTTCTCAGTTCCTGATAACCATTTTGATGCGATCATTTTACCACGCATGGAAAGTTTTGGAGGGTCGACAGGGCTAAATGCCCTCAATGAAAACTATTCCATGACCATTGAAGCTTTTGGACAAATGTGGGATAAACTATCACCTTCAGGGGTAATTGCCATAAGCTCCTGGATGGATTATCCCCCCAGAACTACCTTAAAAATCGCTTCCACACTTGTGAAAACCCTTCGCAAAAAAAATATTAAAAATCCCTCTGAGCATATTGCAGCTGTCAGAAGTTGGGGAACCATCACGTTTATTATCAAAAAAACACCCTTGAACAGTGTTGAAACAGAGCGAATCAGAGATTTTGCTCAGTCAATGCTCTTTGACCCGGCACTATTGCCTGATATTTCTCCCGCCGAAAGACTACAATACAACCAACTGGAAGATGATTCTTTTTTTAAGTACCTGGACTCCATAGTACATAGCACCTCGCCAAAGTTGTTTAATGATTATGATTTTCACATAGAACCTGCCACAGACGATAAACCCTATTTCAGCCGGTTTTTAAAACCAGGAACACTTAACAAGCTTCAAGATGAATTTGGAGCCGAATCCATGCCTTTTCTTGAGCTGGGATACCTGATTGTGTGGGTTACCCTCATACAGGGGGCATTGCTGGCACTGATCCTAATTGTTTTACCTTTATTCAGACTCAGGGGTACAAGCCGGGGCAAAACGCCTACGGTTCTTTATTTTGGGGCACTGGGGCTGGGGTATATGTTTGTGGAGATCATTTTGATACAACGCTTTGTCTTGTATTTCGGACACCCTATATACGCCATTTCAGCTGTTATCAGCACCATGATGATTGCCAGCGGGTTAGGAAGCCTGATTTCAGGAAAAGTAAAGAATCCTTTCAAAGCTGCCAGGTTTTCAAACCTTACAGTTGCAGTACTTCTGCTGGGGTATATCCTATTTCTGACACCATTGCTTACTAACACCATCAGCTTTCCCCTGGCTGTTAAGATTTTAATTGCTTTTGTATTACTTGCCATACCTTCTTTCTTTATGGGCATGCCATTTCCCTCCGGCATACGCATTCTGAACGTAAACAAATCAGACCAAATTCCGTGGGCATGGGGTATCAATGGATCGTTATCCGTGATAGCAACTTCCATTGCTACACTTACAGCAGTGGAGTTTGGTTTCAGGCTGGTGATGACAATGGCATTGGTATGCTACCTGGTTGCCTTTTTTGTCTTCTTCAGAAAAAATCCTTAAGATGTTCCGTGTTTTTCTCTAAAAAGAATCCTATTCAAAAAACAGGTACTTTCGTAAAAAAAATCTCATATACAACATGGAAGACACCATCAATAGTTTACAAAACCCGGCGGTGAAACAACTTGCCCGACTTCAGCAAAAATCACAGGAGCGGACAAAGCAAGGACTTTTTGTCATTGAGGGAACCAGAGAAGTATCTCTGGCTTTGCAAGCAGGTGTTAAGCTGGAGCAAGTGTTTTTATGTAATGAACTTTTACGGCAGGACCCTCAATACCCTGTTCATTTAAATAAAACGGCAGCAAGGATAAGAAATGTTTCGGTGGAGGTGTATAACAAGATGGCCTACCGAAAAAATGTTGAGGGTATCATAGGCCTTGCCCGGCAATACAAAACCCAACTTGACGATATTCGATTCAAACAACCACCTTTGATTTTGGTTCTTGAGTCGATTGAGAAGCCGGGTAACCTGGGAGCTGTATTACGCACTGCTGACGCTTGTGCAGCAGATGCAGTTGTGGTCTGTAATCCCCAAACAGATGTTTTTAATCCTAATGTAATTCGCTCTTCACTGGGAAGTATTTTTACCAACCAACTTACAACATGTAAGTCTGAGGAGTTTATCCAATGGGCTAAAAAACATGAAATTAAAATTATGATAGCCTCTTTGCAGGTGTCAAAGTATTATTTTAAAGCAGATATGAATGCCCCTGTGGCAATTGCTTTTGGAACCGAAGCCGAAGGGCTATCCCAAATCTGGTATAACTCAGCAGACGAGAAACTTAAAATCCCCATGCTGGGAAAAACAGACTCTTTAAATGTTTCGGCATCCCTGGCAGTTATCGCTTTTGAAGTAGTGAGGCAACGGATGCAATGATGGAGTACCCTTTGCTTAGAGTCGATTTTAATTCTTCAGCTCATTACGCCTTTTCAGTTCTTTTTTCAACAAGAACAGCTCACGACCTGTTTGTCCGGCCACTGAAGTATTCTCCTCGGCTCGCCTGATGAGGTATGGTATTACCACCTTCAAAGGGCCATAAGGAAGGTATTTGCTTACATTGTAACCATGAGCAGAAAGGTTATAGCTGATATGATCACTCATCCCTTTTAATTGAGAAAAATGTACATGCTTGTGATGGGCTGCTATACCTCTTTCGGCCATAATATCAACGGCCAGGCTACAGCTATCTTCATTATGTGTTCCAATACACACAGCAAGTTCCTCAACATTTTCAAGGCAAAACCTAACCGCTTCATTAAATGCTGCATCGGTAGCTTCTTTGTCAGGATGGATGGGTGAAGCATAGCCGTATTTCAAAGCGCGTTTGCGCTCCTTTTCCATGTACGCTCCGCGAACTAGCTTGAATCCAGGCACAAATCCTTTTTCCCGGGCTGTTACAAAGATTCGCTTAAGGTTAAAAAGTTTATCAATGCGATAAAGCTGGAGGGTATGGTAAACAACTGGTTTCTCTCTGTTATATTTCTCCATTAGTTCTTCTACCAACTGGTCCACCGTATCCTGAATCCAGGTTTCTTCTGCATCAATCATTACAGAGAGATTGTTTTGGCTTGCTTTCCTACAGATTTCATCGGCCCTGTTTTTAACTTGGGTCCATTGTTTCTTTTCTTTCTTTGTAAGGGTTTTAGATGCATTCAACTTTTCAAGCAGGGCAAATGGAGCAATACCGGTTAGTTTAAATACGGCAAAAGCAATATTTTCATTGGATCTACTCATTTCGATTGAGTCGATAATGCGGTCGCGGGCTTCATCAAACTCTTTCTCACTTTCTATACCTTCAGCGGCATAGTCAAGAACCGCTTTAATGTTGAAGTCTGCCAGCTGATTCATCGCAAGGGCAGATTCTTCAAGGGTTTCTCCCCCACAGAAATGCTCATAAACCGTCTTTTTCATAGCCCATCCAAGGGGTATTCTCAAGCGGTTAAACAAACCAACAAACAGGGAGCCCATTTTTACAAGTGCCGGGCTTTTCACCAGCCAAAAAAGCCAGTAGGATTTCTTTAGTTGCGAAGTTGTCTTATCAGAAAAAGCAACCTCCGTATTTTCAAATGATAGCATGAATATTTAACTTACAATATAAAAAAAGTATTGGCCATCAACCCATTTCTTAGCTGCTTCCAGATTAGCTCTGCCCGGGCTTGTCTATTACCCCCAGAGGATCGTAAAATGGGCTGAGAAAAGTTTCGTCCCATTCAAGGTCTTCGTCGTATTCAAGGTTGGGAATCACGGTTAGTACAGGAATATCAGCCTTGTCAATAATTTGCTCGGGCACATTATTTCCGAAAAGCTCTGAAATACGACCACTTTTTTCGGCTACGATCATAATGAGATCAGCATCGTGTTTTTCTGAATACTCAAACACCTCGTCGTCAATATCTGCTCCGGGTTTAATTATGATTTCGGCCTTGGCTTTTACTCCATGGTTGCTGAGGTAGTCCATGATGTTTTTCAGGATGGCTTCTTTTTTGATTTTATAAACACTGCTCTTGGATTGTATAACGCCAATGATGTGTACAGTAGAATCAAAGTATTTGGCAAATTTAATGGCCTGACCGACTTTTTGGCCACTCTCATAAGTAAAATCGATTGGAACCACGATGTTGTTATACCCAACATGATGGTGTTTCTTTTTCACAACCATCACAGGCACCTTTGAACTGGTTATCACTTTATAAGCATAACTGCCCAGAATATGCTGGACTCCTTTCTTGCCATGTATGCCCATGATGACAAACTCTGCTTTGAGTTTGCTGGCTGTTCTGCTGATCTCATCAAAAATACTTCCCTCCTCAAGACGATAGGTAATTTCAATCCCCGAACGATCCTGATAAGCATTGGCAATCTTTTCTAATTTACGAATAATTTTATCCCGCTGAAGTTGCCCGGTTTTTTTACTGACAATATGCAACAGACAAAGCTTATGGTTAAAAAGTTTTGCAATTTCAATGGCATGATCAATGGCACAATCTGCTACAGGTGTAAAGTCAGTTGCTACCAATATTGTATCTCTTTCCACTGATGTCATACATGTATCTTTTTTGAATTAATAAAATCAAAATAAACCTGTTGTTTTTCCTGACAGACCATCACACCCCCTTTATTAAGCCAATCAAAAGCAATTATTGGTTTCCCATCTCATCCTTTCTTTCTCCCAAAATCAACGATAATGCAATGATAGTAAAAAAAAGTTGTTTCTTTTTTAGAAAAAAACCAAAAGACCACATAAAATGGGTCTTGAGTGAAAAATGCTGTTGGTTGCGTCAACCAACCCACATCGGATTTAAGAACAGGTAAAGATATTTAGATAACAGGATTTAAAGTAAAACAAAGTAATAAAACCTGTTATTTGTTTATTTGCAAATACTCGATGCGTAAAATGTTTATTTCATTTTTCTGAATGGGTTTTTACAAAGCCATATTCCATTTACCCCATAACACCAAAAGGATCCACCATGGGTGCAATAAGTGCAGCTCTTTGGGGTGAAGCCGGGAAAATGCTCAATACCGGAACAGAGGAATGCGAAATGATTTTTTGCGCAGTAGACCCCACATAAAACTCCACCACTTTAGTCTTTTGCTGCGTCATAATAATTATCAAGTCAGCTTCTATTCTTTTACTGTGTTCGACAACCCAGTCGGCTATCATTTTACCTTTACTGTGTATTAAAGAAGCTTTGCAGACAATACCGTGTTTGCGAATGGCCTTTTTCACCTGGCTTAACTGTACCTGTTTTCGAAGTTGCAATATTCGGTTATCTCCTGTAAGTATGGATACTACTGTTATTTGAGCATCAAAAAGCTTTCCGAAATCAATGGCATTTTGCACTTGCTTTTTAGTTTGCCCCGTAAAGTCAAGAGGCAACAGAATATTGGAGATGTTAGCGGGGTTTATTACGTTGGAAGAAATAGTAAATACAGGGCGCTGTGACTCACGGATAACATTCAGGGTGTTGCTCCCCATGATGGTTCTGTTTTTCCTGAGAGAAAGGTTGCCGTTTTTTCCCATTACAATAAGAAAAACATCGTTTTCATAAGCTGTTTCTATAATTTTATCATAGGGTTTACCCTGTTTTATACGGTATGAAACCTTCACAGAAGGTTTGTCTGATAAGCTTTTTGCCAGTTGCTCAAGTTCATCAAATTTTTCCCTTGCCTCTGCTACTACTTTATTCAGATACTCTTCCGGAGAGCGAAGTTTGCCAAAAACACTTATACCCTCTATGACATATACCAAAATCAAATCACATTTAAATAATTCTGCCAGCTCAAAGGAGTATCGCAGAGCATTCAGTGATTGCTCCTCAAAATCCAGGGGGACAAGTATTTTTCGTTCCGGTGCTTTCATAAAACCCCTCCTATCTCATTAAACCAGCCAGGCAACCATTGCATCAGACCATAAATATCCTTAAATATACGAAAAAACACCCATATTTAAAAATCATGTGTATGTAATATTGATTTTTTAAGAAAGTATTGCTACCCTGCTTTTTAATTTGATCCAAAGAAACTTAATTCTCAAATCATAGAACAGGTTAATCCTCTAAAATGACACGGAGTACTTCCTGGTTAATCCGACCATTTATCGGTCAACGAAGGGAGGTTGTAATCAATGAGATACTTTTCCATACTTTCCAAATCCGGCGCCATATAATATAGGCTTCTATACTTTTGATTGGAAAAACCTTTTTGGAATAATGTAGCAAACATTTTCTCCAGGTGGCAATAAAAGCCCTCCACATTCAAAAACACCACCGGCCCTGACAAATACTGCAGTTGCTTAAGGGTAAGAACCTCAAGGATTTCTTCCAGGGTACCAAAACCACCCGGCATAGCAACAAAAGCATCGGATTTGGAGGCCATGACTTTTTTCCGCTCGTACATATCAGAAGTTATTATCAACTCATCACAGGCATCGTTAGCGATACCCTTATCAAAAATTCTTTGAGGTATAACACCAGTGATATGGGGATTTCCGTAGTTTTGGGAAGCCTCTGCAAGTCTGCCCATAAGTCCCACATTGGTACCACCATAAACCAATGACCAATTGTTTCGGGCAATCAATTGACCCAGGTTTTCAGCCAGCTTAAAGTACTTATTATCCAAGTGATTACTTGATGAACAAAAGACACAGATGTTTTTAATTTTATAACTCGATTCCATTAAAAACTGTTTTGTTGGGTTCAAACAGTAGTGGGATTTTGGCATCCTGTAAAAGCTTAACGCCCAGATGAATAGGCAGGTATTCGTTGCAGGGAGCTTTCTTAGTCTTTTTTTGCAGGTTCGATATGAGTAAATCAGCATCAACACTTTCAGCATACTTCAGGATGTTGTCAGTAAAGTCACCAGATTCCGATTCAAGCATAACATTTTGACACTCCAGCTTTTTCTTTTTTATTTTGTACAGTGCCTGCTTTATTTTGAAGTTTTTACGCTTTTGGGCAAAGAAAGAAAGGTTTTCAGACTGGCTGAAAAGATGGATCTTACTGTTGTATTTTTGCCCAATTTGCAAGGCCGCCTGTAACAGTAAATCCATGTTCATGTGGTAGTCAAAAGGCAAAACAATGTTTTGATAGGTTCTGAACCTGGAATTACCATTGGTAAGTAAAACCGGGATTGTGCTACCCAGTATAACCCTTGCCGCAAAACTACCAATAAGAAACTGTATGCTACTCATAGGATGCGTACCCATTACGATAAGTTTGGCTCCCAGCTTGGCAGCAGTTTCACCTATTGAGTGAAAGATATTACCTGTTACGATATTGGGAACAATACTGATTGCAAATAGCTCTTGGTTTTTACGGGCATATTCAAATAATTTTTCCTTTTGTGTATTGAGCAATGTATGATCAACACCGGCATAATCATCTACCACATGGAGTAAATGAATGATTCCATCCTTTTTACGCAACAGCCCTGCTGCGTATTGCAATGCCTGAAAGGACTGATCAGTGAAATCAACAGGCACCAGGATTGAATATTTTACATAATCCGTCATTGATAAGCCTAAAACTGTTTTATCATTTCAGTAACTCAAGAAATTATACCCCACCCACTACTGCAGCATCTGATATTTCATAAAAGAGTGGAGCTCCAGGACCAATTGGAATTCCAAGCAATATCCATATAATAAGCATTATTAACCAGGCACCCAAAAAGATAAAGGTGTAGGGAATCATGGTTGCAATGATGGTTCCGATACCGGCATTCTTATCATATTTCTCAAAAAAGGCAACGATCATGGCAAAGTAGGACATCATGGGTGCAATCACATTGGTAACACTATCTCCTACTCTGTATGCCAACTGTGTAAATTCAGGAGAATAACCCAAGATCATAAACATGGGGATAAAAACCGGAGCTAATATGGCCCATTTAGCACTGGCACTGCCCACCACAAGGTTAATAAAAGCTGAAATGAGAACCAGGGCTACCATCAAAGGTATACGCCCCAAACCCAATGAGCCAATAAAATTAGCACCCTGGATAGCAAATATCAAGCCCAGGTTAGTCCAGTTAAAATAAGCCACAAACTGTGCTGCAAAAAACACCAGTACGATATATGTTCCCAGGGTGGACATGGATTTACCCATTCCAAGGATAACATCGGTACTGCTTTTGAGAGTTCTTGCACCTATACCATAAACAATACCCAGGATACCGGCAATAAGAAAAATAATGGCAACTATTCCGCTCATGAAGGGCGAGCGCAACAAACCACCTGTTTCAGGATCCCGCAGAAAGCCACTTCCGGGTATATTGCCCCAAAAACCACTTTCAATGGGAACCATACTCCATGCCAGCAACAATACAATAACAATAAAGCCCACAAGCGTAAAACGAATTCCCCTTTTTTCCTCATCATTCAGATGCTTTATCTCTTCAGGCTTTGCATGCCCTTTATACTCTCCAAGGCGGGGCACAACTACTTTCTCAGTAACCCAGGTGCCAATGGTTGATATAAAGAAGGTAGATACAAACATGAAGTAATAATTGGCTGCCGGATTAACAGTATAAGTATCGTCAACAATCCGTGCTGCCTCTTCTGAAAGTCCTGCCAAAAGGGGATCAATGGTACCCAGCAACAAATTGGCTGAATAACCACCTGATACTCCAGCAAAAGCGGCAGCAATACCGGCAATGGGATGCCGTCCTACAGCAAGAAATATCATACCTCCCAAAGGCACTAGTACCACATATCCTACTTCACTTGCAGTATTTGACAAAATACCGGCAAATACGATAGCAAAAGTGAGTAGTTTTTTTGGAGCTGATATAACCAAGAGGCGAAGACCTGTGGACATCAAACCACTGGCCTCTGCAATACCAATACCCAGTAACGCCACCAGCACAGTTCCAAGGGGTGCAAAGGAAGTAAAGTTGGTTACCATGCCTGTCATAATCATATGCAACCCATCACGACTCATCAGGTTGAAAACTTCAATGGTCTCTCCGGTTCCTGGGTGAACAGCTGTTACATTAAAAAGTGCCACAATACCACTTAAAACTATGATTCCAAAGGCAAAATAAGCAAACAATGCCCCCGGATGTGGCAACTTGTTACCAACCCTTTCTATCGCCCCCAGCATTCCGGCAATAAATCCTGAATTCTGATTATTCATACAACTCTGATTTTAGACAGGTAATCCCCTGATGTTTAAGAAAATATACTTATATACTAACTGTTTCTCTGAAAAAAGAACTTTAAAAGGTGCCAAAAATAATCAATTTCCGGAAATGGATAAGGATTATCCATAAGTTTAAAAGTATTGCATCAACAAAAGTATGAGCAGATAACAAAAATCGCTATATATTGCTATCCGCTGTAGTATTTTCCCTGCCAGGTATTTTTTTCCTGGAGTTTCTTTTCAATAAGTAATAACAACTGATCGCTGCGCAACCCGCTCCATGATTCGCGTAGATTATATTGAGGGGGTACCTCACCTGCAAAACGCTCTATGGCAATATCTGGTCTGAGGGTTTCAATAAATTTTACTATAAATTCAGCATATTCATCGGGCTCAAAAAAATGAAATCGTTCAGGATGTTTTATAAACTCCTCTGCCATGGGTGTATCCTTGACAATTTGAAGCTGATGAAATTTTACCGAGTGAATGGGTAATTTTGAAATAATACGGCTCTGTTCAAGTATATCAGCACGACTTTCTCCGGGTAGACCCATAATCAAATGTATACCGGTATGCAGTCCCCGGGAAGCTGTTTGCTCTATAGCCTTCATCGAATCCACGAAAGTATGGCCACGGTTTATCCGGACAAGGGTATCTTCATAACAGCTTTCCACACCATATTCAACATTTATAATGTATTTTTCTGCAAGCTTGGCCAATAAATCCAACTTCTGCTCGTCCACGCAATCGGGGCGTGTACCGATAGTAAGTCCTGATATTCCGGGGTGGTCTAACGCCTGTTGATAACGTTTATGTAGGACTTCAATATCCTCATAGGTATTGGAGTAGGCCTGAAAGTAAGCCACAAACAGCTGAGCCTTTTTATACCGCTTTTTTAGAAAGTTGAGTCCTGTGTCTATTTGCTGTGTAATGGTACTTTCCTGGTGGCAATAAGATGGACTAAAACCACTATTGTTGCAAAAAGTACAACCTCCTGTGCCAACCGTCCCATCACGATTGGGGCAGGTAAAACCAGCATGGACGCTTACCTTTTGGATGCGACTTCCAAAACGTTGCCTGTAAAAGTCAGCCAATGAGTGAAAACGACGTGTATTACCCCAGGGGTACTCCATAAATTTTTCTTTTTGGGCCCACAAAGTTAAGGTAGTTGAACAAATAAAAATACATATTGAACATTGGATCTGAAAAACCGAAAAGTTTTCAGCTACAAAACATATAATCCTCACAGCGTGTATATTACGCTACCCGTTTGCTGGTTCATGGAAAAACCTTTATATTTGCCGCACCAAAACAGAAAAACTTTTTAATGCACTATTTAGACGTATTAGTTTTCACTCTTTACATGTTGGCGGTAATNGGAATCGGGGTATGGTTCCTGCTAAAGAATAAAGGAGTTGATGACTATTATGTTGGTGGACGCAAAATTGGAAGCTGGCATATTGGTTTATCAGTAGTTGCCACAGATGTTGGGGGTGGATTTTCCATTGGTTTAGGCGGACTGGGTTTTATCATGGGCCTTGCAGGTTCATGGATGCTTTTCACAGGACTTATCGGAGCCTGGCTTAGTGCCGTTTTACTCATACCCCGGGTAAAAAAGATTGAAAAATTCAAAAAGTTTTACACCTTCCCCCAACTGCTGGCACATTTTTACAATCCCCGGGTGGCTTTATTGGCCGGAATAATATCAGGAATTGGATACCTTGGTTTCACCAGTTCCCAGATACTGGCAGGTGCCATATTGGCCGAGGCCACTTTCACCCCAATGCTTGACCGACAAACCGCCCTGATAATCATGGGCATCATCGTTATTGTTTATACCGCTATGGGGGGGATAAAAGCAGTTATTTATACCGATACCATACAATGGATTATCCTGATGTCAGGTTTGATTTTCATTGGTATTCCCATTGCTTTTTTCAGTGTGGGAGGTGTTGAAGGAGTCACATCTGTTCTTCCGCCAGAGTATTTCAGTTTGCGGAATATTTCCTGGCAACAAATCCTAAACTGGGCAGTTACCATCATTCCCATTTGGTTTGTAGGCATGACACTTTACCAAAGGATTTATGCCACACGCAACAAAAAACAGGCACAAAAAGCCTGGTATATTGCAGGCTTGTTTGAGTGGCCTGTAATGGCGTTTATGGGTGTACTACTTGGCCTTTTTGCGCGGGTTGCACTCGCTCAGGGAATGTTTGAATATATTGGGATTTTTGACACCGGTGACATTGATGCCGAACAGGGACTTCCATTGCTTTTACGCACGGTATTGCCAGTAGGGCTCATGGGGTTGATGATGGCAGCCTACTTTTCTGCAATTATGAGTACAGCTGATAGCTGCCTGATGGCATCTTCCGGCAACTTCCTCACCGATATTTTCAGCAAATGGTTTAAAGTGCCTGAAAGCCGAAGAGGATTTTTACTGTTTTCACAGGGATTTACCCTCATACTGGGCACCCTGGCATTAATGCTGGCTACTGTAATGCCTAATGTTTTAGAGTTGATGCTTTACAGCTATGCGTTTATGGTTTCAGGATTATTTGTACCCGTTGTGGCAGCCTTATTTTTGAAAAAAGCCAGTTCCGTGGCTGCATTCTGGGCAATGTTTTTGGGAGGAACTACAACAATTTCTTTGATTATTAGCAATTTAGAATTACCTTTAGACCTTGATGCCAACATATTTGGCATCACTACCTCGCTGGTCAGTTTTATTATCATCAACACCATTCACAACAAAATGCTTGTGAACAACCCCACGTAAGACCAACAATTTAATTTTAATATTTTATTAAAAACTCTAAAGTATTGTATTATTATGGATTACACATTTTACACACCTAAGGATCACGTAAGTGAAGATCAGAAAAAAGAAATCGCTGATTTTTTATATGAACATCTGGATCAGTTTGGAGATGAACATGACGCTATCATGCGCTGCATCAATTTTGCCCTCGATGAAGAAAAAAAATTCGGAGGCTTTATCCTTATTTCCAGGGATGGTAAGGATATAACCGGTGCAGTTGTCATTAATAAAACAGGCATGGCAGGTTATATTCCTGAAAACATCCTTGTTTATATTGCTGTTCATAAAGATCACAGGGGCAAAGGACTTGGCAAAGACCTTATGCTGAAAACCTTTGACAAAGCTGAAGGAGAAATTAAATTGCATGTTGAGCCCGAAAACCCCGCCAGGTTTTTATATGAAAAACTTGGATTTACCAGTAAATATCTGGAAATGAGACTTAAACAATAAAAAAAGAAAAATGGCAGAAATAACCATCAGCAGCAAAAAACTACGACACAACTTCGAATTCCTCAAAAATTTTTTTGCGAAAAATAACATTGAGTGGGGAATTGTCAGTAAGCTGCTTTGCGGTAATGAAGTTTTCCTTAAAGAATTAATTGATATGGGAGCCCATGAACTCATGGACTCCCGTATCAGCAATCTAAAAAAAATCAAAAGAATTAACCCTGAGGTAAATACGGTTTACATCAAACCTCCCCCCAGGAGAAGTTTACGCTCAGTTGTAAAATATGCAGATGTAAGCTTTAACTCTGACCTGGAAACTCTTAAGCTTCTTTCAAAGGAAGCTGGCAGACAAAACAAAGTGCACCGGGTGATCATCATGATCGAAATGGGCGACCTGCGAGAAGGGGTTTTGGGTGAAAACCTGGTAAGCTTTTATGAGAAGATATTTGAGCTACCCAACATCGAAGTACTGGGATTTGGAAGTAATTTCAACTGCTTGTACGGAGTAATGCCCTCGCACGACAAGATGGTGCAGTTGAGTCTTTACAAGCAAATTGTTGAAATAAAATTCAACCGTAAAATCAAATGGATCTCAGGTGGCTCTTCGGTGGTAATTCCTATGATTCAGCAAAAGAAAATGCCCAAAGGCATCAACCATTTCCGTGTAGGCGAAACCCTTTACTTTGGAAACAACCTGGTAACAGGCAAATCCATAAAGGGAATGAAGGATGATGTTATTACATTATATGCCGAAATCATAGAATTGCTCGAAAAGCCAATTGTGCCCGAAGGAGAACTGGCTGAAAATCCCTCAGGCGAAACCTATGAGGTAGATCCGGAAGATTACGGGAAAACTTCCTGGAGAGCTTTATTGGATATCGGACTATTGGATATTTCTCCAGATTTTCTTATTCCTGCCGACAAAAGCATTGAAATTGCAGGAGCCAGCTCTGACATTGTTGTAATAGACCTGGGCAAAAACCCCAAAAAATATAAAGTGGGGCATTATATTAAGTTTAAACTTAAATATATGGGCGCCCTGGCTCTTTTTAATTCGGATTACATTAATAAAAGACTGGTTGATTAACAACCCGGTTTCTATACTTGATTGCTATAAATTCAAAAGCGGTAATTAACCCGGGTGTTAATTACCGCTTTTTTTTGACAATAGAATGGTTCTGTTTTAGAAATAATCCATGAACTACCTGAGTCGATCGGCTGAACGAACCAGCTCCTCATCTTTTTTTATGGCACGGTTGGCAAGCATAATCAGTATCATGGAAAGTAAAGGAAATACAATAGCCGCCCCATAAGTGAAATCAAGCTGGGGTAACTCCCTGAAATTATCCAAAAAGAAAATAACAGACACCACTAGAACTAAATGGATAAAAATATTTATTTTCCCAAGCCGAATCTGGTACAAGCGCTTTTTAAATTGAAACGCCGTAAAAAGTGTAAGCCCCATGATTATAAATGGAAGTACGAGTAACAGATATTTTAAAAGTACCGGATACTGTACATGCTCATCCAATGGTCCCATATCCCACAATTTTATGGTATATCTTATCCCCCCTATTTCTGCTATGCCGGAAGGAAGAAGTAGAAATAAAATTGAAAATAAAAACACAAGGAATAAATAAACGGTTTGAATTCTTTGGAGCATAATAGATATAATTAGTTATTGTTTCATGTTTTATTTAGTGCAAAAATAAATATTTTACCATCATAACCACTCCCCGGGCAACATATTATTTACAAAGATAACCCCACAAATTTCTTCAATTAAAGAATATGAAAAAGCTATGCTCATTTATGAAGTTACTGAAATAGCTACTTTTTCAATAACTTCCTGCCCTGGCATATTGGAATGTTTTCAGGTATATGGCAACTTTTTTGTATTATTTTCAAAGAACTCCCCCCTCCGATACAAAATAGCGAAATTGTGATAAACGATTCATTTTTTCAACCATCCAGCAGTACCTAATGCTTAGAGGAACAAATAATTTCATATTTTTATTTTGCATTTAACCTAATATCGTTATATTTGCACCATAATTCCTTCAGGATTTTTCTTTGATTTTTTCGATATTACTTAACCATTTACCTTCGTTCAAAAATAGTTACAAATCGCTTTGTGCGAAACAGGTTTGTTTTGTATATCTACAAGCGAACGCACGAGCTCTCAAATCTTTATCATTGAAAATCATACTCTAAAAATCCTTATTAAATTCTTAACCCTCACAATTCATGTACGATATTGTTGAACTTAACAGCAAGCTTCTCACCGAATTAAAAGAAATCGCAAGAGAGCTTAAAATAAAAAAAGTAGACTCTTATAAAAAACAAGAGCTTGTATATCAAATTCTTGATGCACAGGCTCTCAACCCACCTCCACAGGCTCCCCAACCCGAGAATAATCAAAATCGGCAAAGAAAAAGAAAGCCAGCAGGCAACAAACCCGCTGAAAAGCAGCCCGTAGCTTCAAGCAATAAAAGTGCATCTGCCAGCAAAACATCCTCAGTGGTGCAGCAGGCGCAGAAAGAAGTTGTTTCTGAGGAAAATGACAAAAAATCACAAGCCCGATCACAAAGGCAATCTCAACAAAAACAGATGCAACAAAAACAAGCACAACAGAAAAAAACACAGCAAAAACAAGATCCGGAAAAGCAAAGTTTCCCAAAAAGAGAAGAAGACAAACCCAAAGATTTTAAGCAGGAAAACAAACAACACGAAAAATCTATACGGGCTAAAGATACCGACAAAAAAGCAGATAAAATAGCTAATCATCAATCCAAAAATCAGCAACAGAAAGAAAATCAACCATCTGCTGAAAAGCACCAACACACCCAAGTGGCCGAAACCACCCAAACAAACAACCAGCAGCAAGGCAAAGATGGTCGTGATAAAGACAATCAGCAAAAGCAAAAGAACAATGAACGCCGCAACCAGGAACCAGTATATGAGTTTGACGGTATCATTACTGCCGAAGGAGTACTGGAAATTATGCCTGACGGCTATGGCTTTTTGCGTTCCTCTGATTACAACTACCTGAACTCACCTGACGACATTTACGTTTCCCAAAGCCAGATTAAACTATTTGGGCTGAAAACCGGAGACACCATAAATGGAGGTATCAGGCCACCTAAAGAAAACGAAAAATATTTCCCTTTGATCAAAGTGGAAAAAATAAATGGCCGTATTCCAGCAGAGGTTCGCGACCGGGTACCCTTCGATTTTCTTACACCGCTATTCCCTCAGGAAAAGTTTGAACTTACCGGACATGCGCAAAGTAATATTTCCACCCGCTTAATTGATATGTTTGCCCCCATTGGCAAAGGACAACGTGGTCTCATTGTTGCACAACCCAAAACAGGTAAAACCATTCTCTTACAGGATGTAGCCAACGCCATTGCTGCAAACCACCCTGAGGCCTTTTTGATTGTTTTGCTCATAGATGAAAGACCGGAAGAAGTTACAGAGATGGCCCGCAACGTTAAAGCGGAAGTGATTTCATCCACCTTTGATGAGCCCGCCGACCGACACGTAAAAGTTGCTAACATCGTTCTTGAAAAAGCGAAACGTATGGTTGAATGTGGTCATGATGTTGTTATTCTGCTTGATTCCATTACCCGTCTTGCCAGGGCCTTTAACACCGTTGCCCCCGCTTCAGGCAAAGTACTTTCAGGTGGGGTTGATGCCAACGCCCTGCATAAACCTAAACGGTTTTTCGGTGCAGCCAGAAATATTGAAGATGGAGGTTCTCTTTCTATCATCGCAACTGCACTTACCGATACGGGTTCAAAGATGGATGAGGTTATTTTTGAAGAATTCAAAGGTACAGGTAATATGGAATTGCAGTTGGATCGCAGACTATCCAACAAACGTATATTCCCATCCATTGATATCGTGGCTTCGGGAACCCGTAGAGAAGACCTGTTAATGGACAAAGAAATGATGAATCGCGTCTGGATTTTGCGTAAATTTATTGCTGATATGACGCCCCTGGAAACCATGGAGTTTTTAATGGACAAAGTCAAACATACTCAATCCAATGAAGAGTTCCTATTATCGATGAATGGATAAGGGATACAGGTTCAGAAAGAGAATTCCTAATACATTCCCGGAACTCAAATTACAAAGGGCTGCTAAAATGCAGCCCTTTGCTTTTTGCTTGATAACTACTCATAAACCCAAATTTAACACCTATTTAACGATTTCCTTCCCGAACTGATAACTGTTGTTATCTCTAAATCATCTAAAGCCCTTAAAAGAGGCCCGGAACTATTTTGAAGGAAGTCTCCTGCGCTTAAGCCTCAGTGAGTTTAATACAACAATTACATCAGACAATGCCATAGCTGCTGCAGCTATCATCGGACTTAGCAGTCCTATCACTGCCAATGGTATAGCCATAACATTATAAATAAAGGCCCAGAATAAATTTTCCTTAATGGTTCGCCGGGTTACCCTGGCTGAACCAAAAGCCGTGGAAAGCAGTTCAAGATTACCTTTTAGCAATACCACGTCTGCAGATTTTACAGCCACCTGGGTACCCGTGCTCATGGCTATACCCACATAAGCTTTTGCCAATGCCGGGGCATCATTTATTCCATCCCCAACCATGGCCACTTTGTTTTGTGACGAAAGTTCTTCCACAATCCGGAGCTTTTCCTCGGGTCTTTTTTCGGCATAAACCTCTTCAATACCCAACTTCTGAGCAATATCCTGACATTTTTTCTCCCTGTCACCGCTGAGCAAAACTGTTTGTTTTCCACTGTTTTTAATATAATCAATGGCTTTTCGGGCCTCAGGTTTTATCTCATCTTCTATGTCAAGCCATCCTATGAGATTTTCATTCATGGTTACGTAAATACTATGGGTACTGTCAGTGGTTAATGACTTCGCAACTTCATAAGAACCAACCCTGTAAATATTGCCCTCTTTGTCTGTGGCCGTCAGACCCAACCCTTTTTCTTCCTCGACTTTTTCAAACCTGATTAGCGCTGCTCCTTTAAATTCTTGTACAATAGACTTGGCGATGGGGTGAGAGGAGTGTTTCTCAATACTATAGAGCAATGAAACAAGACTTTGCTGACTTTTACCGCCCATTGCTTCCAGATTACTTACACGAAACTTGCCCGTGGTAAGGGTTCCTGTTTTGTCAAAAATAACTTTTTCGATAACAGGGAGTTTATCAAATACGCTACCACCCTTGATTAGAATACCATTTTTGGCGGTACGGCCTAACCCTACGACTACAGCGGTGGGAATAGCCAAACCAAGAGCACACGGACAGGCGATCACAAGAACAGCTACACCACGCATGAGCGCATCCCGAAAGGGCAAATCTGTACCCAGAAACCACCCCAGCCAGGTTGCCAGTGCAATAATTACAACTGTTGGCACAAATACAGTACTAATCTTGTCGGCAAGGTTCTGCAACTGCGGTTTATCTTTTTGGGCATTCCGAACCATTTCTATGATTTGCGACAAGACAGTATCTTTACCGGTGGCAGTAGCTTTTACCTTTATATTACCGGTTTCAAGGATGGTTCCACCAATCACCTTATCCCCTTTAACCCTGTCAACAGGAATGCTCTCACCTGAAACCATCGATTCATCAATGCTCCCATAGCCCCAGTATATTTCACCATCAACCGGTACCTGATCCCCACTGTTTACAAGAAATAAATCACCGGTTTGCAGCAGGGATGCGTCTACCTCTTCTATATATTCCTGCCCTTCGTTCATTTCCTGTGTAATACGTTTAGCTGATGTTTTCTGTAGACGGGTAAGTTCATCCACAGCCGATGTGGTTTTTTTGACAGAACGATGCTCCAACATATTACCAAGTAGCACAATACTAATGATACTTGCCGAAGTTTCGTAAAACATATAATCAGGACCTAACCGGTAAAGGGTACCAATCAGGCTGTAAACAAAAGCTGCGGTTGATCCCATAAATATCAACACATCCATATTAGTAACCCCAGCCTTAAGACTATTGTAAGCACTTTTGCCAAAATGCCAGAACCCAACTGCAAAAACAGGGAGGGTTAATGCCAGCTGAAAATAGTCATTGTGCAGCAGATCAAAAGGCACAAACATGGCTAGAATAAGAGGTACAGTGAAAATAGCCGTAAAATAGAACTTTTTTTCAATGGTGCTTAATCCCTTCCGACGCGGCTGTTCACTTTCATGGCCATCTTTTCGACGGGTCACCTTATACCCCAGGTTTTCTATGGTTTTGACCGCAACCGAAAAGGAGTTTTCGTCCCCGGCTTCAAAACGAACATCATCGGTGGTAAAATCTGCATCAACATTTTTGAAACCTTGCTTCTCAAGAGCTTTTTTAATACCTAAAGTGCAGTTGGTACAGCTCATCCCCTCCACTTTCAATTCAACCACATGTAAAGCATTATTTTTCATATATTTAATTTGTTTGAAAACGTATTATGTACTTAAATACCTATATTTGAAACAACTTACAAAATAAAGAGTTCGATACTTAAACAATTATAACACAACAAATCTTTACCTCAAAAGATTTAACTTTGTTTGTACATGAAAAATCCATTTAGCATGGCAAACTCCTTGCCCGTTAAAAATATTTTCCTCCTGGCCTGGATCCTGTTTTCAGGATATGCCTGCTCAGGAAATAAGTCTGACAGTGAAAGACAGATGGATTCTTTCTCTGTTCCATTTTGTCATTCTATTGCCCCAACGGAAATCTTAACATCGACACAAGACAGTTTGTTGTACCACCAGTTCATCAATCATGAGATGGAGGTTGTTGAGGGAAAACCAGCAATTGCAGACCAAATCATACATGTTGCCAGGCTTTTTAAATCCACACCCTATGTAGCATCCACCCTTGAGGTTACCGATAAAGAACAACTTGTTATAAACCTGGGCGAATTGGACTGCACCACTTTTGTTGAATATGTGCTGGCCATAAGCCTGGCGTCACATTACCAGCAAACAAACTTTGAAGACTTTTCCAGGATAATTACCTGCCTGAGATACAGAGATGGTATTATTGATGAGTATCCTTCCAGATTGCATTATTTTACGGAGTGGCTGCAGCAGCATGTAAAAAACGGACTGCTGGAGTTAACCAGTGACAAACTAGGCAGTAAACCTTTTAATACCGAGGTGAGCTTTATGAGCTCGAACCCTCATTTATATCAACAATTGGATAATCCCGATTTTATTGAAGAAATCAAGAAAGTGGAAAAAAGAATTTCATCTTTTACCATGAACTACATCCCCAAAGATGAGATTTCAGAGTTGGAAAACAAAATTATGGATGGCGACATCATTGCTTTTACTACTGATATACCCGGCCTGGATGTATCACATAATGGGTTTGCCTATCATCACAAAGGTCGTTTACACTTGCTTCATGCTTCCACCCGCAAGGACATGGTTGAAATAACACCGATTCCTTTAAGCCGTTATATTGCCCCCATGGCCAATGTAACAGGAATTTTGGTGGCAAGGCTTACCCCCGGGTAACTAATCGAAAGGTGAGCCCCACAAAATCGGGCTTCATTTCCCAGGTAAATATGTAATTTATATCAGTCGGAGTACCTGGTATAGGGTGTAACTTGCTGGTGGGCAAAATCTCCCTCCTGGAACTTATAATACCCGGCCATTGCAATCATAGCTGCATTATCGGTACTGTATTCAAACTTTGGGATATAAACCTTCCAGCCCGACTGTTCCTGCTCCTGGAGCATGGTCTGTCGCAGGCCTGAGTTGGCTGATACACCTCCTGCGATAGCCACATGCCTGATCCCTGTTTGCTGTGCTGCTTTTCTCAGCTTATTCATCAGTATTTCAATGATGGTATACTGTACAGAGGCACTGATATCCTCTTTATTTTCTTCAATATACTGGGGGTTTTTCTTTAATTGGTCACGCAGATAATAAAGCACCGACGTTTTGAGTCCACTGAAAGAAAAATTCAGTTCAGGTATTTTGGGATGTGGAAATGGAATGGCATGCGGATTGCCTTTTTTAGCCAGTTTATCGATAAGAGGTCCTCCCGGATAAGGAAGTCCCATAATCTTTGCGGCTTTATCAAAAGTTTCACCTGCCGCATCATCGATCGTCTGACCAATAACTTCCATTTGAAAATGATTCTTTACAAGCACTATTTGGGTATGGCCGCCGGAGACTGTAAGACATAGAAACGGGAACTCAGGTTTTTGAGGTTGCTGCGGATCCTCTATAAAATGAGCAAGGATGTGCGCATGCATATGATTCACCTCGATAAGAGGAATACCCAGAGCCATAGAAAAAGACTTGGCAAAGGATGCACCTACCAGCAAGGACCCCAACAAGCCAGGACCATTGGTAAATGCTACTGCATGAAGTTGATTTTTGTGTATCTTTGCAGCATCCAAAGCTTTATGAATGACTGGAATGATGTTTTGCTGATGTGCCCGGGATGCCAGCTCAGGAACCACACCACCATAAAATTTGTGAACTTCCTGATTTGCAATAACATTGGCAAGAATTTTGTTGTCTCTCAATACTGCCGCTGAAGTATCATCACAGGAAGACTCAATTCCCAGAATATAGGTTTCCATGAAGTTAAAACAGTTGTTTTGTGTAATTTTTTTTGTTCCAAAAATAGGGAGGCAAAGTTATTAAAAAAACAGGTCGCATAATACTACTTACATCTTTTGTGATGTTTCTCATCCCAACGGTAATGTATTTCACATTCCGTTCTCCCGCCGTACAAACCTATTTGGCTAATAAAGCAGCGGAGTATCTATCGCGTGAGCTTGATGCTAAAGTAAGCGTGGGTGGTGTTAACATTACCTACACCATGAATATCGTGCTTGAAGACCTTGCCCTTGAAGACCAAAGAGGAGAGCCCCTGCTTGCAACCCAAAAAATTGAATTTGACATTAGCCATATTTCCTTTTCAAACCGAACCCTTAATATCAATAAACTTTTATTTGATCAGGCCCTGCTTTATATCACTGAGTATGAAGATGAAAATCTTCACAACTTCCAGTTTATTTTAGATTATTTCCAGGCTGATAAGCAGGATACAGATACGATAACATTACCCAACTGGGACGTATCGGTTCGTTCGTTTGAATTTGCACAATCCGGTCTTTGGTATAAAAACCATAATCAGCAAGATTCAGACTTTGGTTTTAATCAGAGTAACTTTGTTGTGGATAACTTTTACATCGACATAGAAGATATTTTCTTTGAAGATGAAATATTTATGGCATCCCTGGTAAACCTCTCGCTGGGCGAATCCAATGGTTTTAGCCTTAATAAAGTCACTGCAGACATATTTTTATCTCCCCTTGGCGGACACATTAATAACTTTGAATTAAACACTGCACTCAGTCAGGTAAAGATGGATGTGGCTTTGGACTATAACTCCTACAATAGCTTCAGACATTTTGCCGATTCCGTTGATTTTGATATCGAACTCCAAGCTTCTGATTTAGATCTTTATGAAATTGGCTATTTTATTCCGCAG
>SL_3KL_010_SEDDRAFT_10000490_pt1 | contig 32596 bp, 28 predicted proteins | sample SodLakKL_010_SED_2_FD_10381 | JGI IMG/M metagenome (IMG submission 10381)
CATGATGGACAAGGTGAAACTAAATGGTGCGTTGAGGAATTCGCTTGTAACAGGTTTGCTGGATTACTACCGTTTTCATCTGCCCGGGATGGGTAAGCTAAAGTCAATATCCGTTATGAAGGAAATTTTTGATTAAAAACCGGTAAAATTTCTGATCTTTGTTTTTCAGGTCCTGATTAATTGTGACGTAAAACCCTGACAAAGCTGACCGGATGATATCGTATAGCACATAAAGGATTAATTTCCGGTTTAATTCCATTGGTTTATTGAAAAGCATTGGGATGTGGATAAGTAAATTTTAAAGACTAAAAATACCTTTTTCATTATGCTGGCAAAAAAAGAGCTTATTTCAGAAGAACAGAGAAAGTTTGCTTTGTATGCAAAGGCACTGAGCCATCCAGTAAGGGTTTATATCATTGATCTGCTCAGAAAACAGACCTGTTGCTACAGTGGAGATCTTGCCCAGGAGCTTCCCATAGCAAAATCTACATTATCCCAGCATCTTAAGGAACTGAAAAAGGCCGGTCTTATCCAGGGAGAGATCACACCTCCCAGGATAAAATATTGCCTTAACCGGAACACCTGGGAAGAAGTACAGAAACTGTTCGGATTTTTCAGTAAAAGTTAACTTTAACCGAAAGAATTCCTTGAGGCTCTACCTCGGGGTCAAATAAAGAATTATCTGAAAAAAATTGACCTGAAGGTCGATTTCTCATGCAAAATATTGCCCTTTGTGGTTATTTTCACCTGATGAGAAATTCATGTACATTTCTTCTGTAAGCATAAATTTTGTAATAAAAAATATCCAAAATTTATGCTTACAGTCGGAACCGCTGCGCTTTAACATTAAAATTTTTTCATGCGTCTGTGTGTAATTTTCCGCAGAAAAAATTTAATGTATATTTGTAAAATATGTACGTTGTTTTACGAACTACGAACACATTTTCATCAAACTAACATAACAAATTGCGGGAAGCAGTATATCATGTAATCAAAATTTATAGATGCATCGTAAACCCAAAAATAAAACATGTTATGGAAAAAAGGATTATCAGCATTGTTTTCTTGTCATTGATTTCTGCCTGCCTTTCGTTTTCGCAGGTTCTTGAAACTGTAACCCTTCCCAAGCCTCAACAAACCGGGGGAATGCCTCTTTTTGAAGCTCTGAATCAAAGGCAGAGTTTGCGTGATTATACCAGCCAGGAGCTTGATATGCAGACGATATCAAATCTCTTATGGTCTGCTTTTGGCGTCAACAGGGACGACGGAAAGAGAACTGCACCAACAGCTCGCGATTGGCGTGAATTTGATATTTATGTGGTAACGGCCAACGGATGGTATATTTATGATGCTGTGAAGCATGTACTGTTGAAGATGAGCAGCAACGACCGCAGGGAGTATGCAGGACGTCAGGATTTTGTACATACGGCTCCATTGACATTGATTTATGTTGCTGATTATGACCGTATGGATAATGCCAGTGATGAGGTCAGGGATTTTTATGCAGCAACTGATGTTGGCTTCATCTCACAAAATGTTTACCTGTTTTGCGCGTCAGAAGGTTTGGGTACCTGTGTACTCGGACAAGTTGACAGGGATAAAATGCGTGAGGTCTTCAGGTTAAGACCCGGTCAGCGGGTGGTTTTGTCACAAACAATGGGATACCCTCAATAAGATAATTCAGGGTTACTAGTAAACTTGCAGATAATAATCCCTTAAACAATTATTATCTTTGTATTTTACATGAAAAGGCAAATAATCTTTTCGTGCGAGGTTTCTGTGCGTTTCTTAGCAGCCTTTATGAATAGTGATTAATAATAATTTAAGGTCGCATTTTTATGAGGTGCGAGCCTTGAAAAGCTTAAACAAAGACGGATTATATGCCCCTGATAAACTCATTGGTTTCCTGGTTCAACACCAGCAGGATGCACCAGATAGACTTTCTGAAAAAGCACCCTGAAAATGTGCAGCAGGAAACCCTTTTAAAGTTGCTTAGTTCGGCCGTGAACACAGAATTCGGTAAGAAGTACGATTTTAAATCAGTCGACTCCGAAGAACAGTTCAGGGATCGGATTCCCATGCATAGTTATGAAGATATAAAACCCTACATTGACAGGCTGAGGGAAGGCGAGGAGAATCTTATATGGCCGGGAGAAATTAAGTGGTTTGCCAAATCATCCGGCACTACAAGTGATAAAAGCAAGTTTATCCCGGTAAGTACAGAGGCCCTTGAAGATTGTCATTTCAGGGGGGCAAGGGATATTCTTGCCATTTATACCAATAACAATCCCGAAACAAAGATATTCTCCGGGAAGGGTTTGACAATAGGGGGCAGTCATCAGGTAAATAATTTCAACAATCAGTCTTTTTACGGAGATCTTTCAGCCATTCTGCTTGAGAATACCCCTTTCTGGGTCAGTTTTATACGCACTCCCAATACAAAAATCGCACTTCTGGAGAAATGGGAGGAAAAGCTTGAGAAGGCATATGAGGCCACTCTGTACGAAAATGTGACCAATATGGCGGGGGTTCCCTCATGGAATCTAGTATTCATAAAATATTTACTCGAGAAAACTGGCAAGTCAAATCTTCTGGAGATATGGCCCAATCTTGAACTATTTATTCATGGTGGTATAAGCTTTCTGCCGTATCGTGAACAGTTTGAAAAGCTGATCCCTTCACCTTCGATGAAATATCTGGAAACATATAATGCTTCGGAGGGATTTTTTGCGATTCAGGATGAACCCTCGAGAGACGATATGTTGCTGATGCTTGATTATGGAGTATATTACGAATTCATACCGATGGAGAGTTTCGATGAGGAACAGCCCAAGACTATTTCAATAGGTCAGGTCCAGACAAATAAGAACTATGCACTCGTAATCTCTACCAACGGTGGGCTATGGAGGTATGTTATTGGTGACACGGTGGTGTTTACATCTCTTTATCCACACAAAATTAAGGTCTCAGGACGAACCAAGCACTATATTAACGCGTTCGGAGAGGAGCTGATAGTTGACAATGCAGAAAACGCACTTAAAACTGCTTGCCGGAAAACCTGTGCCGTAATAAGTGAATATTCAGCCGGTCCGGTTTTTATGAGTGACACTTCAAAGGGTGCTCATGAATGGATAATAGAGTTTGAAAAGGAACCTGAAAACATAGAGTATTTTGCCACACTTCTCGACAATGCACTGAAATCGTTAAACTCAGATTATGAAGCTAAAAGGTATAAAAGCATAACTCTTGATCCTCCGGTTGTACATATTGCCAAAAAGGGTTTGTTTTATCAGTGGCTAAAGGAGCAGGGAAAACTCGGTGGTCAGAACAAGGTTCCAAGGCTTGCCAATAACAGGCAGTACCTTGATGAATTGCTTGAGATAAATCAAAAGATGTAATAGCCAAATATAGTTACTGAGTATTTCAAAGCCGATAGAACGACCATGCTTTATTGACCTTCGGTCAATTCTACATGAAATTATGTGTTCTTTTTATCAGTAATTGTCAGATGTGAAATTTATCCTATATATTGTTCGACAGCTCATGGAAGGATCATTTTAAAAAATTGCCATAATGCTGCTTTTGCTGATCATTTTTTTGTTTCCGGCAATTAATGTTTCCCCGGTGATTGGGGTGGTTCAAGGCACACCTGCTTTGCCTGCCGGGGAGTATTGCGCAACCCATCCCCAAACTGGAGTTAAGTACTCCGGTCAGGCTCCTTCCCGTCATTATTATACCGATCACCTTGAGAATGTTTATTTTATAGATGGATACAAACTTCTTAAAATTGATACAGCTACAGGTGAGGTTATGGAATTCGGGTCATATTCAGCCGGAGAAATTACGTTGGCCGATGTATCCAATCCATTTCAGATAATGGTTTTATACCGTGATTTTAACCGGATCGTGTTTCTGGATAACAAGCTCTCCCGTCTCAGGTCTGAAATAGACCTTTCAGAGCTGGGGATTGAACAGGCTGTTCTGGCCTGCACATCAGGAAGGGGAGGAATGTGGATCTTCAGTGATCGCGATAACAGGATTATCTATTTTGACCAGCAACTGAGAAATACTCACCAGAGTATGGTAATCGGTTCAATAGCCGGTCCCGCCGGTAAGCCTGTTTCTATGACTGAGGCACAAAACCGTCTTTATCTATATATTCCCCGAAAGGGAATTCTTGTATTTGACCGTTTTGCTTCCTATATAACCACGGTTCCATATTCAGGCCCTGAAAGATTTCGTGTAACAGGTAATAATATTATATATTTCGATGGCGGTAAGTTAATCAGTATGGATATGGAGAGCGGTGAGGAAATTTACCTTGATTTGCCTTCCGGTGTGGAAATTGATGATGCAATGATGCATTCAGCTTACCTGTTTCTTCTTTCGGGCAACAGGTTTATGCTTTATGGAAGGCGTTGAGGCACATTTTAACCAGCCGTTTTTATTCCGCCCTCTGTTGATTCATATTTTTACCCAAAAAAGTATTACTTTAGTTGTCGAATAAACTGAAAATTTTTTTTTATGCATATTGCTGTTGCCGGGAATATTGGCTCCGGAAAGACCACCCTGACGGAATTACTTTCAAAGCATTACAGATGGGAAGCCAATTATGAAGACGTTGATGAAAATCCGTACCTGAATGATTTTTATGAAGATATGCAACGCTGGTCGTTCAACCTGCAGATATATTTTCTGAACAGCCGGTTTAACCAGATACTCGATATCCGCAAGCTGGGCAAAACGGTGATACAGGACCGCACCATATATGAAGATTCCTATATTTTTGCCCCCAACCTCCATTCTATGGGCCTGATGTCGACAAGGGACTTTGAAAATTATTTCACCCTGTTCAATCTTATGAGTTCGCTTGTGCAGCCACCCGATTTGCTTATATATCTAAGGGCTACGGTGGGAACCCTGGTACAGCAGATTCAGAAACGGGGCAGGAAGTATGAGAACTCCATCAGGATTGACTACCTCAAAAGGCTTAATGAACGCTATGAAGCGTGGATAGCTTCTTATAACCTTGGCAAAATGCTGGTGGTTGATGTAGATAACCTCAATTTTTCAGAAAAAAGTGAAGATCTGAGCAAGGTTATTGACCGGGTTGATGCTGAACTGTTCGGTCTTTTTTGATCATTATAATTGCCATTACACGTCAGGTCATTTAAAGATCTGTAAATCTGACCAGCTCAACAAACTCCTGAATTCTGTTGTAAATATCCGTTGTGTTAAGATTTACCAGGTTCCCGGTGCCAAATTTTTCAACGCAGAATGAAGCCATTGCAGATCCCGCTATTATCGCATTCTTCATATTAGCGAAGCTGATATCGCCTGTCTTGGCAAGATAACCTATAAATCCGCCTGCAAATGAATCACCTGCACCGGTGGGATCAAATACATCTTCAAGTGGCAGGGCAGGGGCAAAGAAAATCTTTTCATCCGAAAACAGCAATGCACCGTTTTCACCTTTTTTGATAATCAGGTGATCCGGTCCCATTGTAAGTATTTTTTTAGCAGCCCTGGGAAGAGAGTATTCTCCTGACAACTCCCTGGCTTCGGAATCATTAATGGCCAGTACATCAACCATACTGATCACTTTTTTCAGGTCAGATGGTGTGTTGTCTATCCAGAAATTCATGGTATCAAGAACTATAAGCCTTGGGCGTGGCTGCAACTGATCTATTACCGATATCTGGATATCGGGAGACAGGTTGCCGAGCATTAAATATTCAGCCCCCTGGTAGGAATCCGGAATAACCGGTTTGTAGCCTTCAATTACGTTGAGCTCTGTCACCAGTGTCTCCCTTGAATTCATGTCCGTATTGTAACGGCCTGCCCAGAAGAACGACTTTTCTTTCTCCCTCACCTCAAGTCCCCGGGTATCAATCCCATGATCATTCAGAAGTTTGATATACTCTGCAGGGAAATCTCCGCCTACAGCCGAAACTACTGCGCACTCCTCTGCAAAGTACGAGGCAGCAAGACTTATGTAGGTAGCAGCACCACCGATTATTTTATCTGTTTTTCCGAAAGGGGTCTCAATGGCATCAAATGCAACGGTTCCGACAATAATCAGGCTCATAAAAAATATTTTTTTACAAATATATTGCTTAATTAACGAAAAGCTGTTATTTTCGCAGTCTCATTTGAGTGTTTATACTCAAAAACACTCCTCCTTAGCTCAGTTGGTTAGAGCACCTGACTGTTAATCAGGGGGTCCTAGGTTCAAGTCCTAGAGGGGGAGCTTAAAAATCAAAGGGTTGCAGCTGTTAAAGGTTGCAGCCTTTTTTGTTTTAATTTGAATTACCGAGGAATGTTCATAAATTGTTGATGCGAATATCCCTCCGAGAAATCCTCGGTAGTTGCAGATTCCTGAAGCTCACCACTGTCAACCCACTGAAATACAACAGTTTTATATTGTGATTTGTGGTGCGTTTATAATCTTATTGAATAATTTGTGCCAGGTCCAATTTTGCTAACCTCGTTACTATTCCAGGATAACATCCAGATAAACCGAATGACGCCCATATGTGTCATAAAACGGCTTAAAAACAACACCATCAATATAAAATTGCAACTGCTCAGGATCACCTGAAATCGATTTACTTATATCATTTGCATTTAATTTTATCTGACGCCATTCTTTAAGTGGCTCATACTCCTGGGCTGCCAGTAAAACTGGTCCGTAAAACAAACTGGCAATGTTTTGCTGATCCATAACGGGCTCCAGATAAAACTTAAACGGCATACGCAATTCAACCATATCACCGTCTTTCCAGTTGCGGTTTAAAGTAAGATAGCTTCCCGGTACAGCATTAACGTTTTCTTCCTTCCCATTGATACTCACGAAAAATCCTTTAGTAGCCCATTGTGGTACACGTACATTAAGGTCAAACTCACCATTACCATTAATGGTCAATCGTGTATGGTCTTCTTTTGGATATGCTGTTATTTGCGTTACAGTAACATTCTTTTCAATCCATTTTAATGTTGAAGGCACATAAAGGTTCACATATAAGGCCTGGTTGTCTTCACTTTTAAAATAAACTGCTTTTTGAAGTTTTGTGCTACTTTCAATTGCCGTGCCGTTACAACAAGAAAAACCTCTCATATTAGGGTTGCCAAATGATTTTACAGATCCCGGTCTCAATGGTACGTGATAGGTATTTGCAGGAGTGTCCTCTGCAACAGAAGCAAGAATGTGATTGTAAAGCGCACGCTCAAAGTAATCCATTAAATCTGCACGCTGATTAAAGAGAAAAAGGTTTTTTGTTAATTTGAGCATATTATAGCTAGCACAGGTTTCATTCTGTCCACCGGCAGCAAAACCGTTTTCATAAAGTGTTGCTGGTTGAGCGGTGAAGCATTCCGCATTAGCAGGGTTACTTGCTCCTGCAACACCTCCAATACTGTACATATAATCATTCACGGTCTTATACCAAAAATTGTCAGATATATGATAATAATCCGGAACTTCACATACATGATACGTTTCAAGAGCCCCCATAATTTGAGGTATGTGTTGGTTGGAGTGTAACCCACGGAACATATCCACATTTTTAGCCAGTCCGTGAGAATGTTCAGCATCGCCAAAAAACAGCCTGATGTTATCAAATAATATGGCAGCTTCCAGGTGATGAGGTTCATTGGTCATGCGATACAGTCTTGCCATAGCTTCATTCATTCCCCCATACTCTCCTGCAATGTATCTGTTCCACATACTTATAAGTGTAGTGGTTGGCAACTGATTCAGACGGGCATATACCCAGTCGCCCATACCTTTTACTATTTTCAGGGCCTTTTCATTGCCACTGACATCATAAATATCCATCAGACCGGCCAGGATTTTATGCAGGGTATAGTAGGGTGCCCAAATTTGAGTACTACTCGTTCCATAGGTCGCGCCATTCTCTAACATAATAAACTGGTCTGGCGGATAGGCGCTAATATACCCTTTACCCCAGTTCCAGTAATCTGTCCGGATTCCCTCTTTACTCAAGTCTGAATCAAAGTCTGACTTACCCTGGCCTGGTGGTACAGCTGTTGGTTCTGACACATATTCTCCTCCCACGGTTCGTGGTTGTCCCGACATTCGTGATAATTCGTACAGCGTATTCACCATATAATCCATCTTATCAGCAAAATTAGTCTGGAGCGACGCATCATAACTGGCACCTGCAAACGCCTGAGCTATAGCGGTAAGATAATGCCCTGTAGCATGACCGCGCAATTTAGTTTGCTGACTATCCCATCCTTCTAATGCTTTTGCTCCCTCAGGCTGCTCCTGCCCATAGGCGTTACGAAACATATAAAGAAAATCATCCGGATTAGTATTGACAAGGCCTGTTACAAATTTATCACGGTTTTCTATAAATTTTGTGTTGTTATTGTGAATATCTGTGTTTAATAAAACCTGACCAAGATTGAAAACTTCGAGTGTCCGGTCTGGTGTAGAAGGTATTTTGGATTCCTGAGCTTCTTTAACTGTAATTATCGCTTCTGGCTGTAAATCCGTTCCGGGAATCCTTCCTTTTACCTTATATGTGCCGGGGGCAAGTACTTGATTGTTATCCTCAGGTGCCGGCCAGAGCACTCTTACATCAGGCCCTTGAATTTGATTACTGTAAACGCCTGTTAAAAAGCGCGGTAACCTTGGAAGATAACCCACTACCGTCTCGACCTGAATATCCTGGACGCTTGTCAGATATGTATTATACAACTGCGGAGTTGTTATGGGAAAATCTGGAAGACTTCGGTCTGAATCATCTCTGGTTCTGACTACCGGTTCCTCTCCTCTCAGGGCATTATCATGTATCCTGGCAATTTGTTTTTGACTGAGAGGGATTCTGTAGATTCGAAAATCGTGCAATTTGGCATTTAACCAGGTATTATCAGACGCCAGTGATTTCCCTATATATAGTTTATTATTCTCTGCCGTATTATTATTGAACAGGTGATCTAACTTCACCTCTATATTCTTTGCTTCACCGGTAAGTACCCCATTAATATATGTAGTCAAAGTTTTGGACGGGGCATTAATAACAATAGCTAAATGATTCCATTTATTAACTTTTACCGCTGGTGAACTTGCAATATATTTTTCAGATTGATCTATTATTTGAGCCTGATAACCTTCTTCGCAGTTGGAGCCTGTTGGAGCAACAAATACACGAGAACCAGCATTTTTTCCAAAATCGAAAAATATCTGTCCGCTTTTTGCAGAACCCAGGTTAATCCATCCAGTCATACTGATTGATTCTTGTCCTGTCACCGATTCACCCGGAATTGAAATAAATGTTTCACCTTCTCCTGATAAAGAAAGTACATTGCCAAACAGGTCGTCTTCTATAAACCTGAAATTAGAGCCTTGAATGGTGCCATGTAAATTATTACGGGACCAATCACTTACATTTCCATTAAATCTATATCGAGAAATTAATCCTGTTTCTCCAATTCCGTCCAAAATTTGATCACCGCTTTGTGCAAATATCGAAGTTGTAGTTAATGCACAAAAACTTAGCATTATTCCAACGAATAGGCTATATATTTTCATAATATTTTTTATGGTCTGAGGGTCATGCTGAGCCAGAACTGCATTCCAACCCTGCGTTCGTCTACAATTGAATTCTTTTCAAAGCCCGGTGATGCAATAAGCTGTATGCTGAACGATCCGGATGGAGAAAATGTGACGCCACCCAGGAAGCTTGTTGTTATAATGCTGAGTCGCTCGCGTGGCATAGTAATTCGCTCGCCAGTCATCTCTTCAATTTTAACCTCTTCATTCTGCACTCTCTCCCTGTAATCATAAAGGACCAGTGTCTTATTTTCGATTTTCCAGAAGTTCATAACCCTGTTCAGACCTATTAGAAAATCCCATCTCTCGTTTAGGTCATATTCATAGATAACCGGTATCTGGATTGAACGGAGCCTGGAGGCAAATTCCCAGTTAATGGTTTTGTCCTCTACTGTTTTATTGTATTGTGTCCATGTGGTTGTATCATTTCCATAAAAGTAGACCTGGTGGTAGAATGATTCGGAAAATGCATCAACCTTTTCGATGGTGTTGGTGGACTGCCGGCGTACTCCGAAAATTGCCCCGACACTGAGGTTTTGCTTTTCATCAACATCCCAGTTCATGGCCGATTTAAGAGTGCTGCTTTTGATGTCNCTGTCGCCGCTACCGGTCCGGAAGTCATGCATGATTGAGAAACCCTCACTTTCGGAGAATTGGCCATTATTATAATGGTAGTAATATTCATTATCTGATTCGCTTTCAATATCCGATGCCAGTCCAAGATCCTGCCGGGCAAGGGAATAGTTGTACATTAATCTGAAACTCAGATCTTCTCTCATCTGCCTTTCCCATTGAAAACCTGAATAGAATGTATTGCCAGTATGATCCCAGTTCTGATCTGACTGGTGCCAGTTGTTGTAGTTACTCCAGTTTGTACCGTCTCTTATCCCGTATCTCGACATTGATTCATCATCCCTTACCATATTCTGTATCACCTCACCCTGTACCAGTCCCCCGAAAAGTCCGAATTTATTATTGCCTGTGGTATAGTTCACACCAAGCGAGTAGTCCATGTGACCGTACTCCTGGTCCCTCTGTTCATGTGTTTTCCAGTAGGAGGTGTAACCAGCCTGCTGGTTCCACAGGTTATCACTCCCAAGGCTGCCGTCACGATCAAACAAGAAACCTCCTATTTTGAACCCCATTTCCAGCGCCTCATTAATTTCCCAGGCAAGGAAGAGGTTCATAGCATGTCCCTCATGGTACATATCATCAGAGCCGGAAAACCTGTCTGTTATCTCATAGCCCTCTGTTCCCGCATAAGCCATTCCGTCGAGGGATCTTCCGGCCTGGTTACGATAAATATCATGCGGTATGGCATAATAGCCGCCGGCCTGGGTTATTAACTGGTAGGTTGCCCCAAGGGTAATCGAATTGTTAAGTACGGGAAGTCTGGTGAGCCATGCGGCACTTACCAGTGGTGTCAGTTCAGCCCTTGCCGAGGTGTGATAATATCCCCAGCCGGGGTATCTGTATCCCGGGGAATATAGCCGGTAACCCGGATAGAATCCGTAGCTCTGGTTTACAATGTCGAGGTTGTTTCTGAAGTCGAGATAGAAGTAGTTTGATGTTAGCGTATCACGGTCAAACCGTGAAAGATTTGCTGGATTTCTCTGAAGTGAAATTAACGGCTGTTCTGAAGTGAGTACCGATGCAGATTTAAAGTTTTCAGATCCCAGCGGATTCAGGAACGAGGGACTGAAGAAGAAATCAGATTGTTCAAAAGTCATCTCAAGCGGCCTGTCAGAGTTATACTGTGCGGTCAGNCCAGCAGGCAACAGAATTGCTGCTGCCAGGATAAGTGATTTTATTGGTTTCAACATTTCAGGGCATTTTTTATTTGTATCTATACCAATAAAGATGCAGAATCGCCCTGCAGGGTTGCGTTTAATTCCCCGAAAGGGAAATTTTTGTGAAATATTTACGGCCGCCCCATTAGGCAGCCGCTAAATGTGGTCTCCTCCTTTATTTAAACTGCTGCTGAAGCTACAATTATTTGTTTATCAGTGCAATGAGTGCGATGATCAGTGCCAGGAGAATGAGTGACATCATGACCCAGCCGGGAGCAGCGCCTGCCCTGGTTACCTGTGTTACTGTCTGGGTTTGAATAATATGATCGCTGCTAACTATGATTTTCCCTTCCATGTATGGGTGGGGAGTACATATATATGTATATTCTCCCTGGTCGGTAAATATCTCCGACCAGCTTTCGGCGTGCGCCAGCATTGGTGATGCGAATCGCTGGGGCCCTTCAATTGCCATGACATTGTGAATACCCGAGAATTCTCCTTCCATATATGTGAATACATCTTCGTTGATCCATTTGATTGATGTTCCGGGGGCAACCTTAACGACTTTAGGGAAGTATGAGTTACCTATGATGCGGACAATCACCTCTTCCGTTTCCGGCCCGTATACAACCGGTACCTCAACATCAGCTGAGCCTATTCCAAAGGGTGTGATCAGCCTGGTGGCCTTTTCCCTGAACTCATTCATCTCTTCTTCAGTGTAGGAGGGCCCGTCAGATAAAAATGTATCCGGACCATCTGCATCTCTGTCGCATACAAGAAGTCCTATAGCTCCCCGGTCGGTTGATCCGACTGCATGTGAAAGCATCAGGTAATTCCCTTCATCAGGCGGTATTCGAAATTCAATGACCCATGAATCTGATGGTCCTGCCGTCACCGTTTGTCCCCCGACGTGCCTGTTATCCGGATTTCCCTGCCAGTATGCGAAATCCCAGATAATACCCACGATATGGAAGGTTGAAAGCAGGTTGGGACCGGCATTGAGGAAATTGATCCGGACATAATCGCCTGGTTTACCAACTATAGGTTCTTCAACATAACGGAAAAGCTTGCCGTTAAAAGCTGTATACATAGGCTTGCCCTGGCCGTCAACTGCATCCTTGCCGCTGGCATAGTATTCATGCTGGAGCAGGTATATTTCAATATCAGGTTCTTTGTTCAGGATACGTTCCAGTTCAAATTTCTTCTTTGGTTTAACCACCATCATCCCGTATTGCCCGAATATTATATGCATCGGAATAGCATGTCCCCCGGGAGCGCAGTGGTACATGTATACGCCCGGCATATTGGCTTTAAAGACAACAGTACTGCTGTCGTTCGGCATTATTTTACCAAGATACTTGGAGGTCTGTGTATTGGCGGCATGGATAGATGCTCCGTGAGGGAGGATGCCGTCATTGACAATGGTAAATTCAACAATATCCCCTTCATTAACTATAATAGTCGGACCGGGTATCTTGTTATCTATGGTAAAACCTTTATACATAACGCCATTACCAATATAACTATCATTTTCCTGAAGGGTGATCCTTACCTTTACATCTGAAGGTGTATCCTGCGGAACATAACTTGTTGCGGGGATCGGCAGGCGGTTATCCCTGGCTATAATATCTATGAATTCAGTTTGCTCATATTCCAGTGGCGGGGTAGCTGCGGGTGCTCCAGGTTTGAGTGGTTCCGGGGGTCTGCTCCCAGCCGGATCGGCGGCAGGAATGTTTTCTGCAGATAATCCGTTAGACTGAGATTGCGCGGGTGAGAGTGAAGATGACAATGAAGATGACAATGAATTTGAGAGTGAAGGGGAGAGTGCGGCTGAAAGTGAATTTGAGAGAGTTGCGGGTGCAGGAATTTGATTCCGGGCAGAACGGCTTTCCTGGGCAGCAATTGTTGCAAGCAGTTCCTTTGCAACCAGGCTTCCTGCCCGTTCCTCACTTTTCAACGACGACATGAACAACCTGTTACATGCCTCACAAGCTGAAATGTTCTGATATACTGATGCCAGCATGATAGCTATTAATATCATCACCGGCATAATTCCGATAAATCTTTTTTTTGATTTCATGGCATCAGCGGTTTTTTGTTAGAAAATTACATTTTCAATAAGCTTGAGTTAATTTAGACTAATTAATGTCAAATTTACAAAAAAATATTGAAGTACCGCAATACTAAAATAAAAATAAAATAATCAATTTATATAATATTTTTCTGCACAGAAAAAGCCGGTCAGAATATTATTCTGGCGGCTCAGGGGTCAGCTGGTAGTTTGCAAATCTCTCTCATTACCGTTTTTTGCCATCCACATCGGTTAGCATGTTAGCCGCAGGGTGACTTCCCTGTTGTATTATGATGCGGGGTAATTAAAAAAAACTCCCAATCTCAGTTCCGGGCGGTAATAGTAATAGATAAGTGTTACTTTTAAGCCCCTCCGATTTGCATATCGGCAATCCGGAAGCTTGGCGAGGCAAAGCCCCGGTTCATATCCAGATCGTTGCCCATCATATCAATGCCTTTCAATATCTGATCGGCGCTGCCTGCAATAGTCAGTCCCTCAACCGGAAATGCTATTCTCCCGTTCTCAATCCAGAATCCGGTAGCACCGCCGCTAAAGTTACCGTTCACAGGATTTATCCCATAGCCTGTCACACCCTTGAGAAGCAGTCCCCGGCGTGTTGCTGCAATGATATCATCCTGGCTGTGTTCGCCTGCAGTAAGGTACAGATTATGTGTACCTATACCGGGGAGACTGGTATATCCGCCCCTTGATGCATTACCAGTTGTCTGAACACCGGCTCTTGCCGCAACCTGGGTGTTATAGAGGAAGCTCTTCAGCACACCATTTTCAACCAGAATTCTCTTTTGCGTAGGCACTCCCTCACCGTCAAAAGGAGAACTGCCTGGTCCCCCTGGCAGGGTACCATCATCAGTTATTGTAAGCAGTGAAGAGGCAAACTGCTCGTTCATTGAATTCTGCAGGAAACTTGCCCCCTGAAGAACCCGTTCTCCGTTTATTGCTGTTATTATGCCACGCAACAATGATGGTGCAACATCTCGGTCAAATATCACGGCAGCTCGCTGGGTTTTCACCATTTGCGGATCAAGCAGTTCCCATGCCTTTTGAGATGCTTTGCTGGCTATCTCCTCCAGAGGATCGAGATCTGAAAAGAATCTGCGGGATGATGATTCGCCGCCGGTCCTTCTCTGGTCGCCCTTCTCTGCTACCACTCCAACATAAACCGAGCACATTGAAGCTTTGTGTGAACTAGAAATGCCATTGGAATTGGCAATGAACACCTCTCCCTCTCTTTCTCCGAATGAAGAGCCCGAGCTGTGAGTTATTCTCGGATCTTTCATTGCCAGCTCTTCAACTTCAAGAGCCATCTCAATTTTCCTGTCCATGCTGACCCTTGCAATCTCAGGATCATAAAGTCCCTGTACATCAGTAAATCCCATGTCAGAAGGCAGGATATTGCTTTCATCGGGAGTAGTGAGTCTGGCAAATGCTATCGCCCGGCTCATCGTGTCGTCCAGTGCTCTTTCACTAAGATCATTAGAATGGCTGAAACCCATTTTTCCATCAACTATCACCCTGAAACCGACTCCGCTTGAGGAGGCTTCCTGGACGGTCTCTATATCAGCGTTGCGCACCCGTATCGACAGGTTCCTGCCTGTCTGAAGGTATACCTCGGCCGCATCTGCCCCCATTCGGAGACATTTATCGACCAGCTTTACTGTAAATTCTTTATAGTCCATATGTATATTTTTTTATTGTTCAACACTAGGCACGGCTTCCGCCGACATTTATACCCCTTATCCTGACGGTAGGCTGTCCGGCATTTACTTCGGCCGATTGTCCTCCCTTGCCGCAGATTCCCGGTCCGAAGTCCAGGTCGTCGCCAACCGCGTCAATACTTGATATTACCCCCATGCATGATCCTATCAGGGTAGCACCCTTAACGGGAGTTGTCTTCCTGCCGTTTTCGATCATATATGCTTCACGGCATGTGAAGTTGAATACCCCGGTTACGGGATTTACACTTCCGCCGGAAAGGCTCTGCACATATAGTCCGCTTTTTGTTGATGCAAGAATATCTTCCGGTTTATCCGTACCGTTTTCGATAAAAGTGTTGGTCATTCTCGGGATGGGAATATTACGGAATGATTCGCGCCGGCCGTTACCCGTACGGGCCATATCCAGTTGTTTTGAGCTGAGTATATCGGTCATATAACCCTTTAATACACCCTTTTCAATAAGCACATTGCGTTGTGCCGGGGTACCTTCATCGTCGAAGTTGATGGTACCCCTCATATTCGGGATTGTCCCGTCATCTACCATTGTAAAATTCTCAGTCGCCACTTTCTGCCCCACCTTACCGGTGAAGGCACCTATCCCTTTGGCAATATTATCAGCTTCCAGCGGATGCCCAACAGCTTCATGTATAAGGACGCCGCCCCAGCCATTCTCCATCACCACATCCATCATGCCTGCCGGTGCATCTTCAGCGTGAAGCATATCGATCGATTCCCTTGCGGCACGTTGTGCAACATACTCGGGAGTGTATTTTTCAAACATTTCAAAACCGGAATGCTGGCTTATCCGTTCGCGTGACATATGGCGGTTAGTTCCGTCATCACTCATGGTCTCTACTATGAAAAACATCAGTGGCAGCTCATCTTTAAGGTAGAGTCCCTCACTGTTGGCTATTACCCTTCCCCGCACCTGGTCGTAGTAGTCGATTTTGGCCATTTTTATCCTCGGATCGTAATCCATTGCAGCCTGATTGGCTCTTTCCATTATTTCGATCCGTTTTGTGTCGGCTACATCCTGAAGAGGCTGACGAACAGTTACGAACGAATCCCTCTCTGCTCCTGCAATATTTACAGGATTGGTTATCGACGAGTTACGTGCTACATAAGATGCCACCTCGGCAGCCCTGAGCAGGTTCTCCTCGGTTATCTCATCCGTATATGCAAACCCTGTTTTGTCGCCTGAGACAACCCTTACCCCGGCTCCCTGAGCTATGCCATATAGTCCGCTCCTGAAAAGGGACTCCTCCATAATGATCTGTCTTGATACCCTGTTTTCAAGGTATACATCGGCAAAATCTCCTCCCTGTGCCAGCGCTCTGGCTATTACCTTGTCCAGCAACGCCTTGTCCATGTCCAGTCCGGGACCCGATACAGCCGGAGTGCTGCAGGAAACAAGGTGACTCATAAGCGCCGGAGTTGCGGCAACAATAAGGCCCCCTTTCATACTCATCTCCAAAAATTTTCTCCTGGGGATTTCTCTGACTCGATATTTTTCCATAATAATGGTAATTTATGTTAGAATATTTTTTATTTTTTCATTTTATGCGGCAGCAGAGCTGCGGTTGATTATCAGATCCTGTCTTCGATCATATCTGCATGACTCGCGGGTACTGGTAATATGTTCTTCGGCAATAAAATCAAAACGAGAATCATGCAAAAATAAAACTTTGGAACTAACAGCGCCTAACAAAAGTCCTCTCTCCGGATGTTATAGAACATGCCGGCCTTCACATTCCGTTCTGTTTTCCTGTCAGCGCCAGGACAGGTTGATCTTATACCCGTTGTGTTTCCGAATATTCAGAACCCTCCCTCCGTCAAGCAGCAGGTATTGTCCTTTTATCCCCAAAAGGGTTCCCCCGATTTCAGGTGTTTTGTCGAATGAGAGAGCCGTTACTTTAACCGGGTATTCCCTTACGGGGAAATTGACGTAGGTTACCTCATTATCATCAATTAAATATTGCCTGAACTCTTCTGTCAAAACCCCGAATGCGCGCTCTTTCTCCTTTAAAAGATCCGGTTTAGCATCTTGTTTGTTGGTCAGCATATTGCGCCAGTTCGTTTTATCCCTGAAGTGATCTTTCAGAAATACCTCAATTGTCCCGGCAATATACCTGTTCGGGGTCCTTGCAATTTTAATTGCTCTTGTCGCTCCCTGGTCTATCCATCTTGCCGGTATTTGCGACACCCTTGTAACCCCTACCTTCAGACCTGTGGTGTCGGACAGGTAAACGAAGTGATCCTGAAGGCAATGCTTTTGCGACCACTCCATATCACGTGATATTCCTTCATGCGCCTGGCAGTGCTCCGGATGCAAGATGCATTTATCCGTTTCAGGAGAATTCAGGAGGCAGGGGTAGCAATAACCCTGTGCAAATGACTTACTGGTTTTCCTGCCGCAACCGATGCAATAAATCTCCTTTAGATATTCCAGCGAAAGTTCCGAGCCCAGCAGATTGTTCATATCTATGGTGTCACCACCTACCGTGAGACTGTAACGGGCAATATCTTCCAGCGATGTTGCCATCTTTTTTATTGTTCCAGAGTAGACGTTCATAACAGATTTTCCATTATATACCAAAAACTACCACAAAAGTATCATTTTTTTTGAAAACGCAACCCTCTGTAAAACAGAGTGAAGTAAAATAAATCAAAAAATAATTTAAAAAATATGGTACTATGTATTGCATAGTAATATAAATATTCTATATCTTTGTATAAAATATAAGCGGGTAATAAAAGGTATTATTAAGTTTAACTTTTTCATATTACCTCAACCTTGTAAAATGTTTAAATAATGAAGAAAACTATAACAATAAACCTTGGTGGAGTGGTTTTCAGTATTGATGAAGATGCTTATGAACTTCTGAAGGAATACCTTGATAAAATAGAGGGTCACTTTTCAGATGAAGGAGAAAGGCAGGACATCATGTCTGATATTGAATCGCGAATAGCAGAACTATTTTCCGATGGGCAAAACTCCGGCAACAGGCCGGTCACACTTAAAGATGTGGAAAAGGTAATTGAGATCATGGGAGAACCCGTCGACATAGCCGATTCGGCAGAGAACAGCGGCGACGGTCAGTCTCAATCCTCATCCTCTGCCGGCAGAAAGAACCGGAGGATCTACCGTGATACAGACAATCGTGTTCTGGGTGGTGTCTGTAGTGGTATGGCTACTTACTGGAGTATCGATGTAATCTGGATAAGGATCATTTTTGTGATACTTGCCATAATGGCCCTGTCCGGCTTTTTGGTTTATCTGTTGTTGTGGCTGGTTATACCACCGGCAGTTACGACAGCACAAAAACTTGAAATGAGAGGTGAGCCTGTCAACATTTCTAATATAGGCAGAGCCGTTAAAGATGAATTCAACAATGTGAGAAAAAACTTAAAAATTTAAGATCATGGAGGGCAAAAATAATCAAGGAGAGGTTGTAGTCTCTCACCCCGGTTACCGGGAAGGAATCATTTCGGAAATCCGATTATTCAGCTTACTGACAATAAGCATACTGATAACTGATTTATTAATCCGAATCTATTTAATATGAACCTGGAAAACACTAAAGCGCAGATGAGGAAGGGGGTCCTGGAGTACTGCATCCTTTCAATCCTTGCAAATAATGACGCATATGCATCTGATATCATCAATGAGCTCAAGGAAGCAAAGATGATAGTTGTGGAAGGTACTCTTTATCCTCTGTTGACCCGGCAGAAAAATGCCGGATTACTTAGCTACCGCTGGGAAGAGTCCCAGCAGGGACCTCCGAGAAAGTACTATACACTTACTGATAAGGGTAAGACTTTTCTTGATGAACTGGACAACTCATGGCAGGACCTGATGTCTGCCGTTGACTCCATCAACAGTAACCGCAGTATTTCAAATTCATAAAATTATTGTAAGATGAAGAAAGCAATAAAAATTAATATAAGCGGTGTCATTTTTCATATCGACGAAGATGCCTATGAAAAGCTGAAAAGCTATCTTAAATCAGTTGATCTCTATTTCAGCAACAAGGAGGGGGGGAAAGAGATTATTGAAGATATTGAGTCCCGCATAGCTGAACTGTTCCAGTCGCGCGTAACAGAGCAGAAAAAAGAGGTGATAACCCTTGCAGATGTGGCAGAGGTAACTGCCATTATGGGTGATCCGAGCTATTTTGTTGAAGAGGCAGAGGATTCGGAAATTGAGGGTGAAACTGTTTCCGGCGGCGGGAAGAAGTCATACCGCAGGGGAGCCAAACGTCTCTACCGTGATCCGGAAAATGCCGTATTCGGTGGTGTTTGTGGCGGTCTTGGTGCTTATTTTGGCATTGATCCGGTAATTCTAAGAATTCTGTTTGTTGTTCTTTTAATTGCCGGATACGGAGTCTGGGGTCTTGTATATATAGTACTGTGGATAGCAATACCAAAGGCGGTATCGATAGCCCAGAAACTTGAAATGCGGGGGGAGCACGTTACTATCTCAAATATTGAAAAAACCGTAAAACAGGAGTACGAAGGGGTAAAATCCAATTTTAAGAATATTGAAAAGAGCGAGGGCTACAAACAGGCAACATCGGCAATTGAAGAGATATTCAGGGTATTTGGACGTATTTTGGTTGTAATTGCCAAGGTTGTACTGGTGCTGGTTGGAGTGGCACTTGTTTTTGCCGGATTTATTGTTTTGATGAGCTTCCTTGGGGTGTTCTTTTTCAAATCTACAATATTTTCATTTGGCTGGTTCGATGGCAGTATCTTTCCACTCAGCCAGCTACTGTCTGTGTTTGTTGATCCGGTAAACCTGTCCATTATTCTGATTGCACTGTTCTTTGCAGTAATTATTCCTCTAATAATGATAATATACGGAGGTATAAAGCTTATTTTCCAGATCAGAACAAGGGACAGGGGAGTCGGCATCGTGGCACTTGTATTGTGGATAGCCAGTATTTCGGTGCTGTTCTCGATGGGGTTTATTGAATCACGGAAATTTATTTACCGTGGAGTTTCCCAGGAAAATGTTGTTATTGATGATATTCCATCGAGGACCTTATACCTTAGGCTCAATGAAAATATTGATGTTAACTCTCTTGAGGACCTTACCTGGTTTTCCGGTTCGCGACGGGGTGGAATATATAGGCACCGGCATTCCGGGCCGCCGGCTTCCACCTACAGTAACCTGGGTGATATCTACCAGGAACAAGGTAACGGAGGACTATGGTCAAGTCCATCACTAAGCATAAGGTATACCTCTACCGATGAACCGGATCTGGTAGTTGAAAAAAGGGCCCGTGGTTCAAGCCAGTTTTATTCTGAACTTAATGCAGAAGCTGTTACCTACAATATTGAACTGACAGACTCTTTATTGATATTTGACCATATGTTCACCCCTGGAGCAGAGGATCTGTGGAATTTTGCCGAAGTAAGTATAAGGCTTAATCTTCCAGAAGGTTACTCAGTACATATTGGCGAAAAAATGAACCGGATCCTTACTTCAGCCCGGAATACAGACGGCGTCAGGCTTTCATCAATGACTGGCAGGGTCTGGATGATGACCGAGAACGGCCTCACTCAGAAGACAGGTAACTGATATTCAGCCGGGGACTTGTCCATTGCAGTATTGTTATGGTAAGGTTAACAAAACCATATTATTTTTTGCACGTCAGCTCATGGGCGTTCATGCACTTGAAACACTTACTATGAATAACCTGTTTTATATTTATTAATGCCCGTATATAAAGGGTTTCAGGGTGAAACTTTAAACCGTAGTGAATAAAAATTTCCGGGATTTCATTTTTTTATTAATTTTGCTCCGTGTTTGAAAAAAGATTGACCGATGGTGTAATGGTAGCACTGCAGATTTTGGTTCTGCCTGTCCAGGTTCGAATCCTGGTCGGTCAACCATAACATAAACTAATTCCCTGTATCTTAATTAGATGCGGGGAATTATTATTATGAGGGGGTTAGTGCAACCTGAAATAGCACAGAAAACACCAGCAGAGAACATGGTATAGCCAGCAATAGCGGGGTTTAGTGGTGTTTAACGTTCGATGCGTATTTCCAATGAACAGAATCTTATCGATAAAGCCATCGGGATCAAGGACGATAGGGGTTCATTAATTGCAAGAATTGTCGCCTTTGCATTTTAAAGATAGTCCCTAAACATTCGGGCGCTGTTGATAAAACTGCACCTTGAACAATTATTTTGAATAATTGTTGGTTGGTTATATCGGCGCAGGCGGGGCTGGTTTGGAAAAATCGTTACTGCCAATTTTTGGGAATAATAAATTATGGACTGGAATCCAAATGGGGAATTCTAAAAATAGGAATAGGTAGAACAGTCCAAAAAAAATTACGACAACATATTATATGGACGGTTTTTTTATCATTGTCATTGTCTTTCTCCTGCTCAACATAGCCCTGGGGCTGTTTCGTGTGTGGCGGGGACCAACGGTAGCGGATCGCCTGCTTACCACCCAACTGTTTGGCACCACAGGAATGGCTATTCTGTTGGTAATGGCAGGTTATTTGAAGGATCTTACTTTGCTCAATGTCGCCATTACCTTCAATGTACTGGCGGTTTTACTGGTAATTGGTTTAGTCCAGGTCTGGAAAAAGAAGAAAGGAGAAACCCCATGATGATAAAAGAGGTAATCACTGTTATTCTTTTGGTAGTTGGCTGTTTCTTTTTTCTGGCGGGAACCCTGGGAGTGCTTCGTTTCCCGGATTTGTTTTCCCGTCTTCATGCCCTTACCAAAGCTGACAATTTGGGGCTGGGCTTTATTGCTGCCGGAATGGCTCTGCATATCGCATCCCCCTGGGCAGCGCTAAAAATTTTCTCTATCTGGCTCTTCACGCTCCTGGCCAGTTCCACTTCCTGTTATCTGATCGCCCGTTTCCAGAGGGAACAGGAGCAATCCAAGAATAAAAAGGAACGAGGATGAGTGTTTTGATTGACAGCATACTGGCCATTCTTGCGGTTTACCTGGCTTTACAGTGCTTGCTTGCACCAAGACTAACCCAGACTGTATTTATTTTCTTTGCCTTCGGGCTGGCACTGGCGCTGGCATGGGTTCGACTGGGAGCTGTAGATGTGGCCATTACCGAGGCGGCTATTGCATCCGGTTTTCTGGGAGTATTGTTTCTTGATGCTTTAAGGGACTTTTCTTTTACGGCTCCTAATAAACGGGAAAACCTTGAAGCTGTTCACGATCCTCTTTCCAGGAATGATACCAAATCCCTTTTGCTGCCCAGACTGGCCCTTTGGTTAGGATTGGGGCTTTTTCTACTTATTGCACTGGAAGCTGTTTGGAAGATACCTGATGGCGGAGGGTTGACCGCGGCCGCCGAGGCCCTGCTTCCGGAATCGGGGGTCGAGCACCCTGTTACAGCAGTCTTGCTGAATTTCCGCGCTTATGACACCTGGCTGGAAATTGGGGTCATTCTCCTGGGCCTTCTGGCCATCTTTGCGGTCGGAGGAATAAAGCTTTACCGTAAACCCGGCGTGGCTGCTGATGACCCCTTGCTGCGGCAGGTGATTTTGTTTTTTACTCCGGTTTTGTTCCTGTTTGGAGCTTTCCTTTTATACTTCGGAAAAACCGGACCCGGGGGAGCTTTTCAGGCTGCGGTTTTGTGGGGGGCAATTGGGATACTTCTTCATCTTGGAGGCAGGCCGGTGTTCTCGGTGATACCCCGCTGGCTGGGTCAACTTCTCCTGACAGTGGGGCTTGTGTTTTTCCTCGTCCTGGGTTTTCTCTTAATGGCCGGAGGAGGTGCCCTGTTTGAATACCCACCCGCTCATGCCGGAGTCCTGATTTTGATCGTAGAAACGCTGGCGGCAATAAGCATTGCCGCAGCCCTGACGGCTATCTTTGCCAATCTAAACCAAATGAAAAAAGAGGAACCGAACGAAATCGAATCGACCAATTGAAAAAGAAGTATGGAAACCTATCAGATTTACAGTTTAACCTCCGCAGTTCTCTTTGTCATCGGCATAGGCGGAGTCTTTGCGTCGAGGCATTTTATTAAAAAAATTATTGCCACCATAATTATGGGGGGAGGGGTCTTTCTTTGTTTTGTCAGTTTTGCCGAACGTGATGCACTCTCCTTTGCTGACCCGGTGCCCCACGCCTTGGTGATAACCGGAATCGTGGTGGCGGTCGCTTCTGCTGCTTTCGCACTTGCTTTGGCCCGTCGCATTTACCAACTCACCGGAGAAGAATCCTTTACAAACGACAAATGAAAGATCTGCCAACATCCCTATTTCCTGCTCTTTTGGTAGGTTTACCGGTTTTGTTTGCTACACTGAGCCTGTTTTTCAGGACCAGGGGAAAGGCTTTGGTCGGCCTGACAGGATGCTTGCTCACCGCAGGATTGTCGTTAATCGCTTTCGTTGAAGTGACGCAGCGGGGAACGGTTATCCACATTCTGGGAGGTTGGGAACCCCCTTTGGGAATCCTGCTAAGAATGGATTCTCTGGCGGCAGTGTTTATCGGGATGACGGCCTTAGTGGGAGTTTTCATCAGCCTTTATGCCTGGAGGTATTTCCGTGCCCAGGAAGCTGCTACCGGTGGATTCCCGCTATTCTGGCCTTTATGGCTTTTTCTTTGGGCGGGACTGAACGGGCTCTTTCTCTCCAACGACCTGTTTAATCTATTCGTTACCATCGAGGTTATCGGCATCTGCGCGGTGGCCCTGGCTGTGCTATCCGGTAAATCAGGCGCTCTTTTCGCAGGATTACGCTATCTGTTGGCCGCGATTACCGGTTCAATGGCCTATCTTTTTGGGGTAGCTCTTCTTTACGGGAGTACGGGAACGTTGGATCTTGGACTTCTGGGCCAGGTTTTGGAACCCGGCACGACAACGACCTTTGCCCTGCTGGTAATCACCCTTGGTCTGATGATCAAAATGGCCGGCTTTCCTTTTCATTTCTGGCTGCCACCAGCACACTCCTCTGCCCTTGCTCCGGTGAGTGCGCTTCTTTCGGCTTTGGTAGTCAAGGGAGCCTTTTACATTTTGCTTCGCTTGTGGATGGAAGTATTTGGGGTCTCACTTACTTATGCCGCCGGACAACTCATTGGATTGGCTGGAGCCGTAGCAGTTATCTGGGGCTCCTGGCAAGCTTTCATGCAGACCAGTTTAAAGCTGATTGTGGCCCATTCCAGTGTAGCCCAACTGGGGTATTTGCTTATGATTTTTCCGCTGTTGATTCTGGCCCCGGGAGTGACGGCTGGTTCGGCTGACTGGCTTTCTTCGGCGTGGACCGCCGGAGTCTATCAGGTTATGTCCCATGCCTTTGCAAAAGCCTCCTTCTTCCTGTCAGCGGGTATCATCATTATGGCACTGGGACACGACCGCATAGAGTCCCTGCGGGACCTGGTGGGACACATGCGCATTACCGCATTGGCAATAGGTATCGCCGGAGTCAGTTTAATCGGGCTTCCCCCGAGTGGAGGCTTTATTGCGAAATGGATGCTTCTAAAAGGGATTTTCCTAAGTGGTCAGTGGTGGTGGGCTCCTGTGGTGCTGGGGGGTAGTTTACTGACTGCCGGCTATGTCTTTATGCTTCTGCGTTTGGCTTTTGCCCCTGCCCGGGAGAAGGAACCTTTCCGCCCGGTCCCCAAAAGCCTGGAGGTGTGTGCTTTGCTGCTGGCACTGGGTTCATTTTTGATCGTTTTGCCGGCAGATTATCTGATCCAGTTTCTGGAAAGCAGCGAAATCTTTGGCTCTGGTATTGAATCAATAGTGGAAGGAGGTGCCGATGGAAACGACTAGCCTGTTACCTTTGCTGATCCTCATCAGTTCCCTTATACCCGGTTTATTGATCCTGCTGTTGCGGGAAGAACAGGTCGCCCTGCGGACTTTTCTGAACCTCTTTGGGGCCGTTGCCAAAGTGGGCCTGATCGCTTGGGTTTTTGCCGGTTACCTGCGCGGTGAAGAGTATAACTTTATTTTCCGCCTGGCGCCCGACCTGACCTTCGCTCTGCGGGTGGATCAACTGGGTCTTTTCTTTGCATCCCTCTCGTCGGTGCTTTGGCTGGTCACTACGCTGTATGCTATCGGCTATCTGGAAGGCGGACAGCACCGGAGGCGTTTTTTTGCGTTTTTCAGTCTATGCGTAACCGCCAGTACCGGCATTGCGCTTTCGGGAAATGTGATAACCTTTTTCGTATTTTATGAATTTCTCACTCTGTCGACCTATCCACTGGTCGTTCACCGGGGGACCGACAAGGCCGTGGAAGCCGGCAGAACCTACCTTTGGTATACCATTGGCGGGGGCACGGTTTTGTTTTTGGGTGTTGTCGGTTTGTTTGTGGTCGCCGGCCCGATCTATTTTGGCCAGACCGAAATAATTGAAAGCCTGATTTCGGTAAGCCCGACCCAATTGACCATTCTTTTTTTTCTTATCCTGGCGGGCCTGGGGGTAAAAGCAGCGATCTTTCCTCTGCACGGCTGGTTGCCAATCTCGATGGTTGCACCGGCCCCGGTCAGCGCACTTTTGCATGCCGTAGCAGTAGTCAAAGCCGGGGCCTTTGGGATTGTCCGGTTGGTTTACGATGTTTTTGGTATCGGGATAGCCGAACAAATGAACTTTCTAACCCCTTTGGCGGTATTTGCGGCTTTTACTATTCTTTACGGTTCAGTTCGTGCCTTGTTTCAGGATGATTTTAAAAAGCGACTGGCCTTCTCCACGGTCAGCCAACTTTCCTATATTGGCCTTGGGATTGCCATTCCGGGGGTCCTCAGCTCGACGGGAGCCATTGTTCACCTGGTGCATCAGGGTATCATGAAGATTACCATGTTCTTCGCGGCCGGGAACATTGCCGAAACCTATGGTTACTATAAAATCAGCCAGCTAAACGGGATCGGCCGACGCATGCCTCTCACCATGGGGGCCTTCACCATAGCTGTCTTTGGCATGATTGGCCTGCCTCCGGTTGCCGGATTCATCAGTAAATGGTATCTCGGCCTCGGTGCGGTAGAGGCGGGAAGCTATTGGGTAGTTTTGGTTCTCCTTGCAAGCAGCGCTTTGAACGCGGCTTATTTCTTACCCATCGTTTACCGGGCATGGTTTTGTGAACCGGAACACGAGGCAGTTCCGCGGCTTCGTTCCGGCCGCCTGGAGACCCAGGCTTTATTGTTAATCCCGGTGGTGGTCACCGGTATACTCTCCCTTGCTGCCGGAGTGTTTGCAGCCGTGGCTGGAAGTCCTCTTTCCATTGCCCGTGAAATCGCCGAAAAACTTTACCTTCTATGATCTGGTTTCTCACAATAGTGTTGCCTCTGTTGGCCGCCATACTCACCGCGTTCCTACCCGCTGGCAGGCGAGGACCCGGACTGATTTTTGCTGGTGCCACCTTACCCGCCCTTTGGCTCGGGCTGGTGGAGGTACCCGGGGTCACAGCGCAGTGGTTTTTACTGGAATCACACTTTTCTCTCGATACACCGCGTCGGATTTTCCTCCTGCTGACCGGCATCCTATGGGCCACCGCTGGTCTTTTCGCTGGCTCATACCTAAAGGACGATGCCCGGCGAGGTGAGTTCTCATTTTATTTTGGCGCCGCTATGGCGGGGAATTTCGGACTTCTAATCTCCGCAGAGGTAGCTTCATTCTACACATTCTTTGCTTTAATGACTTTTGCCTCTTACGGACTGGTAATCCACAGCCGCACCCCGTCTGCCCGCCGGGCGGCCAGGATATATCTGGTGATGGCGATCATTGGAGAACTGTTTCTTATCACCGCATTATATCTCGCCGTGCAAAGTGCCGGCAGTATGCTCCTGGCCGATATACCTGCCGCCCTTGCTGAAGCCCCCAATGGCCCGTTCATCTTCTTACTGGGCCTGATTGGCTTCGGTGTAAAGGTCGGGGCAATACCCTTGTATTTCTGGCTTCCTTTGGCGCATCCGGCAGCTCCCGCTCCAGCCAGTGCTGTCCTTAGTGGCGCTATGATCAAAGCCGGGTTGGTTGGCTGGATGCACTTTGCTCCGGTGGGTTTGGTGGAATGGCCCTCCCTGAGTTTGCTAATGGTATCCCTTGGCTTTACGGCGGCTCTGGGGGCAGCGATTTACGGCCTGACCCAGGTTGACCCCAAAACAAATCTCGCTTATTCAAGTATTAGCCAAATGGGGGTTATGACCGTACTTCTGGGCATTGGGTTGTATGGCGGCATTCCTGCCGGATTACTCCTTCCCGCAATTGCTCTTTATGCGTTTAACCACGGAACAGCCAAGGCCCTCTTGTTTATGGGCACGGCGCTACCCGCCAGGGTGGGTGGTTCCTGGCGAATACTCATGTGGGTGGGTTTAGGGTTAGGAGTTTTGGCCATAGCCGGGGGGCCTCTTACTGGTGGACTCTGGACTAAATACCTGCTCAAAACCTTCCTTGGCGAAACAAGACTGCCAGGGGCACAGACCTTTTTGCTTTTGCTAACATTTTCTGCTATCACCACGACTTTATTACTGAGTCGTTTCTTACACCTTTTGCACCGCATACAGGCACCGTCTGGAAATATGGCACCGGCCTTTCTTCTGCCCTGGATACTTCTTTTGCTCGCCGGAGGGTGGTGGACAATGACACCTGCTCTTTTGCCCACGGAATTGCTGAACCACATTACAGGAGAAAAAGGGATAATGGCCTTTTTCCTGAATCTGCTCACAAATTGGGCAGCACTTTGGCCAATCACAATTGGGGTGCTTGTTATGGCTTTTTCCCTGAAGTTCGCCACCCTCAACTGGTGGCCAACGAAAAATCCTCTCTTGCCACCGGGCGATTTTATTCACATAATCCTCCTGGCTGGAGATCTGTTTGCAAAGCTTTTTCGGAATGGGATTTCTTTGCTGGAGTCCGGCATGCAATCGCTGCAAGGCCCTGAGAAAATATTTTATAGAATTTCAGATAACAAACGAACATCACAAATCAGTGCCTCTGCGGAAACTTTACTCCGGCGCTGGGAGTTTGTCGGAATCGGCTTTTTTATCTTTTTTCTAACTATGTTCCTCTTACTCCGGTAACTATCAAAACTATGAAAACTGGCATTAAACACCTGAAAAGTAGTATTCTTCTCAAAAGCTTTCTTCTGCGATTTGCTATATTCGCGGCAGGTTGGCTGGTATTGTTAGGGGGACAACAACTCAGCGACATTTGGTTCGTGATTCTCTTTTTAGTCGCTACCACAGTTATCAGCATTTATACTGTGCCCCCCGGGCAATGGGTTATAAGCCCCTTGGGAGTCGTACGGTTTGTTCCCTATTTTCTTATAACGGCCTTGCGAGGTGGTTGGGATGTGGCCCGACGAGTCTTTTTCCGAACTGTTCCGACGGACCCTGATTTTATAACCATTAAACACGACCGGGATCCGCGAAAAACCCTGATTCTTGTCTGGGTCATAAGCCTGCTTCCGGGTACAGCCAGTTCCGGCATCACCGAAGAAAGTATAGTCGTTCATGTTCTCGACAAAAAACTCCCTGTAACCGAAGAAATCATGGAACTACAAAACCGAATCAATGAAATCTTCGGGGGGGTTAACCGTTGAACTTTTTATAATTGCAAAACGTTATATTAAACATGAAACCCTAATCAGCCATTCTAATCAAAATATTTCAGAAATGGATAAGAAATCATATAAACCAGGGATAAACAGAAGAAAGTTTTTACAATTTGGGGCTTTGGCATCAGTGGGTTTGTCTGTTGGTGGTTTGAAGGCTCTTGGCTCGGCAACCAGGGAAAATACTCCAGTGGCATCAGAAAAAGCTGTCGCCCTTGAGTGGAGAAATAAACAGAACACCATGGCCTACAGACAGCTTGGCCGAACGGGATTGATGTTATCGGAAGTGGTAGCTGGTGGCGATCCCATCAGGAACGATAATTATAAGCACCTGGAGCTTGCTCTGGAGATGGGGCTTAATTACCTGGATATGGCCCCTGCTTATGGAAGGGGGGAATGTGAAACAGCATACGGGAGATTGCTTGACACCTCTTCCAAAAGAGAAAAGGTCTACCTTGCGACCAAAATCAGCGGTTTTTCAGGGCTACGAAACAGGATGTACAGGGAGATATTCAATGGTCTTACAACCGGTAAGCAGGAGGCATATATGAAAAAGGCAAAAGATACCATTGCCGGGAACAGGGTAGAACAACCCGGGTATTTCATGTCCTTTTGGCCAAATCACGTCAATGCCTTCGACGGGGCTTATCTGAGCAATGTGATGATGAAAGATTACGGGCATAAGGTTGAAGGAAGCAGCGAATTTCGTAAAACAATCGTTAATTCTCTGGACGAAAGCCTGGAAAGGGTCGGCACCGACTATTTTGATATCCTGCTGTGTCCTCATGGTGCGAGCAGTGATGAGGAGGTGCAGAATGAGGAGATGTTCGATACTATCGACTATCTTAAAAAACAAGGCAAAATACGCTTCTTTGGTGTTTCCACCCACAATGATGCGGCCGGGGTAATTACAGCAGCCACCAACTCGGGCAAATATGATATGGTGATGGCTTCTTACAATATCATCAACGGGGGATTTCTGGAAAATTCTATTCGTCACGCAAAGCAAAAAGGCGTGGGGATCATTGCCATGAAGGCAGCCATGGCAGTGGCTACCCAACATCAGGGCCTTGAAATACCCGAATGGCGTGTGGCCAAGGTGAACAGGGTTGTGCCTGGTGACATGAAATCTCCTATGAAAGCTTATTTATGGGCCTTGCAAAACCAAAATATTACTGCGGTGATCTCCAACCTGTGGGATGAAACATACGTCCGGGAAAACCTTTCCCTTGCGGGCAAAAAAGTGGAGTTGCTGATGGGGTGATCAATAAGTCAGATTACAGCCTTAGCAAAGTATAATCGCAAAGGTTTGTCATCCGGCATTTACTATCCACTATTTATCTTTTCTTCAAATAAGGGTATCCTAACTTAATCATCCCTAACATGAATAGATTGTTTATTCTGTCGGTATTGCTGATAATGCCGTCAGTTTATCTTAACCTCATTGTATCTGCACAGGAGCAGCAGGAAAATGACCAGGCTCCGCAGGTGCGCCATATTGTAATAAAAACGACAACACCCGTTTTATTGGGGTTATTCTTCAGGAAGATGCCCGGGAGGTAATCATATTGACCGAAAACCTTGGAAAGGTTGCCATTCCCAAACATGAGATCAAAAAGATCAGGGAGGTCAGGCAAGGTGAAATCAGGGATGGTATTTTTGTAGGAGAAGAGATGTTTGCCACCAGGTACTTTCTCACAACAAACGGCTTGCCAATAAAGAAGGGTGATAATTATATCCAGTGGAACCTGTTCGGACCTGATTTTCAATTCGGACTGGCTGATAATTTCGGGATAGGAGTGATGACAAAGCTCAATGCTGCAGCCCTGGAAAGATTACACCGATATTGATTTCCGGGTTTTAATGCAGTCATCACTTTTTATGATCATCCCCGACATAATTTCCCTTTCGGGGATGTCAGATTAGCCGGCTGGAATGACGGTATGTATATCCATTCAACGAAAAATATTGAGAAAAACTTGATTTATTGGTTATTACTTTCGTAACTTGTGTATCAAAATTAGATATTGTTTAACTTAAACTGATTTTTCTCACTTCTCACTTTTCTCACATCTCACCATTTTCACTTCTCACTTCTCAGTTTTCTCTCATCTCACTTTCTCACTTCTCATTCTCAGTGTTTTCATTATTAGTTCTATCGCGTTCTGTTATCAGTGCACCCGGTTCTGTTTTTACCGGGTTACCGGGAAACAACAAGACGGTATTACGAAATTCTGAAACGAGCCATTAGCTATGATATACTCGCAGAGATTAATATAGCATGGCTAGTTCCATCTGGCAACTGAAAAATTTTCATTACCAGATGAAACTACTGGTATCTGCAAAACACCCTTCACCAGCAGATCTTCTTGACAGCAATTAATACGGACCGGCAGCCATCCGGCAGATGCCGGCGGGAAAATTTCACGGAACCCCTGACCTGCAGCCTGCTACCAGGGGAAATAAAACTTCAAAAAATTACAATTAGTTGGCGTTTATTGTTTCACATACTTTAAGTTAATGACTTTTGAAGCTTTGATGTCAATCTATTATTATTCATTATTCAGATATGAAAGTATTATTGTTATTGGTGTCATTATTTAGTTATCAGTACATACCGTTGGTTTCAATGGAACATCAACTAAAAGAATTTACTTTGGAACATAAAGAAGGTTCTTTTAAAAATACCAACGGTATTAATATCTATTATCAATGCTGGCTTCCCAAAGAGGAAGTTAAGGCTGTGCTGCTGATTGTTCACGGACTTGCTGAACATTGCGGCCGTTATATGAACCTGGTCAATTATTATGTGCCCCGGGGATATGCAGTTTACGGACATGACCATCAGGGCCATGGGAGATCAGGAGGAGATCGCTTGATGGTTAAGACTTTTGATGATTTTACCAATGCCCTGTCCATATTCCATAAGATGGTAACCGGATGGCACAGGGATAAGCCGGTTTTTTTGGTTGGCCACAGTATGGGAGGACTAATATCAGCACATTACCTGCTTGAAAACCAGTCCGCTTTCAAAGGTGCTATCATATCATCTCCTGCTTTTAAGCCACCCATCTCCAGGCTGACCATGATAATTGAAAGGACCGTGGGAAGGATCTTGTCTAAGCTGACACCAAAAGCGGGAGTTTGGAAAGTTGATCCATCAGGGGTTTCCCGCGATCAGGATGTAGTACTGGATTATATAAACGATCCACTGGTTTACCATGGGAAATTGACCGCACGGCTGGCAGCTGAATTAGACAGAATGAGGAGGCATGTTTTACAGGAGGCTTACAGGATAACCCTACCAATAATGATTGTTCAGGCCGGAGACGACAGCCTGGTGGATTCTGAGGGTGCACAGATATTCTATGATAAAGTCGGGTCTGAAATCAAGACCCTTAATATGTATCCGGGACTATACCATGAAGTATTTAATGAACCTGAAAAGGATATGGTATTTGAAGATGTGGAAACATGGCTGAAGCAACAATGAAATATATGCCTGATTATGAATCGGTTTTATTCGGTTTCAGAGACTGAATAACTCATGATTCAGAAGGAGTGGTCACCGCTTCCTAAAGGGATTTGAGTGAAAAGGGCTGTTTCCGGGAGTATGAGGCCTTGCAGCTATACCAAATATATGTTATAGTACTTTAATCAAAACCAATCATCATGAAAAAATTTAATTTGGATAATAAAAATTAACTTTAAGGAGGCAAGCTTATGAAATTCAAAAATCTGTTAGTAATTAATGCTGTTGTCGCATTGGTCTACGGGATCAGTTATCAATTTGTGCCGAAGACAATTCTATCACTTTATGGCTTAACTACCGGCCAGGGAGAAATACTTATGTCAAGACTGTTTGGAGCACCACTCAT
>SL_3KL_010_SEDDRAFT_10000491_pt1 | contig 32577 bp, 28 predicted proteins | sample SodLakKL_010_SED_2_FD_10381 | JGI IMG/M metagenome (IMG submission 10381)
CGATAATATGGACCGGCAGCCTGTTCTTTGAAACAGCATACATTATACCTGCAACAGAGGCCGCACCTGCCATGTCAGATTTCATGTAATCCATGCTATTGTAGGTAGGCTTCAAACTTATTCCACCGGTATCGTAAACCACCCCCTTACCAACCAGCACAACCGGTTTGTTATTGACCGCCTTTTCCGGTTTCCATTCCAGCACTGAAAAAGTCGGAGGGTCTACACTTCCCCTGTTAACTGACAATATGCCTCCCATTCCCAACTCTTCCAGTTTAGCTTTATCAAACACCTCAACACTGAAACCGGCTTCTTCGCCAAGCTTCTCAATTTCCGCGGCAAAGCGAACGGCTGTGAGATATGAAAGCGGCTCGTTTACAAGGTCTCTTGCAGTAAAAACAGCTTTGCACAAAACACCAAGCTCCAGCAGGTCTTCTTCAGTAACATATGTACTTTTTACCAGAATTTTTGCCGGGTACCCCCCCTTTCTGTCCCCTTCCTTCATATATTTATCAAAACGGTAACCGGCAAGCAATAATCCTTCAGTAAAAGCAAGCACAGGTTCGGGATCATTCAAAAGATCGGTAACAACCATTTCTGTAATTTTGTTCTCCCGAAGTGCTGATATCAGGCGGGATGCTTCATTGCGAAGATTTTCCCAATTATTGCTGTTCTCTTCCGAAGGGTCAGATACAACAATAAAACTCCATCTTGAATATGAATTGACTGTAACACTTTTTGATCCGTCAGCTATCTTAGATTTGACATATTCAAGTTCCATCTTGCTGAAAGCATCCTCAGGAAGGATTGTATCCTTTGAAACTATATAAGCGGCAGTAAAACCTGCCGGAAATTCATTTGTTTTTTGAAGTAATGGTAGCATCTGGTTAATAGTTTACCGGGTAAATGTATAAAAAATTGAAACCGATCCGCTCCCGCCGGTAATATGAAGATGACAGGATCATTAAAGTTTCTTCCTTTACGCATGCAAATTAAAGATAAAAGATTAAAATAAAAAAGTGCATTTCAAGCCGTACTTTCACGGAGCTGGAAGGTTCCGGTCAGCAGTACAGGCTTTCAATACACTTTTTCAGATGAGTTGTCAGAAACCTACATCATTCCACCCATTCCGGGATTCATAGGCATTTGATTTTTGCCCTCATCTTCTTTTTCCTGCTCAACTATAACGCATTCAGTTGTAAGGAACATGCCTGCAACTGAAGCAGCATTTTCAAGTGCAATGCGGGCAACCTTCGTAGGATCGATCACACCCGAATCGTAAAGATTCTCATACTTGTCGGTATAAGCATTGTAACCGAAATCTTCCTTTCCTTCTTTCACTTTCTGTACTACAACTGAACCTTCCATTCCTGCATTTTCAACTATCATCCTCAAAGGCTCCTCAATCGCCCTCTTAATTATCGATACACCGGTATTCTGATCTTCGTTCTCACCCTTCAGGTTTTCTAGGTCAGTGACTGCCCTTATGTAAGCAACACCTCCTCCGGGGACTATACCCTCTTCTATTGCAGCACGGGTAGCACTTAAAGCATCTTCAACACGGTCTTTACGCTCTTTCATTTCCACTTCTGATGCGGCACCAACATAAAGAACTGCAACTCCGCCTGCAAGTTTGGCAAGGCGTTCCTGAAGTTTCTCCTTGTCATAATCAGATGTACTGCTTTCAATCTGAGTCTTTATCTGCTTAACCCGGGCATTGATATTGTCTTTTTCGCCCTTTCCATTAACAACAGTTGTATTCTCCTTGTCGAGCACAATCTTTTCGGCTTTCCCGAGAACATCCATTCCAATTGAATCCAGCTTGAGTCCCTTCTCTTCGGAAACAACAGTTCCGCCGGTCAATATGGCAATATCCTCAAGCATCTCCTTGCGGCGGTCACCGAAGCCTGGAGCTTTTACTGCGCCTATCTTGAGCGAACCTCTCAACTTGTTTACAACAAGAGTTGCCAGGGCTTCGCCGTCAACATCTTCAGCAATAACCAGAAGCGGCCGGCCTTCCTGTGCAACAGGCTCCAGAACAGGCATAAGGTCTTTCATGGTTGAAACTTTCTTGTCTGTTATCAGTATGTATGGTTCCTCAAGTACAGCCTCCATCTTTTCGGTGTCAGTCACAAAATAAGGTGATATGTAACCACGGTCAAACTGCATTCCCTCAACAATCTCAACTGTGGTTTCAATACCTTTTGCCTCTTCAACGGTTATTACACCTTCCTTTTTTACTTTGCCCATAGCCTCTGCAATGAGCTTGCCTATTGAACTGTCGTTGTTGGATGAAATGCTGGCAACCTGCTCTATCTTCTTGTTGTCATCGCCTATATTTTTGGATTGCTTCCTGAGGCTTTCAACAACTTGTGATACCGCTTTGTCAATTCCCCTTTTCAGATCCATCGGGTTTGCCCCTGCGGTGACATTCTTAACTCCCACATTCATTATTGACTGTGCCAGAACTGTGGCGGTAGTCGTACCGTCACCGGCCTGGTCGTTTGTTTTTGAAGCCACTTCCTTGACCATTTGGGCACCGGTATTTTTGAAAGGATCAGCAAGTTCAATTTCCTTGGCAACGGTAACACCGTCTTTACTGATCTGGGGTGCACCGAATTTTTTTTCCAGTACCACGTTCCTCCCTTTTGGGCCAAGTGTAATTTTTACTGCATTTGCCAGCTCATCAACACCCTCTTTTATAAGGGTTCTGGCTTCAATATTAAATTTTATTTCTTTTGCCATTTTTTCTGATTTATTTTTAATTCCACTTAAATTTAGATGTTAACTGTTTATTTTTCATCTATCAGCAAAATATCATCTTCACGCATTATGAGATAATCCTTTTCGCCAATCTTCACTTCCGTCCCGGCATATTTGCCATAAAGTACAATATCTCCCGCCTTTACGGTCATTGGCTCATCTTTCTTGCCTTCTCCAACCGCCACCACAGTACCTTTCTGTGGCTTTTCCTGGGCAGATTCGGGTATATATATACCTCCGGTTGTTTTTACTTCGGCATCATGAGGTTCGATTAGAACCCTGTCTTTTAATGGTTTCTGTTTTATAGCAGCCATTTGATCTTTTAATTTTTTTGGTTAGACATATAATAGAATTCTGAAATTTCACTCTTTTGCTTCATAATTTATGCCAAAAGGCAAAAAAGAGCATAATCTCCGGTTTTACTGCATATATCGTCAGTTGTAACTGACGTAATTGCGGTCAGGTAAATGACCGGGAAAGTAATACATTGAAGATGTTTCGATTATATCAATATTGCAAAAAGAAAAAGTGTCAGAATGATGACATACTGACACTTTATTATTTAATTTAATTCAAAATTCTCCTTTTGACTGCCCGGATCAGTCATTTTCAGGCTCCTCAGCTTCCGGTGGCAAAAGATCTTCCGGATCAACTACCTGGATATCCTCATCCAAAGGAACCTCTCCGGGCTCCTGAACTGGGAATGTAGGCAATCCCTGAGAAGGATCAACCCTGCGATCCATCTCCTGCTCAATTATTGAGCGTTCAACTTCTGCATCACCACGCGGAATAGCAGCAGATGCCAGCAGACTCAAAACCATAAGACTTGCGGCAAGCGTCCATGTGGTCTTTTCGAGGAAGTCAGCTGTCTTTCTTACTCCCATCATCTGGTTGGAAGAAGAAAAATTGGCTGCCAGCCCTCCTCCCTTTGAATTCTGAACCAGAACTATCAGAACCAGCAGAATCGCAACAATGAATATCATAACTGAAATAAATACAAACATAGCCGTTACTCTTTCTTAATGTGATTGATTAATAATACGTTTTATCTCTTCAATTTGTTTTGCAAAGTAACTATATTTTTCCGGATATTTCAAACTTAATTTCTCATATGCATATACAGCCTTTTGATAATGCTTTTGCTGAATATATATCCTGGCAAGGGTTTCTGTAAAAAGTTCCTCGCTTTCCCTGGCACTGCCCCCGGAAATATCCACTTCCTGACCGGGATCTTCCGGTATTTCACGGGGTTCGATACGGGGTTTATTTTCCAGAAAACGGTCAATCAGATCATCTTCATTTCCGGAATCCGCTTCATCATCACTTCCGGATCGTTCTTTTCCTTTACCAAAACCCTTATTCTCCCAGAGGGTTTCTGGAGGCTTCAGCAATTCAAGCCATTTAAAGAAGGGATAAGTTCCGTCTGAAAGAGAATCCTCTTCAGCGGTTCCATCTTCATTTCCCCATTCAGCAAGCAAACCGGAATCAAACTCCAGCAGATCGTCAGTTTCTTTCCCTTTTGAAACTTCACCTTCATCTTCGGAAGTCGGTTCATCCTCCTGAACGGCGCTTTCAGCGAAAGCTTCCGCTTTTTCTTCCCCGTCATCGCTTTTTATCAACTGACCCTCTTCCTCAACATGCAAATCCTCATTATCCGCAAACCCGGCTCCCTCCTTTTTTCTTTTGTACTCCTGTATTTCCCGGAGTATCCTGTCAGCAAGCGATTCCTCCCCGGATGTGCCGCCTGCCGGTTTATCCTCTTCCGGTACGGCAGTTGACCCTTCATCCGCGGCCATTTCCTCTTCCCGGTTCTCATCTGATCCTGATGACTTAACAGTTTCTTCCGAAGTATCATCTTCAGTAAAATTTTCAACCGGACTTGCTACTTCTCCTCTCTCTTTCTCTTTTTCAGAAACAGTGCTTTTATCACTGAATAAATAATCGTGGACAAGCTTGAACATCCTGTCTCTGTCACCTGCATAGGCTGCCGAAAGATTCAGCTGTCCTGCGAAATGGATATCGTCAGTGTTTTTCAGGTTTTTCACCATAAGTAAATGGGCGGTGTGAAAATAGGGATAGCGTTGCAAAACACCCCTTATCCCTTCAAGGCTTGTTTTGTCAAGTAATTGAGGATTGTACAGATAATTGATAAACTCTTCCCTGTTCATGTGCACGGTGATTGTTACCAGTTTACAAAAGCATAATTGAAAATATCCTGTATCAGTTCGTCAATTATCTTTTCCACCAGTTGTTCCTCTACTGCATCCAGGCCTGTTGCAGCATCGTAGTCTGCATGCCTTGTAAATGTTCTTTCAAAATCCTGTTCAGAGTCAACGGAATTGGTAAACCGCACCCTTACCGAGATGGTCAGTCTTTCCATTGAAGCCCTCTCGTCGGCACCGACAGAAACCGGAGCAGTCCTGTAATCGGTTATTTCACCATCAAAATTGACATCTCCGATATCATTTACAAGGGTTAGCCTTGTTCTTCCCTCAAACACATCCTGCATAGTTTCGGTCAGATCCTGACTGAGATTGGGAATGCTGGTCGGTGCATTGTTCTGAAAATACTGCACAGAGATTGTTTCCAGTCTGGGTGAAATAGATGCCCCGGTAAAAGAGTAATTTACCGAACACCCTGCAAAAATCAACAGGAACAGTCCCGTTACAATTAATCCTGTATTGCGGGCTATCCGGACTTTTTTTGTTCTCAATGTAAACCTTTCCAGTGACATAATAATTTTATTCAATGTTATACTGCCTGATTTTCCGGTAAAGAGTACGTTCTGAAATCCCAAGCTCTTCAGCTGCATGCTTTCGCCTGCCGTTGAATTTCTGCAAAGCCTTTTTAATCATCTCCATTTCTTTCTCCTGAAGCGAAAGCGATTCTTCCACAAGCTCCTCAGTATCTTCTATATTAGACTGTTCATGGTGTTTTGCTTCAAAATCCCCGTTGCCTGCCTGATCGTAAGGCTCATATGAAGAAGGATAAAGCCTTTTCAACAGCTTGGTATTGTTTTCAAATTCGGGATCTTCGGGATTTTTCCTTATAATGTCAAATACCAGTTTTTTCAGATCACTCATGTCATTTTTCATGTCAAAGAGTATCTTATAGAGGATCTCCCTGTCCGATGCAAAAGCCCTGTCATCACTGCCCCTAATTATTGCAGGCAATTTTTTATCCATATAGTCCGGAAGGTATTTGCGCAAAGTTTCGGGATCAATTTCCCTGTTCTTTTCAATTATTGAGAGCTGCTCAGTAATATTTTTCAGTTGCCTTATATTCCCCGGCCATTCAAAATTTTCAAGCATATTAAGCGCTTCGGTTGTCAGGCTTATTTCCGGCATACGGTAACGTTCTGCAAAATCGAGTGAGAACCTGCGGAAGAGCAAAATTATATCCTCTTTCCTTTCACGCAGGGGTGGAATAAGTACAGGAACGGTATTAAGCCGGTAATAGAGATCCTCCCGGAACTTGTTTTCAGCTATCGAATCAATAATATTCACATTTGTTGCAGCAATTACCCTTACATCGGTTTTATGGACTTTTGAAGAACCCACTTTTATATATTCACCTGACTCCAGAACACGTAAAAGCCTTACCTGGGTTGCAAGAGGCAACTCCGATACCTCGTCGAGAAAAATTGTGCCTTTGTCAGCCACTTCAAAATAGCCTTTTCTGCTTTCATGCGCTCCTGTGAAAGAGCCTTTTTCGTGTCCGAACAATTCAGAATCTATCGTACCTTCAGGGATTGCACCACAGTTAACCGCTATATAAGGTCCGTGTTTCCTGGCACTGAACTGATGTATAATCTGCGGGAACACCTCTTTACCGGTGCCGCTTTCACCTGATATAAGCACCGACAAATCGGTAGGAGCAACCCTGTATGCAACTTCGATAGCCCTGTTCAACCCGAGTGAGTTGCCGATTATCCCGAATCTCCTTTTTATTGCCTGAATATCCATTATAGTCAGATATTTAATTACTCCTGTGTCTCTTTACGTTTATATTTCAAGTTTGAAACGTATGACAAAATTACAATTTAAATGGTTTTTTATTTATTTTACATGGTTAAAATATCAGATATTTATCTGCAAATCTCATAAATATGTTCATAGCAGGCATCATACCGGCACGTTTCGCATCCACCAGGCTTCCCGGAAAACCCCTTGCTATTATCAAAGGCGAACCGATGATACGCCATGTATATGAACGTTCAATTGAAGCCCTGGATTATGTAGTTGTTGCAACTGACGACCGGCGAATAAAAGAAGCCGTTGAGCAGTTCGGGGGCAGGGTGGCAATGACCTCTGCCGGTCACAGAAGCGGAACTGACAGATGTGCAGAAGCTGCTGCAAAGATCAGTGGACCAGGAGGAGTTATCCCCGACGTAATAATCAATATCCAGGGCGACGAACCATTTGTCAGACCGGAACAGATCAGTCAGCTTGCTGAAGCTTTCAATGATCCTGCCGCAGAGATTGCAACCCTCATAAGGCTTGTCAAAAACAGTGATGATCTCTTCAATCCCGGCCTGCCGAAAGTGGTCTTCAACCTGCAAAAGGAGGCTCTCTATTTCAGCCGGTGGCCCCTGCCATATCTAAGGGATAAAGATGAAAACTCCTGGATTGAAAATTTCAACTTTTACAGGCATCTTGGCATGTACGGATACCGCACAAAAACCCTCATGAAGCTTGCAGATCTTCCGGCCTCCCCACTTGAATCGGCCGAATCGCTTGAACAAAACAGGTGGCTGGAGAACGGCTTTAACATTAAGGTTATTGCAACAGAATATGAATCTCTTTCGGTCGATACACCTGATGACCTGAAGAAGGCAAATGAGATGTGAAATAGTGACTTACTTAACTGCTAAAAGCTTTTAAATGCCGGAAAGAGCTTTCAGCTCATCAGTGAAATCGATGAAAGGATATTTTTTTTCAAGTTCCATAATCTGCCTTTCAATCTGCTGCAGAAAATCCCTGTAACTTTCCGAAGAAGGGTCAAAGGGCTTGTGCCCCAGTCCCTGGAGTATTTTCTCTACTTCCCTCATAACCAGGTGGGCTTCATGCAATATGAATGTTGTTGAAAATTTTTCCCAGATATATTCAATGGCCTGGGAATTAATATGTAACATATCTTTTTCATAAAACCTGTAATCTCTCAGGTCATCCATCACTATCTCATAAGCAGGGAAATACTGTACAAATCCAAACATTTCAATCAGTTTCTGCACTGCAAGTATAAGAACCGATTTGCTTACCTGGTTGCCGGCAGGGCCGTCTTTCCAGTGTCTTACGGGGCTTACTGTCAGTACAATATTAATCCCCGGGTTGAATAACCTTAACTTCTCAAAGAGCTTTTTGTACCTCTCAACAATTTCCTCAATTGATAAGAGGTAACGGTCGAAATTCTTTGCAGGGAGCTTGTGGCAGTTGGAGACAACCTCTCCTGTTTCCCTGAACTCATAAACCCTTGCCGTCCCAAAAGTGATAAAGAGGTAACCCGACTTTTTCAGTGCTTCCGACCCCTTTTCTGTTGATCTGTTTATTCTCTCCAGGCACTTATCCGCGTCAGTTGAAGAAAAAGATGTGTGGTGGTTAAAGCTGTACCAGCGACCGTTATGATAATTGAGATGGTCTTTGGTGAAAAACCTTTTCTCCAAAAGTATCCGAAGACTGTTCCCGACCGATACCGGGTTATATATTACCCCGAACGGGTTAACTTCCGCAGGGAATTTCATCCGCTTCATCTTTCCGCCTATGTTCTCGGCAAAACATGAGCCCATCCAAAGAGTTGTATCTTCGTAACCGGTTTTTATTCTGTCATCCTGCTGTGGTACATCCACTATAGTTCTGAATGATGCCATCTTCACGATAGATTTAAAAGAGTGAAAAATTTTCTTAAATTAAGGTTTTTTTCCGGTAAAAATATAAACAAAACAATGTCTGAAAATGCAAAAAACAATAAAGATCAAAACAGTCAACCATAACGGTCTGTATGATATAACGGAACAGGTCGCTGAAATAGTGGGACGCAGCGGTGTAAATTCCGGAATCGTATCTGTATACGCACAGGGAGCAACTGCAGCTGTAATGATCCAGGAGAGCTGGGATAACTCAATTCAGAACGACGTGATAAACCTTTTGAACAAACTTATTCCAAAAGGTGTATGGGAGCATGATTTACAGGATAATAATGGCGATTCCCACCTTAAAGCCGGGATTGTGGGACCTTCGGAAACCGTTCCCGTTATAGGAGGCAAACCCGGACTGTCAACATGGCAGAACATCTTTTTTTGCGAATTTGACGGACCGAGGGAGGTTAGGAATATTGCAGTGACAGTAATAGGCGACAGGAATTAAACTTTCACCGGTTATACGGGTAAGATACGGCAGATTCCTTCTCTGATAAGACCGGCGGAATTTCATCTATACCGCATTTCAGCTTTTCAGGAACTCCAGGTTTCTTTTTACCATTTTGAATCCGCTCCTGCCTATAACCGACCTGCCGAAAATCCGGCTGAACATTTCCTTCTCCATGTTTTGCCACTCACCTGCACTAAGTTTAAGCATTTCCGGGTGCGGTTTTAACAGAGGCTCGCTATGAGGCACACAATTTCTGTTATAAGGGCATACATCCTGGCATATGTCGCATCCGTAAACCCTGTTCTGCATACTGCCTTTCATTTTTTCAGGAAGAGCTCCCTTGTGCTGCGTTGTCAGATATGATATGCATTTCCTGGCATCAAGCAGATACGGGGCTGTAAGGGCACCGGTGGGACAGGCATCAATGCACAGCCGGCAATCCCCGCATTTATTCTCATCAAACGGCTTGTCCGGTGGAAGTTCAATATCTGCAACAATCTCTCCTATAAAAAAAAAGGAGCCCTTTTCGTTGGCTATCAAACAGTTGTTTTTGCCAATCCACCCAAGACCTGAACGAACAGCCCACGCCCTGTCAAGAACCGGGGCTGAATCGACAAATCCCCTGCCCTTTGTATTTCCGGCAGCTTTATTGATAATTTCAAGCAGGCGGTTGAGTTTATGTTTTATAACAAAATGGTAATCGCTCCCGTAAGCATACTTTGCAACAACAGGAGCCAGGGTATCCTTCTGAAAATCTCCGGGAAAATAGTTGTGTAATACGGAAATAACGCTTTTTGCACCTTCAAACAACCTGCGGGGATCAGCCCTTTTTTCAAAGTTTTTTTCCATGTATTGCATTCCTGCATGCATGCCGGAGGAGAGCCATTGTTCGAGCCGCTTAGCCTCATCTTCCAGAAAAGATGCACGGGAAATACCGCATGCAGTGAAACCCAGTTCAATTGCAGCAGCTTTGATTAACCCTGCTATTTTTTTATTGTTCGGGATCATCCGGCTCAGGAGTGATAATCACATAAGTCCCAGCTCAAGCCTGGCCTCATCGCTCAACATGCTCTTGTCCCACGGTGGATCGAACACCACTTCTATTTCCAGCTCCTCAACACCCGGAATTTCCCTCAGCTTTTCATCTATTTCTTCAACCAGCTGGTCAGCCATCGGACAATTGGGTGCAGTAAGGGTCATAACCAGTTTAACCCTCTTACGGTCATCAATATTGATCTCATAAATGAGCCCGAGATCATATATATTTACAGGCAGTTCAGGATCGTAGATCTCTTTCAGCGTTTCGACTATGATTCTTTCAGTTTCCTTATTCCTGTCTTTTTCATCCATATCATTATCCCTTTTTCTGTTCCTTCGTCTTATAGGCAAGGGCATACATTTTCATCTGCTTAACCATGGAAACAAGTCCGTTAGACCTTGTGGGGGAAAGATTCTCCTTCAGCCCGGTTTGGTCAATGAAAAAGAGATCGGAATTAACCAGCTCTTCCGGGGTGCGTCCGGACATAACCCTTATCAGAAGGGATATAATCCCCTTTGTAATTACCGCATCACTGTCAGCCGAAAAATAGATCTTGCCGTCACGGTATTCAGCATGAAGCCAGACCTTTGACTGGCAACCTTTTATCAGGTTTTCACTTGTCTTGTATTTATCCTCTATTGGCGGAAGGTCTTTGCTCAGCTCAATCAGATGGTTGTATTTATCTATCCAGTCTTCAAAAATGTTGAACTCCTCAATTATCTCTTTCTGAACCTTTTCAATTGACATAACAACTCTTTTTCATTAAAACTGTCTCCGGATGTCACTTTTGCATTTTAATTAAACATCTCTTTTACCTTAATAACGGCATCGTAAAGTGTATCTATCTCTCTTTTTGTATTATAGAACACAAGCGATGCCCTTATTGTTCCGCGAACCCCGAAGAAGTCCATTACAGGCTCGGCACAATGGCTGCCTGTGCGGACGGCAACGCCCATCTTGTCGATAACCATTCCTGCATCATATGGGTGGATATTTTCAATCATAAATGATATAACGCTCGTTCTTTTCCTCGGGGTGCCAATCAGGCGCAAACCATCTATTTGCATGAGTTTTGATACAGCATATTCTGTAAGTTCCTTCTCATACCCGGCAATATTTTCCAGTCCCGTCTTCCCTACATAATCAAGCGCCGCAGCCATGGCAATTGCTCCGGTATAATTGGGAGTGCCGGCTTCAAACTTGAAAGGAAGCTTGTTGTAGGTTGTTTTCTGAAAGGTGACGTTACTTATCATTTCTCCTCCCCCCTGCCAGGGTACCATCCTGTCAAGCCACTTCTCCTTTCCGTAAAGAACCCCGGTTCCGGTTGGGCCGTAAATCTTATGTCCGGAAAAAGCGAAGAAATCGGCATCAATTTTTTGCACATCTATCTTTTCGTGCTGAACAGATTGTGCTCCGTCAACAAGAACGGGTACATCCTGTTTGTGAGCTATCTCAATGATTCTTTCAACCGGATTGCGCGTCCCAATGGCATTGGAAACATGAACTACAGCTACCAGGCGGGTTTTGGGCCCGATAAGTTTTTCATACTCCTCCATTATCAGCTCCCCGTCACCGTTAATTGGTATTACTTTCAGGACTGCATTTTTCCTTTCGCACAACATCTGCCAGGGGACAATATTTGAGTGGTGTTCCATTGCAGAGACTATTATTTCGTCTCCTTCTCCTACAAAACTTTCACCGAAGGAGAAAGCAACCAGGTTGACAGAACCGGTTGTCCCTGAAGTGAATATTACCTCGTGTGAATGGTTTGCATTGATAAAGCTGGCAACCTTTTCCCTGGCATTTTCATACTCTCCGGTACACAGGTCGCTTAAATGGTGTACTCCCCTGTGTATATTGCTGTTGATGGTTTTGTACACCCTCTCTATCTCTTCTATAACCTGAACCGGTTTTTGTGTTGTTGCGGCATTATCAAGGTAGACAAAAGGCTTGTCATATACTTTCCTGTGCAATACAGGGAAGTCGTTTCTTATTTTTTCAACATCAAATTTCAAAGCACCTGTTTTTTATTGTTAATGAAACTAGCCACAGTTCATTGCGCAGTTGTTGCATCTTGAAAGCTCTCCGCGGAGACGTTTGTTTACCAGGTCGTCAATCCTTTTTCGCAGTGGCTTTACGTCAATACGCCCTATAACCTCGTAAGCAAATGCATACATCATCATGAGGCGCGCCTCCCTTTCCGGTATGCCCCTTGAGCGCATGTAAAAGAGTGCGTTATCATCCAGCTGTCCCACAGTGGATCCGTGACTGCATTTTACATCGTCGGCATATATCTCAAGCTGCGGACGTGAATTTATTCTGGCGTCATCTGTAAGGAGGATATTGTTGTTTGCCTGGTATGCATTGGTTTTCTGGGCGTTTTCCCTCACAAGGATTATCCCGTTGAAAGAGCCAGATGCCTGGTCATCCAAAACACCCTTGAACAGCTGGTTACTTTGGCACCCCGGCATGGCATGGTCAATCCGGACAAAATTGTCAATATACTGCTTTTTGTCTGTCAGATAAAGCCCAAGAGCATTATTCTCACAGCCTTCCTCATCCAGTCTTGCAGAAATATTATTTCTTATAAACCCTCCGTGAAGTGATATAGTGTTGGTAAACACACTGCTTTCCTTTTTCTGTTTAATAAATGTATGCGAAATCTGGGCAGATCCGTTATGTTCATTCTGGATCTTGGAAAGGCTAAAATTTGCCCCTGCAGCAGCATGTATTTCAGTTACACTGTTTGTCAGAAAACTGCTTGCAGAAAGGGTGTGGTCACATACAACCAACTTGGCACTGCTGTTCTCCTCTGCAATGATAAGACTCCTGTGCTGGGCCATCAGGTCGGTTTCATGTATCATTATGTTGACTACCTGAAGAGGTTTTTTAAGAACTGCTCCTTCAGGCATGTAGATAAATACCCCGTCCTGGGAAAATGCCGTGTTCATTGCAACCAGTCCGTCATCACTCTCCCCTGCCATAGAATTGTAATACTTCCCCACGAGGTCGGGCATTTTGGCAGCAGCTTCAGCCATGCTGCCGGCAATTATGCCTCCTTCAAGCTCTATGAGAGGCTTTTTGGGATTGTAATATTTCCCGTTTACAAGAAGGATCAGGTTGGTGTCAAGATCGGGTATATCGCAATTGAAAATATCAAGTATATTAAAAGAGACTTTGTTAACGCTGAAAGAGTGGGCAAGGTCTTTATCAAACAAGCTTTCAATCCGGGCATAACGGTAATCCTCGCTTTTATCCGAAGGCAGTCCCAGCTGCCGAAAATGCTCAAGGGCTTCCCCCCTGAACCTGTTCATAAGCGGCGCGGAACCGGAATCGATCCGGTCCCTGTTTTCCCGGAAAATAGTAATAAAATCACCTTTTATATCCTTTTTATCCTTTACGGCACTCATGATTCGGCCTCCTCCTTTATCCACTCGTAACCCTTCTCCTCAAGCAGCAGTGCCAGGTCTTTCCCGCCCGATTTCACAAGGCGTCCGTCGTACAGCACATGCACAAAATCCGGTATAATATAGTCGAGAAGGCGCTGGTAATGGGTAATTACAATACTTGCAGTCTCTTTTGACTTGAGTTGGTTCACACCATTGGCAACTATCCGCAGAGCATCGATATCAAGCCCCGAGTCGGTTTCATCTAATATTGCAAGCCTTGGTTCAAGCATGGCCATCTGGAAAATCTCGTTCTTCTTTTTTTCACCGCCGGAAAATCCTTCATTTACAGAACGGTTTGTAAGGGAGGAATGAATTTCAACCAGTTCCTTCTTTTCCCTCATCATCTTCAGAAAGTCGGAAGCCGACAACGGTTTCTGTCCCCTGTGTTTGCGGAGTTCGTTAACTGCGGTCTTCAGAAAGTTGACCATGCTAACCCCCGGTATTTCAATAGGATATTGAAACCCGAGGAATAACCCTTCCTTTGCACGCTGTTCGGGAGATTTTTCCAGCAGGTCCTCTCCGTTATATAAAACTTTTCCGCCTGTTACCCTGAACATGTCCCGTCCGGCAAGAACTGCTGCCAGTGTGCTTTTGCCCGATCCGTTGGGCCCCATTATTGCATGCACCTCACCTGCTTTTACTTCAAGGTTGAGCCCCTTTATTATCTCCTGGTCTTCTATTTCTACCCTAAGGTCTTTTATCTTCAGCATATTTGCAATTTTATCTTTATTGATTTTAACCAACGCTGCCTTCCAGGGTTATCTGAAGGAGCTTTTGCGCTTCAACGGCAAATTCCATAGGCAGTTTGTTCAGCACCTCTTTGGCGTAACCGTTAACTATAAGTCCGATTGCATCTTCGGTTGCAATGCCGCGCTGGTTGCAATAGAATATCTGATCTTCACCTATTTTGGATGTGGTTGCCTCATGCTCCACAATAGCCGAACTGTTGTCGGTTTCAATGTAAGGGAAAGTATGTGCACCGCATTTGTCGCCCAGTAACAGGGAGTCGCACTGGCTGAAATTCCTTGCATTTTCCGCTCCGCGCAAAACTTTTACAAGCCCCCTGTAACTGTTATTGCTTTTCCCGGCTGAGATACCCTTTGAAACTATAACGCTCCTGGTATTTTTCCCGATGTGGATCATTTTTGTCCCGGTATCTGCCTGCTGGTGGTTGTTTGTTACGGCCACGGAATAAAATTCACCCACGGAATTATTCCCCTTCAGTATACATCCCGGGTACTTCCATGTTATGGCTGACCCTGTTTCTACCTGCGCCCAGGATATCTTTGAATTATCGCCCCTGCATATGCCCCTTTTTGTGACAAAATTGTATATGCCACCTTTCCCCTCTTTATTTCCGGGATACCAGTTCTGTACCGTAGCATATTTTACGTGGGCATTGTTCATTGCAACTATTTCTACAATTGCCGCATGCAACTGATTCTCGTCACGTTGCGGAGCGGTGCAACCTTCCATATAACTTACGTAGCTGTTGTCTTCTGCCACTACAAGTGTCCTTTCAAACTGGCCCGTATTGGCGGCATTGATCCTGAAATAGGTCGAAAGCTCCATAGGGCAGCGAACTCCTTTTGGTATGTAGCAGAAAGACCCGTCGCTGAAAACGGCTGAATTAAGGGCTGCAAAATAGTTGTCGGTATACGGAACAACCGTCCCCATATATTTTTTCACCAGATCGGGATGTTCGCGAACAGCTTCGCTGAAAGAACAGAAAATTATCCCCAGGTCAGCCAGGGTCTCCTTGAAAGTGGTTTTGACCGAGACACTGTCCATTACCGCATCAACTGCAACACCAGCCAGGTGCTTTTGCTCCTCAAGGGGTATTCCGAGCTTGTTGAAGGTTTCCAGAAGTTCAGGGTCAACCTCATCAAGACTGTCGGTTTTTTTCTTTTGCCTGGGAGCGGAATAATATATAAGACTCTGGTAGTCTATTTCAGGGATTTTCAATTTTGCCCATCCGGGCATATCCATAGTAAGCCAGTGCCGGTATGCTTTAAGCCGGAAATCAAGCATAAACTGTGGCTCATTCTTCCTGGCAGATATCTCCTTTATCACATCTTCGTTGAGACCCTTTGCTATACTGTCCTGTTCAATATCGGTATAGAAACCGAATTTGTATTCACTCCCCGTAACCTCTCCAAGTATTTTATCTTGCTCTTTTTTCATAACTTTGCCAATCTCAGGGTAAACGCTCTCAAATTAGAATTAATCTAATTAAGCGCAAATATAGTAAAATAGTAACAAAATTTAAAGCCAAAAAGTTGAATTACTTCAACAATAAAAGATATGAATAAAAAAGAGAAAAGAACAGAGTTGTCGGAGCTTGGGGAATTCGGGCTGATTGATCATCTTACAAAAGATTTGAAAAACAGACATAAAGAAACCGTTAAAGGTGTTGGTGATGATGCCGCCATTCTTGATTACGGCAATAAGCTTGTAGTTGCCACCAGCGACCTGCTGATGGAGGGTATTCACTTTGACCTGATGTACACCCCCCTTAAACATCTTGGATACAAAGCTGTAACCGTTAATCTTTCGGATGTTTATGCTATGAACGGATATCCCAGGCAGATAATAATTTCCATAGCACTTTCCGCAAAGTTTTCCCTTGAACAGGTTGAAGAGCTTTACCGGGGCATCAGGCTTGCCTGTGAAAGGTATAATGTAGACATTGCCGGAGGTGACACCACATCGTCAATGACAGGTTTGGCTATAAACATTACAGCTCTTGGTGAAGCGTCCGAAGGATCGACAGTATTTCGCAGCGGGGCTGTCAAAAATGATATCATATGCGTTTCGGGTGACCTCGGTGCTTCATATATGGGGCTCCAGGTGCTTGAAAGGGAAAAAAAGATATTCATGGAAGATCCTGAAATAAAACCGTTGCTTGAGGGATATGACTATGTTATTGAACGGCAGCTAAAGCCGGAGGCTAGAAGGGATGTAATCGAGTTCCTGTCTGAAAGGGAAGTCGTTCCCACATCAATGATCGATATTTCTGACGGACTCTCGTCAGAAATAAATCATATCTGCACAAATTCAGGTAAAGGATGCAGACTCTTTGCCGAACATATACCATTTGACAATGAAACGGTTAAAGTTGCCGGAGAGATGAATATAGAGCCTCTGATGGCAGCGCTTAACGGCGGCGAGGATTATGAGCTGCTTTTCACAGTAAGGCCCGATGACTACAAAAAGATAAGCGATGTGGCGGTTATAAAGGCTATCGGACACATTACAACGCCCGAAGAAGGGCTAAACCTGGTATCACCTGACGGCTCGGTGATAAAGCTCTCATCCGGAGGCTGGAATTCAATGGGGAAAAAGGGGAAGTGATCAGAGGTTTTGCTTAACTTCAACCTCCCTGTATGCTTCAATAATGTCTCCTACCTTGATATCATTGAAGTTTTCAATGTTCAGACCGCACTCATAACCTGTTGCAACCTCTTTCACATCATCCTTATACCTCTTTAGAGACCCCAGCACACCGGTGTAAACCACAATTCCTTCACGAATCNCCCTGACCTTCGAGTTGCGGTTGATTTTTCCCTCCTTCACAATACATCCGGCAACCCTTCCAACCTTGGAGATCTTGAACACATCCCTTATTTCAAGGGTAGCCACAATCTCCTCTTTTATCTCAGGTATCAGCATACCTTCCATAGCCGACCTGATCTCATTTATTGCGTCGTAGATAATTGAATAGAGACGGATGTCGATCTCCTCTTTCTCGGCAAGCTTACGGGCAGACATTGAAGGTCTCACCTGAAAACCGACGATTATTGCATTGGAAGCTGCAGCAAGCAGTATATCCGATTCCGATATCTGTCCCACAGCCTTGTGGATTATCCTTACCTGTATCTGTTCGGCAGATAACTTGATAAGTGCATCCGAAATAGCTTCCACTGAACCGTCAACATCACCTTTAACAATAATGTTCAGCTCCTGGAAATTGCCGATTGCAATCCGCCTTCCAATCTCATCAAGTGTAATATGCTTTTGTGTACGAAGTCCCTGCTCCCTTTGAAGCTGTTCCCTCCTGTTTGCAATGTCCTTTGCTTCCCTGTCACTTGTCAGCACATTGAAATTATCGCCTGCCTGGGGAGCACCGTTGAGTCCGAGTATCAGCACCGGTGTTGAGGGGCCGGCTTCTTTTATACGCTTGCCCCTCTCGTTGTACATTGCCTTGACATGACCGTAGAATGTTCCGGCAAGCACCAGGTCGCCTACCTTTAGGGTTCCGCTCTGGACGAGCATGGTTGCAATATAACCCCTGCCCTTATCCAGTGATGACTCCACAACCGTTCCTGCAGCGTTTTTCGAAGGATTGGCTTTAAGTTCCTGTACTTCAGACTCAAGCAAGACCTTTTCAAGGAGAATATCGATGTTTTTTCCCTGTTTTGCAGATATTTCCTGAACCTGGTATTTCCCGCCCCAGTCTTCTGTCAAAAAGTTCATGTTTGCAAGCTGCTCCCTGATCCTTTCGGTATTGGCATTCGGCCTGTCTATCTTGTTGATGGCAAAAACAATTGGCACCCCTGCCGCATGGGCATGGTTTATAGCTTCCACCGTCTGGGGCATCACACTGTCATCCGCCGCTATAACGATTATTGCAACATCTGTAATCTTTGCACCGCGTGCACGCATTGCGGTAAATGCTTCGTGACCCGGAGTATCGAGAAAAGTTATATTCTTCCCGTTCTCAAGTTTTACGCTATATGCCCCGATATGCTGGGTGATTCCTCCCGCTTCTCCGCCTATAACATTTGAATGCCTTATAAAGTCCAGCAAAGAAGTTTTCCCGTGGTCAACATGTCCCATAACCGTAACTATGGGCGAACGCGGTTCCATTTCAGAAGGATCCCCTTCATCTTCTTTAACATCATCCTGCAAGTCTACACTTACAAACTCGGTTTTAAAATCGTACTCTTCAGCAACCAGCGAGATCGTTTCAGCATCAAGCCTCTGGTTTATTGACACGAAAAGTCCAAGGTTCATACAGGAGGAGATAATATCAGTAGCCGGCACATCCATCATGTTTGCCAGTTCGCTTACTGTAACGAATTCGGTAACCTTGAGAACATTCTTTTCCTTTTCCTGCCTCTCGGCGTCCTCACGCTGCCTGACACTCAGCTGCTCACGTTTTTCACGCCTGTACCTGGAACCTTTTGATTTTCCTTTTGATGTGAGTCTTGATAAAGTATCCTTGATCTGTTTCTGTACATCCTCATCACTTATTTCGGGACGCAAAGCCTTACCTTTCTTTTTACTCTTCTTTTTCAGGGGTTCGTCTTGCTGCTTGCGCCCTTTCTTCTCTTTTTCTTTCTCCTTGCCTTCTACAGCCACCTTCTGGTTATCCTTGCGAATTCTCTTTCTCCTCTTCTTTTTTGGTCTTCCTGTTTCACCTTCAGCAGACTGTTGCTTCTTCCTCTCTTCAGGTGAGGGGAGGTTTATTTTTCCCACTACCCTTACACCGCTGAGTTTCTGCACACTTGGCTTATATATCTCATCTTCAGCCTTTTTAGCTGCAGGTGCCTCTTCAGTCTCCGCCTCCTTTTCCTTTGCCGGAGGAGGTGTATCCTCTCTTTTATCTTTGGGTTTCTCAGGCTTCTCGACTTTATCCTCTTTCTTAACAGCTTTCTTTTCACCGGCTTTTTCGCTGACCGGTTCTTTCTTCTCTTTCTTCTCTTTCTTCTCTTTCTTTTCTTCCTTCTCTTTCTTTTTTTCCTTATCTTCCTTCTCTTTTAACTCTTCAGCAACTTTATCTGACTTTTCATCCTTTTTGGGCGGCTGCTTTTTCCTGCTGATTGAATCGAGGTCTATAGATCCCACTATCTTTAATTTTGAACCCCTCTCTTCTTTCTCATGCTGCTTTTCCGGTGCCTCTTTTTCCTCATCTTTTACTTCCTCTCCGGCAGGTTCCTTTTTAGATGGTTCAGATGCACCCTCCTCTTTTTCTGAGGGCTTTTCAACATCACTCTCTTTTTCGCCGGGTTTTTCTTTTTCTTCAGTCACAACAGCTTTTTTCCCGGAAGTCTCCTTTATCAGCAATTCATCATCGCTCTCCGGTGAATCAGTTTCAGACTCCGTTTTTTCTGCATGAATATCATCAATTGACAATGCCTCCTTCCTTTCCCTGGAAATACGGAAACTCATCTTCTCGGACTCCTCCTTGACCTTTATCTCGGAGCTGTACTCCTTGAGCAAAAGGTTGTACTGTTCCTCTGTTACTTTCGTGTTAGGGTTTGCGTTGATATCATAACCCTTTTTCTTAAGGTAATCGACTATGGTCTGTATACCCAGGTTGAATTCCCGTGCAACTTTACTGAGTCGTTTTGTTTTTGTGACTTCTGACATAAATAACCTCGCAGTTTATTGCCCCTCTTTAATAACTGTTTAAACTTCAAATCATTCGAATTCCGCATTCAGAATTCTCATAACATCACGCACAGTCTCCTCCTCCAGTTCAGTCCGTTTCATAAGATCCTCCACGGTAAGTTCGAGAACGCTTTTTGCAGTATCGCAACCTATAGATTTCAGTTCATCAATGACCCATGAATCCAGCTCATCTGCAAATTCATCCAGATTCACATCCTCTTCATCTTCTGTACCGCTTTCCCTGAAGACATCTATTTCATAACCTGTTAGCTGACCTGCCAGCTTAATGTTCAGCCCTCCCTTCCCTATTGCAAGGGATACTTCATTGGGCTTGAGAAAAACCTCGGCGTGCTTTTCCTCTTCGTTTATTTTTATTGAACTTATCTTTGCAGGACTCAGAGACCTGGTAATATAAAGCTGTGTATTGTTTGTGAAATTGATAACATCAATATTTTCGTTTCTCAACTCCCTTACTATCCCGTGAATTCGTGACCCTTTCATCCCGACACACGCCCCAACCGGGTCTATCCTTTCGTCATACGATTCAACTGCCACCTTGGCACGCTCCCCCGGCACACGAACTATCTTTTTTATTGTAATGAGCCCGTCAAAGATCTCCGGCACCTCAAGCTCAAAAAGCCGCTCCAGGAACACAGGTGATGTGCGCGAAAGTATTATCAGCGGGGTATTGTTTCTCATCTCAACCCTTATTACAACCGCACGTATGGTATCGCCCTTTCGAAAGTAATCAGTTGGAATCTGTTCCTGTTTGGGCATTATAAGTTCATTTCCTTCATCGTCAATGACAAGTATTTCCCTTTTCCAAACCTGGTATACATCGCCTGTGACTACCTCACCGATACGGTCTTTGTATTTGAGATAAACATTGTTCTTTTCAAGCTCCATTATTCTTGATGTGAGGTTTTGCCTGAGCGACAAAATTGCTCTTCTGCCAAAATCAAGAAGCTTTACCTCATCTGTAACTTCTTCACCCACCTCATAGTCGGGATCAATCTCCTTTGCCTTCGACAGGGATATCTGGAGGTTAAAGTCCTCAACCTCCCCGTCAGGCACCACCTCACGGTTACGCCAGATCTCGAAGTCGCCCTTGTCAATATTGATTATAATATCAAAATTTTCATCCGTGCCGTACTTCTTTAAAAGCATATTTCTGAATACATCTTCCAGCACACTCATCATAGTAGCACGGTCAATATTTTTCAGTTCTTTAAATTCCGAAAAAGTGTCCGTCAAATTCAGGTTTTCCATTTCAAGTCTCTTTTATCAAAATTCTATAAGAAGCCTGGTAGCCTTTACAGATTCAAACTCAAATTCTCTCTTTATTATTTTTTCAACAGGACGCTTCCTGCCGGTTTTTTCCTTTATCTTTTCATCAATTGTGAAACCTTCATCCTTTACTTCCTTAAGCACTCCCTTGTGCTTTGCTCCTTCCCGGGTAACTACCTCAACTATGTTTCCCAGGTTCTTCAGGTATTGCCTTATCACCACGAAAGGTTCTGACAAGCCGGGTGATGAAACCTCCAGCTCAAAATCTTCATTATCCCTGTCCAGGCTCTTTTCAATCAACCTGTTCATTCGGACACAATCATCAATAGTCACACCCTCTTCATTGTCAATATTTATCGTTATCCTGTTTGATGGGGTGACCTTAACCTTTACCAGGAACATCCCGCTGTCCAGGTTGTTTTCAACAATCTCCCTTATCAATCCGGCATCTATCATGGCTTAACCTCTATTCAAATTTCAGCTGCAAACAGATAATCCACTGAATTAATTTCGTTAACCGCTGCTTAGCCCGCAACCGGTCAGACTGCAGTTTTTGCCAAAAACCCCGGCTTATGCCTGCTGTAATTTAAATCTTTTTAATTAACGTTTGTTGGTTTACAGCTTTTTTAACAGCACTGATTTATATAAAATAGGGGACTATTGTCCCCTATACACTATTTCTTCACCGCAATCATCCGCAAAGCTAATAAAATAATGTTTAAAATACAAAAATATTATATTGAAAGTTAGTACTTTTATAGTGGTGGAATTCTCTATTGAGAAAACTTCATTATTTTTGCCACCGGACTGACAGAGCCCGGAGTGTAATATGTTGTTTTACCGTAACAACCGTTAAATCTCCAATAATGCAATATTATAACCCTGACAAATTCAGTGAGTAAAAACCTGACCAATAAAAGAAAAATAATAAACGATCCGGTTCACGGATTCATTGAAATATCGTCCGGGCTCATTTTCGACCTGATAGAGCATCCTGCATTTCAAAGGTTGAGAAGAATAAAGCAACTCGGGCTTACAAATTTTGTTTATCCGGGCGCAACACATACGCGTTTCCAGCACGCTCTCGGTGCAGCTCACCTGATGAGGTCGGGTATTGACATTATCAGGCAAAAAGGGCACGAAATAACCGATGAGGAGGCTGAGGCAGCCATTATGGCCATTCTGCTCCACGATATCGGTCACGGCCCCTTTTCTCATGCACTCGAGTTCTCTATAATACAGAACATTACCCACGAACACATGTCATCTGTCTATTTTGATGTTCTGAACCGCCGTTATAACGGAAGTCTGGATAAAGCCAAAGATGTTTTTAACGGTACATATAAAAAGAAATTCCTGCACCAGCTTGTTTCAGGCCAGCTTGATGTAGACCGGCTTGATTATCTTAAACGCGATAGTTTTTTCACAGGGGTTACAGAGGGTGTTATAGGTTCAGAGCGGATTATTAAAATGCTGAATGTTCATGATGACAAACTGGTAATAGATGCCAAAGGGATCTACTCTATAGAAAAGTTCCTGATAGCCCGGCGGTTAATGTACTGGCAGGTCTATTTCCATAAAACAGTCATTGCAGCTGAATACCTTCTTGTAATGCTGCTGAAAAGGGCAAGGGAGCTTGCACTTGCAGGGGAAAAACTTTTTTCAACCCCACCTCTCGGATTTTTTCTTTCAAACAGTATAAATAAAAAAGATCTGAAAGATCCCGCTCTGCTGGATGAAATTGTTCATCACTACACCATGCTTGATGATGATGATATAACAAGCTCTGCCAAGGTCTGGACGGAGCATTCGGATCCCGTACTTTCAACGCTGGCAGGCAACCTTGTAAACCGGAAACTCTTTCGCGTTGAAATTGGCGACACACCTTACAGCACTGAACATGCTGGAAGGATAAAAGAAAAAATAATGAAAAAGTACGGTATCAACGAGCATGAAGCTTCACATTTCGTCTTTTCCGACGAGATAACCAACCATGCCTACAGCGGGGAAGACGAAAATATTTGCATTCTCCACAAGAACGGGAAACTGGTTGATATAGCCGGGGCTTCTGATATGTTCAACGTATCGCTTTTGTCAAAAATCACAAAAAAATATTTTATTTGCTTCCCGAAAGAGATTGAAACATTTTAAAATATTAGTTTTGCATTTAATATGATATTGTAAATTTTTTTAATTATGCAAATGGAGTTCACGGCAAAGAGGATTGCCGAATACTTAAACGGTGAAGTGGTAGGCAACCCCAATGAAAAGATCCTGAATGTTTCCAGGATAGAAGAAGGGGAACCAGGCGGGCTTGCATTCCTTGCAAATCCTAAATATGAAAAGTACATATACAGTACTCAGGCATCGGTTGTGATAGTAAACCGGGATTTCGAGCCGTCACAACCTGTGAGCTGCACTCTCATTAAAGTAGATAATTCATACCAGGCTATCGCCGAACTTCTGGAGATGAAAGAAAAGTCGAAACCGGGGAAGAAAGGAATAGATAAATCGGCCCAAACCGACACGTCCGCTACTATTGGAAAAAATGTATACATCGGCCATTTTTCAGTTGTTTCGGAAAATACTGTTATAGGCAACAATGTAAAGATATACCCCCAGACCTATATAGGGGAGGACGTAATTATTGGTGACAACACCATAATATATCCGGGTGTTAAAATTTACAACGATTGCATTATTGGCAAAAATTGCATTATTCATGCCGGTTCGGTGTTAGGCAGCGACGGGTTTGGATTTGCGCCAATGGATGACAACAACTATAAGAAGATCCCCCAGGTAGGGAATGTCATACTTGAAGATAATGTGGAGGTAGGAGCAAACACAACAATTGACAGGGCAATGATGGGATCTACAATAATCCGCAGGGGCACAAAGCTGGACAATCTCATTCAGGTAGCTCACAATGTCAATATAGGGGAGAATACGGTTATAGCAGCTCAAAGCGGTATTGCCGGATCCACCAGGATAGGCAGCAACTGCATGTTCGGCGGACAGGTAGGTGTGTCCGGGCATTTAACCGTTGCCAGCGGTGTGAAGGCAGCTGCACAGTCAGGAATCGCATCCAGCGTTACCAAAGACAATGAAGTTATTCAGGGATCACCAAGCCTCAATGCAGGTGAATTTAAACGTTCATATGTGCTGTTTAAAAAGCTCCCCGAACTGAGAGAACAGATAAGCAGGCTTCAGGAGCAGATTAATGAACTGAAAAAAAAGTTATGACAATCTCATCTCTGTCCCGGCCTGTTTGTTGAAGATCAGCATCTCAATGGTTCAAACTAAAGAAAAGCCTGCCGGGTTTTTCTTTTTTTTTGTATATTGCGGCGTTTTATTTTTATACCTACACAAACATTATGTCAGATAAGCAGAAAACATTGAAAAAACCGATAACCCTTACCGGCAAGGGTTTGCATACAGGAATGCAGGTTGAATTGACATTCAGGCCTGCCCCTGAAAATCATGGTTGCAAATTCAGGAGGATCGATCTGGATGGGACTCCAACAGTTAATGCAGCAGCTGAAAATGTTGCTGATACATCACGCGGTACAACCCTCGAGGAAAACGGTGTAAGGGTTGCCACTGTAGAGCATGTTATGGCTGCCCTTTACGGACTTGGAATTGACAATGTCATTATGGAGATAAACAAGGCTGAAGCTCCGATAATTGACGGCAGCTCCAAGTTCATTATAAAAGCTATAAAGGAAGCAGGAATTATAGAACAGAAAGAAGAAAAGAGGTACTTTGAAATAAAGGAAAAGATCAGCTATATTGACGAAAAGAAAGGAGTAGAAATAGTTGCTTTCCCTGACGACAAGCTGTCGGTTAATGTTTTGATAGACTACAACTCAAAAGTTCTGGGCAATCAGTATGCAACTCTCAACAATCTTTCGGAGTTCGAAAATGAGATCGCTTCCTGCCGCACTTTTGTGTTTTTCCATGAGCTTGAATTCCTCTTGAAAAACAATCTCATAAAAGGAGGTGACCTCGACAATGCTATAGTAATTCTGGAAAAGGAAGTCCCGCAGGAAGAGCTTGACAGGATAGCCGACCTGTTTAAAAAACCCCGGATACGAAGAAAACCTGAAGGGGTTCTTAACAATCTGGATCTTTATTTCAGTAACGAACCGGCACGTCATAAGCTTCTTGACCTTATGGGCGACATTTCCCTGATAGGGCGCCCTGTAAAAGGGAAGATAGTGGCATCAAGGCCCGGACACTATGCAAATAACCAGTTTGCTTTACAGGTTAAAAAAATGATGCAGCAGGAAGAAGGAAAGATGACTGTTCCTGTATATAACCCGGAAATACCGCCGGTTTATAATGTAGGTGATATAATGGGCCTGCTCCCCCACAGGCCGCCTTTTCTCCTGGTGGACAAGATACTGGAAATAACTGATTCCAGTATTGTCGGACTGAAAAATGTCACCATGAACGAAGATTTTTTTACCGGACACTTCCCCAGAGAGCCAATTATGCCGGGAGTGCTTCAGATAGAAGCAATGGCACAGGTTGGGGGTATCCTTGCACTGAACAGTGTACCTGACCCGGATAATTATTCGACCTATTTCCTGAAAATTGACAAAGTGAAGTTCAAACACAAGGTTGTCCCCGGCGACACCCTTCTTTTCCACCTTGAAAGTCTTGCCCCCATAAGACGTGGTATAGTGCACATGTTCGGCCAGGGGTTTGTGGGAGACAAAGTTGTGACGGAAGGGGAACTGATGGCAAGAATAGTGAAAAACAGCAATCCTGCTGACAAGAAAAGAACAGAAAAAGACAAAAAACAATAAACCCATTTTGCACTCATGCATAAAGAGTTAAATGTAATCCACCCCAATGCAAAAATTGGAAATAATGTAACTGTAGAACCCTTCTCAACAATAGCAGCCGATGTTGAAATCGGTGACGGCACCTGGGTGGGGCCGAACGTTACCGTAATGGATGGAGCACGCATAGGAAAAAACTGTAAAATATTTCCGGGAGCCGTTATAGCCGGAATACCGCAAGACCTTAAATTCAGGGGGGAAAAGACAACTGCAGAAATCGGAGACAATACCGTTATCCGCGAATGTGTAACAGTAAACAGGGGGACGGCATCGAGGGGAAATACCATGATAGGAAAGAACTGCCTGATCATGGCCTATGTTCATGTGGCACACGACTGCTCCATAGGCAATTATTGCATACTTGTGAACAATGTGGGACTTGCCGGTGAAGTGGTGGTAGAAGACTTTGTTATAATAGGAGGAATGTCTGCAGTTCACCAGTTTTCCAAAATAGGTACCCACTCAATGATAGGGGGGACTTCAAAGATAAGGCAGGATGTACCGCCGTACATAAAAGCTTCCAAGGATCCGCTCTCTTATGTGGGGATCAACTCCGTAGGGCTCAGAAGGAGAAATTTCTCAAACGAGATAATTTACAATATAAATGACGCCTACAGGATTATTTACCAGCAGGGACTGAATACTTCAAATGCACTGAAAAAAGTGGAAGATACAATACCTGCTTCTCCGGAGCGGGACAAAATTATCAGCTTTATAAGCAGTTCGGAACGTGGTATTATAAGAGGGTGGACAGGTGAAAGTGATGAGGACGAACTGTAATATTCACGAAATTTCACAATAATTCTGAACCTTAACGCTGTCAGCCGGCCTAAAATAATATTGATATATGCATATATATTTAGGCATAAATTTTGTTGCTGTTTGTATAATCGTCCATTACCTGTTTTAACAAATTAACAAACCTGTTTAGCCCAGTGTGGACAGGCAAAAAAGAGATTAACAAGGCAGCCTCTTGTTAACCAAAGAGATAGAAAAATGAAAAGAATAATCCTTTTAGCAGCGACAGTAATAATAATTTCCGGCAGCCTGTTTTCACAATCTTCTGCTGAATATGTCAACTGGTATTCTTTTGAAGAAGCGGTTGAAAAGGTTTCTGAAAACCCGAAAAAGATCTTTATAGACATATACACCGACTGGTGCGGATGGTGCAGACGAATGGACGAGGAAACTTTTTCCAATCCCGATGTAGCTGATTATCTTAATGAGCATTTCTACCCGGTAAAACTGAATGCTGAAACAACCGACACCATTGCCTTTCAGGGTCACGAATTTGTGAATGAGGGCAACGGCTCCCGGTCTGCTCACCAGCTCCCGATAGCTTTACTGCAGGGTCAAATGTCATATCCATCTGTTGCATACATGGATGAAAACCTGCAGCTTCTTACCGTTGTGCCTGGCTTTACGACTCCGGAGAATATAGAGCCTCTTTTGAGATTTTTCGGGGAAGACCATTACAAATCAATAAGCTGGGAAGAGTTCAGCAACTCTTTCAGCGGTACGTTCAACACTGAGAACGGGGAGAGATAACACCCTTACCGGCAGCTTATCCCGGTCAGATAGTCATCAGCCTTTGGCAGACAATATGATATGAGCAAACTTTAAGGTTCGCTGCCCCGGCCTATTCAAATAAAAGGTCAGATGGCAATCTCATTATCCTGCCATATTGTCCTACCAGAACCCTCTTTTGCAAAAGTGTTATGTCTCCGTCAATCAGCCTTATGGTTGCCGCATCTGGTATCCTGTGAATAAAATAATTGCCTTGCTGGTCCTCCCCGTTTACTCCGGGAAATCTTTGAATAGAAGTGGTTTTACCCTCGGGCCTGAGTTCCAGGACTACCGGACGGCCACTCATATCACCGGGCGGTAGTATTTTACCGTTATCGGAAAGACGGAAAAGGATAGTCCTTTCCGCCTCTTCTCCTGGTTCAACCCCTTCAGGGGTATATTCAAATACAAATGTATGCTCACGGGTGAAACCCTTGCCGGCAAACAAAGCAATATACTCTTTTTCAAGTCTTTCATATTCATCCAGTATAGCTTCCATTGCCCTGCCATCCGGAAACAGGTCGAAATCCCCGGAGATCATCCTGAACCTGTTGCTCCTGATATCCATTATAAAATCTGCAGCCTCTTCTGCTTTTTCCCTGAGAGTCCGCGTTACAGTCACCGTTTCCAGTACGGGCACATTCACAAAGGCCGTATCTCTCTGCTCCCTCCGCATCACCCTTCTTGTTTCTTCAACCTCATCCTTCTCCATTGACATGTCGGGGAAATAGAGCTGGTGTACCTCTTCAGTTCCCCGGAAAAAATACGGGTCGTGTGAGGGAGTGTGATCTCCTGTCATGGGCAGTATAAAACCCTGTGATGTCAATCTGAAATAAGATTTAACGTGCTTTTCATTTGTTAGGAGAAAATAATTATGATCTGGATCGGCTTCTGAATAATGCCGGATATTCACATCCGATATGTTCCAGTTCCTTGTGTCTTCCGCGGGAACATCCAAAAGTCCGAGGAACCTTTCGGCATACTGGTAATACGGACCTCTTTTAGTAACAACTTCGGCGGCTGTAATATGAAACCTCAGTGTTGTCAAGGGCAGCCAGTATGCCAGTGTAAAGCTGTCAGGTGACTCGAACTGGTCAGCATGTCCTGCATATGTTGTCCTTTCGGCAACCTTGGGCCCGGCACAGGCAGATCCAAGCAAAAACAGCATCAAAAAAAGGAAATTAACCGGTCTTCTCATGATTCATTAAATTTAATTTTTTGAAAGCCTTGCCTATATTTTCAGTAATATCGCCGGCAATAATTGATTCCGGGGAGCTTTCCCCGGCGGCTATATCACCGGACAAACCGTGAATGAAAACACCAAGCAGTGAAGCCATCTTTGGTGAATACTTCTGGGCAAGCAAAGATACAATAATTCCGGTTAAAACATCACCGCTGCCACCCGTTGCCATCCCCGGATTTCCCGATGAATTGAAATAGCATTCACCATCAGGAGATGTAACTGAAGTGAATGCCCCTTTCAACACTACATACACTCCATACTTCCTTGAAAATTCAATTTGTTTAAGATGTCTTTCATACCCTGATCCGCTCTTACCTGCCATCCTGTCAAATTCCCCCGGATGAGGCGTAAGTATGCTTCCGGAAGGAAGTTCTTCAAACCACTCTCTGTTCATGGAAAGGATGTTCAGGGCATCGGCATCCAGTACCAAAGGTTCTCTCCAAATCTTAAGAAGTTCCCTTAATGCCTTCTGTGTCTCACCGGCAGTTCCAATACCAGGACCGGCACAGACGGCGCTGAATGTTTCCGTTCCGGGAACCCCTGAAAATACTACCGGGGAGCTGTCAATGCTTGCCATGGATTCGGGCACAGATACCTGTATTATCTCCGTTCCTTTTGAAGGTGTATGAACAGTCACCAGTCCGGCACCAGTCCTGAGGCACGCCTTTGCAGCAAGTACCGCAGCCCCCGTCTTCCCGTAGCTTCCGGATATAACCAAACAGTGACCATAATCTCCCTTGTGAGAGAATTTCTCTCTCTTCCTCACTGCACCCCTGAAAAAACCGTGATCAAGATAATAGTAGGAGGTTTCAGCACCCTCCAGATAGGAAGGGTGCAAACCTATTGGAATAATCTCCCAACATCCGGTGTATATCCTGTTTTCACCGAAAAAAAACGACAACTTTGGTAACTGGAAAGACAGGGTATAATCAGCTTTAACGATAGAACCGGGATCATTGCTGCTGTTGTCCTCCCCGAACAATCCGGAAGGGATGTCAACCGAAATAACCGTGGCACCCGATTCATTTATTTTCCTTACCACTTCCAGAGCCTTTCCTTCAATGGGACGGGTAAGGCCGGAACCGAAAAGGGCGTCCAGAATTATTTCATTACCGCCGGCCTCCGGTAAAGAATCCTCCTCTTTCAGCAGATTAATTTCAACACTGCCAGCCTCCTCAAGCCTTGCAAGGTTTATTGATGCATCTTCCGAAAGACCGGAGCCGGGTGAAAGCAGTAAAACCCTTACCTTATAGCCTTTTCCGGAAAGAATCCGGGCTATAGCCAGTCCGTCACCACCGTTGTTGCCCCTGCCTGCAAAAACAACAACAGGCTTTTCTGTTCCAAACTTTTTGAATATCCATTCCGAAGCGGCAAGCGATGCACGTTCCATCAGATCTATAGACTTCACCGGCTCATTCTTTATTGTAAATGCATCTGCTTCCCTGATCTGTTTTACTGTAAGAATCTTCATAACAAATAATATATTTCAATAATCGTGCATATTTACCGAGATGAACGGCGGCCGGGATTCCAAATTAAAGGTTCAGCAGGTAAGAAACCGAAAACAGTGCTGCCTGTAACAATGCCACCCTGAGACCACATAAACAAAAGTATTAATTTATTGAATTAATTGTTTAGTTTTTCAATATGTATTATACTTGCTGTTGTTTTTTCAAAATATCAAAAAGTTTGCAGTAATGTATGCAACCAGCTGACTTTCGGGCGGTTTTTAAAAGCTGCACTGTTTTTGTTAAATTATAATTTCATAATTTCCCGCAAAATATGTCAGAAAATAACAATAAAAGCATAGTTGAAAAAATCCTCGGGGGAATTGAGAAAGTGGGTAACAAACTCCCCCACCCCGCAACTCTTTTTGCACTTTTTGCATTTGCTACAATAATCCTTTCCGGAATAGTAAGTGCATTCAATATATCGGTAATTCACCCCGGCACACAGGAAACCGTTGAGCCGGTCAGCCTCCTTTCCCTTGAAGGCCTGCACATGATCCTCAGGAACATGGTCGATAATTTTACCGGTTTTGCCCCCCTGGGAACGGTGCTGGTTTCACTGCTGGGTATAGGCATAATGGAATCGAGCGGACTTATGTCAACTGGTCTCCGTCTGCTGGTTACTTCTGCGCCCGAAAAAATGCTCACTTTTGCAATCGTTTTTGCAGGAATTCTTTCCAATGCAGCAAGCGAGGTGGGTTATGTCGTTCTTGTACCTCTTGGTGCTATGATCTTTCTTGCCGTGGGGCGGCACCCCATTGCCGGCCTTGCCGCAGCTTTTGCGGGAGTGTCAGGGGGATACAGCGCCAACCTGATCCTTGGCACTATCGACCCTCTGCTGGCCGGACTCTCTGAAGAGGCGGCAAACATAATTGATCCTTCTTATGAGGTAAACCCCACTGCCAATTATTATTTCATGTTTGTTTCCACATTCATTATTGCAGCTGCGGGAACATGGATGACTGAAAAGATTGTGGTTCCGCGCCTGGGTGAATACAAGGGAGAAGCAAAGGCGGAAAAGATTGAGAGACTGACCCCCGATGAAAAGAGGGGGATAAAATATACGTTTTACACTTTTATCGTTCTTGTCATTACTCTTCTTTGGTCAACAGTGCCAATTGAAGGGGGTATATGGAGTTCAATTCCCGGCACCGGCTTCCTGCGTGATCCGGAAACCGGAGACTTGCTGCGTTCACCTTTCATGTCGGGTATTGTGGCAATGATCTTTCTTATTGCCGGGATACTGGGTATTGCATACGGAATAGGTGCCAGGACATTGAGGAGCAATGAAGATGTGATCAAGGGCATGGGTAAATCGATGTCAACTATGGGCACCTATATTGTACTTGTCTTTTTTGCTGCCCAGTTTGTGGCATATTTCAACTGGACTAACCTGGGACTGATCTTTGCAATACAGGGTGCCGAATTCATAGGTTCAGTGGGAATGGGACGGATCCCGCTAATGATAAGTCTAGTGCTCATAGCTTCAGTAATAAACCTGATGATAGGAAGTGCATCGGCAAAATGGGCTATCATGGCACCGGTCTTCATACCGATGTTCATGCTGCTGGGGTACTCCCCGGAGTTTACACAGCTTGCATACAGGGTTGGTGACAGTGTGACCAACATCATTGCTCCCATGATGTCGTATTTTGCCCTCATTGTCGCCTTCATGGAAAAATACGAGCCAAAAGCAGGCATAGGAACCGTCATTGCCACCATGCTCCCCTATTCATTTGCATTTCTTATTGTATGGCTGACAATGCTTATAATCTGGATACTGCTTGGAATACCTATCGGGCCCGGAGCAGAATTGTTTTATACTATCTGAAAAACTTAATAACTTAAATTGTAAAGTATGATATTTTTATTTGTTGTTATCGGCTACCTGGTTGTTCTTATGTCCATTTCCGTCTGGAAAAGCTTTATCGTTAAAGGCCAGGACGACTTCATGGTTGCCGGCCGTTCAGTCTCAACCCCGCGCCTTGTGGGAACGCTGCTTTGCACCTGGATGGGTTCAGGAAGCCTTCTGGCGGGTGCCGGACTTGCAGCCAGAGTAGGCTTTTCAGAACTCTGGATGGCTGCAGGCGCCTGGATCGGTATCATCATTGTCT
>SL_3KL_010_SEDDRAFT_10000492_pt1 | contig 32567 bp, 29 predicted proteins | sample SodLakKL_010_SED_2_FD_10381 | JGI IMG/M metagenome (IMG submission 10381)
GTAGAATTACGTGACGTTTATATTGGTGCACGCGGAGTGTTAACCGGCACGGCCAGAATAGCACAGGAAGCCCTTGAAAATTCAGAAGTTTTGAAACGTAAGCATGATGTAGAATTAAAAAAACATAAAATAGCGCTAAAAAGAAGGAAGCTGGAATCAAAGATTGCAAGTATGCGTGCAGATTTTGAGTCGGAAGAATCTGAAGTCAAAAAAATCATAGAAGTCGAACAAGAAATGATTAAAAAAATCGATAAAATTACAATGGATATAGCAAAAAGCAGAAAAGCTAAAAATGGAAATACTGCAAGTAAGAATTTGAAAAAATAAATATAACAGATCATGATATGAAGCAAACAGATGTGATATCAGATAAAAGAACTAAAGAAAAACCGAAAAACGATGCAAATGACAAGTGGGTCCTTCGTTTATATGTTGCAGGTCAAACGCCAAAAGCCCTGACCGCATTTGCAAATCTGAAAAAAATATGTGAAGAACAATTGAAGGGTAAATATTCGATTGAAGTAATTGACCTTTTGGAAAATCCACAAAAGGGAGTCGCTGATCAGATTTTTGCCCTGCCGACATTGGTAAGAAAATTGCCGGTACCTGTTCGTAAGATAATCGGTGACCTCTCAAATACAGAACGTGTTCTTGTCGGATTGGATTTATTGCCTGCAGACCAATTAGATGATCGTTAATTTATACGTACAAAGATGAAAGATAGAAAAACCAATATAAAAAACCCGCCAGATGATTTTGACCAGACAATATCCAAACGGCGCAAGGATAAATATATATTGCGTTTATACATAACTGGCACAACGAGCCGATCAATTCTGGCCATATCAAACCTCAAAAACATTTGCAGGGAATATCTGGAAGGAAGATATGAACTGGAGGTTATTGATCTTTTTCAACACCCTGGTTTAGCAAAAAATGAACAGATAATTGCTGCACCAACCTTGATTAAGAAATTGCCTCTTCCATTCAGGCGTATTATTGGCGATATGTCAAACAGGGAAAAAGTACTGTTGGGCTTGGACCTGAAAGAGCTGAAGAATATAAATGATTCCGGGTAATCTTTTTACATTCCATTTATGATAAATAAATGATCAAAATAAAAGAACAGCTCATTACTGAGAATGAGAGATTGCGCTCTCGTCTGAATGAATTGGAAGAAGCGCTTGCTGCGATCCGAAACGGAGAAGTGGATGCCATTATGGTTACTGGCAATAAGGGAGAACAGGTCTATTCTGTCAGCTCTGCGGAAACACCTTATCGTACTTTTATAGAGGAAATGAGCGAAGGAGCAGTTACTCTTACGAAAGAGGGTACAATTCTGTATTGTAATCAGAGATTTGCTGAAATTGTACAGTCTCCCTATGAAAAGGTTATTGGCTCATCCATTAAACGTTTCATCACTCCAGATGATAATTCAAAATTAGATTCCTTTCTGGCTCAACTGACTCAAGAAAAGCATGATGTTTTAATTGTAACCCTGACCAATACATTATATCTCAGACTTTCGATTCACCTTTTGCCGCCATATCTGCAGGGTGATAATTACATGCTTATTGCAACTGATATTTCAGACTTGAAGAAAAAAGAACATGAACTTATTGAAATAATTGGCAAGCTGGAAAATCACATAAAAGCATTACGGACATTGCGTATAGATAATATCTGTGATACTTTGGATGCGGTAGGAACAAAAAATAAATTAGAGACTGCAAATAATAAGCTGTATAAAGAGATCCTCAAACTTAATCGTTTAGTAGTAAAATTAAAGCAGAAGCAAAAAAAGGCAACTATTTGAGATCATCATTTTCTTGATATTTCCATTAGCGTCCCTGCTGTCAGGCACATTACNCTTACATCCAATCATTCACCCCGCAGACACCCCGATCAGCACCACCCCGATCAACGGCGCCGTGCCGCGCGCAATGAGGTACACCGGGTGTTCGGCGGACGCTACTTAATAGCAATTAATTCCCAAAATAACATAACATGAAAAACCCGTCTGATGCGTCATTCCCTGTCATAATAATCTTCCTGATAATTTCACTGTTGCCGGTCATGGAGAAAACATCAACATCCCAATCAACCTCAGCCTCAACCTCAACCTCAATAGGAATCTTTGAGAATACACTGGATATCGGAAATGTACTTCATCAAGGTTCTGTCAACTATCAAAACGATACCGGAGAGTATACCCTCAGGGGGTCCGGATCTAATATGTGGGACGACACGGATGAATTCCGGTACCTTTGGGCATCCGTTCAGGGCGATTTCATTTTGCGGGCTGAGCTTGAATTCACTGGTGAAGGGGTTGATCCCCACCGCAAAATCGGCTGGACAGTACGAAATACGCTGAGTGCAAATTCAGCCATGGTAAATGCGGCCGTGCATGGCGACGGACTCACCTCCCTGCAATACCGGNAAGCTGCCGGCGANGAAACCCTGGAAACCGTCTCCCCCGACAGTCTGCCATATGTCGTTCAACTCGCCCGCATCAACGGTACATACCTGATGAGTACCGCAAAAAAAGGCCGGCCCTTCACCACTGTGGAAGTACCGGATGTGAACCTCAGAAATGAAGTGTTTGCAGGAATTTATGTTTGTGCGCATAATCCCGATGTGCTTGAGGAGGCGATATTCCGAAATGTAAGAATCATTAAACCTGCACCGGACGACCTGGTGCAATACCAGCAGTATTTGGGAAGCCGTCTGGAAGTACTTGATCTGGAATCGGGTATCCGGAAGGTACTTTACGAATCTCAACATTCCATTCAGGCTCCGAACTGGACCGTGGATGGTAAAAAATTGATCTATAATTCAAACGGTTATCTGTATAATTACGAGCTTGAGACCGGACGCATTTCTCTGCTGAATACAGGATTTGCAACCAATAACAATAACGACCATGTACTTACTTTTGACGGAACCCAAATTGCCATCAGCCACCATGTTCCTGAGGATAATAACCAGTCGACAATCTATATTCTTCCGATCGAAGGAAGCGATCATCCCAGACAGGTAACCCGCACCGGAGCCGGCCACGCCTATCTGCATGGTATTTCACCGGATAACCAAACGGTGATATTTACCGGCTACAGGAATGGCAAATATGATATCTATGCGGCAGATGTCAACACCATGGAAGAAACTCAACTGACCGATACTCCGGGACTCGACGACGGTTCGGAATATTCTCCGGATGGCAGGTATATCTATTTCAATTCCACCCGGACCGGAGCAATGCAGATCTGGAGGATGAATGCGGATGGAAGCGAACCGGTTCAGCTCACATTCGACGAAAACTTCAATGACTGGTTCCCACATATTTCACCAGATGGCAAACGGATCATATTTATGAGTTACGGTACCGATGTTGATTCCGCCGAACATCCGTTTTATAAACAGGTAACACTTCGTTTGATGCATGCAGAAGGAGGTGACCCAGAAATTATTGCATATTTGTACGGTGGCCAGGGGACGATCAATGTGCCGAGCTGGTCGCCCGACGGTAAAAAGATCGCTTTTGTAAGTAATTCCGGTACGTTTTGGTGATTCAATAGTTCAAATCAGGGGGGTATCCACGCCGCTCACATGCTGGGGTTAGTAATAACACACCTTCCACAAATGGGATTTATTAAAAGGTGGCTCGTTTGCCTTTGGGAATTGTTTTTTTTGCCAGTGTTTCGTGGTTCTGTAAGGGGATTGGCCCGGGAAGCTGAAAATAAATGATTGTCCGGTCGTTGTAAATATGTTACTTTGCATTACATGATTGCAGGATTCATCGCCATGAATGCATCGCTCACTATACGAATGGATAAAGAACTTGAACAACTCCTTGATGAATCATCCAGACGATCAGGCCAGTCAAAAAAGGAGTTGGCACGACAAGCATTAAAGCGTCGGTTAACGATCGACTCTTTCCAGCAACTGCGAAAAGTGCTTTTGCCTTATGGAGAAGCACAAGGATGGTTGACAGATGAAGATGTCTTCCGTGAAGTTTCGTGAGGATGGTACGTTTGCTTTTTCAGCTCTCACGGTGTACTTCGATACTTTGAGGTAAACTCATCGCCCATTTCAAAGCTGAAGTTCATCATGAGGATTTTTGCTGATACCAACGTATTGGTCAGCGCATTTACAGCACGAGGTTTGTGCGCGGAACTGCTTGAAGTGATACTTACCGATCATCACTTGATGACAGGGGAAATAGTACTGGAAGAGCTGCAACTTGTGCTGACTAAAAAACTTAAGGTCCCTGAAAGGAACGTTTCCGATGTTACGAAATTTCTCCGCAGTCATCATGTAGAACCTGTCCCCGATGAGCCAACTGAAACAATAGTCAGATATGCGGATGATCGGTGGGTATTGGAATCAGCAATAAGGTTTAAAGCCGATATATTAGTCACCGGAGATAGGGATCTTTTAGAGATCTCAAAAAAGGTCAGTCAACTGAAAGTCATTTCACCACGAGAGCTTTGGGAATTGTTGCAAAAGTAACTCAGTAAAAAACCCCGTTGGCATATAGGCAATCAGCAAACGTACAATTTTCGGGTTGTACCGAACTTCCAGCTACATCAGGGGAAGGTTATTCAAGAGGAAGCAGAATCCCGAAAAATCTGTAAAATATGTAACTTTTGCGCATTACGTTATAACGGATGGCATCAGATATGGTTCTAATATGCTTTTTTAATAAAGCAAGATGATAGGGCAATGCGGGTACAGCACATAGAAACCGGTCTCCATTATATATAATATATGAAATATGAATTAACCGAAATTTTAAACTGATCCTTAAAAAAAAGACTATCTTGTCATATCAACCACGGTTTTATTTCTTTGCCGTCATGAAATCTGATGTACGAAACATTTTTGATCAACGCCGGACTAGCATGGAGTCACTGACAAATGTTTTAATCATGAACGCCCCGCGTGTCACTAGTTATGGGCTTTCTATCACTTGTATTAGCCATAACAGCAACCTGCGACACACAGGCGCATCTTTAAACCCTCCATCTGTCATTTTGAATCAGATCATCATGAACACATGAAATGTCCATGACCGGGCATAATGCCGGACACACAGGTGCATGATTATCATCGTCATGGACATTCTATCTGACCTAATGAATCTAAAAATATAAACAGATGAAATAATGAGCAAGAAGGGAAGAATACAAAGACTTTTTGAAAACAAGGCCAGCCATGAGAAAGTCATGAGCCTGTTCCTGACCGCCGGCTATCCGGATCCGTCGGAAACGGTGGCGCTGGTCAGCGAACTGGAAGCATCGGGTGCCGACATATTGGAACTGGGCATGCCTTTCAGCGATCCCCTGGCAGATGGGCCAACAATCCAGTACGCCAGCAAGGTGGCCCTCGATCAAGGTGTAAACCTGGATTCCATTTTTGACATGATCATGGAAATCCGAAAGAGCTCACAGATACCCATTGTACTGATGGGCTATATAAATCCCGTTTTGAAATACGGACTTGATGCTTTTTTTTACAAAGCGAAAGCATCGGATGCAGATGGCATTATCCTTCCGGATGTTCCGCCGGGAGAATTCCCGGAAATCGAAGATCTCTGTCAAAAACATGGCATCGACCCGATACACCTTGTGGCACCCAACACATCCGACAGGAGGATGCAGGAAATTGACAGGGCCAGCCGGGGATTTGTCTATTGCGTTTCGGTCACCGGTGTCACGGGAGCGCGCGATGGAGGAGAAGTGAGTCGCTCGGTTTCCGGATTCATCCAGAGGGTTCGTAAAAACGTAACCCGAAACCCGGTCCTGGTCGGATTCGGGATCCGGTCCCATGCCGATGCCATGGCCGTATCAAATGAAACGGAGGGCTTTATTGTCGGCAGTGCGCTGATTGATTACATCCGCAGCATCTATCCCGGCCCGGATTGGATAAGAAAGACGGGTGATTTTGTGCGGGAGCTGAAATACGGCTCACAGATCCGGGAAGAATCACGTCATCCGTAAGACCTGGAGGGAGGCTGCAGCGACATGTTCAAAACGGCTGAGGATCACTGCATTCGCCCTTATATCATAAATGTCAGGCAAATTTCGTTATCCACCAGACAATTCAATCGATCCCTAACATATTACCTTACCACGTTGCTCATGAACCGTTTACCTGTTTACCTGACTGCGCTGCTCGGGCTCCTTCTATTCATCACTGCCTGCGACCAGGACTATCGCCGGTCCGCCCAGGGCGGCTTATCGGAAGTGCTGGTGGTAATGGACTCTACGCAATGGAACGGACCCGTTGCAGATGCCATCAGGGCTACTTTCGGCCGGGAAATGATGACCCTTCCACGTCCGGAAGAAAAATATGACCTCCGGTTCATGGATATCAGGACCAACAGGGATCTGGATTATGCCAAGAGCTTCAGGAATACCATATTTGCGGCTCCTATCGATGAAGAAAGCAATGTAGGCGCGTTCATTCGGGCCATTATGAGTGAGGATATCAAGCAGCGCATCGCCGAAGGCCGAAATTTCGCATTTCCGTTGCGCGACCGATGGTTCCGGGACCAGTGGACGCTTTTTCTTTCGGCACCGGACCAGCAGGCACTTGAACAAAGAATCCTTGATTCGGAGCGTTCCCTTGTGAGCAGTATTGACCAGGTAGAGCGGCAAAGGTGGAAGCGCCAGGTATACCGCAGGGGAGAGCAGGCGCATCTGGCCGATTCCCTGATGGAAAACCACGGATTCAGCATGCGGGTGCAGCATGATTACCGGATCGGGGTGGATACGACCGGATTTGTATCCATGCGCCGTTACCTTCATGACAATGACCGCTGGATCTGGTTCGCTTACAAGGAGGATTGGGAGGATGGCCTGGACGACATTGACCAGGAGTGGATCAACGCTGTCCGGGACAGCCTGAACCGGCAATTCATCCGCGGTACCCGGGATGAGTCCTACGTCACTACGGAATATCGTCCGCCCCGGGCCATAGAAACAGTCAGGACGCAGGTCAATGGCATGCCCGCTCTGGAAACAAGAGGAACCTGGCGCATGACCAATGACATCATGGGTGGACCGTTCCTCCACTATACCATTCTTGACGAGCATCAGAACCGGCTCTACATGATGGAGTTTGCCCAATTCGCCCCACGATACAGCAAACGCCGCTTTATGAATCAGTTCGAAGCCATGGCACATACCTTCGAAACGGATACGACGCGGGTTCCGGAACCTGTAGCCCTGAAATAAGGCCGGGAGCATCCTGTTCCTGTCCGTGTGTGCTGACGGATCATTCTGCTGGTACTGACAGATTTTTCCTGATGCACAGGGGGGGTATTATCCCATAGGCATTGGCGGGCAGGTTCAGGCGGGTTATCCTATAGGTATTGGCGGGTTATTTCACATGAACACGCGAAAATATCCTGAAACATAACCAGGATCCGGCATTTCCAATTCTGTGAGGATGCCTGCCCCACCCGGCAGGCGATCCCATACACCATGTCATAAAATATATTAATCAAAAGCAGCATGGTGTATAGATATCTTCACAAAAAATTCATGCTATTGCAGTTTTTTTTGGAGATAATAACCTGGTCATGCATCCGCACCTCAAATAACGCCTATGGAAGCTCTTGAACTGGCACGCTGGCAGTTTGGAATAACCACTGTCTATCACTTTATTTTTGTGCCACTTACACTTGGTCTATCTGTCCTGGTGGCCATTCTTCAAACATTTTACTACAGGACAGGGGATATCCATTACAAAATGCTCACCAAGTATTTCGGGAAACTGTTTGTAATCATATTCACCCTTGGCATTGTAACCGGTATCGTGCAGGAATTTCAATTCGGCATGAACTGGTCGGAATATTCCCGGTTCGTGGGGGATATTTTCGGGATTCCGCTTGCCATTGAAGCCCTGACCGCTTTTTTTATTGAGTCCACCTTCCTCGGGCTCTGGATTTTCGGGTGGACCCGCCTCCCCAAAGCCGTCCACCTTGCCTGTATCTGGCTTGTGGCCATTGCATCCAACCTTTCGGCTGTCTGGATCCTGATGGCAAACTCATGGATGCAGGTGCCTGTGGGGTACGAACTGGTCGGCGGCCGGGCCGAACTGGCCGATTTCATAGCCATTTTGCTGAACGAGCGGCTGCTGGTTCAGATGCCGCACACCATACTTGGCGGATTCATCACCGGTGGCATGTTTGTCCTGGGACTGAGTGCGTGGATGATCATCCGCAATCAGCAGGCCGAGATCTTTCTTAAATCGGCAAAAATCGCACTGGTATTCACTGCTGTTGCAAGTCTTCTCACTGCCACTACGGGACATGATCAGGCCCAGGAGACCGTCAAGACCCAGCCGATGAAGATGGCTGCCATGGAAGGACTCTGGGAAACCGAGCAGCCGGCAAGTTTTTCTCTTTTTGCCATTATCAACCAGCAGGAGGGAACCAGCAGCCGTGAAATTCGACTACCGTACATGCTGTCCGTACTTGCCCATAACAATGTGACCAGTGAAGTGCGCGGCATGAACGATATCCAGGCCGAAATGGAGGAAATACACGGTCCCGGGGATTATCTTCCCCCGGTAGCCATCGTCTACTGGAGCTTTCGGATCATGGTGGGCCTCGGAGTCCTGTTCATCATCGTGGCTTTCTGGGGACTATGGCTCTGGTGGAAAGGGAAGCTGCAGGACCACCGTCTGTTCCTGAAAACCAGTATCGTTATGATCTTCCTTACGTTCCTGGCAAATACGGCCGGATGGATGGTGGCTGAAATGGGTCGCCAGCCCTGGGTGGTATATGAATTGCTGCTGACCGCTGACGGTGTCTCCCCGTCGGTATTTAAAAACTCGATCTGGATCACCATGATCGGCTTCACCCTTGTTTATGGGGCACTTGCCGTGGCTGCATTCTATCTGGTCTGGTATTTCGGAAAACAGGGCGCCCACGAAGAGGAAGAAGGTGTTGAAACCAACCTACACACGTACTAAAGGAGACGGAGATCATGGATTTACAAACTTTCTGGTTCATACTAATCGCTGTCCTGTTTATCGGATACTTTTTTCTGGAAGGGTTTGACTTCGGTGTCGGCATCCTGATGCCCTTTGTCAGCAAGGACGAAGTGGATCGCCGGGTGACCATCAACACCATCGGTCCGTTCTGGGATGCCAATGAAGTGTGGCTGATAACAGCCGGCGGCGCCATGTTTGCCGCGTTTCCCCACTGGTATGCCACACTTTTCAGCGGATTTTACCTGCCCTTGTTCCTGATCCTTCTGGCATTGATTGTTCGCGCTGTGGGATTTGAATTCCGCAGCAAAATGAAAGAGAGGTGGTGGCGCCTCACGGCAGATCATTTCATATTTTGGGGAAGTGTGCTTCCCGCGTTTCTGTGGGGTGTCGCTTTCACAAACATCGTGATAGGTCTTCCCATCGGGGAGGATATGAACTTCACCGGTACGCTTCCTGCCTTGCTCAATCCCTACGCTTTGCTTGGCGGACTTGTTTCCCTGGTCATGTTCACCTTGCACGGTGCGATTTTCCTGAGCTTGCGTACAACCGATGAGCTTAAGGCCCGGGTGGAAAAAACGGCTAAATTGATGTGGATTCCTGTGGGTGTCATCCTGCTTGCCTTTGCACTGCTCGGATACCGGCAGACTATCCTTTTCGAAGAGTTCGGCATTATTCCGGGAACCCTGCCCATGATAGCCATAGTGTCCTTCCTCGCCGTTATCGTGTTCATGAGTATCAACCGATTTGGCTACGCTTTCGCCGCCACAGGGGCTACCATAGTTTTCGGTTCACTGGTCGTATTCCAGGGCATGTTCCCGTTGGTGATGCCGTCCAGTCTGAATCCGGACTTTCATCTGACCATCTACAACGCCTCATCAAGTGACCTCACCCTGACGATCATGTCGGTCCTTGCGATCATATTTGTGCCTATAATTCTTGCCTACCAGGGATGGAGTTACTGGGTGTTCCGCGAGCGTGTCACGCGTGACGCCATCCCGCGGAGCTGATTTCGTTGATGACAGACTACAGCAGCAGCCATAAGAGACTGTTCCGCCTGGCGTTCGTATATCGGACCCCCTGGGCCCTTATGGCGCTGCTGAGTTTTCTTTCAGCGGCATCCATCATCGTGTTGATGCATGGTTTGAGTATTGCCATTGATGCTGTCTTCATGCAGCAATCGCCGCTTGCGCTCGTCCAGCCGGCGCTGCTACTCATTGCAGGAGCTATAGCTGTCAGGGGTATCCTGTTCTGGATCCATGAAATCCTGGCTCAAAAAACCGCTTCACAAATAAAAGCCAGCCTTCGGGAGCAGCTGTTTGGTAAAATTCAGCAACTGGGTCCCGCCTGGACCGAAACCCAGAACAGCGGGGATTTGGCTGCCACTGCCGTGGAAGGGGTTGAGAAACTGGATGCCTACTATGCCCGATTTATACCGGCGGCTATTCATATGTCTGTTGTTCCGGTTGTAATTGTAATTGCCATTTTTCTCATTGACTGGCTAAGTGGACTCATCCTGCTGATCACCGGCCCACTGATCCCCGTATTTATGTCCCTTATCGGCATGCGTGCCCGGCAGCAAGTTCAGAGGCAATGGGCTACACTTCGCTATCTGAGCAGCCATTTCCTGGATGCGGTTCAGGGACTGAGAACGCTGAAGTTGTTCACCAGGGAGCATCGAAAACACACAGAAATAGAGCACATCAGTGATCGCTTTCGTGTTTCCACGATGGGGGTACTCAAAATTGCATTTCTTTCGGGATTTGTCCTGGAACTATTTGCCTCTCTTGCAACAGCCCTGGTTGCCGTCGAGATTGGCGTTCGCCTTATTGAGGGACATATAGTTTTTCAGGTAGGTCTTTTTGTGCTCCTGCTTGCACCGGAATACTACCTGCCGTTCCGGATGTTCGGCGCGCAGCATCACGCCGGCATGGAAGGGACCGAGTCGGCGGGACGGGTTTTCGCTATTCTGGACAAAAATGCTCTGTCTCAAAAAGTTATCGTTAATGGTGATCTTGATGAGCAGATATCNTCTGATTATCAACAGTTTTTACTAAATAAATACTCAGGACCGGTAAAATCCCGGAATTGTTTTAAGGATATAACAGCAGCCGNAGCAGCGGAAGAGCATGAAGGAAGCCCGTCTGTTTCAGTAGTTTTTAAAAATGTCACATTTACATATCCGGGCAAATCGTATCCAGTGTTAGCAAATTGTTCATTTAAGTTGCCCAAGAGAAGTAAAACGGCGCTTGTTGGTGTAACTGGCAGCGGTAAGACAACCATCTTGCGACTGCTTACGCGTCAGCTTGCACCTGACAGTGGATGGATTACGCTGGGTGGCATGCTGTCGACGAAGACGGATGATGGCACATGGCTTGAAAACATGGCGGTGGTCAACCAGACCAACTGGTTTTTCGACGATACGTTACTGGCAAATCTGCTGGCAGCACGTCCCAATGCCACGTACGAGGAGGTTGTCTCGGCATCAAAAGTTTCCGGAGCGCATGAATTCATTCAAAAGCTGCCGGATGGATATCTTACCGGAACCGGTGAATTTGCCGCACGGTTCAGCGGAGGCGAGCGGCAACGGATATCCATTGCAAGGGCGCTTCTCAAGGATGCCCCGATACTGATACTGGACGAGCCCTCATCGGCCCTGGATCCAGAAAGCGAAGAAATAATAAATCGTGCACTGGATGAACTGATGGCCAACAAAACCGTTTTTCTGATCGCTCACAGGCTTTCGACTGTTCGAAAAGCGGACAATATCCTTGTCCTCGAAAGTGGCAGGATCACAGCGCAGGGAACCCACACCTATTTACGTGCAAATTGTAAACTATATGAACAGATGGTATCTGCATACGCTTCCTGAATATTAGGGCTCTGCAAGCAAGACGGTAAAAATCGACATGAATATCCATCTCGCATTATCACGGTTTTTAAAACGCTATCCCTGGAGGATCACTGCGGCAGTCTTGCTCGGGGCAGGAACCATACTGGCGGGAATTGGTCTGCTTGCAAGCTCCGGATACCTGATTTCCGCAGCTGCTCTGCGTCCGCCTATACTGGATCTCATGGTCATTATAGTTTCCGTTCGGTTCTTCGGCATCAGCAGGGCTGTCTTGCGATACTCCGAGCGGCTGCTATCCCATGACATCACGTTTCGTCTGCTTCTGCAAATGCGGAGCCTTTTTTTCAGGGCACTGAGCAATACTTCCGCGTCCCGTCTTCTGGGATTCCGTTCCGGCTCATTGCTTTCGTCCATAACATCCGACGTTGACGAGCTCCAAAACTACTATGTTCGCGTATTCACGCCGGTTATCGTTGCCGTTCTTGTAACCCTGACGTCATTTTTCTTTTTGAGGGCATTCAGTCCTGCAGCTGCCTGGATCACGCTGGCGTTTCTGTTGTTGAATGGTGTAGCAGTTCCTTTAGGAGTTCGGCGGCTTGCACACGGACTGGGAGTCAGACAACTGCATCTCAGAAGTGAGCTGTCTCACTTATGGGTGGAACACAGTCAGGGAATACTTGATATTCGTCTTTATGGTTTACAAAATACATACATTAAACGAAATATGGAGTTGTGCAGTGAGATATCCAGGCTGGAGCGCAGGCAATCGGCTGTAACCGGGCTGCAGGACGGCCTGCACAACTGGATCCTTTTTTCGGCGGCAGCTGTGGCACTGTTCGTAACAGCACCCCTGGTCCTTGATGGTACGCTGTCAGGGGTCATGCTGGCGCTGGTAGTGCTGTCCGTGATGGCTTCCTTTGAGGCCACACAAAACCTGGGTACGGCTTTCCAGTATCTGGAAACTACAGAGAGAGCGGCTGAAAATCTGTTATCATTGACCGGTGGATTGCTTTCATATGAAGACCGGGACCTTACTGCCCGGGACCTTACTGACCAGGAAAAAGACGACATCAGGCCCGCGAAAGGATCAGGATCCCTTAACACACATGAAGGGGCGGGAAGCCTGTTGTTTGATAACGTCAGTTTTTCATATGGTGAAAACACGGTGCTTGACAGCGTTGGCTTTGCCATACAAAGTGGAGAAAAAGCAGCTCTCGTGGGTCCTTCTGGAAGCGGTAAAAGCACGGTTGTCAACCTGTTGCTAAAATTTTACGACCCTGTCAGGGGTTTTGCGGCTATTGGTGATAATAAGCTTGCGGATATCCAGCCGGACCGGGTCCGTTCCATGATTGCTGTAGTGGATCAATTTACCTATCTGTTTCAGGACACGTTACGAAACAATTTGAAAATAGCCCGGGAAAATGCGGGTGAAAGGGATCTTCTTCAATCATTGCAGGATGCCCATTTATGGTCCTGGTACCAGGGACTTGAAAAGGGGCTTGACACACAACTGGGAGAGCACGGCAAGCAACTTAGCGGAGGTGAGCGTCAGAGAATGGCCATTGCCAGGGCTTTGCTAAGGAATTCACCCATCTGGATCCTGGATGAACCTACCGCCAATCTGGATACCATCACTGAAAAAGCGATCGTAAAAATCATCCGACAAGTCACCAGGACCAGAACCGTGTTGTGGATTACCCACAGACTCGTACAAATGGAATACTATGATCGGATTTATGTGCTGGAAAATGGCAGGATTTCAGAGAGAGGGCGACATCACCAGCTCATGCGAAGGAGGGGGTGGTATTCGGACATGATACGACTGCAGGCGAATATGTTAAAGGAAGAGATAGATACCGTGTAGCAGTGGCAGTATATGGTCAACCATGTACATATGTCAACTATGCACTCAGTCCATGGACATGGTCATACTGTCAGCAATTCTGCGGTATTCCACGTATTCGTCCGGGGTCAGATCGGCAAACATGTAATTCATCGGGTCTACAGGTCGCCCGTTCCTGACTACTTCGTAATGAAGATGCGGCCCGCTGGTAACTCCGGAGTTCCCGCTCCGGGCCACAATCTGTCCGCGCTCCACTTTCACACCGGGGCGTATACCGTCTGCAAGGCTGGAAAGATGGGCATATCTTGTTTCATAACCGTGACCGTGGTCAATGACCAGCAGAAGTCCGTATGTCCGCCAGCGCCGTGCTGATTTAACAACACCATCACCGGTGGAATAAACCGGGGTACCGACCCTTGCCCTGAAGTCCACCCCCTCATGCATACGCTTGTAACCGAGAATCGGATGAGGGCGCATTCCATATCCACTAAGGATAATACCGGAGACCGGACGGATGGCCGGGATGTTTCTCATCAGCTCCTTGTTCTGGTTGTAATGAGCTTTTATTTCCTCGAAGCTGAGTTTCTGAATGTTGATGCGGCGTTCAATACTTTCAAGATTACTGGCAGTCCAGCGAAGCAGATCGGATGATGGGTCACTGTAGGCATCAAACCGGGCATAGAGATCGGCCCCGCCGACTCCAGCCTGACGCTCGTCATCGGATATCGGGTCAATTCCAAGCATGGTCCGGTAGATGTCATTATCCATGCTTGCAATCGTGGCTATCTGCTGATCCAGGTATTCAATGCTTTTACGCGTTTCGTGGAGCTGATCGTAGAGCACCTTGTTTTCTGCCTTCAGTGCAATTTCAGCTGGGGATCCAACGGAAAAAGAGAGAAAGGAGAGGGTGACAGCTGTAACCACAGCGCCCACCAGTATCCACAGGCTGAGCGTATAAATGACCCGCTCTCCCGAACCGTATGTAACGGGGATGAACTGGCATTCCTTTTCGTCGTAATAGAAGTAATTTTCCAAAACCTGGCTTGTCTTGATATCCTATGGGGCTTTTTCAGGACAATACTTTATAGGGCAAAGATATTATTATTGTGCAACAATACAAAACAAAGGGAGCAAATCGTTGTTTTTACTATTCCAGATCCCCTTCAAAATATTCGACGGCTCTTTGGATGACGGGACTTCCTGCCTTTTTGCCGGCAATCCGGTCCTGGATTTTTTTCTGGAAGGCCTCAGCGGCATCGTATCCGTAGTGGGAGAGAAGGTGGTTCATGGCGATGACTTCGGCAATAACGGTTATGTTTTTGCCGGGCGTGATGGGCAGGTTGATTGTGGGGATGTCAATGCCCAGAACAGAAATATTCTGCCGGTTGAGTCCGGTGCGGTCCACATGTTGGGATTCGTCCCACAGGCTGAGCTCCAGGATCACTTCCACACGTTTCTGATATCGGATGGCCCGGATACCGAACATGGACATCACATCCACGATGCCGAGACCTCGTATTTCCATGAAATGTTTGTTGATCTCAGTCGGGGAGGCGATCAGCACATTGCTTTTTTTCGTCAGGATGATGACATCGTCGGAGACAACGCGGTGGCCACGCTCCACCAGATCAAGCGCCACTTCGCTCTTACCGATGCCGGATTTGCCCGATATAAGGATACCGACGCCGTATACATCCACCATGGATCCGTGTACCATGGTCTGCACGGCAAACTGGTCCTCAAGGAAGTCACGTACCAGAAACATGAAGCGGGTTGTCTCCATGGGTGTCTGGAAAACCGGTACACCGGCTTTTTCGGCGAGTTGCAGGAAGGAATCCGGCAGCGTATTATTATCGGTCAGGAAGATAACCGGTACAGGGAATTTGGTGATTTCCAGAAAAGCTTTGAGGCAGACATCCTCACCGATATGATCGATGTATTTCCGTTCGCTGTTGCCGATAACCTGGATTCTCTGGTGGGAAAAAAGATCTACGTAGCCGGCAAGGGCCAGTCCGGGCCGGTGCAGGTCGGTATCGGTGATTTTGCGTTCGGTGGAGAAGGATTCCGATGTACAGGGATGAATATCGAGTTTTAGCTTGGTACGAAGCTGCTCAACCAGAAAAGAGACGCGGATATTTTCTTTTCTGGGAACAGCTTTTATATTTTTGTATGGCATTATTGTAAATATGACGTACAGAATACCCGATCAAGCGTGATCAGGCGTCAGTTGCGGGAAAATCGTTTGTCTTTGTATTTAAGTAGTTGACGGCGCATGTTATCCACAGCGGAACGCACAGCCTGCTCATATGCCGGACCCGCTTCTGTGGCTTTGAGCAGGTCCTGTTTGACTTTAACCGTGAGTTCCGCCTTGGCCGGGTTATCGTTATCCGGGGATGGCTCCAAAACGATATCACAGGAATAGATTCTGTCGAAAAAACGTTTCAGTTTATGTATCTCCTCGGTAGTGAAGTCCTGGAGATTCTGGCTTGCTTCAAACTTTCGGGCTGTGAAATTGATGTTCATTATCTGAGATGGATTAGGGTTCATGTTTGAAATGGAGAATGTCAAAAAAGACTGAAAGGACAAACTGGATTTTCATTCGGGCTGCTCGGGTGGGGCTGCGCGCGGATGTGCTGTCCTATAGACATTGCGAAGGTGTTCCACGCTGGTACCCGTGTAGATCTGGGTTGCGGCCAGGTCGGCATGTCCCAGGAGTTCTTTGATGACTCGTATGCCTGCTCCACGGTCGAGCAGGTGGGTTGCGAAACTGTGCCGCAGGACATGGGGGCTTTTTTGGCTGACTTCGCATACGCGTGAAAGGTAATGTGACACTTTCCTCTGGATAAGTCTTGGATAGACCCGTTTACCGGAATCGGTGAGAAACAGCGCCTTCATATCGTCCTGTCCGGTTTTGGAACCAGCAAGCTGCGGTCTGTCCGCGAGGTAGTTGCGGAGTGCCGTCGATGCGGGATCCCCGAACGGGATGATGCGTTCCCTGGCGCCTTTTCCGAATACCTTGACACGTTTTCGGTTCACATCAACATCAAAAGTGTTCAAACCGACCAGTTCCGAAAGCCTCATGCCTGTACTGTAGAGGAGTTCCAGAATGGCCAGATCCCTTTTACCGGACGGACTGTCCGTTTCGACTGTTTCCATCATGAGTCCAAGTTCATCCGGACGTACTGTTTTTGGCAGGCGGTGCTCTTTTTTGGGATTCATGAGCATATGTGCCGGATTGTGAAGAATCTGACCTCTTTTATACGCGAATTTCAGGAATGAGCGCACTGATGCGGTTTTTCTTGCGAGTGTGGACTTGGCAGCTTTTGAAGACATCAGGGAGCCAAGCCAAAGTCGGATCATAAGCCGGTCGATCCGGTTATAATCCACGTCGACAGGCCGTAATTCCCATTCCTTGCAGCAGAAATCCAGAAACTGACGGATATCACGTTGATAGGCTTCCACGGTCTTTGAGGAAGCATTACGCTCAATTTCAAGATATCTGATAAAGCGGCCGAGCAGGAGGAAGTCATTCATAATCCGTCGTTCCTGTATTCATCCTTATGATAAGATAATCAAAGCATCTTCATTTTAAAGCAGAAATTCCTAAAAGTTGAAAAAAAACATGTAAGGAAACGGGGGCTCGTAACTCTTTAGAAGTACCTGTTAACGATTATGTTGTTTGCAGCAAGAATAAAACCATGGATAAAACCTGACATACCATGAAAATTTCCGATGATCGTTTGAAAGAACCGTCGTACCGCCAGATGGATATAGCTGTTGGTGTTCTCATCAAGCATATTCTTGAAATCCGAAATGTCACAGAGTGGGCTGCCTGCATGGGATATTCCCGATCCCACTTTTGCCGCAGTTTTAAAAAACGGTTTCAGGAGAACCCGAAGATGGTACTTAGAAGGGCGCGTTTCAGAAAAGTCTGCAGGGTAATCCAGTCAGACTGGTCGGCTACTGCTTACAAGGTGGCACTGGAATCCGGTTTCGAAAATGACAAGGCGCTTCACAAGTTCCTCCAGAGGAATTTCAACTGGGGGTTTCTTTCTTTGAAGGACGAGTTGAAGCGCAATGCTTTTCGATCCAGAAAGATTATCTCCTTTGCGGCAGAATCAGATTATGAATATATCATAGGCCCCAGTCAGAAATGGCAGAAACAAGAGAAAGAACAAAAAAATGAGAAAAGAATGGACCCGCAGCAACAAAAAAAACGGCAAAAAGTACCAGCAAAGCCCGGTTTTTCAAAATGGCAAGGCGGTTCAGACAGGCCGTCCTTTCCAGGTGGGACCTCTCTTTAAAAGACGGTCGTAGATCACCACAAAAGCAAGCATATGAAACCAGAGTATGCCAGGCAGATACATTAAACCTGTTAAAAAAGACCAATTCAAGAACTTTGATATCCAAAGTCGCTGTATCAAAGCTGTCAGAACAACCAGGCCTGACAGTGCTGCGATCAGGGTCGGGTCGGTTAGCTCCTGGATACCGGTAAGCGCTGCAATTAAAATAAGTGCGGGCAGCACATAAACAGTGAAGTGCAGAAGCCATGCAAGGACAAAGGGTAGCGTACTGTAGTTGAAACCGGCAAAGAAATTTTTACGGAATCCGTTAAAGATCTCGGAAGGGCTGCGATACATACGGCACCACAGTCTGTCTGTACCATGGAACATCCGCATGGTTTTTCCTTTTCGGACGACCATTTTTGCCAGCATGACATCTTCGACTACCTGATTTTTGACGGATTTATGTCCTCCAATTTCCCGGTATGTATCACTTTTGAAGATCATGCACTGTCCACATGCACTTGCAAACATGGGTTTTACTTTCTGACGAAGCATTCGCCACGGTATCCATACCGGCGCCTGATAACTGTAAAGTGTTGGAAGATAGGCGGCCACAGTGGCATAAACTGACGATACGACGGTTTTTTCCAGAAGTGACTCCATGATTTGATGAGGCCAGACCGTAGCAAAATCAAGTTCGAATCTATGGATTCCATTCATGATCGATGTGAGGGCATCAGCAGCAAGCCAGGTATCTGCATCAAGAAAGATATAAATATCTCCACGGGCATGTCCGGCCAGCTGATGGCAAGCCCAGTTTTTTCCAAGCCAGCCCTCTGGTCTTTCCAGGGAAGAGTGGACGATAACGTGAATGTCAGATGACAGATCGTTCCGCATGCGGGATTTCATAGCATCACGGAATTCTTCAGCAACTTTCCTGGTGCTGTCTTCGGACTGATCGTCCAGAATATGGATATCCAGACGGGGCCAGTCCTGCTTGCCGAGGCTATTCAGCAATTTTGGAAGATTGCTTTCTTCGTTTCGGGCTGGGATTAAAATGGAAACTTTGTAAGGTTCTGAAAGGGTTTTTCCGGAGAATTCCGAGGTTGATAGTGCCGTGCTTTTGTTCAGATCGCCCAAGCCAAGGAAGTGACTGCGATTGTGAATCAGTATCAGGGAAGTGGCAAGAAGAAAAAAAACTCCAAAAACAAGGAGCCAGATCAGGTAGACATCCATTGCAGTGCGATGTCAGTTAATGGTTTCATTTCCCTTGAGGAAAAGAGAGCGGTCGCTTCCAAGGTATTCGCTGTCAAAAATCATTCCGGCAACCCAATCTTTGACATCGGCGATGTCAGTGACTTCATTGTCAAGCCGGAGCATGGAATACTCAATCAGACGTTCCATTCGTCTGGCGTCCAGTATGCCGATGTAATATAGCTCCAGGATGTAGCCATAAGCGTCTGAAGAGATGCGGGATCGTTCATTTGGATGAAGCACACGTGGCGCAGGCAGGTTTTTCATTTCAGCTTGTTCCCCTACAAATTCGCCAGTTTCATGTTTCTGGATCAGCCAGGAGTAGGCGGCGCTGATTTCCGAGTGATTGTAGCCACGCAGTTTATCAAGCTTTATATCGTTGAGCTTGGCGCCAATATGGATTCTTTTGACCAGATATATGATCAGATCGATAACGTTGTTTTGCATTCAATAATCCAGATAAAGCGTAATGTATTTATTTTCCAGAGCGTGCATGTGGTTTCGCTGTGTTTCAGCTTCATCATCATAGCCAACCAGGTGCAGCAGACCATGTATGACGATTCTTAGCAATTCTGTGTCGAAGATCACATCAAGTTCCTCAGACTGGCGTCGTATCTGAGGGACACAGCAAAAAAGAGTTCCTTCCACCGGTTCATCATTTTCATGATAAGGAAATGTTATGATATCTGTTACATGGTTGTGTCCGAGATACCGACGGTTCATGTCCTGAATTTCAGTGTCGTCCACAAAAACCACTTCCACATGTAGAAAATTCCTTTTTTCATGTTCATGGACCAGATCTATGAGACGCCGCAACTGATCGCCTGAGAACGGGATGTTCTCATCGGTCTGGTTAAACACCTCAAATGACACCGGATTCATCAGGGGCAATTGCAATAGCCAGGGTTTTACAGTAATGTCTGCTTAATCGTCGTCAAAATTGAATCCTTCAAAATCTATGGACTCGGTAAGAGACAACGCCACACTGCACATCATCACCTCAGGGGGTAATTTGGTAAAGTCACCGCTAAGCAGAGAGTCGCTCACATTGGCATACAGGCTGCAACCAGCCTCTTTTTCAATGATCAGACCCGATATTTTGGAACCATTTTTTCCAAAAAACGTAATCTGATGAAGCATGTCACTGGCTACGAACGCAGTGCAGTTATGCAACTGGAGAAAAGTATCCTGCGTGTAGACGGAGATAAGATTGACAGGTTCTTCATCAATGAGCAGCCCAAGGTGAATTTCAAGAGCCATCTTCCGGTTTGATTCCGTATTGGTAATCTCAAATCGGTAAACACTGCCGCTTTTTTTGGGCTCAGAACCAAGAACTTTGGCTATTGTGGAAATATTTTCCTCAGTGAATTTATGGATCATTTCAAAAAAAAGGATTTTGGCAGGGCAGAAGTGGGATCGCACTTTAGTCAAATATAACGCTCACAGCGGAATATTGGAACAGATGATTATTCACCAAAAATTCTGCTGACCCGCATCCTGTTCTCTTCGCGATCCCGTGGAAATGGCAGTCTGTTGTCCGAAACCTCGGCAATGAAGTCAGCCACGGCCAGTGCTTCATCCTCCAGATCATTCATGAAAAATACCCGCTGCAGTATCATGTACCGGCTGGATTCAAAAGAAAGTTCACGAACAACCTGTTGCCGTTCTCTGTTCAGGGTCTGCAAACGGTGCTGCAACTCCCTTCGCCTCCGGGAATCCATGCGGCGGCCGGCTTCCTCCAAACGCTGTTCCAGTGCAGAGATTTCGGCTTCGACCTGGTCCAGTTCCCGAAGATAGTTGCGAAATGCAATGTCGAGATCCCGCCGTGACTTTTCGGCCAGCTCAAGCGCGCGGTCATTCACCCCGACTTGTGCATATCGATAGGCAAAATTAAGTATGGAGGTGGGATCTCCTTCGATGACAGTGAAAGGAATGTGGGTTTCCCCCCATTTAAGCCAGTAGGCGGCGCTGTCGGGTTGTTCCGCTTCGAGAAACGCTCCGGCCTGACGATTGATGATGGTGCGGTAATTGTCCATCATCCGGCGGATATTCTCATCGAAATAGGCTTTTTCATTGTTAATTTCACGCAACCTGAAGGACTTGAGGCGCTGGCCGTGAATGCCGGTATCAAGCTGATTGCCGGTCCTGAAGGGCATTACACGAAATGCTTTCCCTTCCAGTCGGAAATAATTCTGCAGGTTCATCTGAGCATCCCTGGCTACCGTTGTTGAGAAGTAGACGGGACGGACCCAGCGATTGGTTTTAAGGATTTCCATGACCATATCATCCTGAATGCGGGTGTAGTGCATTTCATTTCCGTCTCTGTCCCGGCCCAGGAAAATACCTTCCAGATACCAGGTCACTTCGTCATCCAGTTCTGCAAGAGGAACACCAAAGCCCATTTCTTCAGGTATTTCATCCGGTGCCCATGGAAAGTCTATCTCGCCTGCATAAAGCTGTTCGAGAAATTCGCGATCGACAGGGATGGAGATATTGCCGGGCCGGTGGAAGTCCGAGGCGCGCCGGAATTGAAACTTATCGTTCAGCCTGTCAACTTCAGCATCCGTGAGATCGATGGGGACAGGTGGAGCTTCATGATTCCATAGATTTTTCATCTGCTTGATGTACCACTCGGTATTGAGCAGACTCAGATTAACAACTCTTACATCGGTGCGCAGTCCTTCCACTTCCTGGAGATACCAGAGCGGGAAGGTGTCATTATCGCCGTTGGTAAAAAGGATGGAATAAGGAGCTGTGCTGTTCAGAAGATTGTATGCATAGTCCGGCGCCACATATCGCAAACTCCTGTCGTTATTTTTGTAAGTTTGACTTCCAATCAGCACGGGGAGAGCGATGAACATCAAAGCCAGGGCCCCGTATGCTGCATACTGATTTGACTTCAGATAGTGCTTGACCAGCTCAATAAGGCCAGCGGCACCGATGCCGATCCATATAGAGAATGCGAAGAAAGAACCGGTGTAGGAATAATCACGCTCCCTTGGCTGGAAGGGGGTTTGGTTCAGGTAGGCGACAATCGCAAGTCCGGTCGCAACAAAAAGAACAAGTACACCCATGGCTCGTTTCCAGTCCTTTCTGAAATGGAAGAACATGCCTATAATCCCGAGCGCAAAGGGGAAGAAGAAAAACCGGTTATGAGCACGATTGTGGGTAAAATCACGGTTTTGTTCCAAGCCTGATATCCAACGGGCATCCTGCAGGTCACTGTCCCTGCCGATGAAATTCCATGCAAAATACCTGAGATACATGTGGTTTACCTGATAACTCAGGAAGAAGTGAAGATCACTGCGATACTGTGCGTACTTTTGCTGATGCCGCTGATCGGGGGAATACCTTCTGGGAAACAATTTGGGGTTGCCACGGTCAATTCCACCGATTTCGTTGTTGTAGCTGTCGCCGCGTAACAACGGTTGCTGACCGTACTGTTCGCGTTTTAGATAACTTATGAAGGCATCGACTGTATCCGGCGAATTCTGATCGATAGCCGGGTTGACCTGTGACCGGATGTAAATCATGGAGTAACTGGAATAGCCAATCAGGATAAGGAAATATCCGAGCAGGACGATATTGGCTGTGCGCTGGTTTTTTTTGTGCGTATAGTAAATACCATATACAATCAGTCCGCCAAAGAGCGTAAGAAATACGAGAGGTCCAAGCATACCTCCGGTCACATCGGCAAAAGAGCCGGCCAGGGCGGGTAGCTGAATTATGGTGAGCGGATAGATCAGGAAAAACACACCGACAGTGATGGCCGAGGCAATGGCAAAAGTGGAGATCTGAAATTCATACTTTTTGAAATAGATAATCAGTCCAACGAAGAAAATGGCCAAAAGGCTGAGCAGGTGTACTCCAAAGGCCAGGCCAAAAAGAAAGGTGATCAGTAGCAGCCAGCGTTCATTTCGCAGGTTGTCATGATTTTCGGACCATTTCAGAACCAGCCATACCACAAGAGCAGTAAAGGTAAGAGAGAGAGCATAGGTTTCCGCTTCGATGGAGGTAAACCAGTGGCTGTCGCTCACGGCAAACGTCAGTGCTCCGACCAAACCTCCGCCATAGAGACCGATCCGGTCGATCAGCGGGTAATTATCGGTATCATGACCGCGAAACTCACGGACAAAGCGTACAATAATCAGATACAGGAGCATGATGGTGGTAGCCGAAGCCAGCGCACTCATCAGGTTAATCATGTAGGCGGCGGACAGCGGGCCGACGAACATGGAAAAAAAGCGTCCAAGCAGCAGATAGAACGGTGTACCGGGCGGATGGGGTATCTGCAGGCCATATGCGCATGCAATTCGTTCACTACAATCCCAGAAACTGGCAGTTGGCGGTAGTGTCAGCATGTACAGTATCAGGGCAGTAAGAAAAGAAAACGCAGCAAACGCCTTGTTCAGCGATTTATGATCCGTCGGCATCGTATGGTATATTTGTAAAGAAGAGGAAAATTCCCAAATTTGCAGAATCTGTCACAGCATGTAATAATAGGAAGAGCTGGTCCATTTATCAAAGCACATTCGATCGTTTTTTATGTTAATCTCATCTATTTTTTTCTCCGCATCTGTCGGTTTCCGGCCGGAGGAACGTGAAACGTGCACGGTTTCTCAAAATGCCCGGTCCATCAGCAGCGAAACGGATTCTCCCGGGTGGACAGGTTCTGTTTTCGCAATAAGGAAAAACGTAATTCTTGCCGCCCTTATTTTGACAATTTCGTTCAGTACTTCCTGCACAGCCTTTTTTGTGGCCGAAATGCAGGAAGAAACCATTGAGGCGCAGGAGGGTTGGATTATCCCGGATGGACCTGAACAGGTTCTCAGGGAGCGTACATGGAACCTGCATCACCAGAAACTGAGTGTCAGGTTCCGGTTCGAGAAGGAACAGGTGGTCGGAGGGACGGAGATGTTGTTTACAAGCAACCATATGCAGTCAGAGCTGATCATCGATGCAAAAACAATGGAATTTGATTCCATTTATGATGTGCGCGCCAATAGAAACTTCACCTATGAACAGGATTCGGCCATTGTCACGATACAGCTCGACCGGAACTATCTGGAAGGCGACACGCTCGTTCTCGGGATCTCATTTGTATCGACGCCGCCGCAGCGCGGACTTTATTTTGTAAACCCGACGGGCGAGGATCCTGTTACGCCTACCCAGATCTGGACGCTTGGACAGCCGGAGGACAACAGTTTCTGGTTCCCAACGATCGATCATCCTGCAGAGCGGGCCACCCAGGAGACATGGATCTCCGTACCCGACCGTTTTCAAACCTTGTCCAACGGATTGTTACTGGACAGCCGTATTCTGCCCGGCGATACGCTGCGGACAGACTACTGGAGGCTTCATCAGCCACATGCACCATACCTTTTTGTCCTGGCAGTCGGTGAATATGAAATTGTGGAAGAGAAAAAAGGAGATCTGCTTTATCGTTACTATGTAGAGCCTAAATTTGTAGAAACTGTAGATCTCATTTACAAAAATACCGCTGATATGGTACGGTTCTCCGAGGAAATCCTTGAAATGCCCTATCCATGGGATCCGGTATATGCCCAGGCTCCGGTTCATGATTTCATAGCACGCGGCATGGAAAATACAACAGCAACCCTGCTGTACGATGCGGTGCAATTTGATGCGAGGGCAGCCCAGGATCTGTCCAATCAGGATCTGATCATGCATGAAATCATACATCAGTGGTTGGGCAACCTTGTGACTTGCAAGGATTGGGCCAATCTGCCATTGAATGAAGGGTTTGCCAACTATTTTGAATCGGCTTACCGCCTGCACAACAACGGGATTGATGAATACTTATGGAAAAACCATAATGATCGTCTGAGATATTTTGCTGAAGCCGCAGAATATCGCCGTCCAATTATTTTCAACCGCTACTCGATTCCGGAAGACATGTATGACCGGCATACGTACCAGAAAGCCGGACAGGTGCTGCGGATGCTGCACGACTATCTTGGGGATGATATTTGGTGGGGGGGAGTTCGGCTCTGGCTTGAGCGCCATGCATTTGATGCCGTAGATATTTTTGATTTTCAAAGTGTTTTTGAGGATGTCAGCGGAATGGATCTGCAACCCTTTATTCAGCAATGGTTTAAGGAACCAGGGCACCCGTATCTTGATGTGTCGCATGAAATATCCGGAAACAGAGCGGAGTTGACGGTACGGCAGGTTCACGATACCCTTAGACAGCCTTTGTTCACGCTTTATCCGGAAGTGCTCATTGTAGCGGAAGGAGGGGAGGCCTGGCAGAGGATCAGGATCGACGAAGCGGAGAACACGTTCCATTTCGAAGCAAGTGACAATATTATAGATATCGTACTGGATCCCAGGCGGGTGCAGCTAACCGAATACTTCAGGGACATATCCATGGCATCCTTGTCGCGCCGTCTGGAAAGCAATCATTTGCTGGTACGGGCAGAGGCGCTTTCCATGGCAGAGGATTTTATGGAATACCGGACAATCAGGAATCAGGTGGCTGAGCTGGCCATGAACGATCCTTTCTGGGGGATACGGATGACGGCATACGGGCTCATTGCGGATTATGTGTGGATGTATGAGCAGCAACAGGCACTTTCCATGGTATTGCGAACTACCTATGGTTCAGAACCTGATTACAGAGTCAGGCTGGAATCCCTCCACATATTGCGCAATATGGAAATTGTAGATGCAGATATGCAAGAAAACGCACGTGGTCACATTACATCAATGATGGCTGATACCAGTTACTTTGTGTCTGCAGATGCTATCGCGCTGGCCGGGGAACGCTATCCGGATGATTCGGTTGACATGATTGCGCCCTATATACAGTTGGATTCGTATCAGGATGTCATCAAGAATGCCGTGGTACGTGCCCTGATCCTTTCTGAGAATCCGGATGCCACAGATTTGCTTGTCAGACTGGCTGAGGATCCCGGAACACGCAGATACCGGGATATTGCTATATCTTATCTTGCAGAATCTGTGAGTTCTTTGGATGAGAAGAACTCACAGCGTGTGGCAAGACTGTTTGGAAGGTTAACCGGTGACCCGAACCGAAACTATCGATTGTATGCCTACGCCGGGCTGGCGGAGGCCGGTTCGTATGATTACCTTCAGTTGCTCAGGGAGATCAAAGATCAGAGAGAGATGGATAGAGATGAACTTCGTGCCGTTAAAGACGCTATCAGAATACTTGAATACAACAAAACACTGAACGCACACTGATACAGCCTGCTCGTTTTTAAGGATGTGGTTTGAATGCTGTTGTGTTTACAGTGAATTTCCGGACACAATATACAGGCATGGCTTCATGCATATGTCGCATAATTAATATTATGTAAAGTCAATGATATGGAAATAAAGCAGAGCCATTACAATTAATTCAAAGCTGAATGCATTACTCCTTCCCTTCCCTGAGGTTTTCAGGCGAACCAGGTCTCTTTGCGTTTTTCCTGATCGAGCAGTTGCTCATCAAGATTGTATGCCTGGCTATAACCAACAGTCAATATTAGGATACCGGAGCTCGTAAGAAGCATCCAGGCGTATACAGGCAAAGTGAACAGAGATTCAGGGATCCAGTAAAGCAAGAATGTTATGGCAAAAAAGATGACTCCTACAAGCATGTAGGCATAATCGCTGTTCTCGTATGTCCGGAATGTGTAAATAAGTAATGCGATAAGCAATGCACTGCCCTGATAGAGCCCCAGGACCCAGTATTTTACTACAAGCGTGTCGATAATCATTGGATAAATGACAATTAACACGAGGGGTATGAAAGTGAATGATTTTGGGAATCTTGAAAAAACCGGTTTAAAGTCCCGAACAAGAGCCGCTGCGGCTGAAAGAAGGAATGAAACAGAAAAGACGGTGGACCACTCTCCGATGAATTCCGGATCCAGTACAGGAAAAAAAAGAGCAAGAAATGCTGACGCACCGTAGAGTGCCAGAAACGCTGCTGTGGTTCCCATGCAGAAATGGAAAATTTTTCTGTCCATGACGTACAGTCGAAAGAAATTGAATGTCGCATAGAACGATACTATAAACAGTATAACACCTGATAGTCCAGTCATATGGTAAACTATTTTTACAAAAAGAACGAATAAACGTTGATCAATTGTTTGTCATCTATCGATTGGAACATGCCGTTTTGCATCCATAGCAAGTATCCTTTCGGCAATTTGTTTCAACTGGTTTCTGTCAAAGCGTATCATCCTTGCAATCAGGGTAAACACGTCCAATTCCCCATCTTTGAATGTGATTTTTTTTTGAATTACAGTGGCATCCAGTGCTTCAAGCAATCCAACAAGGATAACACGTTGACTGATGAGCTTATCCAGTAGCTTTAGCGGATCTTCTTCAGGGGTTGTCACGTTTCTGATCGGTGTTTCAACATCAATGCTCAGACTGGAAGCCGGGTCAGCCTCTCCCCTCTGCAAACTGACAAGCGTTGGCATGAAAAATCGATCGTGAGCCGTTCCGATTCTGGCCAGGATGTCGAGCACGGACTCCTGACCCATAGGGCGGTCAGCATATGGTATTCCGGGGAGCATATGTTTCAGGGATTCAAGCTCCTCAGTCAGCCAGGCCGCATCCTGAATGAGATCCCGAAGGATCAGCTCTTTCGGTTCATTTGTAGGCTTTTCGTGCGATGGCATGGAACGGTTATTACTTCGCTTTGTATTAAAAAGCGAATGATTTCAGGTTAGCCCCGATCCAGTTCAGGTTGCTTGCCCTGTTTGCGCTGCTCTTCGATCATTTCCACAAGTGAAAGGCTGGTTTCCCATCGTTTGTCGCGGTTGCGTACCGAATGGATGTTGTTTTCCTCGTTGAAATTCCAGAATTGACCGAATTGCCGGTTTTTGTATTCCCTGAGATATTCAAGACGCTCTTTCAGTTCTTCTTTGGATACAAGCAGTTTGGATTTATCGTAGACGGCTTCTTCCCTTGTCTCAAAAACCAGGTCGTAATCCTTGCTCATAACGATAGCTTCTTCCGGACAGACCTCTTCGCAGTATCCGCAGTAGATGCAGCGCAGCATGTTGATCTCAAAGAAATCAGGGTATCTTTCTTTCGGATCGTCGCTGTTTTCGGAGGCTTGCATACTGATGGCCAGCGGCGGGCAGGCACGGGCGCAAAGTCCGCACGCCACGCATCGTTCCTGTCCCTCATCCTCGACCAGTACGGGTCGACCACGGAAAATGGGCGGCGGGTCGAAGCGTTCCTCCGGGTATTTCATGGTGAATTTCGGCTGGAACATCTGTTTCAGCGTGTACCACATCCCCCGGAATATCTCCGGGAGGTATATTTTTTCCAGGAAGTTAAGTGAACGTTCCCTGGTGGGGTCGCTTACTTTCGCATTGGTTCTTGGAATCTCAAGATTATCGGACATGGTTGAATTACGTATTGCAGACTAAAAATGACAAACAGAAATGCCTGTTTCACAGTTTTTTTTAAAAATAACGCATGTACAACTTCCATCAAAGAAATCTGTCGCATAATGCGTGGTCAAGAATTTATTTTTCCTTGAAAACCATGGTAACGGGAACACCTTTAAACTCAAACCTCGCGCGCAGCTGGTTTTCTATATATCGTCTGTAGTTTGCCGGAAGTTCCCGGGGCATGTTCATGAAAAATGCAAAGACAGGAGGTTTGCTCTTTACCTGTGTGACATATTTAATGGTAAGCTGGTGCCCCCTGGCGTAAGGAAGCGGGCGTTGCGCCGTGATTTCCTTGAGGAACCGGTTCAGTTCCGACGTGGAGATCTTTTTGTTCCTGTGTTCAAGAACCTCCACTGCTTCATCGATTACCCGGTGGATACGCTGTCCGGTCAGCGCAGAAATGGTTACTACGGGAACATACTTGAGGTTGGGAACTTTCCGGTATATGGTATCCATGAATTCTTTGGCCGTATTTGTTTCTTTTTCGATGAGGTCCCATTTGTTAAGGGCGATAATCATTCCCTTGTTGAATTGTTCTGCCTGCCGCATCAGTCGTGCATCCTGGACTTCGAACCCCTGGGAAGCGTCTACCAGCAGGATGGCAACATCACATTCGCGGATGCTTTTCTCAGTCCGGATAAGGCTGTAAAACTCGATATTCTCCTGTACGCGGGAGCGTTTTCGCAGTCCGGCCGTATCGATAAGCGTGTATTTACTGTCCTTGTATTTCAGCAGGCTGTTCACCGAATCGCGTGTGGTCCCGGCGATTTCTGTGACAATACAGCGCTCATCATTAAGCAGCGCATTGATGAAACTGCTTTTGCCCACATTCGGCCTGCCGATCACGGCCAGTTTCGGCCATTTCTCCTCTTCCTGATGCGCTTTTGGCGCCGGCAGCAAATCCGCCAGCCGGTCTAGAAGCTCTCCTGTGCCGGAACCCGACAGGGCTGAAACGGGAAAAAGCTCATCAAAACCAAGGCGGTAGAAATCCGGGGCAAGCATCGCTTTTTCACTGTTGTCCGACTTGTTTACAGCCAGGACGACAGGTTTTTTCTGTTTACGCAGCATGTCAGTCACGGCATCATCTTCTGTGGTAATGCCTTGCATAACATCCACCACGAACAGGATCACATCGGCTTCGCGGATGGCAAGTTCGACCTGGTTGCGGATGCCGGAAACAATGACATCGCCCTTGCCGGGCAGATAGCCGCCAGTGTCAATAACAGTGAAATCACGTCCATTCCAGAAGCTCTCGCCGTAGTGGCGATCCCTGGTTACACCAGGCTCGCCATGTACGATAGCCTGGCGCTCTCCCAGCAGGCGGTTGAAGAGCGTGGATTTACCGACATTTGGGCGACCGACTATGGCAACTACAGGCAGCATATGGCATCGAAAAAAAAAAAAAAGAAACTTTGTTATCTTTTAAAGATACACATCGTTCCATCAGTAAAAAAACAGTTATGCTGCACTATATTCATGATCAATTTGGAACCATCGGTTCCATTTTGGTTGCTCTGATTGCCTTTACATTTATTATTTTGTGGATTGCAGCAATTTCCGGTCTGCATGAATATCCTTATTCCCAAAGACGGAAGCTGTTTATCACGGTGCTGTTCATTTTATTGCCTCCCTATGCCCTCATTTGGCTTGCAAAAGACATGTTCCGACAGTATAAAATCCTGAAGTTGGAAAAGGATTGATCCTCTACCCTGCCGGTTTACCATTCCAAATCTTGTTCAAAGAGTTGCTTTAGTAACCAAAGTGCGCTGTTGTGGCAGCAGATTCAAATAGTCACTACGATGTGATCTGTTTCGGAGGAGACTCTTCCTCCAGCATCCATGTTTCCAGGGTTTTTTCCGGAATGCCGTTTAGGAATCGTGATGGATTTGAGAAGTACTCTCCGAACGAACTCTCTTTTGTGATCGGGTAGGTTACAAAAAGCCTCTCTTTGGCACGTGTGCAGGCAACGTAGAGCAGCCTCAGCTCTTCATCAAGGGCTTGCGGGTCGTCCACGGAATATCCGGATGGAATGATCCCGTCAAGACACTGAACAATGAAAACCGTGTCCCATTCCAGACCCTTGGCGGAATGAATCGTACTCAGGACCAGCGGATCCTCGTCCTTCACGGATACCTCTGTTTCCACAGCGGTTGCGTCAAGTGGATCGAGGGTGAGCTCCTGCAGGAGGTTATCAATATTTTTGTATGATGTGGCCAGGCCGGCGAAGGAGTCAAGGTCTTTGAGTCGTTTCGGATGATCATCAAACCGCTTGCTGCAAATGGGATTATAGTATGCTACAGCTGCAGCTACTGCTTTGCCTGGCTGATCCCTGTATTTGTTCAGTTCCTCCAGCACGATGCTGAGCTGTTCGAGTTGCTGATGGTACGACTTGCTGACCAATCCGGAGTCGCTGAAGTTACGTTCTTTATTCCTGCGAAGCCACAAAATCAGTTCCTGTGCCGTTTTTGGTCCAATACCATCCAGCAGCAATAGAACACGATTCCATGCAATCTGATCATCAGGATTTACAATTATCCTGAGATGAGCGAGAATATCACGAATATGTGCTGCTTCTGAGAACTTTTGACCACCAAATTTCTGGAATGGTATGTTTCTTTTGTTGAGCTCCCATTCCAGATCGTAGGAATCGCGGCCATTGCGGAACAATATGGCTATGTCACCCAGTGAGAGACCCAGTTCCCTGAGCTGAAGCAACATCTGGCATACAAACCTGGATTGGTCTCGTTCACAGGGCGCCTTAACCAACCCGGGCAGATCTCCCCCCTTTTTACGTGTAAAAAGCTTTTTATCAAATTTCTGAGATGCTTTGCTTATCAAAGTATTGGCGAGGTCCAGCACGGGTTGCGCCGACCGGTAATTTTCTTCCAGACGGATGATCCGGCACTCCTGAAATTGTTCCGGAAACATCAGAATGTTACGGAAGTCGGCGCCGCGAAAGGCGTAGATACTCTGCGCATCATCACCAACTGCCATCAGGTTCCCGTGTACCGAACTGAAAAGCCTTGCCAGATCTGCCTGAAGAGCGTTAGTGTCCTGGTATTCATCCACCATAACCTGCTTGATTCCTGAAGATACCCTGGTGCGTATATCCTCATTATCCGAAAGAATTTTATGGGTATATACAAGCAAATCGTCAAAATCCATTACACCATTCATACTTTTATATTCAGAGTATTTTTTCTGGACTTCGAGAATGGCATCATGATGCGGGAGAAACTGTGGGTAGGCGGAAGCCAGGACGTCATAGAGTGACTGCTGGCGGTTAACAGACGTGGAGAATATCGACAGGAGGGTATTTTTTTGGGGAAATCGTTTTCCCCGGAGCTTAGCGGCCAGAGGTGCGCGGACGTAGTGGATGGTGTCAGCGGCATCGGACTGGTCAAGCAGCAGCGTAAAATTAGGTGGGAAACCGATGTGTTCGGAATACGTATGAAGCAGCTGGTTGCAATAGTGGTGAAAGGTCCCACCTTTCACATGAGAACATCGTTCATCGAGTACATTGGCGCCTTTGTCCAGCATTTCTCTTGCTGCTCGGCGTGTAAAGGTAAGCAAAAGGATTGCCCCTGGTTCGGTGCCGTCTTCAACGAGCCGGGCTACGCGGTAGACCAGTGTGCGTGTTTTCCCGGTCCCGGCTCCGGCGATAACCAGTGCCGGTCCGCGATCGTGCATAACAGCCTGATACTGTTGTTCGTTAAGCAGTTCGTCATAGGCTATGCGATACGAGGCGTCGCTTGCGCGTCCGGCATCCTGTTGCAGTACGAATCGTTTCATCTGTTTAAAATTTTCGATTTCTAAGGTCACATAGAATGCCCATGACGTTTTTAATCATGTTCCTGTGAGTCCGGGCTCCAGCCCGGTCATGGGCATAG